>Ga0172373_10002631_pt1 | contig 27160 bp, 20 predicted proteins | sample Lak10m_2_FD_114546 | JGI IMG/M metagenome (GOLD analysis project Ga0172373, IMG submission 114546) | Freshwater microbial communities from Kabuno Bay, South-Kivu, Congo - kab_092012_10m | ecosystem: Environmental > Aquatic > Freshwater > Lake | place: Democratic Republic of the Congo...
GACTCTCTAGAGCTTCGACGCTACATCGATTCGAACGAGCCTGGCGTCGAGATGAAGTCCTGGATGGACTGCCCTTCCTGCCTCGAGCACTCGGAAGTGAGGCTGCCAATTGGCGCCGCCTTCTTTTGGCCTGACTCCGAACGATAAAGAAGTCTTTCTCGAGATCATCTTTCTCCTGATGTACTACATGGGCTTCTCATATGAAGAGGCCTATGACCTGCCCTTGTGGCAGCGCGAGTGGTTCATCAATCGTATCAATAAGGAGATCAAGGCCTCGCAGGGACAGTCGCGCAGTCCTGATGCGAATAACGCCGAGGCGCGGGCCATGATGGGTCGCGCGCGCGCACAAGTTCCCTCGAAGCTGAGAAGGTTCACATAGTCAGTTCCTTGAATATTTAGCTCGTATGGCAAATTTCAAAGAGACTGTGTTGTTGAGATCTTACATTCGGGCGCGCCTAACAGAGGACGTATACACAGGCGGAAAGTTTATGCCTGATCGCGCCATAGCCTCTGTCGATCGATACCTAGGAGGCGACCTACCGGCCCTAGGTGTTTCTCCAGAAATTGCCGAGGAAGTGACCTTGGATGACCTCCGGTCCACATTTGGAGAGGAGGGTTGGGACGTCGACTCGGAGCTCCAGAGAGCGGTAGAAGATCGAGATAAAAATGCAGCCCGCCGACGTGTCAAAGAGATTCTCAACACAGGCTTCATTTCTCCGACGAGCTCGCTGGGAAAGAAGGGCTTTAAGTCGATCGACGACGCACTCCTGCCTGGCGATGAAGACAGGCTGATTCAGGTGATTCTCGACGACCTCTTCGATAGCGATGGCGTGATCACGATATACTAATAGGAGCGCGCAATGTCAGAAAGCAAAAACAGCGTATTCATAAGAGCATGCGCAAAGTACATCCTGGGCGAGTCGACAGGAGTAAAGCTCAAAGGCAGTCCGGAGACCCTCGAGTCCTTTCAGCGGGTCCTGATCGCCAGCCGTGATTTGTACAGTGCACTCCAGCAGAAGAGGTCTCTAGAGGAGATTAGGGACTTGCTCGCAAAGAAGAAGAGGGCAGCTGAGGGCTTTAGGAGCGCGACCGGCCTGACGTGGCGCCTATAATCGAAAATTTCCCGCCGTCAATATTTAGCCTTATACGCCCCGCGGCCAAATAAAGAGACGGTAGATGGCTGACTCCAAAACACAGGAACTGCAGAACCAGTCTGATCTCCAGGCCCAGATCAACAAGATCCTGGAGAGTCGGAATGCAATTCTTGCGGCGCAGCAAAAAGCGCTATCGACCCAAGTTCAAATGGCCGTCGACATGTGCAAGGCTCTTAAATGCGAAGAGCTCGACCTGGTCGAGGCGCGCCTGAAGACAACGCGCGATGCGATGTCTGCTGCTGCGACCGAGGCAGGCAAGCTCAAGGGCGAGCTCGGCGACGTCGCTGCAGCGGGCCAGAACGCAGGTTCTCAAGGATCTAGCGCCCTTGACAAACTTAATGACAGTTTCGACGCGAGCAATCTAACTCTGGCAGGCTTTGGGGCAGGCATCTTGCAATTTGGCGGCATCTTCATGCAGACGTTCAAGAACGTCATCAGCATGGCAGGAGGGCTGCTAGCGTCCCTAGGAAAATTAGGATTTGCAATAATAACCCTTCCCTTTAAACTCTTGGGAGGACTCTTTGATCTTGCGCAGAGCAGTGGCGGCGGCGGACCATCGCCAATTGCGCAGGCCCTTGAAAAGATAAGGGGCGAACTTGGAGGCCTGAATACCGCAGTAGGCAAGGCGGCTGTGTCAGCACTGCCCCAGTTTAGAAAACAGCTAAAGGATATGGCTGGCACAGGACTTCGGGTTGCCAAGGTCTTTGGTCAAGGTCGTGAAGGTCTCGCCAAGGCGATGGAGTATAACGTCGAGCTCATCAAGGCTTTGGGCCCCGCCGCAGAGCACTTTACAGGTGTCTTGAAGAAGAGTGCTGTCGAGCTCGCCATGTATCGAAAGGGCTTGGGAATATCTGCCGAATCCCAGGCACAGATCATGAAGCTTGCTGAGGCGACAGGCAAGGATCCTGCTGCTGCCATGCATGATTTTGCCACCGTGGCCATCAACATGGGCGAGGCATTTGGAATCAGCGCTGCTGTAATTGGTAAAGATATGGCTGAGATGAAGGCCGACTTTGCGAACTTTGGAACTCTCAGCGTCCGCGAGCTCAGCCAGGCTGCAGTTTATGCGCACAAGCTTGGAATCGAAGTAAAGGCCCTACAAGGCGTCATTGGAGCCTTTGACGACTTTGAGACGGCGGCCCAGAATGCTGCGAAGCTGTCGCAGGCCTTTGGAATGAATGTCGACGCGATGAAAATGTTGAACGCAGCAAACCCTGCTGAGCGCTTGTCGATGTTGCAGCAGGCGTTCAAAGAGACCGGAAAGTCAATCGAGTCAATGTCAAGGCAGGAGATCAAGCTCCTTGCAGCACAATCAGGACTCACCGAAGAGCAGTCATTAGCTGCGTTCAGTCAGAAGGGCCTCTCACAGTCATACGATCAAATAACGAAGGCCGGTGCGAAGGCTGAGAAGAAGCAGCTCACACAGGCTGAGGCAATGTCGAAGCTGGCCGATTCGATCGAGCGCGTCTTTGGTGGTGGCGGAGGGTCGAAATTTCAGGGTTTCTTCGACGCCTTCTCTAAAGGGTTCCAGGATGGAATACTGAGGTCCAAGGAGCTCCGTGGTCTCTTTAGGGACATTCGAAAGTCTCTCAGGACAGTATTCCTCGCCGGTCGGTCTGTTGGAAAGATGTTCGCGGAGCTTTTCCCAGGCTTCCAGCAGATGGTCGCCGGCCTTCGTGATGTGTTCAATCCAAAGCGTTTTCGCGAAATGATGGACAAGGTCAAGGACATTTTTAAGCAATTCTTCCTAGACCTTAGAACTGATCCAAAGGCCGGCGTCGAAAAATTCGTCGAGAGAATGAAGGAGGCCTTTAAGAGTCTCTTCCAGGGTCAGGGCTCTGGAGTCAACACTTTCATGGAGGGCGGTAAGACATTCCTTAAGACCATAGGCGCCATCTTCATGGCGATTCTACCGATGGTTCTCGACGGCTTGATCAAGGCTGTCAACGCAATCGCAGACTTTATTGCGGCACCTCCTGGAATTCCAGGAGCAGTGAGTGCTCTAGGCGATCAACTTTTGGATGCGCTGATCCGAGTCTTCGATGTGCTTAAGGACAGGCTCTGGCCTCCTGTCAAGAGAATGTTCATGGCGCTGTGGGAAAAGATTGGACCGTGGGTTGAGAAAACTGTCGAGGTGATATTTTATGCATCTCTTTTCAAAGCGTTCGCTCGAGGTGCTGTAGGAGCTCTGGGAGGAGCTGCCGTTGGAGTGCTTAAGAATGTTCTTCTCAAGACCTTCACGACAACCATGGTGCAGACAGGCGAGGCCGCGGCGGCCTCAACAGGCGCTGGAGCTGCTGCACAGACCGCGACATCTTTCATGCCATCGATTGGACAGTTCTTGGTCGCCGTTGGAGCGGTTCTTCTTGTTTTTGCAGGCGTGGTTGCAATCTATAAAATTGCAGGCCTGACTCCTCTGGACGCTCTAGGGTTAGGAATCATTATGGTGTCGCTTGCGACGTCAACCCTAATGATATCAGCGGCAGTGAAGATGATACCACCTGGGGCTGCGGCTGATGCTTCTGGACTGGCCACTGTCCTTGCGATCATGACAGCTTCTTCTATTGTTGTTATGGGTGTGATGGCAATATTGTCTATGATCGACACACCAAACCTAGGCCAGATCGCAGCATTTACTGCCGTCATTCTAACTTTGACCCTTGCTACACTTCCAATAATCTTAGCTGCCACAATTATTGGTGCAATGAAGCAGAACGTAGCGCAGGCGGTCGAGGGAATGGGCATTATTGGCGTGTTTATGGTTGCAGTGGGCGTTGTAGGCGTTGTCGTCTCATCACTCCTTTCCCTATTCTCTAATCCTACTGGGATTGCAGCTCTGATGGAAGGAATTTCATCTTTGATATGGGCGACCTTAGGAATGCTGCCGGCAGCATTCGCCCTAGGCATGGTCATGACTTCAGGGATAGGAGCTATTGGTCTTGCACCAATTCTTTTGGGGTTTGCACTGATCGCAGGTCTTGCAACTGGACTTGTCGGCACGCTTCTCCCTGCTGTCACAATGCTTGCTAATATTCGAATCGCCGATCCTGAGTCATTCAAGGCTGTGACAGGAGCGCTCGTCGATATCATGCAGGCAGTCAATGGATTCGTGGGTGCGCTTTCAGGTCTTGCATATATGATGAGACCGACCTTCGCGCAGATGTTCGATGGCGATGCATTCCAGGGAAATATCAACGCGATGAAGGGGCTCGTTGATACGATTCTCAAATCAGGAGTCACCGATATTATTGACAAGCTGGCAACATTCGCACAAACTGCAAATATAAAGCAGGGCACAGGAGAGGCAATATCAGCAATCGCGGCGGTGCTAGGAGCTGTTGGTACCCTTCTGAAGGCATTCTCCCCTGACGGCGAGGTGTTTTCCAAGCTGGCAGAAGAGGCCGGTCCGGAGTGGTATGAGATGATTTCTCCCATGGGTCTGGTTAGCACAATTGGCCGCGCAAATAATATTAGCACGATCATGGATGGTATGAAAGAGATGCAAAATGGCGCGCTGGGACAGCTCCAGGCTGTCCTACCCTCCGTCGCTACAGGAATCCAAAGCCTACTATCCAGCATTGGCACAATTCCTGCCGGAATCAAGGACGTGGGACCATTTATTTCTGGATTTGCTTCAGTTCTCACTGCCGTCGCTGCGATCATGAAGGCGATGTCACCCTCCGACAAGGCATTCGAGGCGGTGACCGAGGCGGCTGACACTTACGGGGAAGATGCAACCGCGGTGATGAACTCTGCTTTTGCAGGAATGCGGGGAATTTCCACAGGAATTGTCGATCTATTGACGGACATTAAGGATCCCCTTGTCAGCATGATGCAGGGAATGATGGAGGCTCTACAGCCTATCATAACTGCTGCGGCCTCAGTCGACCCTCAGGTAATATCAGGGCTCGGGCAGATTCTGTCAGGGGTCATGGGCGCTGTGAGTAGCATTATGGACACCTTTATCTCGATGATGGATGTTGCGAACGAACGCGCCGGAGCCTATGAAGACGCGTTCGCACAAGAAAGCGCGTTCGACTCCATACTCACAAACATAACGGGACTCTTCGCCACCATGGGTCCATCTTTCCTCTCGCTGGTCGAGCCCATGCGAACCATGGTCAACGCAGTCATTGCGATCGCACAGGGGATAACAAATACGCGGGGACTCAAGGCGAGAATCGAGGCCGTCACCGCGGCTCTGGCGGCGGTGGGTCAGATGTCACAGATCTTCGGACCCAGCGGTCCCTTCTATGGCGCACCTCCGCCTAATTCGACGGTGCCAGTTAGTCTAATCACTGGCATGGTTACCATGATGGGCGAAGTTGCACGTCAAATCTTGGTGCGAGGAGGACCACTGCAGCGTGTCGTTGACGCTTTTGATGCGATTGTCGTGAAAAATCCGCGCAGTCTCAAGTCCAAGGCCGAGGCTCTCACAGGCGTCTTCGCAGGGATCCAGGCACTCAGCACTGCCATGACGACGATGAACGCAACAGGCACGCAGGGCATAGGGGCTCTAGCAGCAGAATTCAATCGACGCTTGGGTGACACAGAGACAATAACGACAGCACTCGAAAGCATGGTCGATATTCTCAACGTGGTCCCCAGAAACATGGAAAACGTTTCTTCTCGTGTTCAGGCGATGGTTCAGGCGTACACAGCCCTCCACACGGCACTTAGCACACCTCTCGGTGATGCGAACATCGCCGCGATCGTTCGGCTCAACGATTCTCTAGACGGCCAGCGTAATCTCACAGTCAGGCACGAATCGCTGCCGCCCATCAACCTTACTGTCACAGTCCACGTCGACTCCGAGGCCGTTGGCGAGGCGATTCTGAATAACGAGAGAGATATTCGGACCACAGCAGGTAGAAGATTCGCCATTACAGGACCCAATCCTGCGTAATATAGACCTATGAAGAAAAACGACACAGGCGCTCAAGATAAAGATTTCAAGGGGCCCGTTCCCTCTGAAAGCAAACGAGATACTCATGAAGGAATTCCTATAGATGAGTCATCAAAGTTTTTAATGAACGCGTTCGAAAAATCACTCGAGAAGCTGGAGCCGGGTGACCGTGAGGCGGTGATGGACCACCACAGCAAGCTCATGAAGAGCATGACAATCTTGAGCGAAAAAATGAATGAGATATTTAGCTCTGAGGAAGGGCGCCGTCTCTTCCAGCAAGAGCTGCAGAATCGCGGTGGGTCTAAAAAATGACTGACAAAAGAGGCAATCAGACCAACTATGACCTGGGGCTAAATGACTCAGGCGAGCTATCGTCTGTGGGTGATCTTTTTAACCCAGGCCATCCAGATTCTGGAAATGAGCCCCGAGACCAGAGTGGTGCCGTTAGATTCGATCAGGGACAAGACATTCCTCGTGCCGCGAAGGTGACTTTAGGAAACTATCTCAGCAATGCGACCAAGGGAAATGTAGGTAATTCTCGCCCTAATACATTTCAAGTATCTCCTGACAGCAGCGATGTGGGCCTAGGAATTGATACCAACCTTTCATCCAAAAGGGCTGGACTGCTGACACGAGTCGACATCAAGAACAATGGCGTGACCATGGGAACTTATCTCGATCATGTCAAGGGCCACGTCGACGCAGCCAAGGCAGCCAGAAAGTTCGAGTCTACAAAAAACTCTGATTACGGTCGAGACTCGAGCAATCCATTTGTAAGTCCCGACGTCGGTATAAAGAACTATTCAGATCCTGCTACACGTTCTCGTGGACAAGACGGAAATAGCATTCTTTTGAACGTCGACCCGCAGGGGACTGTGAGCTTTGCTGAGCCTGGAAATCCTCAAATTGGACCGCTGAGAGACGATGCGCCTGTTGTTCAAAAGAAGATCTCCGAGGTTCTCCGGCAAAATCGCTTCAATCCTATCGAAAAAGCTTTCGTTCAAAATCGCACATGGACTGGACCTGGCACAACACTACAGCGCCAGTTGGGCACATATGTCAAGGACTCACAGTCGATAGAGATAAAGCAGGGACTTCTGGAGCAGGTGGGACTTAAGCTCATGATTAGGGCTACAGGACACAGCGTTCCTGGACAAGATTTGCTAAATGACACAAATAGCCTTCAAGAAACGAACAACTACGCGCCTCTTATCCCTAGTGCGCCACAGCTAACAGGCCTACCACTTATACCTGTTGTCAATCTCATGGCAGGTAATGTTGATGTGTCTCAGGGCTTGGCCGGTGTGGGAGTAACGCCAGAATCAGCTCGGGCTGAGTATATCGATAAGGTAGACTTTGAGCCTGCTCCTGGATCAACTAGCTCTACGTGGAATGAGACCTTCGACGGACGAAGCTATGGTGTGCTTAATTCTCACATTGAGCCCTTCAGCGGCGGATTACCAGTTGGCACATTTACAACAACCTTAGCTGGAATCGTGTTGATAGTAGGAGCGTCATTTTTAATCACGGCGCTTCCCCTAATTCTGAATAGAGACATGGCTACTGTAGATCACTTTGACCCTACAGGGTCCAGCATGCTGAATATTATTCCTGCCAATTTGACGATGGGTCGACACACTGAGATTAGAACCAACGGAGGCACAGGAGAGTATGCACCATATAATCGGTTGCAAGAATTCATATTTGAGCTCCTGGGAATACCAAGAACAAATCACCGTTGGGAGCAATGTCTCCTTCAGGGGATTGGAGCATTCTTTGGAGTAGGGATTAGAGAAGATTTTTCAATCGACGGAGAGCTCCTGGGAGAAAACATCTATTACTTGTTGACGGCACCCGGATATTACGCAGTCGTGATACGAAATGCGATAAGGGACGTCGAACAGATCGTTAAGGCCATAGAAAGCTTTGCAGAAGCAGGATCTGCAGGCAATATTGTTGCAATAGTGTCAGGGATCTTTAGTCTCATCGACTCGATCACGTCATCAGCCCTTTATCGCTTTTTTATGACGATGACTGCGCTGGGAAATCAGGTCTTGAACGCATCAATTCATACCTTTGATATATCGTTGAGGGTAAATGAGGAAGACCGCGAGTACTCTGGCCCAGGCAGAGGCCACTCCGGCGAAGTCCCGGTCGGCGCCCTCAGCTGGCGTCACTCTGCGGCACTTAGCTTTCATCTCATACCAGGTTCTTTAGGCAGTCAGGTTGCTGGATTTATCGATATGGGGTATAATGGTACGCCTAGAGGACCTGGATCAAGAGTCAACCAGTTTGATCTTACGCTGCTGGGGCCCCGCCGTGTGTCGCCAGGCGGGCTTCGCAGCATCCCCGCCGAGCAGGTCCCCGCGCGCGACGCAAGGCTAACAGCTGGTGACGTTAAGACGATCGAGAGTCTGCTAGATGCTGAGCACGTGCCGTTTTATTTTCACGACCTTCGTACGAATGAGATAATCTCATTTCACGCATTTTTGTCTGATCTATCAGACGGGTTCTCTGTGAACTACACCAACACGACGGGGTATGGTCGCGCTGATGAGGTCATGATATACAATAACACGAAGAGGACGATCGGGTTTACTTTTCATGTGGTCGCAACTTCTGAAAAAGATTTTGATATTATGTACTGGAACATAAACAGGCTGATCACAATGCTGTATCCACAATATTCTGCCGGTCGTCAAATGACGACAAGCAATATTGACTTCATTCAGCCCTTTTCTCAAATACAGACAGCGTCGCCTATGATTAGATTGAGAATAGGAGATATTGTCAAAGGAAATTATTCCAGGTTTGCGCTAGCGAGACTTTTTGGGTTTGGAACAACTAGAATGGATATCAATCGAGAGATCGCACGTCGACAAGCTGCTGTGGATAATGGGAATAATGGGAATGCCAGAATTAGTGCTGAAAACGAGGCGATCGAAGCGCGCAATGCAGCGCGCCTCAGGTCCGCGGCTGAGACAAGAGTAAACACGTGGACTGAGGCACGCCAGGCGAGGCCTATAAATGAAAGATATGTCGTAGGCGATGAGGTGAATATTCGCCCTGTAACGATTTTGGCGGGCATTGACAACGTCGAGTTTAGAGATTCAAGAGGTGGAGCCATGGCAGTTCTGGGCAGCGTCGCCGGCGTCCCTACAAGGACGCGTAAGCCAGACGCACCTGCTGCTTACTTGAGCATTCCAAGAACTTTAAGCTCGGTCAGGACTCCAGCAGATCTGAGAGTAAAGATTATCTCGCTTTCTGGCCAGCCTAATTTTCCATCGCCCCCTCCGTCTGATAACCCTCCGTTCGGATATCATTATGCTCCTGCCACATCTCCCAGCGAGAGACATGTCATTGCTTTTGTCGAGATACAGAACATGACGTTCAATCTTCCTGAGGGTCCGGCAGGTATGGAGGTACTAGGAAATTATAGGTACATGTACATCAACCTAGATTTCATTACAAGATTCGACAATACATACGTAGTAGCACAACTTGAGAATGAGCCAGTTCCTGAAGATCAGCTCAGGCTGTTGAGCTCGAGCCTAGAGCCTACGAGAGAACTCAACAATACACGTATTGCAAATAGCACCGTCTTCCGCGAATTTTTTGAACCCGCAACAAATCCGATCGTTCGCTCCTTCGAGAGCACAAAGGGTAAAGGCCTTGCAGGATTTATCACCGATCTAAAGATGGACTGGGGGGAGTCGACTTGGGAGATCGACAGAGGACGTCAGGCACCCAAGAGTATGAAGCTTTCTATTTCATTCTCACCAATACACGATATACCCATGGGCCTCGACTCAGACGGCGCGATGCGCAGCGTCGCGTATAACGTCGGCGAATTGTCACATTATATTGGATCTGATCCATATGCAACCGATCCAACTCCGGAGGGTTGATAAGTGATACATCACAACAAGTTAGAAAAACGACAAACATCACGCCTGCAAGCATCTCATGTCACAAAGATATAGTAATACTCCTAAAATCGCTGCCGGAAGTCAATATGGCACTGCCACGGCTCACAATGGCATTCGTCGAGCTGTACAACAGGGGCAAATTAGTACGAGAGAGTACGTGCTCAATGAGGGCGAGCGCCTCGACACGATCGCGGGCCGTGTGTATGGAAACGCTCGCCTGTGGTGGATTATTGCCGCAGCTTCCGGAATCGGGTGGCCCCTGCAGGTGCCTCCTGGGACGCAGCTTTTGATACCAACTGACTTGAAGCAGACGGCGCAGTATGCCTGAGGGAATTAGCACTAGACTCGAAGAGATTGTGACCGCCCTAGGGCGCTATTATGGTGCTACATCTCGAAGCGACTTCGTGTCGATGCTGCTTCTCCGAGAGAGAGATTTGCCCACTGATATGTTTACAGTGCCGGATTCAACGCCAGCACGGGTGGCCGCCCAGGCACTGCTCGACGTGACTGAGGGCGGCTTCACAACTCCTGAGCTGATCAGGCGCCTCAACGAATATGTGGGATCGGCGACAGACACCAATGACATACCTGGCCTAATAAAAATTTGCTATGAACCAGAGTTGCTGGCAGATCTTGACAATCGCGCTCGGGCTGTCCTACGCACCGGCACCGCACCCTCTGTCGATACACCCGGCGACACGAATGTGCAACAGGGCTTCAAGAGGCGTGGCGACTCGGACAACCAAGCCTTTTCGATCAAGCACACGGGCGGATTCTCAAGCGCCAGCGAAGCTGAGACGATCGTTTCTATCAATGGGACAGGAACGTCCCCAGGTACCAGCGCGCACGTCGATTGCTCGATTATTCAGGTTTTTGCGAATAGATTAGCCCCTGCTTCAAGAGACATGGGCGCGCTGACACTATTTATGAATGCGATTCCTACGCTGGAAATAAGTCGCGCCGTTCCATTTATCGACGTGGTTCTAGTTCAGGAGGGCGATCATTTTACGAATAATCGACTCACCAGTCTGTCTCTAGGACAGTTTCTACTTGGGAACCAGACGATTCCAGATGGAACGATGCAGCGCACGATTCTGGGTGCGAACGATGCACAGGTCGTTTCTGAGAATGCTAGAGATCCAGAGTTCGAGAGGACTGAGCGCGCCGCCGATGGAACAGAGACCACAACTCGATCGCCTATCGCGACTGCAGGAATGGAGCTCTTTACATCGCCCCAGACCCTAGTGAATGCTGATGAGGACTACCAAGAGCTCGACGCATTTTCTGCGAGTCGCGAGGCCCAACTCGTGAGACAATCACCTGTCATTGACAAGTTTCGCCCCTTGATGTCGCTCAAGTCTCTATCTTTCAACGTTGTCGGTACCGGCGGTATGATGTCATATAAGACAGGAAAAATGAGCGTCGTCCTCCATGATCGATCGCGACTCGCTGAAATTTCTGCGCTTGTTCGCCCGGCCAGGTTTGGCACGACACATTTGCTCATAGAGTATGGGTGGTCACACCCAGATTCACCGGCACAGTCAGGGTTTGCAGCGCTCAATAGAGACAATCTCTTTGGTTCTCTAATCGGTGCCCTCAGGGTAAAAGAGAAGTATCAGATAGTGAACTCGAGTTTCGATTTTGACGATTCAGGTCAGGTCAATATCGAGCTGCAGCTCTCAATGCTGGCGAATAGATCACTGCAGCGCGCGCAGATTGGACTGGGAATCGACAATGTTCCAGCATTTCAGCAGGTGCAGCACCTCACGAATCTAATACAGGAGCTGCGCAGTAGAATTCCTTCCGCAACGGCACAGGCGGTCTTTGGAGAGTCTGATGTGCTGGGATCTCTAACAAATCCTAGCGGCGCAGTTACACCATTGAGCGCTGATGTCGTGCGACAAATTAGAAACCTGACAGCTCTGCGCACCACAGGCGCTAGTCCTGATTTGCGCGCGCTCGGACAGGCACTATCTGATCTCATGGGATCTTCTGGAGGTCGCGCAGGGCGCCTGAGGTCTGAGATGCGAACGGCGATAACACAGCGCATCAACAACCTCTCAAGAACGTCAGATCCGTTTCTCGTTCCTGGAGTTCCAAATGGCAGGCACGAGAATACTGCCAACGTAACAGGCGCGGACTTTGTCTCGCTGGGAAAAATATTCACGTCCTTCGCGCTCCAACCAGCTGCAGCCTCCGGACACTACAAGGACGTCCAGATCATCTTCTATAACTTCAACGAAAAGGCATCCTACATGGCGAATAGAAATATCGCCACGTTCCCGATTAAAAAGAGCGACTTCGAGGCTGTTCTCAGGCGCGAGCTCGACCAACTCATCAACATGCCTGTAGAGTCTTTCATCAACTTTGTGGGTACGTACTTCATATCAGACCCTGCTGCGAAAGCATATGGGTTCAATAGCGCCTATGGAGAACTGCCGACCGACGAAAGTGAAGACTCACTGCGGCAACTAAACAATCGATATAAAGACGACGAGGCTGCGCTCTTCAATCTGCAGCAGAGTGTTTTGCAGCATGCCTATGGCACGGAAGACGCTGATCTCGAATTCAAGCACCCGACCGTCTCTGTCGTGCTCGAGTCTGTTCCTGTTCGAGCAGGCGGCACGCCTGACCAGACGATACTTCGAATTCACGTCTTCGACTCTCAGGCGACGTCACATGCGACGCTCCAGGGCTTTCTGGAATCGGCGTCATCCCGGACTTTAGGTCTCTTGAACACGACAGCGCTCGCAGTCCAGCAAACGCTTGGTAGAACCACACAAGAGAATACCGTTGCCCGCCGCGACTATGACAATGCAATAAGCACCGCCATCGCGGCAGGTCTAATCGAGCAGTATCCTGCTGCCCCATCAGGAGGCGCAGCAGGCACCACGCCTGACAGCAGAACGCGCCAGAGATATGTCCTCAGAGGGGGATTTGGTCGGCTCAAAAACTTTATCATGAGAACCGTCCCAAGCGTGCGCTATGGGGAGGGGTCATCCGGCATTCTCTCTGCCAAAGTTACTTCGATGAATGACTCAGCTCTCTCCACTGTGAATATGCTCAGACAGGGCAGGTCACCTGAGAATCCCATAGGGACTCGCGAGCAGGGAGTGCCACTCCAGGTTTCGCCTGTCGAGTGCACTCTGGAGACGATTGGCTGCCCCCTATGGAGTTTTGGACAGCAGATCTTTCTCGATATGGGCACAGGGACAACGATCGACGCGATCTATGGCGTGACAGGCGTCGATCACACGATCGAGCAGGGCAATTTCAAGTCGACTGTCAAGCTGACGCCCATGAACTCATATGCGAGATACACGTCTCTCGTCACCAATCTCGAAAACGCTCTCGTCGCAATCAACGGAAATATTACTGGGGACCCTATCAATATTCCTGAGCCTGGTCGCATCGTGCCTGCCCGGCGGCGCACAGGCCGCGGAGCCGCATCAGGCGGTGGCGGGTCAGGTGGCGGGTCAGGTGGCACCGCGGTGAGCGGCTCAGAGGGCGCCCCGCGGGCCCGCACAGTCGGCGGCGACCGTGCCGAGGCGCTTGTCAGAGGCTCGCTATATGCACTTGGCGGATCCGCACCGAATTATTGGCCGGGAGCCGCTGCAGCTCGAGAAGAGGGCGAGCGAGAATCAGCTGCCATATCAGCTGCCATACTGCGAGGAAATGAGATAAATGAAGAGCTGCGGACGATCGAGAGAGATATTGCCAGATATCGCGAGAATATCCGTAGGGCCGAGGCCGAGGGCCATGGTCCATACTACGCGTCGAACGTGCGGAGGGTTCGCGGGGAGAACGAGCCGCAAATTCGCGACGCCGAGGAGCGCCGCCGCCGCCTCGAAAACGAAAGAGCCCGGCTCTAGAGCCCGGCTCGGCTGACACCGGTGTAAATTTTTATTGAGTGATCTAAAATCATCTCATGAGAGTCTGCCTCGACGCCACCTCTTTAGGCACGCAAAGTTCTCTGGTCATAAATTTCGATGGGAGCTGCGAGTGGATTGACAATCCTGCGGGCTGCGCTGTATCCTTGGGGCCAAGGTCGACCGTGTCGATCGGGTCTCTAGCTCTAATGCACGGTATGTCACCTGATTCTGTACAGCTCTCTGATCCTGCGCACCAGCGCTCTTTCGAAGTCCTAGGAATTCAGGACCTCGAGATTCCGTGGGCGATGGTCCTCGGGCGCCGAAAGTTTACTGCCCGACTCAAGCAGGTCGTTCGGGCAATCCAGGATGTCACTGGAGACCCAGAGCTCGTGCGGTATGTGGAAACATATGGACAGGGAAATGAATTCTTGAAGACCCTCCAGAGGCCCCGGATCGACCTTGAGCGGATGAGACAGCACCGGTCAGATCTCACAGGGGGCGTCTCGCCCCTCACGGCTCTGGCATCGTTCTCTCCCGACGAGACCGGCCTCGCTCCTGAGATCGAGTATGACCGGGTCTCGACGGCGACCGGCCGGCTCAAGGTCGCAAGAGGGCCCTCTGTGCTCACGCTCCAGAAGGAGTGTCGCGACATTATCGCCTCTCGCCGAGGGGGCTCGGTCTGGGAGGTCGACTTCGTCTCTCTCGAGCCTCGGGTCGCCCTCAACATTATGGGAGTCGAGCCGCCTCGCGATATCTATGAGGGTGTCCGCGAGCGCATGAACATGTCAGGCGTGACCCGCTCCGCCATCAAGCAGGCGGTCATCAGCGCCCTGTATGGTTCATCATCCTCGGCCCTCGCCGAGGCGCTCGGGGGGCGCCGGGAGGCGCAGGGGCTCATCCGCGAGGTCAAGGAGTACTTCAAGGTTGCCGACTTGGTCGCGCGGCTCCGGTCTGAAATGGATCATGCAGGCGGGCGGCTGCACAACTATTATGGCCGGCCGCTCCTCGACGCAAAGGGGGATGACCCCGACTCGAAGCTGATCAGCCACTATCTCCAGTCGACTGCCGTCGACGTCGCACTGCTCGGATTTAAAGACCTCTCCACCAGGCTCTCAGCGTCAGGAGTCCAGCCTATTTATGTCATTCACGATGCTGTCCTCTTCGACGTTCCTGCCGGCCGAGAGGTCCAGCTACAAGAAGAGTGCTCCCGCGGCGTGGACTTAGAGATCGGTCGCTTCGAGCTAGGACTTAAGAGGGTGTCGCAATGAGAGATGTCAATTCATTTATCAGAGATCAGGTTCGAAAAATTCTCCTCGAAGAGAATGGGGGCACTTCCGAGTCGCCAGAACAAAAGAAAAAAGAGCCCCCGCAGCAGGGACCCAGGGTCCTTCGTGGTCGAGTTGGCAAGGGAAACTTTAGCAAAGCTACAAGGCTGGCTGGCTCTCTCGCTGAAGAAAATCCTGCGGAGCTCGTGACTAAGTTGGGACTTAAGGGCGCCTCAGGCAGGACTGACATCGAGAAGGTGCGCAGTATCATCGATCAAGCGAGACAGGGAGCCTCGGTCATGCGCTCTGCCTATGTCAAGACCGAGATCGTGAAGGATGAATCCGGCACCGAGCTCGTTCGAATTGGGCACAGCTCTGAAATTAGTCCGCGTGACGCCGCACAGTACATATTCCTCACTTTCATCGCTGCGGAGAAGGAAGGCCTGCTGGGTGGCATCCAGGGCAAGATCGTTCCTGGTCTCGTCACACTAAGCGGAAAAGAGGAAGTCGCTGTACTCCTTCAGAAGAATTAATTCTGCGCTCGAATGAACAAGTCTTAGGATCGCAGTAATATTGCGATATGAGAACAACGATCGAGCCTGAAAAAATTGAGAGCAACTGGAACACTTTCGAATCTCTGTGCAAGAGATTCAACGATGAAAACCTCAATCATCTGCTGGAGACTCTGGGGCAGCGCCTGGCCGAGTGCCCCTACGCTCCGCGGACTGAGCAGCCTGGGTGCTACACCGGCGGTCTGATCGACCTGACCCTCAAGGTCACCTCGAGCATGCGCAAGCTCAATGACATGCTCGATGACAAGCTCCCGACGGCCTCGGTCCTCAAGGTGGGCCTGCTCCACGATCTGGGCAAGGTGGGAGACTTGGATGCCACTCATTTCCTTGAGCAGGACTCCGACTGGCACCGGGAGAAGCTGGGCCAGCTCTACAAGTACAACGAGTCGATGGCGAAGATGGGGTACTCACACCGGACGCTCTGGCTCCTCCAGCACTTTGGAGTCGCTCTGACGCGCGAAGAGTGGGAGGCGATCTACATTGGCGGCGGTCTCCATCTCGAAGAGAATCGATTCTATGTGGGTTCTAAGAGCCCGCTGACCAGGATTTTGGCCGCCGCGAAGACCCTGGTTCTCTGATCCTGCCTATTTATAGGCATGAGGGAAGAGAGACTTCGGCAGCTGGTGCGACTGATAATCGAGTCTGAGCCTGAAGATCATGAAGATGAAGACCTGCTACTCGAGCCTGATCGCCTCACCGGCGCAGATGCCGAGGAAGGCTCAGGCGCTGCCGCAGCTGGTGGTGGACCTGCGATGCCCCTGGGCGCCGGGCCCTCGTATCCAGGTCCGGAGCGCCGGAGCGCAAAAACCGCTCGCCGCGAGACTGCGAGAGCAGTTGGTCGCGCATTTGGCGGAGCCTCCCCAGCAAGAAAATGACCGACGGCCCCTCGGGGTCGCTTGAACAATTGAGCACTAAGGATTACACTTTACTGTCAACTGAACAGGCATTTGACACAACCACTAACAATTGAGGTATTGATATGGCGATCGATTTTGAAGCAATTCGCAAGAAGTTGAACAAGCTCTCCGGTAACAGCTCGAAGCGTGATGTCCTCTGGCGTCCACAGGAAGGCGAGGAGGCGACTGTACGTCTGCTCTCATTCCCGAACAACGACGGCCAGCCCTTCAAGGAGCTCTGGTTCTACTACAACGTGGGTAACAGCCCCGGCCTCCTGGCGCCCTACCAGTTCAGCCGCCCCGATCCCATCCAGGAGCTCATCAACAAGCTCCGCGACGATGGCACCAAGGAGTCCTATGAGCTCGCCAAGAAGCTCTACCCGAAGATGCGCGCCTACGCCGCCGTCGTCGTTCGTGGCGAGGAGGACAAGGGGGTCCGTCTCTGGTCCTTCGGCAAGCAGGTGTATCAGGCTCTCCTGAACGTCATGCTCGATGAGGACTACGGCGACATCACCGACCCGAAGACGGGCCGCGATGTCAAGGTCACCTGCTCGAAGGCGAACGGCAAGACCTACGCCTCGACGGATGTCATGCCTCGAGGCAAGGCCTCTCCCCTCTCTGATAGTCCTGATCGGGCGAAGCAGTGGCTCTCCAACGTTCCCGACGTCGGCGATCTCTACACCGAGAAGTCGTACCAGGAGCTCGAAAAGATCGTCAACGACTGGCTCAACGGCGACTCTGACTCGACCCCTGCGACCTCGAACATGGGCACCACCCGTGGCGAATCGAAGGTCGCGGCTGTTCCTGCAGCCTCTACGGCGAGTGATGGTGACAGCGATGATGAGGAGTCTTCGAAGCCGGCAGCGAAGGGCAAGGCCGGTCCCAAGTACAAGAACATCGACGACGCATTCGCTGACCTCGAAGATGTGTGATTGCTGAACAACCTGCGATCACAGATTAGTTTCGAACTGTAGCTGCGCCGATATGCGGCAGGGGCTTGTACCCTGCCGCATATTCTTTTTGAGAGGGTATACAATATGGCAAAGAAGACCGCGAAAGAAGCACAGGAAGTAAAAGAAGCTCCGGCTCCTAAGGTGATTAAGGAGGTGCCGCAGCATGATGATTTCACCGACGATCTCATCAAGTCTCTCAACAAGTCGCATGGGACCCGGGTCGCCTACAACCTGGCGCTCGATGACTCCCCCACCCACGTGAAGCGCTGGATCAGCACCGGATCCCGCCAGCTCGACTACATTATCTCCAATCGCCGCGGCGGTGGACTCCCAGAAGGCCGCATCGTGGAGATCTTCGGCCCTCCCTCGATCGGTAAGTCGCACATCGCCATCCAGATCGCCCGCTCCACCCAGAAGATGGGCGGCATCGTGGTCTACATCGACACGGAGAACGCCACCTCGGTCGAGAACCTGGGCCTGCTCGGGGTCGATGTCAAGAAGCGGTTCGTCTATGTCGACACCCACTGCACGGAGGAGGTCCTCTCCATCGCTGAGGAGACCATCCTGAAGGCGAAGGCAATGAACAAAGACGTGCCGGTCACCATCATCTGGGACTCGGTGGCTGCGAGCTCCCCCAAGGCAGAGCTTACTGGAGACTATGACAAGGACTCGATCGGTCTACAGGCCCGCGCGATCTCCAAAGGCATGCGCAAGATCACCGGTGTCATCGCCAACGAGAACGTGCTGCTAGTGTGCCTGAACCAGACTCGTATGAAGATCGGCTGCGTCGGTCCTGACACCGAAGTTTCTGTAAGAAAAGTGTCATGAAGTTTTCAATCAACCTCTGACAAAGTATATTTATTGTCGAGGTTGATTGAAATGCCACCTGGGATATATCCGAGAAAAGGTCACTCCGAAGCTACAAAACTGAAGATCGCCGCCGGAAATACTGGCAAGGTCTTTTCGAGCGAAAGAAAAGAAGCAATATCGAAAGCGAACAAAAAGAAATTAGCTCCAGACGTTGTCGATCGTGCTGAAAAACTGATTTCAGAAAAGTGCTGTTCTTTCGACGCCGCCATCAAGCATCTAGGTCTTAAACCCACGAAGGCGTTGAGACAGGCTTTGATCGATCAGGGAGTCGATGTGTGCGACGATCTCAAGTTCTTCAATTGGAGCATTGACTACTCAACGGGCAAGAAACTTCTTTCGTATTTGAAACTGAACGTTCATTGGTGTGAGATACAAGAAAGAACGGGCCTCACACAAAAGCAAATACACGGAGCAAGGATCAAGCTTGAGAAAGCTCACAATTTTGTCTACTCACCCGAAAGGAAAAAGCCAGGCGGGTATGCCAAGTCGAAGATAGAGCTTCAGGTGCAAGCGATGCTAGATGAGCTAGGTGTAGAATACGAGTCTGAGTTTCCGCATGACGCCTTCTTCTATGACTTTCGAGTAAAGCGTACGTCGCTTCTCATAGAAGTGAATGGTGACTATTGGCATGCCAATCCCGTCGTGTATCCTGACAAGGAAGCTCTAAATGAAACACAGAGAAAGATGGTCAGAAGAGATCATTACAAGAGAAGAGTCGCCAAAGATCACGGATATTATGTTTTGTATCTTTGGGAATCTGATTTGAAAAGCCAGCCAGAAGCAGTTAGAATTACTCTAGAGAGGTACATCAAAAATGCATTCGAAAAAGCAGAAGCTCTCAAGCTTCTTCAGTGAAGCCGGATTCGATTACAAGTCGATGGAGGTAGGCAGGTTCTACCCCTTGAATGAAAATTGGGAAATTCTAACGCGCGATTCTAGCGGCCGAGACGCTTGGTGTAGAGTGACTCACCTGGTCAGAAAAGAAGCAACCGTGCCAATCGTTGTCCAGTACATGGACACGCAACTCTTCGTAAGCCCAGAGCACAAGTTTTTTGCGAGAGTAAGCGGTGTAGATGGCTGGATCGAGGCAATAGACTTGATCGAAGAGCGCAACGTTCTTCTCCTACACCAGACACACGGTTGGATTCCAGCCTATATGTCTGCTGGCTCTGAAGAGATCGAAATTCTCGATATGACTGTCGAGGGTGCCGAGAGCTACTATAGCAATGGTGTTCTTTCCCACAACACCATGTACGGCGACCCAACGACTACGCCCGGGGGAAGTGCCATACCTTTTCATGCTTCGGTCCGCATCAAGCTGGGCGCTGGACAGCAGATCCTCAACAAGGACAAGGAGGTCATCGGCATCCACGTCTCGGCGAAGACGGTGAAGAACAAGGTCTCGGCGCCCTTCAGGTCCTGCGAGTTCGAGATTCACTTCGGTGTGGGCATCAAGGAGCATGAACAGCTCTTCGATCTCCTGCGCACGCATGGCGCCGAGTCAGTCAACGGTCTCCGCCTCGAGGTCGCTGGCACTGGGTCCTGGAAGACCTTCACGGTGATGCGCGAAGACACTGGAGAGGTCATTGTGGACAAGAAGTTCTACAAGGCCGAGTTCGATAAGCTCCTCGCCGACCCAGAGCTCTCAGAGTTCCTGGACGATCTGATCGCCGCAGCAATGACGAAGAAGCGCAGCACCGAGGGACCGAATGTCGACGCAGAATCCTACGAAGAAGTCAGGGCTCTCTCGATGGAAATGGATGATCTAGGAATGGGCATCTCTCCGGAGGAGTGATGGACCGCCCTATTCTCCTGGTCGACTCCTACAATCTCTTCATGCGCTCGTTTATCGCAAATCCTGCGATGAGCAGTCAGGGCCAGCAGATTGGAGGTTTCATAGGATTCCTAACGAGCCTCAAGCTCCTCGCCGAGAGGCTGCGCCCAAAGCGGGTTGTGGTCGTCTGGGAGGGAGGAGGGGCGACCAGGAGAAGGGCGATCTACAAGGACTACAAGTCTGGTAGGAAGCCACCTAAGCTCAATCGCTACTACGAGGACGACATTCCGGAGACTCCTGAGAACCAGGACAACCAGATTCGCCTCGTTATTGAGTCCCTCAAGAATGTGCCGGTGCAACAGATTTATGTTCCCGACTGCGAGGCCGACGATGCCATCGGATACATCAGCAGGTACCTCTTCTCAGAGGAGCGCATCGTGATCGTGTCTTCCGACAAGGACCTGTACCAGCTCATCGATGATCGGGTGACCCAGTGGTCTCCAGGACAGAAGCGATTTATCACGACTGCAGACGTCAAGGAGAAGTTCGGCGTCTTCCCATGTAACATGAGCCTTGTGCGCAGCTTTATTGGAGATCCGTCTGACAATATTCCTGGGATCGAGGGCGCCGGGTTCAAGACCATGGTCAAGCGCTTTCCATCTCTGGCTGAAAGCGCATCTCTGACCATCCAGGACATTCTAGATTCAGCAGAAAAAAGCGAATCTCAAAAGGTAAAGCTAATTCAGAACATCCGTGAACAGAGTGATATAGTCAGAAGGAACTGGAAGCTCATGCATCTCGACATTTCGAATCTCTCTGCTGACCAAGTTGGCAAGATTCGAGGCGCAGTAGAATCGTATGAGCCTAAGAAGAATAAGCTCGCGCTTATGAGAGTCTTAATGAGGGAAGGCGTCCAGAATTTTGATGTGGACGCATTTTTTATGTCCCTTTCGACGACAGCACACTGAGGATTCGTAATGGAAGACAACGAAGACAAGATCGAACTGACACTGAGCGGCTCTTTCGGAAAGTATGGGAAGCAGTTTCAGGAGGGCATCTTCCATGGCCTCCTGACTGACCACATGTGGGCGGCCCAGATGATGGAGGTGATGCGGCCTGAGTTCTTCGACGTGAAGTACCTCGAGTTCCTGTGCCAGAAATACTTCCAGTATTTCAACAAGTACAAGTGCTTTCCCTCGATGGGCCTCCTGATCCCAATCATCAAGGAGGACCTGGCGGCGACCAACGACTCGATCCTCCTGGACCAGATCGTCGAGTACCTGCATCGCCTGAAGACGTCTCCCAACATGGGCGACCTGCAGTATATTAAGGACAAATCTCTCGATTTCTGTAAGCGACAGGCTTTCAAGGAGGCGCTTGAGAAGGCAGTCGACCTAATCTCCACCGACAAGTTCGAATCCGTCGTCGGCCTGATGAAGGATGCTGTCGCGGTGGGTCTCCCCAGTTCCGTGGGCCATGACTTCTTCGAGGACGCCGAGGCCCGCTTCGTCAGGTCCCGTCGGCAGTGCTGTCCCACCGGCCTCGAGCGCCTGGATGCTAAGGATATCCTGCAAGGCGGCCTCGGTCGTGGCGAGATTGGTGTCATTACGGCCAACACCGGCGTCGGCAAGTCTCACTTCCTAGTGGCTCTAGGCGCCAACGCAATGCGAGTTGGCAAGAATGTGGTTCACTACACCTTCGAGCTCACAGAGACGGCAGTCGGCATTCGGTACGATTCGAACCTCTGCGATGTGCCCTCGAACGAGGTACCTGACAGCAAAGAGCTCATCATGAAAAAGTATGACAAGATGGAGCTCGGGCGGCTGATAATTAAGGAGTACCCAACCGGTTCGGCTTCGGTGCACACCATTCGAAATCACCTAGAGAAGGTTATGATGAAGGGTTTCATTCCGAGCCTTGTAATTATCGATTACGCCGACGTGATGAGGTCCACCAGACAGTTCGACTCTCTCAGACATGAGCTCAAGCTCATCTACGAGGAGCTCAGAAATCTGAGCATGGACATGAACATCCCGATCTGGACCGCCTCACAGTCGAATCGCTCAGGCTCCACAGCCGACGTTGTTGGCCTCGAGAATATGTCTGAGGCCTATGGCAAGGCGATGGTCGCCGACGTCGTCCTGTCGCTCTCCCGCAAGCCGATGGAAAAAGACAAGGGCACAGGACGCATCTTCGTCGCCAAGAATCGCGCAGGTCGAGATGGTGTACTCTTTCCAGTGCACATCGACACCGCGCGTTCTAAGTTTGACATCCTAGACCCATCCGAAATGTCTCTCACTGAGGCTATTTCGCAGGATGAGTCTGCCATGAAGGACCTCCTCAAACAGAAGTGGAAAGAGGTCAGTGGGAATTGAAAAGGAGCCTATGATGGAAGAACCGCTTTTGAAGCCGAATCCGGATCGCTTTGTTATCTATCCCATCGTGCACTCAGACATCTGGTCTGAGTTCAAGCGCCAGGAGGCCTCATTCTGGACTGCTGAGGAGATCGACCTCACAGAGGATCGTCGCGACTGGGATCGGTTGAAGGAGGATGAGAAGCACTTCATCAAGCACATTCTCGCGTTCTTTGCCGCCTCTGATGGCATCGTGAACGAGAACCTGTGCTACCGGTTCGCCAATGAGGTCCAGTACCCCGAGGCCCGAGCGGCTTATACTTTCCAGGCGGCGATGGAGACGATTCACAGCGAGACTTACTCCCTGCTGATCGACACTTACGTCACCGACCAGGCCGAGAAGACGAGGCTTCTTCGTGCTATCGAGACGATTCCGGCCGTTAAGCGAAAAGCTGACTGGGCCCTCAAGTGGATGAACAACGACGCCCCATTCGTCCAGAGGCTGCTTGCCTTCGCATGTGTGGAAGGCATCTTCTTCAGTGGCTCCTTCTGCGCCATCTTCTGGCTCAAGCACCGGGCCCTGGGCTTGAAGGGCCTCACCTTCTCGAACGAGCTCATCTCCCTCGATGAGAACGCTCACACGGACTTCGCCATCAAGCTCTACCGCAATCACATCGTTGAAAAGCCGGCTCAGTCGGTGGTGCATGAGATTGTCGCCGATGCCGTCCGCATTGAGAAAGAGTTCGTCTGTGAAGCGCTGCCAGTCAGCCTTATTGGAATGAACTCCGAGGCGATGTCATCTTATATTGAATTTGTGGCAGATCGTCTCTTGACCGACCTGGGGTGCTCGAAGCTCTTTGGAGCGAAAAATCCATTCCCCTGGATGGAGATGCTGGGGCTCGAGGGTAAGACCAATTTCTTCGAACGTCGGGTTAGCGAATATGCGAAGGCAGGCGTGAAGAGCGCTGCCCCTCAAACACTCACATGGGATGGAGACTTCTGATGAGACAAGGCGTCGTTAAGAGCAATGGTCGCAAGGAAGAGATCAAGTTCGACAAGATCACGCAGCGGATCAAGCGACAGTGCAAGGACCTCGACGGCGATTACGTCGTTCCCACCGAGGTGACCCGACGGGTGGCTGAGTCTGTCGTCGACGGCATCACCACCGCGGAGATCGACACCCTGATCTCACAGGAGGCGGCCCGGATGGTGACCATCCACCCGGACTACTCCCGGCTGGCAGCCCGGATCCTCGTCACCCGCTGGCAGAAGACCATCCCCTCCAGCTTCTGTGATAACGTCGGTCGGCTCTACGACAACGTCGATCCAGTCACCGGGCGTCACTCGCCCCTCGTCTCGTCCGAGCTGGTCGAATTTGCCAGCAATCCCAAGCTGTCCGAGCACATCGACCGCGCGATCGTCCACGAGAGGGACAAGAACTTCGACTACTTCGGCCTCACCACCCTGGCCAAGGGCTACCTGAAGTCGATCGACGGCCAGCCGGCCGAGACCCCGCAGTTCATGTGGATGCGGGTGGCCCTGGGCATCCACGGCGACGACCTCGAGTCGGTGCTCCAGTGCTACGAGGGATTGAGCACCGGTCGCTACATCCACGCCACTCCCACCTTATTTAACGCCGGCACTCCTCGGCCGCAGATGGCGAGCTGCTTTCTCCAGAGCCTCGCCGAGGACTCCATCGACGGCATCTTCAGCACCTACAAGCAGACCGCCCACATCTCCAAGTGGGCCGGTGGCATCGGACTCCACATCCACAACCTCCGGGCCAAGGGCAGCCTCATCTCGGGCACTGGCGGCGAGTCCGAGGGTGTGGTGCCTATGATCAAGGTCCTCAATGAGATCGCCCGCTACGTGAACCAGGGTGGCAAGCGCAAGGGCGCCTTCGCAGTCTACCTCGAGCCCTGGCACTCCGATGTCGAAGAGTTCCTCGACATGAAGAAGAATCACGGTAAGGAAGAGCTCCGCGCGCGCGACCTATTCTATGCTCTCTGGATTCCAGACCTCTTCATGCAGAGGGTGCAGGAGGATGGCATGTGGTCGCTGATGTGCCCTCATGCCTCACCAGGACTTTCGGACGTCTGGGGTGAGGAGTTCAACACCCTATACACGAAGTATGAATCTGAGGGCCGGTACGTGCGGCAGGTGAAGGCTCGGGACCTCTGGATCAAGGTGGTCACGGCACAGATCGAGACCGGCGTCCCCTACATCCTCTACAAGGACTCGGCCAACCGCAAGTCCAACCAGCAGAACCTGGGCACGATCAAGTCCTCCAACCTGTGCACCGAGATCATCGAGTACAGCTCACCGGAGGAGACGGCCGTCTGTAACCTGGCCTCCATCGCCCTCTCCAGTTTCATCCACGAGGGCGCCTTCGACTTCGACGCCCTCCGCAAGACCGCGAGCGAGGTGACGAGGAACCTAAACCGGGTCATCGACAGGAACTTCTATCCTGTCGAGGAGGCCCACGTCTCCAACATGCGCCACCGCCCCATCGGCATCGGGGTCCAAGCCCTGGCCGATGCGTACGCAATGATGGGCATGGACTTCGACTCGCCTGAGGCCGTCGAGCTCAACAAGCGCATCTTCGCCACCATCTACTACGGGGCCCTGGAGGCCTCCTGCGACCTCGCGAAGCAGGATGGGCCTTATACCACATACGACGGAAGTCCGGCCTCCAAGGGCCAGCTCCAGTTCGACCTGTGGGGCGTCCAGCCGCATGAGAGCCTGGACTGGGAGCGCTTGAAGAAGAAGATCGCCCGGCACGGTCTCCGCAACTCCCTCCTCCTGGCCCCGATGCCAACGGCCTCCACCTCGCAGATCCTCGGCAACAACGAGTGCTTCGAGCCCTTCACTTCGAATCTCTACGTCCGCCGGGTCCTCTCGGGCGAGTTCGTGGTCGTCAACAAACACCTCGTCAACGACCTGATCAAGCTCGGGCTCTGGGGTGAGGACATGAAGAACGAGATCGTGCGCCATGGTGGCTCCATCCAGGGAATCGACGATATTCCGTCTGTGGTGCGGAGCCGGTACAAGACGGTCTGGGAGATGTCGATGCGTCCCATCATTGACCAGGCCGCCGACCGCGGCGCCTACATCTGCCAGTCCCAGTCCATGAACCTCTTCATCGCCTCCCCCAACGTGGGCGCCGTCAATTCCATGCACTTCTACGCGTGGCAGAAGGGCCTGAAGACCGGCATGTACTACCTCCGCTCAAAGCCGGCCTCGGCTGCGAAAGCCATCACTGTGGAGGAGAAGCGGGTCGAGGCTCCAGTCCCAGATGTGGACCAGGACCAGGCTGCCCTAGTGTGTTCTCTGGAAAATCCAGAGGCTTGTGAAATGTGTGGTTCTTGAAAGGAGACTCGTGAATGAAGTGGACAACCAAGGTATCCCCCCTGCTCAAGGAGTTCGAGCTCAGAAAGAGCCCCATTATTGTTCGAGTGAACAAGTTCGATGAGGAGTCTGCGCTCAAGTTTGACCAGGAGATCGCACAGGCACACAACACCGGACAGAAGGTGATTCCGGTGGTCATTGACTCCTATGGAGGGCAGGTCTACTCTCTCATGGCGATGATCTCGTCTATAAAAAATGCTGAGCTTCCTGTGGCCACGATCGTCGAGGGCAAGGCAATGTCCTGTGGAGCCATCCTCACCACCTTTGGAACTGAGGGCATGCGGTTCATGGATCCCAACGCATCGATCATGATCCATGATGTATCCTCAGGCGACTTCGGCAAGATCGAGGAGCTCAAGTCCTCTGTAGGTGAGGCCGATCGGCTGAACGATATCGTCTACAAGATGATGGCCCGAAACTGTGGCAAGAAGGAAGACTACTTCCTGAAAATTGTCGACCAGAAGAAGCATGCCGACTGGTTCATGGGTGCGGAAGAGGCCTTGAAGCACAACATCGTAAACCAGCTGCGAGTGCCTAAGTTCAATATTGACGTTTCAGTTTCGATCGAATTTGAGTGATCGAGGTCCTGTGCCTTGAGCTCTCGTTTATTCCTCCTTGAGGGAGTGTAATATTTAGGCGAGAGATTTAGGATATTGTGACAGCGGTCAGGATACTGGAACCATCAGGTTCGAATGGTTCCATACAGTTTGCCGTCGATGGAGACTTCAGCTCCAGCGATAATCTCGTATTTATCACTGGCAGTGAGCGCCTGGGGATCGGGACCCCTGCTCCTGCAGCCAAGCTCCACGTCTCAGGAGGGACGATATTTGGAGGAGTCGCAGCAGATCTGCACCAGTTTACTGGCAGTGCCCAATTCTCATCTGGGCTCTCAGGATCTCTCACGCGGCTTGTCGATGGCCGTTCGTATCTGGTCGCCGGTGCCAATGTCACGATCGTCTCTGAGTCAAATGGACAGATTACGATATCATCGACTGGTGGGGGTGGTAGCAATTCTACTTGCGGCGTCTATTGGGAATCGAGCGCGCCTGGTGTCATATCGACGACAGGCTCTGTTGCCCTAGGGGGTGGCGCAGCGCCATCACAGCTCTGGGTCAATGGAATCAACCTCACCCCCATTAGCGGGGCGCTGGTGGTCCCAGGCTCGACGCTGACAGACAGCATTCTCTTGAACCTGAGCGGTGCGCTC
>Ga0172373_10002633_pt1 | contig 27153 bp, 24 predicted proteins | sample Lak10m_2_FD_114546 | JGI IMG/M metagenome (GOLD analysis project Ga0172373, IMG submission 114546) | Freshwater microbial communities from Kabuno Bay, South-Kivu, Congo - kab_092012_10m | ecosystem: Environmental > Aquatic > Freshwater > Lake | place: Democratic Republic of the Congo...
TACAACAAATTTCTCTTGGAAATAAGACGATTGATTACAATGAAGGCATCAAGCTTCATCGCATAGCAAGCAAGGCGCCGGATCTAATTACTGACGATGAAACAGATATTGAAAACAAGCGACTAGCTTTATCAGAATTATTTTCGGACTTTTCATTAGAGGGCGATAAAATAAGGGTAAAATATACTTTATGGGGTGGTTTTTTGGCCGAATGGATGCCTAAAGTAAATAGCAGTTTCGGACCAATAAAATTTGGCCAAGATTATGAAAAAACAGGCCTTTTACAACCTGTTAATTCATCAATGCTCGGGGATAGGGATTCGAACCCCAATAGCCAGGACCAAAACCTGGAGTCCTACCGTTAGACGATCCCCGAATATTTGTTTTTAAACAAATTTTAAAACAAAATCCTCACTAGAGGATGATATTAAAAAACCAATAAAAAGTCAAACTAAATTTATTTTCAAAATTCTAGACACGAGCGTATTTCCGAACCGCGAACAGACTGGCAATAATATTAATAAGCAAAACGATTAGAAATTGTGAACCAAAAACCAGCCAAAAATTATTTACAAAATAAGCTAAAATATTAACATTATAACCCATAAAAAATACTTCTAAGTAAGGCTGCAGAAGAGTTAAGAAGGGATAAAAGACCGAAATAATTATTAAGAAACTAAATAGAGCATAAACTAAGGCGGAAACCATATACGGCATATAAACAAAAAAATTGGAAGCGCCGACGAGACGCATAATTTCAATTTCTTGACGATGCGTATAGATCGCGACACGAATAGCGTTATAAACGACTAATAAACTAGTGAGAATAAAAATTCCGATGATAAATAAACCGACTTCATTAACACGTTTGGTAATATTGCCGATCTTATTAAGGATAACCGTATTGTCAGAAAAATCGCGCGATTCAATAATCGGATTATCAATCATTTTTAATTCATTAATCAGTAAATTTGATTCATCAAAATTTTTCGGGATAATTGTTAAGCTGGGCGAAAGCGGATTGCGACCCAATTCTTTTAAGGCCGCTAAAACCGCCTGGTTATTTTTATATTTCTCGCGAAAATCATCCAAAGCGGCTTGTTTAGAAATGTAAATGACATTTTTAACTTTTTCCGAAGCGCTTACTTTAGCTTTAAGCGCCATGATTTCATTCTCAGGAACTTCGGCTTTAATATATAAACTAATATCGATTTTTTCCTTAATGGCCGCTACCGCATTATCGCTAATCAAACGAACGGTAATTAGCATGTTAATTGAAAAAAGCGCCAAGAGTAAAATCGTAATCGTCACAATCGTCAGCCAAACATTACGAGCGATATCTTGAAAACTAAATTTAATGATTCGATATAAAGACAACATATTATAATAAATATTTACCGCGCTCTTGGTCGCTAATTACTTGGCCGTGGTCCATACTAATAACGCGCTTACTCAGACGATTAACAACTTCTTTATTATGGGTCACTAAGATGACGGTCGTCCCGAATTTATTGATTCGTAATAATAAATCAATAATTTCATTAGCGTTAATCGCGTCTAAATTACCGGTCGGTTCATCAGCTAAAAGAATCTTGGGTTGATGGACTAAGGCCCGGGCAATCGCAGCGCGCTGTTGCTCGCCGCCGGAAACTTCGCTGGGATAACGTTTTTTCTTATCTTCTAAACCAACGATTTTTAAAACACTAGGAACGATTTTTTTAATCTTTTGTGGTGTCCCGCCGGAAACCTCTAAGGCAAACGAAACATTCTCCTCTAAAGTCTTGCGCGGTAATAACTTAAAATCTTGAAAAATAACTCCGATTTGGCGGCGCAAAAATGGCACTTCACGACGATTGATTTTAGTAATATTCCAATCACCGATTAAAACTTGTCCCTCAGAAGCTCTTTCTTCGCCAATTAAAATCCTAACTAAAGTAGTTTTGCCGGCGCCTGATTGCCCAACAATCGAAACAAACTCGCCCGGAGCGATATTTATAGTAACATTATGCAGAACTTTAGTCCGACCGTAATTTTTAGAAATATTATGAAGTTTAATCATAATTACTTTTTAAATTTTAACTGCTTGAGGCCGTAACGGATCAGTTGTTCGTTATCCAACAAGCTTTCCGCCTTACTTTTAGAACCAAAATTAATAACAATTAAATTACCCACAGGCGTTTTTACTAAAGTCATCAAGCAATGACCAGCCTCATCCAGGTAGCCAGTTTTGGAGCCGATGAGGGGATAGTTCTTATCGCGCACAAGCTGATTGGTGTTACTGATCTTATGCGGCTTCTTAGTGTTAATCGTGCTAAACTCGTATTTTGAGTACGTACTGATCTTTTTAATAAGCGGATTAGTGAAAACTTCTTTAGTTATTATAGCATAATCATACGGGGAACTCACGTTCTTGGGGTCTAATCCGGTTGGATCGGTAAAAATAGTACTGCTTGCTCCCCAATTTTTCGCGGTCTCATTCATTTTTTTAATAAATTCCGGCCGGCTAAAGCCACTCGCCCGCACCAAAGTTTCGACCGCATTATTAGCTGAGCCAACCAGAGCGCTATAAAGCAGATTTTCTAAAGTCACTGTTTCTCCTTCCTTTAATCTTAAACGCGCCGACTCCCAGGGCTTACAATATTGGTAATTATAATTTTCATCTTGAACTTTATAAGCGATTACTTTGTCTAAGCTAGGCCGAGTATCTAAAAAAACACGCATCGCCACTAATTTAGTCAGACTAGCTAAGGGTGAAACGGTTTTTTCGTTTTTACCGAAGAGAATAGTCCCCTCTTTTTCTAACATAATGACGGCCGAAGAAGCCGTAATCGTCGGCGTACTGCCGACTTGAGCTAATTTTTTATTCAATTCGGGAATAATAATTTTTTTCGGTTCAACTTTTATTTTTATCAAGCCCGCGCCCGGCGACGCTAATTTTTTAAAAGCTACGGCATCTAAATCAATAACTCGATCCGGATGTTTGGCCCGTTCCGGACCAAAATCATTAATCGTTACTTCAATTGACCGGCCATTAGCTAAATTAGTGACCTTAAGGATCGAGCCTTTTTTAAAATCCGGCGAAGCCGCGAATAAACCGCCCTTATATTTATACCAACTAGCCGTCCCAACCGTTAGAATATCAGGATTAGTGAGAACAATTAATTTCCCCTGGGTGGCGGTCGTAGTGGCAGTGACTTGTTTCTTCTCAGGATCATCATGAGTTAAAAGCGGCTGCCAATTACCGGCTAATTGATCAAAAGAAAAAATCTGTTTTAAATTATTATTCGCCGGACTGTAATTTATTCTAATCTCTAGCGGTCGCGACGGATCATAGGTCTCGGAATTAGAAAAAGAATATTGGTAGGCGGGCGTAAGCGCCTGCCATTCCCAAGGCAAGTTAGCGGCTTCAATAGTATTAATTTGCGCCACACCGGAAAAAGCGGTTGTTTTAAAACTTAAATCCGCAGCTTGCGTGGCAAGCGGCGCCAAAAATAAAAAAAGAAATATTAAATATTTTCTGAATTTAAAAATCATAATTTAAACTAATTGACTAAAATCGTAGCTTACGTTTATAATATACTTGATATCTGGCGGGTATCGTATAATGGTTATTACATCAGCTTCCCAAGCTGAGGAAGGCGGTCCGATTCCGCTTACCCGCTCTTAGTCGGCCGAGATAGCTCAGTTGGTAGAGCAACGCACTCGTAACGCGTAGGTCGCGGGTTCGACTCCCGCTCTCGGCTCCTGATGAAATCCCTGGAAACAGGGATTTTATTAATTAAAAAAATACTGCCACCATTTAAAAAAGTTACCGTTTCGGCGGGAAAACTCCTCTGAGCCAACTTGATTAGCCAGGGTCTTATTTTCTTCAACAACGACAACCGTCTCGCCCGGTTTCTTTAAATTCAAATTTAGACGCGCTTGTTCTTCTAAAGATTGATCCGATTCTAAATAATTAATCATCTCTTTCAATTCTTGATTTTTATTTTCAAAATCACTAATCTCTTGTTTAACATCTTCAATTTCCCGTTCAATTAAACGCCGCTGGCTATATGTCTTGGCTAGAGGAATAACGATAATCAATAGAAAGACTAAACCGATGATCGCCAAAAAACGCTGGCTCGAAACCAGACGATAGAAAAAATTGCTTGGTTTTGGCAATCCTCCAGACGCCAAGCGGCGAGGATTAAGTTTTCTTTTAAGCATCGTTTATTATTATAACATAAAAAAAGAGTAAAAAAAATCGCGCCGTTAGCGCGACTTGGGGGTAATCCAGAAACCCATATATTTTCCGCGCAGCAGCCTGATTTGCGCCTCTAAGCAAGGGATGGCGCCAAAGATAACGATTGTTACTGGCACGAAAAACCATTCTAAAGTCATGCGAATATTTTTCCAAACTGTATATTTTTTGGGGCGTTTCGGTAATAATAGAGCCGAAACAATTGCCGATAAAAATAGACCGATCATCGCGACGTTCATTAAATTCTGAGTAATCGCCGGTAAATTACCAGATAAAACCGTTGAATTAAACCGATTACCTCCCAAAAGCATCGGCATCCAACCAATCACGGCGATAATTAACGCATTAGTTGCCCAAGCGTGAAAACCATAGATCTGAATAAAAATATGGCCAATAATTCGACCCCGATCTAAGCCAGGTCGATTCCATTGCTTGCGGGCATTAAACATTAAATACGGAATATTTTCACCGCCCCAGGCCCAACGCCGTTGCTGTTTATATAAACTACGGGCGGTTTTCCAAAAAGTCTGATCATGAGTAACATCCATGGAAACTTCAAAGTGGATTGGTTCGACCTGATAATGACCATTATAATACATCAAGCAATGCCAGAAAATTCTGGAGTCTTCAGAGACATTCTGCGTCGACCAAAAACCGATTTCGTTTAAGGCCACAAAAGTCATGGAGTGCGAAGAATAAGTTACTAAACTTTCTTGGCGAATCTGCATGATCATTTGCCAGAAAGTATTGGAAGACGCCGCTACCCGCGAAAAAAATGGCGCTTTCCAAATATTATTATGATAAACTGGCACCGGTTGATAGCTGGTATGATAAGGATCGGAAACGATTAAAAATTTATAAGTTAAGGCGAAAAAATAACCGCGCGTAATTACCGTATCAATATCAAAGACGCTCACTAAAATTTTCTGATAATCTAAATTAAGACGATCAATTATCTCCGCCTTAACCTGGCGAACGCACCAAGCCTGGTTAGCTCCCTTACCTTTTAATTCCCCGTCCTGATCAACATGAAAAGTAATTATAAAATGACCAAATTTATCACCAAACTCTGCCTGGATTTTCTCTGCCCGCGCTCTTCCTTCGGCGCCAGAACGTTCTTCCATCCCTAAAGCGACAATCATTCTCTCGGTCGGCCAGTTGTCTTTGACTAAAGCTTCCAAAGAAGTCCGAATAATTTCCACGCTTTCATAACAAGTCGGCAAAATAATCAGTTGCCATAAATCATCCCAGGCCACACCTTGTTTCGCTAAACAATCAGCGGCAATTTCTTTTTGCGTATCGCGATCGAATTGCCCATTTTTCAAAGCTTCACACTTTTTTTGCCAATCAGTTCTGAGACCCTTTTTGAGTTTACAATAAGAAGTAATTAAAAAAATCGCCATATAGACGACTAATAATAACCAATAAACATCAAAGGCGATAATAAAATAAGCCACCCAAACCGGCTTAAAATACGAAAAAACCAATAAAATGACTAGGGTAAAAATAGATAAAAACCCCGGAAATGCTTCTAATATTCGGTAAATTTTATAATCACGCCCCGATAAATCGGTCGCTTTGCCTATTTTCAAATAATTGACTGGTTGTTCCATAGATTTAAATCGCTCCCCTTCTTTTTAGCTCAAAAAAACATTCGGCGCAAGAGCGCACGTCGAAAACCGCGTCATGCGCTTCCGGAAAACCAGTTTTAAACAAATATTGATAAAGTTCCGTTAAATTCGGCCATTTATAACCACCGCGACCATTAGGTATTTGGCAAACATTTACCGAACGCCGCATCGTGCAAATTTTATTAGCCGTTGGTAAAGGATTAGGCAAGCCTAAACGTAATAGCTCGGAACCAATTATTTTTTCATCAAAATCAATATTATGAGCGACCAGATACGAAGATTTTTTAACATCTTCTATAAAATGACTTAAAGCTTTTCCTAAATCAACTCCTTCTAAAACCGCTCGCTCCTGAGAAATGCGATGAATTTTAGTCGCTTCCACTGGGATGATAAAGCCCTCTGGCTTAATAATATAATTATAGCTTTCCCAATGATTACCGGCCGCGTCATAAAGACTCCAGGCAATCTGCACAATTCGCGGCCAATTTAAAAAATCATCAAGCGGCGCTTGATAATCTTTAGGCAAACCGGTTGTTTCCGTATCAAAAAATAAATACATATTTCCACGAGACTAATAATTAAAACTGATTGTTGCTGATGATAACTTCTTCGCCTTCTTTTAATTCTAATTCCGAATGATTGGTAATTTCTTCAGTCCGAACGACTGGCTTAACTATTTTTATCTCTCGGCCGCGGAAATCAACCGGGGCAATTTTCTTTAGATCATCCAAAGACAAACTAGGAGTCGGCTCAGCCAGAGCCTCTTCTTCAAATTTACGGCGTTCCGCTTCTTTGGCCGTTTTGCGTTGTTCAAGTTCTAGTCGTTTTTCTTCTTTTTTTTTGCTCAAACAATCTTTACAAAATACCGGCCGAACTCCGTCAGGAATAAAAGCTGTTGTGGTTCTAATCCCGCAACTGGCGCAGATCGCCTCATAACCGCTTTTCGCTGGGGCAGTTGGCCTGGAGGGGCTAACCGTCGGACGAATAGCGCTAACTTGGTTAGGACGAACACTGGGTTTGGCGATTACCACCGAGGCGCTAACAGCCGGCGTCGGAGAAATAATTGTTTTGGCGGAGATTACTTTATCAGGACCTCTTTTTTCATCTTCACCGTAATTTTCATGCCAACGCATAATCTTCTCTTCGACGGTTTCACGATCAGAAGCATATTTTTCCCGAGAATAATTGATTACTTTTTCTGTATTGCCAGTCTGTTCTTCGCGGCTTAGGGGCGCTAAACCCTTAGCCGAAAAGGGTGAGGAAGCAATCCCGTCAATCATTAACTTTAGATACATTTCATATTTCGGCAAGTTGACTAAGTCTTCTTCTGTAAAAGTGGGCGTAAATTCTTTAACTAATTCTTCAGCGTCAGCGGCGCCGACGCGGAAAACGACCATCGTCCCGACGTTACCAAAAACAGCTGGTTTTACTTTTTCACTTAATTGTTCAATATACTGATGCGCTAAAATCAAATTCAAACGATATTTACGGGCTTCTGATAAAATATTGGCGAAACTGTCGGTTGAAAAATTTTGAAATTCATCAATATATAAATAAAAATCGCGACGTTCTTTTTCAGGCACATCGACTCGGCTCATCGAAGCTAACTGAATCTTAGTAATCATCATCGCTCCCAAGAGGGCGGAATTATCTTCGCCGATTCGCCCCTTTGATAAATTCATAATTAAAATTTTGCCACTATCCATGATGTCGCGGATATTAACCGCTGATTGCACTTGACCAATAATATTTCGCATCAGCGAACTCGACAAAAATTGCCCGACTTTATTTTGAATCGGCGAGACAGCTTCCGAAGCGAATTTATCAGCATAACCGGAAAATTCCCGTTCCCAAAAAGCTTTAACAACTGGGTCTTTAATATTAGCTACCACTTTCTTGCGATAATTCTTATCGGAAAGCATCCGCACTACACCCAAAAGAGTAGAACCAGGAAAATCTAAAATTGCTAAAATAGCATTACGGAGAATATATTCCAAGCGTGGCCCCCAAGAATCCGCCCATAATTTTTGGAAAACGCCGATTAGCCCAGAAGCAACCAAATGGCGCAGATGCGGTTCAACTTGTTCAACGACGTTAAAAGCGATGGGGAAATTAATATCCGAAGGATTAAAATAAACAACGTCATTAATCCGGTTAGTAGGAATGTATTCAATTATTTTTTCCGCTAAGTCTCCGTGCGGATCAACGACGGCGACGCCATAACCAGCTCGAATATCATCGACAATCATGTTTTCTAACACCGTGGATTTGCCCATGCCGGTTTTCCCAATTAAATACATATGCCGACGGCGGTCGTCGGTTCTAATTCCGAATTTTTTAAATTCGTTACGATAGGTTGTTTGCGCGAAAACCGCGATGTTATCACCCATAGTTTAACGTCCCTTGATATTTACCAAACCCTTTAAATTATCCATTTGAGCGCTGGTGGTGCTTAGTTGGTCGGAATAAGACTTAAAAACATCGGCATAGCCCTGCAGATAAGCGACGGCGGCCTTAAAAGAAATAAAGCCAAAGATAATAATAATCACTAAGATCGCCCATTTTATACTCCCCCAAATAACCTGCCATTTAAAATAGTTTTTCAAAAATTTAACTGTTTTTAAAATTTCTTGATCGGTCGCTAAAATTTCCGCTAATAAGTCAGCGGGTTTTTTAAATGATTCACTAAGCGACTCTTTGTCTATTTGTTCAGGCATACTATTAATAATTTATTATTCACGCACTTCACAAAGCGCCACATACTTCTGGCCGAGCCTAGCTAACTCTTTCATCTTTTGGTTAGAATACGCTTGATAATCTTTAAACTTAGGATTAATCAATTCAGTATCTGCTTTAAATCTTTGCAAATACCATTTGCTAGCGCCTTGTAGAGTCTGCCCCATTTTCTCAATATCAGCTGACCCTAATAATTCCGGAACAACCGTTGTCCGAAATTCATAAGGCAAACCACTATTAATTATCATTTTAACACTTTTTTTAAGATTATTGTAGTTTACCTTAACCCCGACGGTTTTTTCATATTTAGCTAGAGGCGCTTTCAAGTCCATGGCGATATAGTCAATCAATTTTTCTTTAATCAGCCTGGCCAGCATGACGGGATTAGTGCCGTTCGTATCTAACTTAACTAAATACCCGATTTTTTTTATTTTCTTAATAAAAGCCGGGAGATCCGGGTGTAAGGTCGGTTCTCCTCCAGTAATGACTACTCCTTCTAAACGGCCAAATCTAGTTTCTAAAAAAAGAAAAAGGTCTTCAGTGGAAAGCATAGAAAGACCTTTTTCTTTTTTATCTACGGTATTTTTATCGCCCTTTCCCGTTTGGGGCAGGACAAGCATAGGATTATAACAAAAGTGACAGCGGAAATTACAACCTTGGGTAAAGATAATGGCCGCTAGATGATCGGGGTAGTCGATCAGAGTTAATTTCTCTAAACCACCGATAATCATAGGGTTAAAACAAGAATTATTCGGAAACCTTAAAGGTTTTACGATCCTTGTACTCTGAAGCTTTGCCGGGATTATAATTTTTAACCGGGGTTAGCCAGCCGACGACGCGGCTATAAACAATACATTCCTGTCTTTGCGTTTGAATGGGGCTCATATATTTCAGTCTTATTATAAATTATATTTATTTAAATTACAAATAGGCAATTTTTATTGGTTGGCCAGCCGGACTTCTTCCACGGTTTCCTTATAGCCGATTTCCTCGTCGCATTTTGGACAGTATTTGTGTTCGCCAGACAAATAGCCGTGTTTTGGACAAATCGAGAACGTTGGAGTAATCGTAAAATAAGGCAAACGGTAACTCTCCACGATTTTCTTGACTAATTTCTTGGCTGTTTCGCCGTTCGGCAGACGTTCACCTAAATAGCCGTGTAAAACTGTTCCCCCCGTATATTTAACTTGCAGATCATCTTGTAAATCAAGGGCGGAAAAAATATCATCGGTAAAGTTAACATGCAAATGGGTGGAATTAGTATAATAAGGATCTGCTTTTAATCTTTTAACCGCTTCCGTATTGGAACAAATTATCCCCGGATATAATTGCTGGTCTTTTTTAGCGAAACGATAAGTGCAGCCTTCCCCGGGAGTCGCTTCTAAATTATATAAATTATTAGTTTCGTTTTGAAAATCCATTAATTTTTCTCTCATAAAATCTAAAATTTCAGCGGCGAAAGCATGCCCCTCAGGAGTAGAAATATCTTTGCCCATTAAATTCATAATCGCTTCATTCATGCCGTTAATGCCGATGGTTGAAAAATGATTTTTCCAATAAGAACCAAAACGAGCTTTGATATTATCTAAATAGAACATGGAATAAGGGTACAGGCGATCATCAGTAAATTTTTCAATCACTTTTCTTTTAATCTCTAAACTTTCTTTAGATAATTCCATGAGGTGGGTTAATTTTTCTTTAAATTCTTCTTTGGTTTTTGATAAATAACCTAAACGGGCTAAATTAATAGTGACGACACCCAAAGAACCAGTTAAAGGATTGGCGCCGAATAATCCGCCGCCGCGCTTTCTTAATTCGCGATTATCAAGCCTTAAACGGCAACACATTGAACGAGCATCATCACGATTCATGTCAGAATTAACAAAATTAGAAAAATAAGGAATTCCATATTTGGCGGTCATTTCCCAAACTGGCTGTAAACATTCTCTATTCCAATCAAAATCTTTATCAATATTGTAAGTCGGAATCGGAAAACCGAAGACGCGACCAGTTGAATCGCCAGCCAGCATCACTTCAGCAAAAGCTTGATTAAAAACATCCATTTCGGCTTGAAAATCCTTATACTTTTCCGGCATTATTTTACCGCCAAGAACCACGTTTTCTTCACCAATTAAAGGCGAAGGGGTAACATCTAAAGTAATATTAGTAAAAGGGGTTTGGAAACCAACTCGAGTAGGAACATTGATATTAAACATGAATTCCTGTAAACCCTGCTTAACTTCTTTAAAAGTTAAATTGTCATAGCGGATAAATGGCGCCAAATAAGTGTCAAAATTAGCAAAAGCCTGGGCGCCAGCGGCTTCACCCTGCATTGTATAGAAAAAATTAATAATCTGGCCAAGGGCACTGCGAAAATGTTTTGGCGCATTACTCTGTACTTTTTCACTTACCCCTCTAAAACCACGAACCAATAAATCTTTTAAATCCCAACCGCAACAATAAGGCGCCAGCAAGCCTAAGTCATGTAAATGAAGATCACCGTTAACATGCGCCTGACGAATATTTTCCGGGTACATCTTATTAAGCCAATAGCGAGCCGAAATCGAGGAAGCAATATAATTATTTAAACCTTGAACTGAAAAACTCATGTTGCTATTCTCCTTTAAGCGCCAATCTGCCCGGCCCAAATAATCTTCCATTAACCTATCGTCCGACGTTGCCAAATTAATATCACGCAGTTGACGATGTTGCTCACGATATAAGATATAGGCTTTAGCAACCTTAATTAATTTATTTTCGATTAAAGTTTCTTCAACTATATCTTGGATTTCTTCAACGGCCGGGATACTATTCTTGTGAAATTTCTTATTAACTTTCATGACAACCTGATCGGCTAATTTTTTAGCTAGGTGCCGATCATCAATTTCCGCGGCTAAGGCCGCCTTATAAATAGCCCGGGCGATTTTATCCTGATCAAAATCAACGATTTCACCGGATCTTTTGATTAACTTGCTAATAATTTCGGACATAGAAAATGGGGATTATTTTTTTTCTTTAATTAATTTATTTAACTCCTTACGAAACTCGTGCGCGTCTTTGAAAGATTCATAAACTGAGGCATAACGGATGTAGGCGACCGGGTCAACCTTCTTGAGATTCTTCATAACTGTCTGGCCAATCTGCCGTGAAGTTATTTCCGCGCTTTTTAGGCGCTGGAGATCGCGTTCAATTGAATGAACTAATCTTTTAAAGCGATCCTCGGTAATCGGCCTCTTTTCGCAAGACTTCTTTAAACCATTGACCATCTTTTCTCGACTATAGGCTTCCCGGCGGCCATCGCGCTTGACAATAACTAGGTCTAATAATTCTATTTCCTCATAAGTCGAGAAGCGAAAGGTGCATTTTAGGCATTCTCGGCGCCTTCTAATCGAAAGACCATCCGGGGCAACCCGAGAATCAACTACCTTAGTATCGGGAAAGTAACAAATTGGGCATTTCATAGGTTTTTAGGGCTTTTTAACTAAGCGCCATGAAGCAAGAAATCCTATATTTTGTGTCCTTTTTTAAAAAGAGACCACTAAATGTTGTATCTAATCCTATTTTAGCAAATTTTTTACTCTGGGTCAATTTAGCTAGTTTTAAAATAAATATAAAAATTTTTAGGACTTATCCACAGAAAAAAGGAAAAAAACGTAGACTAAAGAAAAAGACCTTGTTGGTTAAAACAAAGTCTTTTTATTTTCCCTTTCTGGTCGAGTCTAAGACCAAAAGATCAAAAAGCAATAATCAAAAGGTTCTAGTCTACAAGGAGGCAAGGCTCAACAATCTGCGGACGGAAACCGGAGGCCGAACCAAAGTTGACGATGGCACGCGGGACATCGTTCGCGTCGAACCCGGCATTGTCGTCGATGAAGAAAAAGCGTGGAGTCTGCGAGAAAACACCATCGCCACCAGGACTGTATTCAGCTCCGGCACAGTCGATCCAGAGATCGTAGTAATCCATAAGACGCTCCGGGTGGGTCAACAGCATAATCCCAATAGTGAAGGGATCTAGCCCGAACTCTCTTTCTGGCATCACTTCGCGAGCCCTACGGACGGAACGTCCGGCATGGCGCAAGCCGAATTGAGCGGGAATAATCAGGATGTCACAACCTTCCTGTTCTTTACCGTAAGCTTCAAAGGCTTCGGCGATTTTCTGGATGAGACGCAGATAGTTCGATCCGAGCTTACCTCCACGGTAGTTAATGAACCGACCGGCACGGGTCTTCTTGAGTAGGGCGAACACCTTCTCAACTGCTTCCCCGTAGGTCGGGGCAACTTTCTGCCAGCGCGGGATAGCGAAGTGGCCTTCGGCGTTTTCCAGTAGGGACTGTTCGGCTAATTTTTCGTCAGCGCCATTCAACTCTGGGAAAAAACGCTTAATGATTGCAACCTGCTCGGCTATAGGTTTCGGCTTAATATAGCCTGAAAAGTAACCATACTTTGGTTCTGTTTCTTCGTTGGCATAGAGCCAATCGCAAAGTTGAACTACTAGTTTAACAATACCAGCGTTCAATTCGTCGCCACGCGCAAAGATTTTCTGAAATTGATCTTTGTTGACATGGGCAACTTGCAAAAATGCCTTGTCACGGGCATCATTCATGAACCGGACGTACTGTTTTTTCTGCGGTTCGGTAATGGGCGTAGGCGTAATAACGGTGATCGATTTCATGATCGTCATCCTCCATATTTAATTACCGGAAATAGCTCCGGCGGCCTTATTAAAGTTCAATTTTATCTGATAATTATAGCTCATTTTTCTTTATTTGTCAATTAGACAAAAATCTAAAAAATCACCACCTATTTCAAGTGGTGATTTAAAATAAGCTAAATTCTATAAACAATTACCCCATCTTCTTCCGAATAAACGCGGGGACGCTTAAATCATCGTCATCATTGACTGGTCTTTCAGCTTTTTTCTCTAAAGCCGGCTTAACGGGAATATTTTTAAAGACATTAAACTTCCCTTTATTCTTATCAACGGACGTTGAGGGCATAGTTGGCTCCTTCTCGGCTTCTTTTTCAATAATAAAAGCATTTGGGGTATAGGACTTAGTCATTTCATTCTTCTGGCTCTTGCCACGACCGTCAAAACCTGTCGCCACGACCGTAATCTTAATTTGATCCTTCATCTTTTCATCAATCACGGCGCCAAAGATAATCTTGGCGTCTTCGTCAGCTGCCGAGGTAATAACTTTAGCGGCTTCGGAGACTTCGGTCATACTTAAATCAGGACCACCAGTAATCGTAAAGACGATACCACGCGCACCGTCAATAGACATATCTAATAAATTAGAATTAATTGCGTCTTTGGCCGCTTCAATCGCTTTATTCTCCCCCGTCGCCATGCCAATACCCATCAAAGCCGAACCGGCATTCATCATCACGGCCTTTACATCAGCAAAATCAGCATTAATAATTCCCGGAACCGTGATTATTTCCGCGATTCCTTGCACGCCTTGGCGCAAAACATCGTCAGCGATTTTAAAAGCTTCTAAGAGTGAGGTCTTTTTGTCAATCACCTGCAGTAACTTATCATTAGAAATAGTGATGATCGTATCAACTTTATCCGCTAATTCAGCATAAGAGCGATCCGCGATATTTTTACGCTGGCCGCCCTCAAACATGAATGGCTTAGTAACCACCGCGACGGTTAAAGCGCCTAATTCGCGAGCAATTTGCGCAACCACCGGTGAAGCGCCCGAACCAGTCCCGCCGCCCAAACCGCAAGTAACAAAAACCATATCACAACCTTTTAAAGATTCCTTAATCTCATTCTGCGATTCTTCAGCCGCGCTTTTACCTAAATCAGGATTCATCCCCGCGCCCAATCCTTTAGTTACGGTCTTGCCAATATGTATTTTTTCATTAGCTTTATTATAATGCAAAGCCTGCACGTCCGTATTAATTGCTACAAAACCAACGCCTCTAATACCATTATCAACCATGCGATTGATGGCGCTGCCACCGCCGCCACCCACGCCAACTACTTTTATCTTGGCAAAGGTTTCAATTTCTGGTTTTACTTCCGCCATAAAATTATCTTTAATTAATTATTTATTTAGGCATTATCTTGCTAAATAAGCCTTTGGTCTTTTCTAATAGGCCGCCAAAATTTTTCTTGAATTTGCTGCTGCCGTCCATTTCGCCATGACTGCCCCAAATAACTAAACCAAGTGCTGTTAAAAATTCGGGATTTTTGACTTTATCAATTACGACATTAATATTTTTAGCCTGGCCAACTGCTGCTGGCAATCTTAGTTTCTTTTTAGCAGATTCTACCAATCCGTCAAGTAAAGCGCCGCCACCGACAAAGATTACTCCGGCCGGCAACATGCCAGAACGATCAATCCTCTTAAACTCATTATCAACTTTATCAAAAATTTCTTCCACGCGAGCGTTAATGATCTCTGATACATATTTACGCGAAATCAAACTAATATCATCATTAACCTCTTCTTCTTTAACTAACTCCGAGACGTCAATCTCTTCTTTCTTATCGAAATCATCCGGGACTGAGCTGCCATATTCACGTTTTATTCTTTCCGCCAGATTAATCGGGCAACGTAAGCCAATCGCGATATCGGCCGTAATATGTTCCGCGCCAATCGGCAAAATCGCGGTATGGATTAAATTGCGTTCTTCATAAACAGCTAAGGAAGTCGTGGAAGAGCCTAAATTAACTAAGGCCACTCCCAATTCCTTTTGTTTAGAGCTTAAAACTGCTTCGGAGGCCGCTAAAGGACCAAGAACTAAATCTTCAATTTCTAAACCGGTGCGATAAATCGCTTTGGTTAAATTTTTAATCTGAGTGCTTAAGCCCTGGACAATTAAAGTTTCCACCTCCAGGCGAATGCCATTCATGCCGATGGGGTCCTTAATATCAGCTTGATTATCAACCCCGAACTTAATTGGAATAACGTGTAAAATTTCATAATTAACCGGGACTGCCAGAGCGCGCGCCGCTTCAATCGCGCGATTGACATCGTTTTCGCCAATCTCACCGTCACTACGACCAACAGCGACAACTCCTTTAGAGCGTTCACATTTAATATGCGGATCATTAATACCTACCCAGACGCGAGAAATCGGTACACCCACTAAACGCTCCGCTTTCTCTAAACAAGCCGAAATCGAAGAAGTTGTTTCTTCGATGCTATTAACAATCCCGCGGCTGACGCCAGCCGTTGGGACAGAAACTGCGCCAATGATTTGCAATTCATCGCCAGTCGGACTAGGTATTCTTTGGCCAATAACCAAGCGAATCGAGGTTGAGCCAATATCTAAGCCGGCGATAATATTATCTTTCATACTTGTATTAATGACAAAATAAATAAAATATAACTCATGTTTTAAGATTCACGATTGCTGTTAATATTATACAAAATTTCTAAAAATTTAACAATTCCTTAACTTCTCTAAAACAACCCGAAATACCAATTAATCAGCGGCCCGCTCCAAATTAGAGTAATAATAGCGCCAAAGACTAAAAACGGTCCTAAAGCGATTTTTGATTTCCAATTCTTTTGGCCGCTAAGCATTAAAATTATGCTGATCAAAGCGCCGACGCCATAAGAGATCACTAAAAGTAATAACAGCTCTGATCCGCTCGGAAAAGCTAAACCTAATAGCACACCCAGCCAAATATCTCCTTCGCCAACACCTTGTTTTTTAGTCAGTAAATATTGGATCAAGAAAAATAATCCGCCGACAACGGCAAAAATCAATAAAGAAAACCAAGAGAAGCCTAACCAGAGATTTAAAATAAAAATAACGGCTAGGAGCGGCCAAATAATCAGCATCGGAATCATTTGCCAACGTAAGTCATAAACAAAAACAACAATTAAGCCGGCGACAAACAGCCAGTCGCGCAGTAAAATTAAGCTTAATTGCAAACTGTCTAAATTTTTCAAAAAAATAATCGTCAACAGCAGGGCGGTGATAATTTCGACCAAAGGATATTGCCAAGAAATTTTCTGCTGGCAATGTCGACAGCGGCCTTTTAAAAAAATAAAACTTAAGAGCGGCAGATTATCATACCAGGCGATTGGTTGCCGGCATTTCGGACAATATGATCGGCCGCCCAGGGTTTCCTCTTTATACAATCGCCAAATTAGACAATTTAGAAAACTGCCGACGGCCAAACCGAAAATAAAAACTAAAATAATAAAAAAATAACTCATATTTTTAAAAACCGTACTTTAATAAAAAAAGTAACTTAGCTTGGTAATAATAAAGCTTTCGTTTCCACCAGGCTAGCGGGCTGGCATTAACCAAGTGAATGACACTAACTGAAACCAAGCGAGCTAGTTGATAACCTTTCTGAATTGCCCGTCGGCTAAGATCTTGATCCTCAAAATACATAAAAAATCTTTCATCCCAACCCTGAAGAGCTTGGAAAAGTGTTCTTCTAATAATCAAAGCTGCCCCGCTGACCCAGGCCAATTCCGGATTTGAATCTTTTTTAAGACCAAAAGCATAAGGCTGGCTTTGATTATTTTCTAAAATTAATTGCGGCGCGATTATCCCGATCGTTGCTTTGCTCTCTAACTCCAATCTTAACGGCGTCAGGATATTTTCTCTGACAAAAGTATCACTATTTAGAAAAAACAGATACTCGCCACGCGCCGCCCGAGCACCTAGATTATTAGCGGCCGCGAACCCCTTATTTTTTTGATTAGCGATCAGTTTAATTTTAGCGCCAAATTTTTTTTCCAGCAGCGCCAAGCTATTGTCTTGGGAATTATTGTCAACAACAATTATTTCGAAATTTTCGGTAGAACAAAACTTAAAAAGAGAATCTAGGCAGTTAACCACTAAGGTGGGGGTCCGATAATTAATGATGATAATTGAAAACATTTATTTTTTAAACTTAAAAATATAATAGTCAACCGCGGCGCGATAGCTGGCCGCCAAAAGAGCAGATTTAAAACCAAGCGAGCCTGCCCGCCAAGCGCCTGATAAAATAGTTCTAAAAAAAACCAAAATAAATTCGAGGGGCAATAAAAGTAAGGGATAGGCTACTCTTAGTTTTATCGAGCGCGGCCAAGTATTTCTTATTTCATTGAACTTAGCAATCTCTCTAAAATCACTTAAATAACACTGGGCTTGAATTTTCGCCCAAAGTGTCTGTTTAGAAACAAAGGAATGAAAAGTAAAATTATTATAGCTGGGTTGATGTTGGAGGATTTTTTTAATAAAACCGACTGGTCCGGAAATAATCGGAATAAAATGCGGCACACCCCACAGGCTTATTTTATCTTTTCTGAAAAAAGCGATTTTTTGAGGCCAAACTCGAGAAACAATCTTTTTCCCGTCCCACAGCGGCCAGATAAATTTATAAGCCGAAAAATGATCGGTAGTACTTAAACTTGGTAATTGAGAACGTAACTCCGCTGACAAAAATTCATCAGCGTCAATCTGTAATATCCAATCATGACTCGCTTGCTCGAAGCTAAAGGGTCGATGTAATTCCGCTTGGCCGAAATGTTGACGAATAAAAATTTTAGCGCCATAAGCCGCGGCCAACGCCAGAGTTTGATCCTGACAAGGGCCATCATGGACTAAAATAATTTCATCAACCACTCCGGCTAAACTTTTAAGACAACGATCAATATTTCGTTCTTCATTATAAACGACTAGACAAGCCGAAATTTTGGCCATAAATCTCTATTTATCTCTATTTAATTTATTCTATATTTTGCTTATACTCGGAACGAATTCCTTTCAACCACTGATTGTTCGGCGCCAAGTTAAGCGCCTCATCTAAATAAAAAATAGCTTTCGCCTGATTACCCCGTTCTTTTTCTAAAGAGGCTAAAGCTAATAACCAATTGTAGTCCTGCGGGTTGCGCTGATAACCCCGTTGATTATATTTTATCGCTGACTCTAAATCCTGGCGGAAATAATAAGTATCAGCGATATTTTTAAATAAAGAAAAATCACTGGGGTTATTAAGATAGGCGGCCTGATAATATTTTTCGGCGAGCGCGTATTGCTGCGCGGCCAAGTAAGTATTACCTAGTTCTCGATCAACGACCGCCAAGTAATAAGCAACGACTTCTTTTTGGTGGCCGCTCAGGCGCTCGTCGGTTAAATTCGGTAAATTCATTTTGGCTAAATAGTAAGCTCGGGCCGCCGCACTGAAGTCTTGTTTATTCCTGAACAGCCGCGCTTCTTCAAAATAAGCTTGCGGCCAATGCGGCGTATAGCTTATCAAGCGAGAAAAATATTCGGCCGCGGAATCAAAATTTCCCAAGGCGGAATCAATTTTTCCCTTCACCAACCAATTTTCATAACCAGAGTCTGGCAAACGATTTTTAATCTCTGTTAATTTTTTCTGCGCCTGAGCCTTGATCGCCAGTTCATCAATTGAGTTATAGAAATTACTTAACTTATCACCCAAAAAACGATCGTACGAATTTTGGCTGGCGGCATTAATTTTATTTTCTTCAATATAATCAAAAAGCAAAAAGCTAGTCGAATAATCTTTTTGGGCGAGCGTATAATATAGTCTATAAAAATATTGATCGGCACTGATAACTCGGAATTCATTTTGAATTTGCCAGATTATTAAGCAAGCGACAAGCAAACTAATAATCGTTCTAAATAATTGCCAATTAACTATTTTAGTAGCCAAAACTGTTTCTGATTTTGAAAAATTAATAACCATTAAAAGAGCTAAAAATAGCCAAAAATAAACTTCACCGGCGACAATCGTAAAGCCAAAGAAAAGCGCCAAAAGATAAGCCGTCCCGCCCAGAACTAAAGCCAGCGATAAAAATTTATTTTTTTTAGTTTGCAAATTGCGGCTGGCTAATTTAAAAAATTGCCAATACCAAAGCGTGAAAAAAAACAAACCCCAAAAACCCGTACTCAAGAGAATATCGAGGATTAAGTTATGGGCGCGATCGGTCGAGGCGTTTACTTCGCCGTAAAGAGCCCAATTTGGTTCATAATATTTAATGAAAACTTCGCCACTATTTTCTAAGCCATATCCGAAAACTGGTTTTTTAACAATCGCGTCGGCCGCCGCAGTGTAAAAATTAAAACGCGCCGCTAAGGAACCGGACTGATAATCAACAAAGCTACTTAAGCGGCCCGGCAAAGCTATTTCTAAAACGCTAGCCCCGCCGCCTAAAACAACCAGGAATAAAATAATGATTAATATTTTTTTCAGTCGGCTCAGCGCTGTGAACCATAAAAGATAGATTAAAAATAAAAAAATTACGAAACTTAAAGCAATTAAGGCACCCCGGCTGGCCGTTAAAAATAAACAAACCAAGGCGCTAAGCGTGGTCAGTAAATAAAAAATTCGCCGCCAACTATTCCGCGCCAAAAAAATTAAATAAAAATTCAAAGGGATTATTAAAAGCAACCAAGCCGCCAAAAAATTAGGCTGGCCAAAACTGGAAAAAGTTCGATGGGTGATTAGAGCCGATTCCGTCCAAGTTAAAAAATCAATTCCGAGAAATTGCAGGATTCCATAAACAGATACTAAAAAACCAGAATAAACCGCGGTGCGCACAATCCGCACTAATCTTTTTTCTAAACTATCCGTGCCCTTCATCCTAGTCCGACTATTGTTAATTGTTAAAATATTGAAACTAAGTAAAACTAACCAAATAAAATAAAAAAGATAGCTCACTAAACCCTGGCCGCGGTCATAGGAACCGAAGAAACTATTAGCCTGATCAAGCGAAAAAAACAAAGTAAAACTTAAACCAACGATAAACAAACTGGGTATTAACCAATATTTTTTAAACCAAACACTAACAATTTTTTGAAAATTTTTGAAATCAGGCCAAGAAAAAAATAAAATTAATTTAATTAGAGTCAATAATAGCAAACACCAAACCAATACTTTAAATAAAACTAGTTTATTTAATTCAAAAATATTCTGAGTCGGAAACCAATAAGAAAAAGCCAGCGGAATTAAAAAAATAACCGCCAGATAAGTGAATTCGATTAATAAATCAAAAATCTCCAAGCTAGAAATTTTTGTTTTATTTAAAAGCTTATTCATACTTTAATTATAGCAAATAAAAAAAGGACTGAAAACAGCCCTTTTTTATCTAATATTCAACAATTTATACTATTTATGACGGCGCGCTAATTTCTCCCAAACAACTAAAACTGGGCTAGCGATGAAAATCGAACTATAGGTTCCGATAAAGATACCAACCACTAAAGCCAAAGCAAAATCTTTGATCGTACTGCCACCGAAGAACAAAACCGCTAATAAAGCAAGAATGGCGGAAAATGAAGTATTAATTGAACGAGTTAGGGTTTGATTAATACTGCGGTTAACAGTATTCTCAAAATCTTCCTGGCTCTTAGGCAAATTTTCCCGAATACGATCGAAAACAATAATGGTATCGCTAACACTATAGCCCAAGACCGTTAAAACGGCCGCGATAAAAGGCGTATTAACCTCGATCCCGTAGAAATGCCCCAAAATCGAGAAGACTCCCAGAATAAACAAAATATCATGGATTAAAGCGATAATAGCCGCAATCCCGAATTTCCAAGAAGCGACTGGTTTAGAAACCTTCCGGAAAGCAAAGGAGATATAAATAATAATCATGATAAAGACAATCGCGGTCGCATTGAAGGATTTACTTTTTAATTCTTTGCCGATTGAAGGGCCAACCGAGTCAAACTGTAATTCTTTAAAAGTAGCTCCGGACTTATCTTTAATTAATTCTTGCAAATTCTTAACCGCCGCTTGATGAGCTTCTTCAGTATTTTCCTTAAAACGAAGAATAAAAGAATTTTCAGTCGGCTGGATAACTAAATTATGAAGATTATTATCTTTTAAGCTGTCTTGAATTTCAGTAATCGTCGGTTGATAATTCTTAAATTCAACTTCTAACAAACTGCCGCCCGTGAAATCAATCCCGAAGTTCAAGCCCCAGAAAATTAACGCCAAGATAGAAGCGACGACCGCTAAGCTGGACAGACTAAGAAAGATTTTTCTTTTTTGGATTATCTTATAAATCATATGTTTAATTATTATTTATTTTCTGGAGACTTAAGCCGGCGAACACCCAAAAGCCAAGTTCTCTTTTCTAGCCAATCACCCAAAATAACCACGAAAAGCGTATGAGTGATAACAATCGCACTAAATAAGGAAACGGCAATACCGATAAATAAAGTTGTTCCAAATCCCTGGACTGAAGAAGTGCCGAAGAACATTAAAATCAAACACGTAATAATGGTGGAGACGTTACCATCGCGGATTGATGGCCAGGCGCGCTTGAAACCGCTGTCAATCGCTTGGCTAACTGATTTACCAAGTTTTAATTCTTCTCGAGTTCTGGCGAAAATTAAGATATTAGCGTCAACGGCGATTCCCACTGAAAGAATAAAACCAGCAATCCCTGATAAAGTCAGAGTAATCGGCTTTAAGGCATAAAAGAATAATAAGACGCCAATCACTGCAAATAACAACGCCAAGGTTCCATTAAAAATCTTTAATTCATTAAAAGTATAGAAGATTAGGCCGACCATCACGATAATTAAAATTAAAGATAACCAAATCGGCAAAGCTTTAAAGATAGCCAAAACCGTTAATCCATAGACCATTAGGGACAGAACCGATAAGAAACCTGGTAAACGATAATAAATAATCATGAACAAGGAGACTAGGAACAAACCAATTAAGCCCGCTTTAAAACTATTATCAATTGATTTAAAACCCAAACTAGCTTCAACCGTTTTTTGAGAAATTAAGGAAATCGGAACTGGCAAAGCGCCCGAATTTAAACGTTTCACTAATAATTTAGCTTCTTCAATATTAAAGCGCCCGGAAATTGAGGCTTGTCCGCCGGTAATTTTTTCATTAACCGTCGGGACGCTGATCGGATAGCCATCTAAGAAAATCGCGACTGGTTTACCAACATTACGACCAGTAATCTCTTCGAATAATTTAGCCCCCTCGGTGTTAAATTCTAAGGAAACTTCTGGGGAACCATCATTAGGATTAAATTGTAGAGTAGCTCTTTTTAAATATTTGCCGGTCAATTCGGTATTTTTCCAAGGCTGTTTTGCATTAACATCGACCGAAGTAGTTGCCTGCCCTTGTGAATCAACTATTAGATTATTAGTCGTAATCTCGGCGGCTTCTTTAAATTCTAAAATCGGAGTTTCACCAATCATTTTAATAGCTTCTTTAACATCTTTAACGCCGGCTAATTCAGCGATAATTCGATATTCGCCGCTAGCGCTTTTATTAACTTGAACAACTGGTTCGCTGACGCCGAAGGCATTAACGCGACGTTCAATCACATCGCGCGAAGCTTCTAGGGCGCTCGCTCGATCTTTATCAGGAATGTTTTCGACATTGGCTTGATAAACTAAATGAGTTCCCCCTTGTAAATCAAGGCCAAGGCTAAAAGGCAATTCTTTCACCAGCGGCAAAATAACGATTTGGTTAGTTTTTTCAGCTAATTTTTTAGAAAAATTATTATAATAATTACCTCCCGTCGTTAACGCGACCGTGAAAGCAAAAACGATAATAATAGCTAAAATCCACCAAGCTCTAGTTCTTTCTGGCATTTTAGAAAATTTTTGCGTAAATGACATAAATTTAGGAAAAATAAGACCCGCCTTAAGCAGGCTAAATAACTTATTTTAGATTAGCTCAAACTTTAATATATCTTATGATAATTAAAAATAAAAATCAAGTCCAATCTTTACAAAAAACCCGATTTTCTTTATAATTATTTTATTAATAACTTATAATAATATGCCATTAATACCCACAGTCATTGAAAAAGAAGGCCAAATAGAACGAGCTTATGATATCTATTCGCGACTTCTAAAGGATCGAATTATATTTTTAGGCGAGCCTATTGACGACCATACGGCTAATATTGTCATAGCCCAATTCTTATTTTTAGATGCTGAAAACAGCGATAAAGACATTAAATTCTATATTAATTCTCCGGGTGGCTCAGTTACAGCGGGTTTAGCGATTTACGACACCATGCAGTACATTAAATCACCAGTTTCTACGATTTGTATTGGTATGGCTGCCTCAATGGCTTCCGTTCTTCTGTCAGCTGGAGCGCCTGGTAAACGTTTCGCTTTACCAAATAGCGAAATTATGATTCATCAAGTCATGGGTGGCGCGGAAGGACAAGCCTCGGATATTAAAATAAGAGCCGAACACATCCTAAAAATTAAAGACAAAATGAACCAAATACTCGCGACCCACACCGGCCAAAAGATTGCCACTGTCGAAAAAGATAGCGACCGAGATTATTTCATGAGTGCCACCGAAGCTAAGGAATATGGAATAATTGATAAAATCATTAAAAAATAAATAATTAATTTTAATAAAAAGCCGGCTAGTAACCGGTTTTTTATTTTTTTATGACACTTTTAACTTTTTATAATATCTTTAGCTAGCTTAATTTATTTTTAATGAATTAATCATGGCTTTAAAAATATTCGGATAAACAAGGCGATCGTCAATGGCCGGTATATAGGAAATTACATAAATATTACGATGTTTCTTGTCGGTTAAATAAAAATTTAAATTATCTTCACCAAATATCCCGTCCCAATTATCCGTACTCTTTAATTTGTCATAAGTGACTGTCGTCCCAAAAAAAGAATTTTCATACCAACCCAAAATACTTTGCTTATCAAGATTATCTTGAACAGAAATCTGAATTAGGGAGTTATCAGAGGCCGTAAAGACAACCGTATAATCATCGTTTAAAGCTTTAAACGTCCAAGTTTTAGGATAAAGAATCTGATAATTAATTTTGTTGTTCGTATACTCTGCTAGTTGGCTATTAGCCTTTAATGAACCTGAACCAGCCGGATTATAATTATTATTTAATTCTGCTAAATCTGAGTAGCCGTCTCCGTCCGAATCAGTCGAGGTCGCGCTAAGTCCTAAGGCAGCCTCTTCTTCATCGTATAAACCATCAATATCTGTGTCCACCAAGGGGGGCAAATTTTTGTTCTCCAGTCCTAATAATTCTTCACTCATAGTTGTGGAAGCAGTGGAAGTCCCTAAATCTAAACTACTAGGAGTGATCGTCGCTATGTTTAAAGTTTGCTCAACATTAACCGCTGGGATAGTGCTCGTGGGGGCCGTAGAAGAAGCGACCGCTGGGTTTTCTTTCTTCGTCGGTGAGCTAACCAGCGCCTTTGACTCATTATTAGCGGTCGGTTTAATAATGAAATAATAACTGGCATAAGCCAAGCCTGAAACAACAATCAAGCCACCGGCAATAATAAATAAACCAACCATCTTAAAATTATGCTTCCCGCCGTTAAGCGACGAAAAATTATTAGAAGAGGCGATTTGACCGGAAGATTTCGGGGAATTCATTACATAATTAGCACCGGTTAGTTTAGCTTGATCGGGCATATTATGGACAATCAAATCCTGATTAACCTTTTTCACAATCTCCTGATCCTCGTTATTTTTTATTTTTTTCCTCAACATAATTATAGACTGAAGAGAATTAGGGCAATAATAATCATGATGCCGAAGCTCATTATTCCTAAAACCAGCCATTTTTTGAAATGGCCGGTGGAGGTTTGAGGCATAGTATGTAAACTCAAGGAAAGACGCGGCATTTTCGAACCAGAGAAAAGGCTAGACCGCGGCCTGGTTTTATTTGTTGGACCACCATTTATCATAGCTGAATTTTAATCTCTCAAAATTATTTAACTCCGGGCATTTTACCAGAGCCATTAGGGTTATACCCGCTTTTAACCTCAGCACCGTCCAAATAGCTATCACCATCAGTATCAGCAATCAATGGATTAGTTTTATAAATTTTAACTTCTTCGTAGTCGCTTAAACCATCATTATCAGTGTCGATAACATTAGGGTTAGTTCGAACTAAAAGTTCTTCCGCATCCGCTAAGCCATCACTATCAGAATCAACCGGCGCTAAAGTGATTGAAGTCGAGGCGTTGCTTTCGGTACTGCTGGCAATCGTTTCAGTAATTTCTAAAGTAGTTGTAGCCATTTCCGATTTCGGGACAACTACCGAGGAAGAGCTAGCCGCCGGAGCTTTAGAATTCGTATTTTCTTTTTTAGACGTATCAACGTTAGGTGTAGTTGTTTTCGGAGTAATTGTTTCGGTGGGCGCGGCTACTTTAAAAAATTTACTATAAACCAAATAACCACTCAAAATTAAAATAGTGGCGACAATTAAAATTAAAATTATTTTAAATTTTTTACCGAGTCCTTTTTTTTCAATGGGTTCTTCAAAGACCTCATTAGTTGAAGTCAAGCCGACGTTGCGTGTTTCAATTTCTGAACCAGGCGTACTGCCAGTTTCGGGAGCTTTATCAGTCTCAGCAAAAATATCATCAACTGGCGGTTTGGCGGGGTTTTGGTTGTTTAGATTATTAAACATATCTTTCCAATATAAAATAAATTAACTTTAATTAAATTATAACCAATAAAAACGTTTTTGGCTATTTTAACCTTACTTATTCTTATTTTAAACGATTTTTATCGCGCGGGCTAATTGGCCCGACTTCAGCCGGATCAGTAACGATCTCTGCGTCATTATTAATTATTTTATAAATTAATAATTCCCCACTCGCGCCTCTTTTAATCGACTGGATCTTTAAATCGGTCGGAATGCTCAAACTGGTTTTTTCAGCATTGCTTAAAAATTCAACTTTAAAAGCTTGGGAATTAGTCGCTGCTTGGTTGCTAGTATTAGTTATTTCTTCACTTTTATTAAAGAAAAATACTAACCAAACAACTACTAAGATAACCAGAGCGGCAATAATTATCAAAATAATAAGATTTTTTTTATTTTTCATAAAGTTTATTAATAAGGATGACCACATTGTTGCGCATTGGGGACACAGCCACGCCCCGGGCAACATTTTTTATCCGGCGAACAACAAGTATTTCCGCATGGTTCCCAGGTATTCGGCTTACATTGGGTACCACAGCAAATCTCGGTATTATTATTGCAGCAAGAACCGCCGCAGGGTGATGCCGAATAAGATGATAAACGTCCGATACAACTAGTACAATCTGCCTGGCAACAAATTCCATTAGTTTTACATTGTCTTGGCGGGTTGCAGGTACCACAGGAACCGCCACAACCGTCAGGACCGCAATTTTTTTCTCCACAATTTGGCGTGCACCCGGCAACACATTGGCCAATCACGTTACAAGTTTTGCCAGACTGGCAAGTGCCACAGGAACCGCCACAACCGTCAGGACCGCATTGTTTACCAAAACAATTAGGGTTACAAGGCACAACACATTGACCACTAGAATTACAATCTTGCCCGCTCGGACAACTACCACAAGAACCACCGCAACCGTCAGGACCACATTGTTTACCTGAACAATTTATTTCTGGGTTACAAGGCTGAGCACAATCTTCCTGGCAATTAGTTTCATTTTCAATATTAGTCTGGCAATAACTATCCCCACAGAAGCCACCGCCGGCTAAGGGGGATTTGAAGATACAGTAATTGTTGTTGGGGATAGGGTTGGGAGTAGTTGAGCCCAGGCCTGTCTGACAACCATATTGGACAACA
>Ga0172373_10002634_pt1 | contig 27149 bp, 26 predicted proteins | sample Lak10m_2_FD_114546 | JGI IMG/M metagenome (GOLD analysis project Ga0172373, IMG submission 114546) | Freshwater microbial communities from Kabuno Bay, South-Kivu, Congo - kab_092012_10m | ecosystem: Environmental > Aquatic > Freshwater > Lake | place: Democratic Republic of the Congo...
ACCTGCCGGATTGGAGCCTCGATCGCCGATTAAGTAAAGGTGGTAGTTTTACTAATGGACTGGCCCCGGGCCTCCGGGGCAGACTGTCGCCCTTCGGATCTTGCCCCGTGACCCCACCTGATCTCCCAGACTGGGAGCCGTCGATGCGCGGCTCCAACCACAGCGGGATGCGCCAGTTCAACGAGCGCATCGTGCTGCAGGCGATCCGCCACCACGGCGCGCTGCCCAAGGCCGACCTGGCTCGGGTGACCCACCTGTCCACGCAGACGGTGGCCAATGCGGTGACCCGGCTGATGAGCGACGGGCTGCTGCTGAAGCAGGACCGTGTCCGCGGCCGCATCGGACAGCCCTCGGTGCCGCTGGCGCTCAACCCGGAAGGGGCTTTCAGCGTCGGCATCCAGGTGGGACGGCGCAACCTCGAGCTGACGGTGGTCGACTTCTGCGGCCAGCGTGTGGCCGGGCGCGCCTGCGACTACGACCATCCCGACCCGGATCGGCTGTTCGGCCTGCTGGAGGCCAGCCTGCAGTCGCTGCGTGCCGAACTGGGCGAGCGCTGGGCGCGGGTGGTCGGCGTCGGCCTGACCGCGCCGCTGGCGCTGCACCTGTGGGGGAACCTGCTGGGCGCGGCCGCGGCCGCCGCGCTGCGCCGTTGGGAGGGCGTGGACCTGACGGCACAGGTGCAGGCCCGGGTGGATCTGCCCGTGCTGTTCGCCAAGGACACCACCGCCGCCTGCATGGCCGAGTTGCTGCAGGGCCGCGGACGCAGCGTGCGCAGCTTCCTGTATGTCTTCGTCGGCACCTTCGTCGGCGGCAGCCTGGTGCTGGACGGAAGGGTGTCCGCGGGCGAGCATGGCAACGCGGGCGCGGTGGGGTCCATCCCCGTCGGCCTGCCGGGGCCCGATGGCAAGCCGGCGCAGCTGCTGCAACTGGCTTCCGGCAGCTTGCTGGAGCGGTCGCTGGCCGCGCACGGGCTGGACCCGCTGCTGGTGCGCCAGCCGGCGGTCATGCAGCCACCCTGCGCCGGCATCACCAGGGCCTGGCTGGATCGGGCGGCGTCCAGTCTGGCCATGACGGCAGTCACGGCGGCGGCGCTCCTCGACATCGATGCCGTCGTCATCGACGGCTCGCTCGAGCCCTCACTGCAATCGGCCCTGACCGACGCCACCCGCGCCGCGCTGGCCGGATTCGAATACGCCGGCATCCGCCAGCCTCGCCTGCTGGCCGGCGAAGTGGGGGCCCATGCCCGCGTCCTGGGGGCGGCGCTGCTGCCGCTGCACAGCCTGTTCTTCCCCGACAAGGACGTGTTCCTGAAGCCCGATGGGGCCGCTTGAGCCGGCGCCGGTGCGCGCTCGGCGAGGCCATCGGTCGCGCCATGGTGGACGCTGCGGGTGGCGCCTTTTCAAGCGCCCCTTGCCGTGCCGCTACTGAGGCATCAGCAGATTGGGCAGCCACAGCACCGTCTGAGGCACCAAGGTCACCACGGCCAGCACGGCGAACAGCGCCAGCATGAAGGGCCAGCCCTCGCGCACGAAGCGCTCCACGCGCACGCCCAGGATGGTGCAGGCCGTGAACATCATCGTGCCCACCGGCGGGGTGATCCCGCCCACCGTCAGGTTGATGACCAGGATCAGGCCGAAGTGCAGCGGGTCGATGCCCAGCTTGACCACGGCTGGCACCAGCAGAGGCGTCAGAAGGATCAGTGCGGCCGTCCCCTCGATCAGCATGCCGATGGCCAGCAGGCCGAGGTTGATCAGCAGCAACAGCAGCAGCGGCTCGCGCGTCAGCGACATCAGCCACTGCGCGCCCTGGGCGGGTATGCGCTCCCACGACATGTAGAAGCCGAAGGCGCTGGCTGCGCAGATGATCAGCATCACCGAGGCCGTGGCGAGCACCGTCTCGACGATGATGGCCGGGAAGGCCGACCACTTCAGGTCCCGGTGCCACAGCATGCCGATCAGCGTGGCGTACACCACCGTCATCGCCCCGGCCTCGGTCGGCGTGAAGAAGCCGTAGCGGATGCCGATGATGATGAAGGCGGCGATCGACAGTGCGCCCGTCGCCTCGACGAAGGCCTTGAGCAAGTGGCGCAGCGGCACGCGGCGCTCGCGCACGGGCAGGTAGCCCCGCTTGCGCGCCACCAGATGCACCGCCACCATCAGGGCCGCGCACATCATCACCCCCGGCACGATGCCGGCGATGAACAGTCGGCCGATCGACACGTCGGCCAGGAAGCCATAGATGATCAGGCCGATGCCCGGCGGGATGATGGGCGTGATCACGGCCGAGCAGGCGGTGACCGCCGCGGCCACCGCCGGCGAGTAGCCCCGCCGCACCATGTCGCCGCCCAGCATCTTGGCCTGCATGGCGGCATCTGCATTGGCCGAGGCCGACAGCCCGCCCATCAGCGTGGACAGCAGCACGTTGGCCTGCGCCAGCCCGCCCATCATGTGGCCCACCAGGGCGTCGGCGAAGTTCAGCAGCCGCCGGGTGATGCCGGCGTGGTTCATGATCACGCCGGCGAAGATGAAGAAGGGCACCGCCAGCAGCGGGAAGGAGTCCGTGGCCTGTGCCAATTTCTGCACGTAGACCTGCATCGGCAGGCCGTCGGCCGTGAAGAAGTAGGACAGTGCCGCGATGGCGATGGCCAGCGCGATGGGCACGTTCAGCGCGAACAGCGCGAACATCAGCAGGACGGGGGCAAGGTCCACGGCCGGGCCTCAATCGTGGGCCGTGCGGGGCTGCCGAGCCGGCCGCCCCGAGCACCTCAGGCAGGGCGCACGGCGACTCATCGCGAGCCACTCCCGTCGGCCTGCGCGGCTGCGTTGCCTGGCATCGGAAACAGCGGCAGCCGCCTGCCGCGCACCCGCTGCACGACCGTCTGCACATAGCGCACGGCCATGAAGGCCACACCGACCAGCACCGAGCTGTAGACCGTCGAGCGCGAGATCTGCAGCACCGAGGTCGGCGAATCCCAGGATTCCTGGTTGAACAGGATGGCCAGCCAGAACACATAGGCGAGGAAGGCCAGCACCAGCGCGTCCATCCCCCACTGCAGCAGCGCGCGCAGCGGCGCCGGCAGCAACGCCACGAACATGTCGATGCTGATGTGCATGCCGTACTTGAAACCGGCCGCCGCGCCGACGAAGACCATCCACGCGAAGGCGATCTGCGCCACCTCGCCCGCCCAGGCCGCGGGCTGCTCGGTGATGTAGCGCGTCAGCACGCCCCAGCACACCGCCAGCACCACCACGATCAGGGCAGTGCCGGCGATGGCCTCCTCGGCGTAGCGCCAGGCCCAGCGCATCAGCTTGCGCATGGATCTGTCCTCCGCATGACGGTGTCAGCCCGACAACAAGACCGCCGAGCGTCTCGGCGTCTCAGTTCGCCAGGATCTTGCTGACGGTGTCGTGCAGGCCCGGGCTCCACTTCGGGAAGGCCTTGTACACCGGTGCCGTGGCCTTGCGGAACGCGGCCAGGTCGACGTCGGTCACGAAGGTCACGCCGGCGGCCTTGAAGCGGTCGACATAGCTCTGCTGCTGCTCCAGTGTCAGGCGCGTCATGTGGTCACCCGCCTTGCGGCCTTCCTCCAGCAGCACCTGCTGCACGTCCTTGGGCAGGCGGTTGAAGAAGTTGACGTTCATCGGCCACATCACGAAGGCGGTGAAATGCCCCGTCATCGAGATCGTCTTGCGCGTCTCGTGCAGCTTGGAGCCCCACAGCGAGCCCAGCGGCGCCTCGGCCGCGGCCACGACGTTCTGCTGCAGCGCGTTGTAGACCTCCGACCATTGCACCGTCGTGGGCCGGGTGCCCATGGCCTTGAAGGTCTCGACCCACATCGTGTTGGGCGGCACGCGCACCGTCAGGCCGGCGGCGTCCTCGGGCTTGCGGATGGGCTTGTCGGCGATCATGTGGCGCTGGCCGAAGAAGCCGTTGGCCATCACCAGCTTGATGCCGGCCTGCGCAAGCTTGGCCTCCACGCCCTTGTACCAGTCGGAGGCCAGCAGCTTCTCGTAGTCCTTCGGGCCGGCGACAAGGTAGGGCCCGTTGAGCACGCCGATGTCGGGCACGAAGTCCGACAGATAGCCCGGGTCGGTGATGTTCATCACGTTCGCGCCCTGGCGGATCATCTCGTTGATGTCCTTGCCCGGGCCGAGCTGCTCGCCCGGGAAGACCTGGATCTGCACCCGGCCCTTGGTGCGTTCGGCCACGTTCTTGGCGAAGTACTCGGCCGCCAGGTGGGCCGGCTCGGTGGTGGACAGCGAGTGGGCGAAGCGGATCTTCACCTCCTGCGCCGCCGCGGGCAGGGCGACCGCGATCGCGGTCAGGGTCAGTGCGAGCAGTCTCTTCATGGTCTCCTCCGGGTGTCGGGCCCTGCGCGGGCCGGTGATGGATCGTTTGAAGTCGGGGTGGGGCGTTGCGGGCCCCAGTGGGCTGGCACCCTCGGCGCCGCGCCGACCTGCGCTCAGTTGGTCGCGGGCACCGGCAGCGTCGCCGGGCCCAGTCGCCCGCGCTGCTTCGAGCCCGCGTACAGGATGCGCAGCTGCCGGTCGATGATCTCGCCGTGGCGGCGCACCGCGTCGGGGTGCATCTCGGACTCGGGCGGGGTCTCCGCGTCGAAGTGGTGGTACTCGTCCACGCCGCGCACCAGCAGCGCGCTCTCGCGCTCGCCGGCGGTCTGGCGCACGTGGGTGGGGATGTAGCGGATCGCCAGGCCGATGCGCGGCGCGGTCGAGCGGTTGGGCTGCGAGCCGTGGAAGATCAACACGTGGTGCAGCGAGAACTCGCCTGGCTGCAGCGTCACGTCCACCGCCTTCGCCTCGTCGACCTCGACGGCCAGTTCCTGGCCGCGAGACAGCAGGTTGTCGGGGTGGAACTTGTCCTCGTGCGCGACCTGCTTCGAGTGCGTGCCGGGGATGACCCGCATGTTGCCGGACTCGGGCGTGCTTGGCGACAACGCCACCCAAGCGGTGACGACGTCGGGCGAGGACAGCCCCCAATAGGTGCCGTCCTGATGCCAGCTGACGTAGCCCGGGTCGCCCGCCGGCTTGGCGAAGAAGCCGGCGCTCCAGCACAGCAGATTCGGCCCGAGCACGTCCTCGACCGCATCCAGGATGCGCGGGTGTCGCACGATCTGCTCGATCCAGGGGAACAACAGGTGCGGCTTCTGGTTGATGCGACCCTTGATCAGGTCGGCCTGCGCCTGGTGACGGTCGCGCAGCACGGCGGCCTCTTCGGCCGGCATGGCGCGCAGCGGGAACAGGATCCCGTCGCGGCGGTAGGCCTGAACGGCCTGCTCGCTCAGCATCTTGGGCATGGCTGGCTTTCTCGGTCTGTGCCTCGTGCCGGGCGCGGAGTCGACGCGGCGGCTTGTCTCTGCCGGGCAGTATGTGTGGCGGCCGTGATGCGTGTCAATCGACTTCGACACCGATGGCCCATGGGCCTGCCGGCCCGATGCGAACCGGTTTTCCTTTTGCCGACAAGGCTTGTGCCCGATTCGGGCGGTTGGGCTGTTTCGCTCGCCGAAACGTTCGGTGGCTGGGCATCCGTATCCCCGGGTGCTACCGTGCGTTTGGCTCCGGTCGCGTGTGCCTGTCCGTCGGGCGTGCGGCGCGATGCGTGCCCTGCCCGATGACCTTGCGCGAAAGGACCCTCCATGTGGAATCGTCGTGAATGGATGCAGGCCGGACTTGCCGTGCCCGTGGCGGCCGTGCCGTCGACCGCCTGGCTGCAGACCCGTCCGGAAAAGCTCACCATCCTGTGCCACCGTGTGCACCGTGCGGTCCTGACCGGCGCCAAGGGCGGCGACGCCACGGCCGAGTGGAGCAAGCGCACCGGCATCGCGCTCGAATGGGTCACGCTCGACACCGGCCCGCTGCACGAGCGCCTGTTCCGCGAGGCCAGCCTGGGCTCCACGGGCATCGACATTGCCTTCCTGGTGAACACGCAGGCCACGCCGAACGTCACCAAGCTGCTCGAGCCGCTGGACGCGTTCATGGCGTCCGATCCCCTGGAGGACGCGTCCGATCTGTTCCCCGGGCTGGTTTCGGCGGTCACTTTCGGGGGCAAGCCCTACGCGGTGCCCCAGCGTCACGCGACGACCGGCTTCCACTACAACGAAGCAATCTTCAAGGAAAAGGGTGTGCCCATCCCCCAGACCTTCGAGGACGTGATCGAGGCCGGGAAGAAGCTGACCTACACCCGCGCCGATGGCTCGCAGGTCTTCGGTTTCGTGATCGAGGGCACCAACTATCCCAACGTCATCGACATCGCCCGTGCGTGGGACGGCGACTTCATCACCCAGGACTTCCGTCTGGCCGTCAACGAGCCGCCGATGGTGCGCGCGGTGCAGACGATGCGCGATTTCTACGCCGCCGGCGTTCTGCCGCGCAACTGGGCGGCGATCAAGGGCGAGGAGGTCAACACCTGGATGCAGAGCGGCCGGGTCGCGATGACGATCACGTCCTTCGGCCGCACGACGTTCTACAACGACAAGGACAAGGCGAAGAACCCGGGTTCGATGAAGGTCATGGCTCTGCCCGCCTCTCGCGAGCTGAAGGGACGTTACCCGGGCTCGGCGCCGGCCAAGACGGAGTTCTGGTCCATGTGCATGCCGCGCAACGCGCGGCACAAGGCCGTGGCATGGAGCCTGATCAGGGAGTTGTCCTCCAAGTCCAACACCCTGGCGGCGGCACGCAACGGCAATGGCCCGGTCCGGGCGTCGTCCTACGGTGACGCTGCCTTCGTCGCCTCGATGCCGTACGCCGAGGCAGAGGCGGCGACATTGAAGGTGGCGCGCGTGCCCATCCCCGCCTTTGACAACGCCGCCAAGGCGGGCGACATCTTCGTCGAGGAGTTGCAGGCCGCGGTGCTGGGCCGCAAGGAGGTCGCCCGGGCCATGGACGACGTTGCGCGTCGTGTCAAGCCGCTTCTGCCGACGTGATGGTCCCGTCCCCGCGCCCCACGGCTGCGCTGTCGCGCGTGCCCCTGGGGCGCTTCCCCACGCCGCTCGAGCCCGCGCCTCGGCTGAGTGCAGCCCTCGGCGGGCCGCCCATCTGGGTCAAGCGGGAGGACCTCAGCGGGCTGGCGCTCGGGGGCAACAAGCCACGACAGCTCGAGTTCCTGCTGGGCGGTGCGGTGCGCGATGGGGTGCAGGCGGTCGTGACGACGGCGGCTGCGCAGTCGAATTTCTGCCGCGCCTGCGCTGCCGCAGGTGCGCGTCTGGGGCTGAAGGTCGGGTTGCTGTTGCGCGGGCCACCCCATGCGTCCGTCCAGGGCAATCTGTTGCTGGACCACGTGCTCGGTGCCGAGGTGCGTTTCATCGACACGACCGACCCCTACGACCCGCGCGTGCCCGGCTGGATGGACGACATGGTGGCCGATTTCGAGCGGCGAGGCCTGAAGACGCGGGTGCTGCACATCCCCGGTGAGTCGGGGACGCTGGGGGCGGCGGCGATGGTGGATGCGGGTTTCGAACTCGCCGAGCAGTTCCGCGAGGCGGGCATTGCGCCACAGGCACTGCACCTGGCCGCGGGCTCGGCACTGACCACGGCCGGGGTCGCTTTGGCCTTCAAATGCCTCGGGCTGGCCACGCGCGTCGTCGGCGTTTCGGTCCAACGCCCGGCCAGCTTCATCGCGCCCCTGGTGGCGCAGCGCGCCTCTTCGGCAGCCCGTTTGCTGGGTCTGCCCGTCTCCGTCACGGTGCACGATTTCGACATCGATGACCGCTTCATCGGACCGGCCTACGGCGTGCCGACCGCCGAGTCGATCGAGGCGATCGCGCTGGCCGGGCGCACCGAGGCCTTGCTGCTCGACCCGGTCTACACGGGCAAGGCCCTTGCCGCCTTGTCGGCACAGGTCCGGGCCGGGCGCTGGCGTGCCGATGCGCCCATCGTCTTCTTCCACTCGGGCGGCACGCCGGGGCTGTTCGTGCACGCCGACGCCGTGGCCGCCGGAGTCCTGTCGTGACCGACCTCGCGGCTTCGCCGCGCGACCTGACCATCGCCGAGGTGGAGGCGATCCCGCTGACTGCGCGCATGCAGGCGGGCACGCGCACCTCGCAGGGCGTGTACGACGCCGTCTCGATCGTGCTGGTGAAGGTGCGCACGGTCGACGGCGTGGTCGGTGTCGGAGAATGCCTGGGGCGCTTCGGCGCCCGGGCCTATGCGAGCTTCATCGACGAGGTCCTCGCGCCGCGCATCGTCGGTGGCAGCGCCTTCGACATCCGCCGTCACTGGCAGGCCATGCGCTCGGCGCTGTCCGGGCGGGCCGGCGGGATGCTGGTGGAGGCCCTGGCCGGGGTCGACATCGCGCTGTGGGATGTCGTCGGGCGCGCGCTCGGTCAGCCCGTCCACCGCCTGCTGGGCGGAGTGGGGCGGCGCGAGGTCGATTGCTATGCCTCCTCGGTGAACTGGGCCGATGCGCAGACGATGCAGGCGCAGGCGCGCCATGTTGTCGCCATGGGCTTTCGCACCGTCAAGGTCAAGCTCGGCGCGCCCGTGGGCCGTGCCATCGAGGCCGCCGCCGCGGTGCGCGAGGCCGTGGGCCCTGGGGTTGCGCTGGGTGTGGATGCCAACTGGGCCTACTCGCTGGATGAGGCCGTCGCGGTCGGCCAGGCGCTCCAGGGCCTGGGCTACGTCTTCTTCGAGGAGCCGATCGTCCCGGAGGACCTGGACGGCTATGCCCACCTGCGTCGCACCCTGACCGTCCCGCTGGCCGCCGGTGAGAGCGACTACACCGTCGCCCACGCGGCGCAGCTGATCACCTCGCGTCTCGTGTCGCTGATCCAGCCCGATGTCGCGCGCGCCGGCGGCATCAGCGAGACGCGCGACATCGCCACGCTCGCCCACGCCCACCACGTCGGCTACGCGCCGCACGTCGGCTGGTCGGGCGCGGTGTGCGTGGCCGCCAGCCTGCAGCTTGCCGCGGCCATGCCGGCGTTCAGGACCTTCGAGTGCATGTTCGTCGGCAACCCGCTGCGCGACGCGCTGACCACCGCGCCCGTGGGCGCGCCGGCGCAACTGGTGGACGGCAGGCTGCCGGTGCCGCAGGGCCCGGGCCTGGGCATCGAGGTCGACTGGGACCGGGTCGACGCGCTGCGCATCGATCGCGGGCTGGGGCTGGGATGAGGCCGGGCTGGCGCCACTGGCTGCTGCTGTCGCCGGCCCAGGCGATGCTGGTGGTGTCGCTGTTCCTGCCCTCGCTGTACGTGTTCTGGCTCAGCCTGAACAGTTCCACCTACGGTCAGAGCCCGCAATGGGTGGGCTGGGCCAACTACGCCACCGTGCTGTCTGACCCGTATTTCTGGACGGCCACGCTGAACACCGCGATCGTCGTCAACGCCGTGGTCATCGGGGAGTTCCTGCTCGCGCTGGCGATGGCGATGCTGTTCGCGGGCTGGATCCCATGGCGACGGCTGATGATCGCCATCGTGCTGGCGCCCTACGCGATCAGCGAGGTGGTCTCGGTCGTGATGTTCAAGTACATGATGGAGCCCTACGAGGGGCCTGTCACGCTGGCGCTGCAGGCGCTGGGCCTGCCCACGCTGGACTGGGCGGTCGAGCCCTCGCACGGCCTGACGATGGTGGTGCTGCTGTCGATCTGGCACCACCTGCCCTTCACCTTCATCCTGCTGTACACCGCGCTGATGGGCATCCCGAAGGATCTGTACGAGGCGGCGCAGGTCGATGGCGCCAGCGCCTGGCGCAAGTTCGTCCACATCACCGTGCCGCTGCTGGTGCCGGCGATGCTGGTGGCGGTGGTTTTCCGCTACATCTTTGCCTTCCGCATCTTCTCTGAGGTGTGGCTGCTGACCGGGGGCGGGCCGGCGCGCACGACCGAGGTGCTGGCGGTCTACCTGTACCGCCAGGCCTTCCGCTATTCCGACTTCGGCGCCGCAGCGGCCACCGGCTGGCTGATGCTGCTGGCTTCGTTGCTGATGGGCGCCTGGTACATCTGGCAGATGTACCGGCGGATGTTCGCCCGCGCCGCTGGCTGACGATCGACGCACCCCATGCCCCCCGCGCTGCCCGCCCCCCGTATCGCCCCCCGATTGCGCCGTCGCCTGGTCCTCGTGCTGCGCATGCTGGCGCTGGGGGCGGTGCTGGTGTGGTCGGGCTACCCCATCGTGCTGCTGGTCAGCGCCTCGGTGCGTCCGCCGCGCGAGGTCTTCGGGGTCGGCGCCTTCAGCCCGACCCTGATCAACTACCGCAACCTCTGGGAGCGTTGGCCGGATTTCTTCGGCAACCTGCTGAACAGCCTGGTCGTCTCGCTGTGTGCGACTGCGCTGACGCTGGTGGTGGCCTTCCTGGCCGGCTACGTCTATTCGCGCCGCCACAGCCGGGTGCTCACGGCCTCGGCCTTCTTCATGATCCTGGTGCGGCTGCTGCCGCCCATCGTCATCACGCTGCCCCTGTTCCCCGCCGTCAACTGGCTGCAGCTCAACGACACCAAGCTGGTGCTGGTGTTGCTGTACTGCGCCTTCTTCGTGAGCCTGGGCACCTGGATCATGAAGGCCTTCATCGACCAGCTCCCGCGCGAGTTGGAGGAGGCGGCAGCCATCGACGGCGCCGGCCTGCGCCAGACGCTGTGGCGTGTGGTGCTCCCGCTGTCGCACGCCGGGCTGATCGCGACCTCGGTCTTCATCATGGTCTTCGCCTGGAACGACTTCCTCTTTGCCTTCATCTTCACCGCGGTCGACGCCAAGACGGCGCCGCTGGTCATCTCCGAGATGGTCGGTGCGATCGACGGGGTGGACTGGGGCATCCTCTTCGCGGCCGCGACGCTGCAACTGCTGCCCATCTTGGTGTTCGTGCTGATGGTGCAGAAATACCTGATCGCCGGCCTGACCGCCGGCACCGTGAAGGGCTGAAGGCCCGGGGGTTCGACGATGTCCAGTGCCCATCCCACCCAGGCCGACGCCCGGCTGTCGCGCTACGATCCGATGTCGCGCATCCTGTACTTCGATGACTTCGACGACGGCATCAACGGCTGGACGACGCTGGTGGGCAACTACGAGGGCTCGATCGAGACGATGACGCACTCGTACGCGCGCCACACCCAGCCCATGCTCAGCCAGATCACGCACTGGGACGCCGGCACGCACGGCGCCTTCGACGGCACCTATGCGCTGAAGATCGCCACGCGTCCGGTGCCCGGCGAGCGCAACGTCGCCATCAAGCGTGTGACCTTCCGCAAGGCCGCGCGCATCCGGGTGGAGACCTACTTCGCCTTCAAGCCCGAGGCCAACGAACTGCGCCTGTCCGACCGTGACGTGCGCTCCTTCGGCCTGTTGTTCGACCTGCAGGACGGCCGCGAGCGCGTGATGCCGCACCTGCGCTACCTGAACGCGCTGGACGGCCAGCGCATGAACCGCTGGCAGTACAAGCGCCGCAGCCTTCCCCTGCGCGCCATCGGCGGGCACAACGAGACCGTCACCCACGACCACCTGAGCCCGCAGGACTGGGAGGACATCCCCGGCGCGGGGCAACTGCTCTGCTACAACGAGATCCCGACCAAGATCAACTGGCATTACCTGCGCATGGACTTCGACCTGCAGGCCATGCGCTGGATCGACTTCCAGTGCAACGACCAGGTCTTCGACGCCAGCGGGGTGGAGTCGATCCGCATGCCGGCGATGCCCAACCTGTCCTGCATGCTGAACCTGGCCTTCTTCTGCGAGCCCGACACCGCCAAGCGGGCCTTCCTCTACCTCGACAGCGTCGTCCTTTCCGGGGAGTTCTGAGCATGGCCGGCATGATGCGAAACACGCTGACCGCGGTGCTGGTGCGCGGCGAGTGGCTGCAGGGCGCCTTCGAGACCGAACCTTACGAGGCAGCCTGGGCCGCCGAGGCCCTGTTCTTCGTGCGCGTGATGGGCGTGCGCGGCGCGGTGTCCGACGGTGCGGCCATCGACTGGAAGGTGCAGTTGTCGCCCGACGGCATCCGCTGGGTCGACGAGGGGACGGTGCTGCACGTCGATGCGCAGCCCGAGGCACTGGTGTTCGCCCGCGTGGGCCACTTTGGTGGCTGGCTGCGCCTGGTGTGCCAGGTGCCCGAAGGCCTGGAGGTCCAGCCGGTGGTGACGCTTTCGCTGAAGGCGTGAGCGAGGCGGTCCACCTGCAGGTGGGACGGGACGAGCCTGTCTATCCGGTGGAACTCGCCCCCGAGGACCTCGGGCCCTACCGGGCCTCGAACACCGGCGTCGACCACGTCCACCACTTCGCGGCCGCGCGGCCCGGGCCGCACGTGATGGTCAACGCCCTGACTCACGGCAATGAGCTGTGCGGCATGGTGGTTGTCAAGCGCCTGCTCGACCTGGGCGTGCGGCCCCGCCGCGGGCGCCTGACGCTGTCGTTTGCCAACGTCGCCGCCTACGAGCGCTTCGACCCGCGGGCGCCGGAGTGCCGCTTCGTGGACCGGGACTTCAACCGCCTGTGGCACGACGACGTGCTGGCTGCGGACACCACCTCGGTTGAGGCCCGGCGGGCACACGAGATGCGTCCGGTGGTCGCAGGCGTCGATCGCCTGCTGGACCTGCACTCCACCTGGCACGCCTTGCTGCCCTTCTTCGTGCTGGCCCGCCTGCCGCGATCGCGCGCGCTGGCCGACGAACTGGCCCTGCCTGCGCGCCAGTTGCTGCTGCCCGACTTCCGCCACGAGGGCTGGCACCTGATCGACGACACGCCGTTCTCGCGCCCCGACGGTACGGCGGTGGGGTTGATCGCCGAGTGCGGCCAGCACTTCGCGCGCACCACCGCCGACACCGCCTGGCAGGTGACCTTGCGCTTCCTGGTCGTGTGCGGGACCTTGGATCCCGACGATGCGCGCCGCCTCGGGGCCCTGCCGGTCGGCCCGACACCGGTGGCGCGGTTCGAGATCGTCCAGCCTGTGATGCTGCGCAGCGATCGCTACCGCCTGCTCGCCAGCCACGCCGGCTTCGTCGAGTTCCGCGCCGGGGAGGTCGCGGGCCTGGACGGCGACGAGCCGCTGCGTGCGCCCTTCGACGGCGCCATCCTGCTTGCCCCGCGGCCGCGGCCGCGCGCCGGACAGCAGGCCTTCGCGTGGGGGCGGCGGGTGGATGGAGCGCCGACGTCCGCTCTGTCGCGGTCGCCAGCAGGTGAGCGGGTGAGACGGTGAGACGGTGAGGGGGGTCTGGGTGGGTGAGGGCGATCGGCCCTGTCGACCGCTCTATCTTGACCGCCTGCTCGCCACCCGCGATCATTCGCCCTCGTCGCTCCTGACTTGACCCGACCCCTCGTACACAAGATCCCCATGGACACCCTGCACGCCAGCGCCGACACCGCAGCCGACAACCACTGGCTGGCCGACGAGGCCGACCGCACCGCTTACCGCAACTACGACAAGCCCGAGATCGACCGGGTGCGTGAGTTCTACCGTCAGAACCACCAGCACCAGACGCTGGACTTCGTGCGCCGTAAGAAGGCGCAGTGGCTGCGTTTCGACCGGCAGACGATGACCCCCTGGGCGGCGCTCGACTACCTGAACACGCTGGTGGACGAATCCGACCCCGACATCACCCTGCCGCAGATCAGCCACTTGCTGCAGACGGCCGAAGCCATCCGTGCCGACGGGCATCCCGACTGGTTCGTGCTGACGGGGTTCGTCCACGACCTGGGCAAGGTGCTGTGCCTGTTCGGCGAGCCGCAGTGGGCCGTGGTGGGCGACACCTTCCCGGTGGGGTGCCGCCATTCGGACCGCATCGTCTTCCCGGAGTTCTTCGCCTTGAACCCCGACCACGACCACCCGGTGTACGGCACCGACCACGGCATCTACGAGCCGGGCTGCGGGCTGTCCAACGTGCACATGTCCTGGGGGCATGACGAGTACCTCTTCCACATGCTGAAGGACCGTCTGCCCGAGCCAGCGCTGTACATGATCCGCTACCACTCGTTCTACGCGTGGCATCGTGAGGAGCAGTATGGCCACCTGACCGACGCCACCGACCGGGCGAACCTGCCTTGGGTGCGCAAGTTCAATCCCTACGATCTTTACTCGAAGAACCCGAACCCTCCGGTGCTGGCCGAGCTCAAGCCTTACTACGAGGACCTGATGGCCAAGTACCTGCCGGCGGAACTGCGTCTCTGAGGGGGGACAGGCTCCGACGGTTCAGCCCGGACGCGAGCCGGTACGCCTGGGGTTGCCCTTCGGCGGGCTCGGCTCGAACACCGGCGCCAGCGCTTCGTCGGCGCGCACGATGCGTGGCGTGAGGTGACGCAGGCGGTGGCCGTCCCAGCGCTGCCAGCCGTACAGCGTCGCGTGGACGGGGCCGTGGGTGGCCTGGGCGCCCATGCCGGCCACCCGCTCGGCACCGCGGCGCGCGCTGTCGATCAGCCAGGCGGGCAGCGCGTGGTGATAGGGGTGTCGTTGCACCTCGCCCGTGTGTCGCGCGACCGCGGCCATCAGGCGGGCGACATCCATGTCGGACAGCGCGACCATCAGGCCGGGCTGCATCTGGGTGTTCCAGTACTCCGACCAGGTCAGGTGTGGCTGCTGCGTGGGACCCAGGGCGCGCAGGGCGTCCATGACGAGGTGGTGGGTGCCGATGTGTGTCGGGTGGCCGTCGAGCGCGTGCGGGGCCTGGACGAGGCGCGGCCGGTGCTGCGCGATCAGCGTGGCGATGGCGTCGACGGCCTGCCGCCAAGCCGCCGCGTCACGCCGCGCGTCGGCCCGAGTGACGCGTTCGAGCGCCACGCCCGGCGTCCCGGTGGGGCTGACGAGGTCGAAGCCGAGCAGGTCACAGCTGCGCAGCGCCTCCTGCCACCGCGCCGCGCGGCGGGACGGGAGGCTTCCGAGCGTCACCGCGACGTTCACGACCCGCCAGCGATGCTCGCGCCGCAACCGCAACCCCAGCGCGCCGACCACGGCCTCGTCGTCGGGATGGGGCGAGAAGACGAGGGCGGTCGGCGCTTCCGGATCGACCGGCGGCAGTGGCTCCGAGGGCGGGGCGTCGATGTCCACGGGCACACCGGCCGCGAGTGCCGCGCGATAGGCCTGAACCTGTGCAAGATGGGAGCGGGTGTCGTTCATGCGTCGACAGCATAGGTGCAAAGGCAGGAGCGACGCGCCACAGCTACGCTCTTCGAGCAACTTGCCATCGGTGAAACCCTGGATTGACCCTGAATCGCTGGATCGTCACACTTCTGTCATACAGCGTTCTGAAACTGGGCGTTTTGTTCGTCAGGTCAAAGGAGTTCTCATGATGTCCCGTCTGTCCCGTGCCGCGGTCGCTTCCGCTCTTGCTCTGGCCGCCGGAGCCAGCTTGGCTCAGGGGCGCCTGACCCTCTACTGCAGTTCCGACGAGGCTTGGTGCCAGCAGGCCAAGACCGAGTTCGAGAAGGCCTCAGGCGTGCGCGTGGACATGACGCGCAAGAGCTCGGGCGAGACATTCGCGCAGATCAAGGCCGAGGCTTCGAACCCTCGCGGCGATGTGTGGTGGGGTGGCACGGGGGATCCGCACCTTCAGGCTGCTGAGGAGAACCTGACACAGGCTTACGTGTCCCCCAACCGCGGGCGGATTGCTCCTTTCGCGCTCAACCAAGCAAAGGCAGCGAAGGACCGCACCATCGGCATCTATTCCGGCGCTCTGGGCTGGGGCTACAACGAGGAGATGCTCAAGAAGGAGGGTCTGCCCGCGCCGCAGTGCTGGGCTGACCTGATCAAGCCCATCTACAAGGGCAAGGTGCAGATGGCCAACCCGAATTCCTCCGGAACGGCATACACCACGCTCGCGACGCTGGTGCAACTCAAGGGTGAGGCGGCTGCCTTTGATTACCTCAAGGCCTTGCATCGCAACATCAACCAGTACACCAAATCCGGCTCGGCGCCGATCAAGGCCGCCGGAGCGGGCGAGACACTGATCGGCATCGTCTTCATGCACGATGCGGTCGCAGTGGCGGCCGCAGGCCAGCCGATCAAGCCGGTCGCGCCCTGCGAAGGCACAGGCTATGAAATCGGTTCGATGAGCATCATCCGCGGCGCGCGTAACCTCGAAAATGCCAAGAAGTTCTACGATTGGGCGTTGACTGCGGAGTCCCAGAGCCGCGCCAAGGACGTGAGGTCCTTCCAAGTGCCCTCCAACATGGACGCGGCGGTCTCGCCACTGTCGCCTGATCTGTCCAAGATCAAGCTCATCGACTACGACTTCGTCAAGTACGGCTCCTCGGCCGAGCGGCGTCGCCTGCTGAAGAAGTGGGACGACGAGGTTGGCTCCCTGCCGTTCAATTGACACCGGTAGCAGCGGCCTGCCGCGTCCCCACGAATGACCTCGACGCCTGACCGGCGCCGGGAGGTTGGTCTCGTCGCGCTGGCCGCGCTGGGGCTCCTCCTGCTGCCTTGGTATGCCCAGCAGGACGGCCTGTGGAGCTTCGAGTGGCTCCCGGGCTATCCCACCGACGCGGAAGCAGCGCCTGCCGTGTGGCTGCTCGCGCAGGGTGCGAGCCCCTGGCTGTGGCCTCTGGTCGGTTTGGTGTTGGTTGGGCTGGCCGTGGGGCTCGGTATGGCCGATCGGCGCCGGCGCGGCGAGACGCTGATGTGGATCGGTGGCGCAGGTTTGGTCTACCTGTTCGCCCAGGGATACGCGCTCGGTCTTCAGGGGTGGTCGTTCGATTTCCTCACGGCGGTGTTTGGCGAGACCGGGCAACGCCAATTCGGGATGGGCTACGGCGCGTTGCTGGTTGCCACCGGTTTTCTCTTCCTCTTCACCTGGGGCCTGTCCGCCAGCGGGCGGGTGCTGCAGGATCCTTTTGTCTCGGGCGCGCTGGGCCTGATCATCGCGCTGGTGGGCCTGTTTGTGCTGATGCCGGTGGCGCAGATGCTGCTCGTCGGCTTGCGCAGCGAGGACGGCAGTGCGCTCGCGGCGCTTGCGGACCGTCTCGTCGACCCGAAGATCTGGCGCCTGAACTGCCTGACCGGGCTGGGGCAGTGCGGCTCCGCATGGAATTCGCTCGGTCTGGCGGTGGCCGTCGGGTTCCTGACCACCCTGCTGGGCTTGGCCTTCGCGCTGGTGGTCACGCGCACCGACATGCCCTTCAAGCGCGTCATCAAGGCGCTGACGCTGTTACCCATCATCACGCCGCCCTTCGTCATCGGGCTGGCCGTGATCTTGCTCCTGGGTCTGTCTGGCGTGGTCACCCAGTGGGTGGCGTCGGTCTTCGGCATCGCGCCGTCACGTTGGATCTACGGTTTCAATGGTGTGTTGCTGGCGCAGGTGCTGGCCTTCACGCCGATCAGCTTCCTGGTGCTGGTCGGCGTGGTCGAGGCCGTCAGCCCATCGATGGAGGAGGCTTCGCAGACGCTGCGCGCCAGTGACTGGGTGACCTTCCGCACGGTGACCTGGCCCTTGCTGCGTCCAGGTCTGGCCAACGCCTTCCTGCTCGGTTTTATCGAGAGCATGGCCGATTTTGGAAATCCGATGGTGCTGGGCGGCAACTTCACCGTGCTGTCCACCGAGATCTTCTTCGCCATCGTCGGCTCGCAGAACGATCAGGCGCGCGCCGCGGTGCTCGCATTGATCCTGCTGGCCTTCACCATCGCCGCCTTCGCGGCGCAGAACCTGTGGCTGGGCCGCAGCAAGCGCTACACCACGGTCAGCGGAAAAGGGGAGGGCGGGATGCACCCCCCGCTGCCACGGTCGCTGGCGGCGGTCGCCATCGTCGTGACGCTCCTGTGGACGCTGTTTACGCTGGTGGTTTACGGCCTGATCGTGTACGGCAGTTTCGTCGAGCTCTGGGGGCGCAACTGGTCCCTGACCTTGCGGCACTATCTGCAGGGTTTCGAGATCACCTTCAATGACCATGGCCTGCACTGGAAGGGCTCGGCCTGGAACAGTCTGGCCACGACCTTGAAGATTGCCTTGATCGCGGCGCCTCTGACGGCGGCCATCGGCCTGCTGACCGCCTGGCTGCTGGCGCGCCAGCAGTTCGCTGGCAAGCAGGCCTTCGAGATCGGCACCCTGCTGAGCTTTGCCATCCCTGGCACCGTCATCGGCGTAAGCTACATCGTGGCCTTCAACGTCCCGCCACTCGAACTTACCGGCACTGCGGTCATCCTGGTGATCTGCTTCGTCTTCCGAAACATGCCCGTGGGTGTGCGCGCGGGCATCGCCTCTCTGGCGCAGATCGACAAGAGCCTTGACGAAGCCTCGCTGACCTTGCGCGCCTCGTCGGCGACCACCTTCCAGCGCGTCACCCTCCCTCTCATCCGCCCTGCGATCCTGTCAGCCATGGTCTACAGCTTCGTGCAGGCGATGACGGCCATCAGTGCGGTGGTCTTCCTCGTGAGTGCACGTCACGACATGGCCACCACCTACATCATCGGGCGGGTCGAGAACAACGAGTACGGCATCGCGATCGCCTACTCGACGGTCTTGATCTTCGTGATGCTCGTGGGCATCCTGCTGTTCCAGTGGCTATCTGGCACGCGGCGCCTTGGGCGTCACGGCCTGAGAGGTACGGATGCGCCTGTCCTCCCAACATCCGCCTGAGCTCATGCATCCGATCGTCCGTACCCAGGCCGCCCCTGTCCACCTGCAGGCGGTCACCAAGCGCTACGCGGCCAAGGCGCCGCCCGCTGTCGACCGCGTGACGCTGAGCTTCCAGGCAGGCTGCCTGACCACCCTCCTTGGCCCGTCGGGCTGCGGCAAGACGACGACGCTGCGAATGATCGCCGGGCTCGAGAAGGTCAGCGACGGCCGCATCCTGATCGGCGACGACGACGTCACGCGGCTGCCGGCGACGCAGCGCGATGTCTCGATGGTCTTCCAGTCCTATGCGCTGTTCCCGCACCTGCGGGTGGTGGAGAACGTGCGCTACGGCCTGGAAGTGAGCCGCCTGCCGCGCGATGTCGTGGAGCAGAAGACGCAGGAGGTGCTGCGCCTGATGGGCCTGCAGGCCCTTGGCGCGCGTTACCCGCACGAGTTGTCCGGCGGGCAGCAGCAGCGCGTGGCGGTGGCGCGCGCCCTGGTGCTCGAGCCGCGCGTGCTGCTGTTCGACGAGCCGCTGTCCAACCTGGACGCCAAGTTGCGCCGCCACGTGCGCCAGGAGATCCGTGAACTCCAGCGCACACTGGGCCTGACCGCGATCTACGTGACGCACGACCAGGAAGAGGCGCTGGCCGTCTCCGACACCATCGTCGTGATGAACAACGCCGTCGTGGCGCAGGCCGGCAGCCCACGCGAACTGCACGAGGCGCCGGCGACGCGCTTCGTGGCCGATTTCATCGGCGAGGCCAACGTGCTGCCGGCGCAGGTGGGGACGCAGGTGGGTGCGTCGGCGGATAACCCGCGCGTCGAGGTGCATCTCGGCGCGCTGCGGCTGGTGCTGCCGGGCAGGGCGGCCGCCGGCGAGCAGCGCCACGTGGCCATCCGCCCAGCACGCGTGCGGCTGCACGGCGCGGGTGCGGGTGCGGTGCCCGGTGACATGCTGCCGGGCGAGGTGCGCCGTGCCAGCTACCTGGGCGAGACGATGGAGTACGTCGTCAGCACCGCCCTCGGCGACGTGCTGGTGGCCAGTGCCGACACGCAGGGGGTGCTGGAGGTGGGTGCGGCGGTGGCGGTCGAGCTGCCGCAGGATGCGGTGGTCCTGTTGCAGGACTGATGCTCGACAGCCTCCCGGGCTGATCCAGCGCCTGGGCTGATGCCGGGCTGAATCTGGGCGGACCCACGCGGCCCGACGGGTCGATACGGCCGTCAGACCGAGTGTCACCCGGCGAGAGCCGGCCTTGCCGGGCCCGAGTTGCGTGGCCGGTACTGCAAACCCACCAGCTTCCCAGGCTCGTCTTCCTCGCACCTCAGGGTTTGTGCCGATGCCCTCACAGAGGGGCAGGGGTATCGTCCGATCAGTTGTCTGACCTCTGTCTTCTGACCTCCGACCTCTCGACGCCGTTCCATGGCCAAGCTCTCCAGTCGTGTTCCTGCCTACAAGCTCGCAGCGCTCGAGATCCGGGACTACATCGGTCGTCACGGGTTGAAGGGCGGTGAGGCGCTGCCGCCCGAGTCAGCGCTGGCGCAGCAACTCGGCATCAGCCGGCCCTCGCTGCGCGAGGGCATGAAGGCGCTGGAGTCGGTGGGCGTGCTGCAGGCGCGCCACGGCGAGGGTGTGTTCGTCGCCGGGTTCAGCTTCGACGCCATCGTCGACAACCTGCCGTACTCCATGCTGGCCGATGACCTGCAGTTGCTGCACCTGCTGGAGGTGCGCACAGCGCTCGAGGTCGGCATGGTGCCGCGCATCGTCGGCCTGATCCCGCCTGAGGACGTGGCCCAGCTGCGCAGCCTTGCGCAGCGCATGCTGCAGCGCGCGCAGGCCGGTGAGAGCTTTGCCGAGGAGGACCGCGACTTCCACGCCACGCTGTTCGCCTGCCTGGGCAATCCCTTCCTCGACCGGTTGGTCAACCTGTTCTGGAAGGTCTTCCACCGCATGGCCGACACGCTGCCGCAGATCGGCCCCAGCTCGCGCCTGCAGACCGCGCGCGAGCATCTGGCCATCGTCGACAACCTGGCCAGCGGTGACGCGCGCGCGCTGCAGCAGGCCCACGAGCGGCACTTCGACGAGATCCGCAAGCGGGTCACGAGCCTGCGCGTGCCGGCCAGCCCTCCGGTGGCTCCGGGCGCCCCGGGCGCCGCGGCATCCGCCTTTGCTTCCCAACCCGCAGCCTGAAGTTCGCTTGGCCGAGGCTGCGCCGGTGTCATCCCCAAGGCCATCAGGAGACCACGTCATCATGAAACTGTCCAAACTCTTCGCTGGCCTGGCCCTGGCCGGCGCCGTCGCCAGCTCCTTCGCGCAGCAGGTCACGCTGCGCCTGGGCATGCAACTGCCCGAGACCCATCCGTCCTACAAGGGCGCGATGGAGATCAAGCGCAAGCTCGAGGACCTGTCCAAGGGCACGATGACGCTGAAGGTGTTCCCGAGCTCGCAGCTCGGTGACTTCAAGGCCATGGTCAGCCAGGTGCAGGCCGGTGACCTGGACATGGCGATGACGGGATACCCCGACATGAGCTATGTCATTCCCGAGCTCAAGCTGATAGGCGCGCCCTACGTCATCTCCGACTACAAGCACCTGCAGGCGGTCCTCAAGAGCCCGTACGGCCAGCGCATGGACGCCAAGTTCCGCGAGAAGGGCATCCGCGTGATGGACGTGTGGTACGAGGGTGCGCGCCACACCACGGCCAACCGGCCCATCAACTCGATGGCCGACCTCAAGGGCCTGAAGATGCGCACGCCCAACGTGCCCTTCCTGATCGAGTACGCGCGCGGTGTCGGTGCCACGCCGGCGCCGGTGGCCTTTGCCGAGGTCTATCTGGCGCTGCAGACGCGCCAGGTCGACGCGCAGGAGAACCCGCTGCCCACGATCGAAGCCGCCAAGCTGTACGAAGTGCAGAAGCACATCGCGCTGACCGGGCACTTCATCGCCAGCTCCTCCATCCTGATGAGCGAGAAGAACCACGCCAAGCTGTCCGATGCGCAGAAGGGCTGGGTGGCCGAGGCGGTCAAGGCTGGCGGCGTCGTCAGCAGCGGGCTGGTGGCTGAGGCCGAGGGCCGGCTGATCGAGTTCTTCCGCAGCAAGGGCCTGACGGTCAACACCGTCGACACCGCGCCCTTCCGCGCCGCGATGAAGGGCTACCACGACAAGCTCGAGGCCGAGTTCGGCGCCGGCGAGATCCAGAAGATCATCGCCACGCGCTGAGTCCGCGCTCGATCCCGCGAGGCCACCCGCCCATCGCCCGCGCACCCGCCGAGCCGAGACCCGGGCCGCCTCACCAGGACCTGCACGTGAGCCCTGACGACACACCCGGCGCTCCCCGGCCCGGCCCGATCGGCCATCTGGCCTCGGCGCTGCTGTGCCTGCTGATGGGGGTCATCCTGCTGCAGATCCTGGGCCGGTTCGGGGTCTTCCCCGGCCAGGTCTGGACCGAGGAGCTCACGCGCTGGCTGTGGGTGTGGATGGCCTTCCTGGGCATCGCCGCGGCCGAGCGGCACGACCAGCACCTGCGCATGGAGGTGCTGCCGCACCTGCTGCGCCCGCGTGTGCGTGCGGTGATGCGCCGCGTGCAGGACGCGGCGGCGCTGGTGCTGGCCGGCTATCTGTGCTGGCAGGGCTACAAGGGCGTGATGCGCACGCTGGACAACGAGTCGGTGACGCTGCCGGTGCCCGACGCCGTGCTCTACCTGGCGCTGCCGGTGGGCACCGCCTTGTGGGGCCTGGCCTTGTGGCGGCGGCTGCGTCGTCCGCCGGCCGCGCCCGCCTCGGCCCGGGCCTGACCCCCTGACATCCTCATCGCGATGGTCCTGACGATCTTCATCAGCGCCTGGCTGCTGCTGGTGCTCATCGGCACGCCCATCGGCGTGTCGATGATCCTGGCCTCGCTGGGCTACTTCGCGTGGTCCGGCACCGGGCTCAACTTCGCCGCGCAGCGCATGGTCGACGGGCTGAACAGCTTCCCGATCATCGCCGTGCCGCTGTTCATCCTGGCGGCCAACCTCTTCAATGCCTCGGGCATCACCCACCACATCTTCGGCTTCGCCAATGCGCTGGTGGGCCATATCCGCGGCGGCATGGGCCACGTCAACATCCTGGCCAGCCTGTTCTTCTCGGGCATGTCGGGCTCGGCGCTGGCGGACGCCGGCGGCCTGGGCAAGATCGAGGCCGAGGCCATGCACAAGGTCGGCTACCCGGCTGAGCTGGCTGGCGCGCTGACCTCGGTGTCGGCCATCCTCGGCCCGCTGGTGCCGCCGAGCATCCCGATGGTGGTGTACGGCGTGGTCTCGGGCGCGTCCATCGGCGGGCTGTTCCTCGGCGGCATCGTCCCCGGCCTGCTGTGCACGGCCGCCATGATGGCGATGCTGTACGTCATGGCCGGGCGCAAGCGCCTGCCGGTGGAGCGGCGCAAGGGCGCGCGCGAAGTGATGCGGCTGTTCGTGCGGTCGTTTCCCGCGCTGCTGACGCCGGTGGTGATCATCGGCGGCATCTTCAGCGGCTTCTTCTCACCCACCGAGGCCGCGGCCGTGACGGTGGTGTATGCCGTGCTGGTCAGCCGTTTCATCTATGGCGAGATGAGCTGGCAGCGCTTCTGGGCCTGCGTGCACGACACGGCCATCATGTCGGCCACCATCGCCCTGATCATCGGCGGGGTGTCGATGATGGGCGTGGTGCTGGCCATGGAGAAGGCGCCGGACCAGCTCGCGCAGTTCTTCACCGGCATCGCCTCCGGGCCGACCGAGTTCATGGTGCTGGTGTGCCTGATGCTGCTGGTCCTGGGCTGCTTCATCGAGGTGCTGGCGCTGCTGCTGGTGCTGGTGCCCTCGCTGGTGCCGGTGGCGCTGGGCTTCGGCGTGGACCCGGTGCACTTCGGTGTGGTGGTCATCTTCACGCTGATGCTGGGCACGCTGACACCGCCGATGGGGATGGTGCTCTTCGTCGTGGCGCAGAGCCACGGCCTGCCGGTGCACCGGCTGGCCGTGGCGGTGCTGCCCTGGCTGGCCCCGATGGTGGCCGTGCTGGCGCTGATGATCTTCGTGCCCGCGACAGTGACCGCGCTGCCCGGGCTGTTCCTGTAGACGACGACTGGATGCTCCTGTGACGAAAACCCTGGACCTTCGCGGCATCGTGCCGCCCGTGGCCACCCCTTACAAGGCCGACGACACCGTCGACACCGCGGCCCTGCGCCGGCTGGTGCGGCACCTGATCGACGGTGGCGTGCACGGCCTGTTCCTGCTGGGCTCGACCAGCGAGTGCGTGCTGCTCGACGCCGCGCAGCGCCGCGTCGTGCTCGACACCGCGCTGGACGAGGCTGCAGGTCGCGTCCCGGTGGTGGCGGGGGTGATGGATGCCGCCACCGACGTGTGCCTGGCGCATGCCCGCGCCGCGCGCGATGCCGGCGTGGACGGCCTGGTGGTGACGGCACCGTACTACACCCGCACCAACCAGACCGAGACCATCGACCACTTCCGCTACCTGCGCGACGGCACCGGGCTTCCGCTGGTGGCCTACGACATCCCCGTGTGCGTCAACCTCAAGCTGGCGCGCGACACCGTGCACACGCTGGCGCGTGAGGGCCTGATCTGCGCGCTGAAAGACAGCAGCGGCGACGACGGCAACTTCCGCATGCTGGTGCGCGACTTCGGAGGCGATGGCCGTGCGGCGACGACCGCAGAGGGCGGCATTGCGCTGTTCACCGGCTCCGAGATCGTGGCCGACAGCGCGATCCTGGCGGGTGCCACTGGCGTTGTCCCCGGCCTGGCCAACGTCGACCCGCGGGGCTACGTGCGCCTGTACGAGGCTGCACTGCGCGGCGACGTGGCGGCGGCCCGGCGCGAGCAGGACCGCTTGATCGATCTGTTCCAGATGGTCTTCTGGAGCGCCCCGGCCTTGAGCGCCGGCGCGGCCGGCGTGGGCAGCTTCAAGGTGTCGCTGAAGCTCATGGGCTTGTTCGAGCACAGCCAGATGCGCCGGCCCAACCGCCCGGTCCCCGAGGACGTGCAGCAGCGCATCCGCGCCCACCTGCAGCGCCACGGGCTGCTCGGATGATTGCCCCGGCGCTGCTGGACGGCGGGCTCGTCGTCTCCTGCCAGCCGGTGCCCGGCGGCCCCCTGGACCGCGATGATTTCGTGCTGGCGATGGCGCAGGCCGCAGGCGCCAGTGGCGCCCGCGCGCTGCGCATCGAGGGCGCGGCGCGTGTACGGCTGGTCAGCGGGTCGCAGCCGCTGCCCGTGATCGGCATCGTCAAGCGCGACCTGCCCGACAGCGCGGTGCGCATCACGCCCTGGCTCGAGGACGTCGATGCCTTGTGCCGGGCCGGTGCCGCGGTGGTGGCGGTGGATGCGACCGAGCGCCTCCGTCCGGTGTCCGTGGCCATGCTGTTCGAGCGCATCCGCGCGCACGGCTGCCGCGCGATGGCCGACTGTGCAAAGCTCGCCGAAGGGCTCGCGGCGCGCGACCTGGGCTTCGACTGGATCGGCAGCACGCTGTCGGGCTACACCGAGGCCACGGCCTGCGCCGACGATGCGCCGCCCGACTGGGCGCTGGTGCGCGCCTTGCGCACCCATGGCTGCCGCGTCGTCGCCGAAGGCCGCATCCGCACCCCGGCCGAGGCGGCGCGCGCGCTCACCGAAGGGGCACACGCGGTGACCGTCGGCTCGGCGATCACGCGGGTGGAACACGTGACCGCCTGGTTCGTCTCGGCCATGGTGGGGGCTGCGGCCGCCGTCCCTGACCGCGCGGCCTGAGCGTGGTGCCGCTTCGTCAGATGAGTGCATCGATGGGCGCCAGGGCACGCCACCTGCCGTGCAGGGTGCGCAAAGTCCGCCCGTGAGCCTGCTCGTCGTCGACATCGGCGGCACCAAGGTCTCGTCGGCCTGGTGGGAGCGCGGGCAGCTCCGTGAGGTGCGCAGCCGCCCCATGGCCCGTGACGAGGCCGGCTTCGTCGCGCTGCTGCAGGACCTGCATCGCGATTACCCGCACGCGCGGCAACTGGGCGTGGCGGTCACCGGGCGTGCCGTGGCCGGCGTGGTGCGTGCGGTCAACGCCGCGATGATCGGTTTCTGGAACGGTTATCCGCTGGCCGCCCGCATGGCGGGCGTCGGGCTGCCCGCGCCCTTGCTGCTGAACGATGCGCAGGCGGCGGCCTGGGGGGAGTTCCGGGCCGACGTCGAAGCGGCCGGCGGGCGTCCCTCGAGCGAGGGCACGGGGGGCGGGGCAGGCGATGAAGCCGCGGACACCGACCGCGACCTGCTGTTCGTCACGCTGTCCACCGGTGTGGGCGGTGGCCTGGTGCTGGGAGGGCGTCTGCAGTCCGGTGCCGCTGGCCTGGCCGGGCACATCGGGCATGTGGGCAGCGCGCGGCGCGCGGTGGACGGCGACCAGGCCTGCAGCTGCGGCCGCCGCAACTGCATGGAGACCGTGGCCTCCGGCACGGCCCTGGCCCGTCAGGGGCGCCACATATTGGGGCGCGACTGTACGGCGCAGGAGGTGCTGGAGCGGGCGATGTCAGGCGATGTGGCGATGCAGCAGGTCGTCGACGTGGCGGCGGCAGCGGTGGCCCAGGCGCTGGCCGATGCGCGGGCGCTGACCGGGGTCGCGCGGGTGCGACTCGGCGGCGGGCTCGGCCTGGCGCCGGTGATGTTCGACGCCATCGAGCGCGCGCTGCGCGAGTTGCCGTCGCTGTTCGTGCCCGTGCTCGAGCCTGCGCGGTTGGGGGCGCATGCCGGCCTCATCGGCGTGGGCTGGTGGGCGGTGGCGCCCTCTGGAGACGACGCGCGCGAGCCATCAGACGTTCAGTAGGATCCCGGCGCCCCAGTCGAGACCGTCGCAGCATGCGCGCAGAGGCCCCGACCGGACGACCCTGAAAGCATCCCAGGCCTCGGATCGGCGCTCGGCGCTCGGCGTTCGCGAAGAAGCCGTTCGGGCTGAGCCCTTCGACTGCGCTCAGGACGGGCCGGTCGAAGCCCTGCGCAGGCGGTTCGACGAGCGCAGCGCGAACGCAGGTGTGGTGAAGCGGGATGGTCTTGTTTCTTGCCAGATCGGAGACGAAGATATCGATGACACACAGCTTGATGCTGAGCGAGATCCTGCAGGCGCCCCAGGTGCTCGAGCGGTTGTATGCCGGGGCGGCGGAGCAGGTGCAGGCCCTGGCCCGGCAGATCGTGACCGACGACGCGCGCACCTGCGTGACCGTGGCCCGCGGCAGTTCTGACCATGCCGCCCTTCATTTCTCGGCCCTGATGGCGCGCATGAGCGGCCGCTTCGTGGCCTCGATGCCGCCGTCGTGGACGACGGTGCTGCAAGCGCCCTGGCCAAGCGCCCGCTGGCGCCCGATCGCGTTCTCGCAAAGCGGGCGCAGCCCCGACCTGCTGGCCGTGCTCGACGCGCTGGACCCGGGCGGGCGGTATTCCGCGGCCTTCGTCAACGACGCGGCCTCGCCGATGGCGCAGGCGGTGGCCCACCCCGTCGACCTGCGGGCCTATCCGTAGCGCGCCGTGGCCGCGACCAAGTCGGTGCTGGCGCAGTTGCTGGCCGGCGCGATGTTGGCAGAGGCGTGCGCCGATGGCGGCAACGGGCATCCGGTGCTGGCAGCGGAGCTTCAGGCACTGGCGTCGGGCGTCGACACGGTGCTGCAGGCGCAGCCCTGGCCTGTGGCGCCGG
>Ga0172373_10002635_pt1 | contig 27145 bp, 30 predicted proteins | sample Lak10m_2_FD_114546 | JGI IMG/M metagenome (GOLD analysis project Ga0172373, IMG submission 114546) | Freshwater microbial communities from Kabuno Bay, South-Kivu, Congo - kab_092012_10m | ecosystem: Environmental > Aquatic > Freshwater > Lake | place: Democratic Republic of the Congo...
AAACAGCTTTTTTATCGATGTATATCATGGGCTTAGCCGACATGAAAAATCGTTCAAACAGCTCAAAACAGCGCCTGTTTCATGGTAACGCCTTGCCCCGGGCGCGGGGCTTATATCGCTCAGCACGAACGGCTGTTCGTCGTTCCAACTGCCGTTTTTAGGATAACAAACTCCCGGGGGGATACCGGGTGCGTTGGATGAGAACCGGCAACTCCATTTCGGACGAAAGTCCACGAAACGGGGCAGGTCCAGAAGCCGGATCAATGCCGCCATTGGCGGTGATGGCACGCGGCGGCGCCGTGCCGGGCTCCGCCCTTCGACTTCGCTCAGTCCAAGCACCATGATTCCACTCGGGGCGGGACTGAAACCTGGCGGCTTCCCTCGACTCACGCCTGACGCCTTCGCAAGAAATAAATGGCGGCGCCAACCAGCAGTAACGCCGGCAACCCTTGCCGGGTCACGAACCACATGAAATTGGGCAGGCGCGAGACGAAACCCCAGAATCGGTCCTGCTTGTCAGGGGAATAATCGTTGGGTAGAAAGCAGGTGCGATAGGTATAGTATCGACCATCGAATACATAACAGGTGGCGCCCTCCTTCAAGTAAACCTGGCTGTATTTCTGTTCGATACTGTCGTCATCGTAGACCATCCGGAAGACATGCAGGGCGGCCCTGAGCCGGCTGCCCTCCTTGCCGGGGTTGTTCTTGAACTCGAAGGTGTAATTTTCCCCTGTAATTTCGGTTGTGTAGGGATACGAGACCCCGCCACTCTCATAAACATATTTTTGTGCGGCCATGGCGTTGGCGGCTACAAGCAGCGCCAATGCACTTGCCCCTATCTTTATTGTTTTCATTCGAGGCTCCGTTGCTTGCTCTCAGACACGGCTCTGCCGAGCCATGAGAGTGAACAGTAACACAGGAGCTATCCCAAGCCATCAGAAGGTTCATCCTAAAAACGGCCGTTGAGCGATTCAAAATCCCGTTCGCCCTGAACCCGTCGAAGCCTGCCCTGAGCGAAGTCGAAGGGGGTGAGCGGGATTTAGAATCACACCCAATGGGTGAACGCAGAAATGCCGTTCATGCTTCGACGGGCTCAGCACGAAGGCATTTCTGCGTTCCAACTGCCGTATTTAGGTTCATTTGAAATCCCCTCGCCCCCAGTTCTCTCCCCCGGAGGCGGCGAGGGCGTTGATGTATCTTTACCTGCTCATTTATCCATAGCGGATGGCGGACGGGTGGCTGCGATCAGCGACCGCACATTCCCTCTCATGGCGTCCATGAAATCGCCGGAGGGTGGGCGATTGGTGCAGGTCTGGAACAATACTGGCTGGATGCGCAGAGCGGTCAGTTGCTGCCTGATAGCCGAGCCGGGCTCGGCTTCCCAGAGCATCAACCGGGCCGGGCGGGATTTGAGCTTGTCCCGTAAAGTCTTCCACTCCTCTGGCGGAGGCATCTCTTCGGGTTCCCAGTGCACCGATTCAAGGTTTAACCCATAGCCCCTGGCCAGGTACTGATAGACGGGATGCGAGGCGAGCAGGGGCTTGCCCCCCAGTTGAGTGGCGAACTGCCGCATGTCGCCATCGAGCGCGTGAAGATCGGCGATCAATCCCACGAGGTTGGTTTCAACGACTGACTTTAACCCCGTCCGATTGCGGATGATGGCCTGTGCCAGAACTTCGGCTTGCTGGATGGCCTGCCTGAAATCCAGCCAGGTCGTCGAGGCCGTGCCCGCATGGCTGTGCATGCCCTCCGGCCCATGACTGTGGGTCACAGCGTCCTTGACGACGATGTAGCGCGACTTGAAGGCGGCTGACGTGTCGATCCGCTTGCTCTGTGGCAAGGTGACACGGCTGATCCATTTTTCGAAGTCGGCGCCATTCAGGGCGATCAGATCGGCCTTCTGCATGGCGGCGATGGTCCTGGCGTCCGGTTGCCAATAGGCGGGATCCTCGCCGGCCGGAACAGGAAAGCTCACCTTGACCTGTTGACCTCCGAGGCGCTCCGCGAAGTAGGCCAGGGGATAATTGGCCGCAACGATGTTCAGCGGCGGCGCGCCCTCCGCCAGGACCCGGGTCGCCCCGAAAACGCCCAGGAGCAACCACAGCCACCCCATCATCCGATACCCCACAGTTTTCCTCATGAATAACACTCCTTCATGCAAGCACCCAACGCAACATCACACCGCTCAGCCAATGGCGGGCCATCCAGATCATCAAGCTTCCCAGACACAGGCTGGACAGAGCCAGCATCAGGCTCTCGGCGATCACCAGTCGAAACATCGTGAACCGGCTGGAACCCAGCAGGAATAGGGTCCGCATCTCTCCGCGCCGCATCCGCAGGGAGAGAGAGAAAACCAGGGATAGCGCCAGCAGGGTGGATAAACCCACCAAACCCAATACCCCGTCGAAGAGTTCACGGATGCGAAAAATGTTGTCCAGGAGGTTCTCGCAGATACTCAGCGGCGCCACCAGTTGCGCATCCTTTTCGTAATTGAGATAACGACCCCGCAGGAGTATCTCGGCGCGGTGATCATTGGGCACGGCAATCACGGCGCTGATCGGGTAGGTCGCGGGATCGCCATGAAAATGGAAAGTTTCCAGATTCACCGGCGTAATCTCGGTGTAGGTCACCAGGCCGGCATCCATCATCCGGGTATTGCCCGACTTCGTGGGATCCTTGACCACGGACTTGGCCGGCGCCTCATGACCATGCCCCAGACCTTCGATGATCCAGGCCGTCTTGAGGTCGACGAAGATGGCGCCGTCATCGGGGCTATTTTGTTTGCCGAGAACGCCGGTGACATGGAGCTTGAGCGGATACATGCCGGCCAGGTCGAACAGGTTGCCGGGCGTTGTCATGAGCGTCGCGCCGGGTCCAAGCCCGAGCGCCGCGGCGACATCCGCGCCCAGCACACATTCGCCCAGCGTGGTCATCATCTCGCCTTGCGTCACCGCCAATCGCCGGTAATCAAGGTAGTCCAGGGTCACCCCGACCAAGGGAAAGCCCTGGGCCGAATATCGCGAGTAAATCGGCAGCGTCAGCGCCCAGCCGGTACTCTCGATTCGGTCCACTTCGGCCATGGTGGTGCGCGGGGCGTTCGGATTATTGAAGTACAGGGCGTTGAGCGTGAGGTCCACTCCACTCCCTACACGGCCGGCAATCAGCGGGGTTTGCAGGGCCCGATCGAGCATCGCGCGTTTGCCCTGATTCATGACCTCATGCACGCCGAGCGGCATGGCGCCCATCAGGCTCAGGCATATCACCAGGATCAGACTGCGGACGCGATGATGGTACAGATATCGCCAGGCGAGATAGATGTCGTGATGCATGCGACGGGCTTAGCGGAAGGTGCTGAAATCCAGCACGCGATCGAATCGGGCTATGAGATCGTGATCGTGGGTTACCGTGATCAGGCTGGCATTGTGACTCTCAACGGCGCGGAACAAGACATCGAGGATTTTCTGCTTGTTCTCGGGGTCCAGACTGGCGGTAGGTTCGACGGCCAGAATCAGCGCCGGCGACGGCAGGACCGCCCGGCAGATGGCCGCGCGCTGGCGTTCGCCCTGGGACAGGGAGGTGACCGGCTTGGTCAGTTTGTCCCGTATCCCCAATTCCTCCGCCAGCCGTTCCAGCCGCTGTCTGACGGTTTTACTCAACCGTAAGGCCGGGTTGATCCGATAGGGATGCAGGATGTTGTCCGCCATGTTCAGGTAGTCGAGCAATTGCAGGTCCTGAAAGACAAACCCGAGACGGGTGATGCGGAAGTTGCGGCGGGCCGTGTCATTCATCTCATGCACCGCGCGTCCATCGACCCAGATGGCGCCGCGATCCGGCGGCACGATGCCGGCAATCAGCCTGAGCAGGGTGGTCTTGCCCGTCCCGCTGGGCCCAATGACCGCGAGCCGCTCGCCGGTCCGCATCTGAAAATCCGCTATCCGCAGGGTAAAGCCGCTATCGCGCGCGGGATAGCGAAACGCCAGGTTCTCGATGCGGATCACGATGCGCCCAGCCGTTGGCCATCGACGAAATTCAGCGCCTTGATTTTCCAGGGACCGCCGGCGGGCCGATGCAGTTGGACAATCGCCCGATACTGGTTATGGCGCGGATGCGAATGCCCCCAATGCGATACCGTGCCATGCGCGGTCCAGCCGGCATCGACACGGGCCTCGCGAGGGTTCGCGGAGAGGGTCTTCATCATCGTCAGTTCCACGCGCCGCACCCGGCTGTCGCCGCCGAGTCCCTGGCTGCGCTGGATCAGGGAGCTACGCTGATCGAGGTACACCCTGTCCAGCAGAGGCGTCTCCAGGCTTTCGGCAAAATGATCATAGGCGGCCTCTTCTCCCCGGATTTGAAAGGCGCGGTAAGTGTGTAACAACAATCCGGCCAGCAAAGCTTGGTTCAAGTCCGCTGAAGACGCTTCCGTCAGGAGTGCGGTGGCTTGTGGCCGCCCCATGAACTCTTCTTCCGACCAGGTGAGTTCCGGATGCGGTGGAGTCACCTCGCCATCCAGGGTTTCCTCATCGCGGATGACCTGGAATCCATGAACGGCTTCCCCCGGGCCAAAGGTTTTCCATTCCAGACTCAACTGGCGAACCGGGCTGACGGTGGGATAGGTCATGACGAGGCCCAACATGGCGGAGCGGCGATACACGGGTAAACCCGGCGGTACGGGTTCAATCCCCTTGCCGCCCTGCCTGACGAATTGGACTTTTTCAATCACGGGCGTGGCCGGCTGGCCATCAATCTTGAGAGTATTTTCCTGGGCCAGATACTGGGCCACGCGGTTTTCGATTGCGCTTCTGTCCCCCGCCGCGATGACCCCGTCTTGTGCCGCATCCGTGCTGAGCGGAGCCGAAGCATCACGGAGCAAGGCCAGCGGCAGGGTCATCAAGGGTTGCAGTAATTCATGTCGAACCTCGTCAGGCTCAAGGTAGAGGTAGGACTTGGGTTCCAGGTGCCGGCGTTGCCCGTCCAGGCCCTGGAATCGGGTCCGCCAGGCGTTGCTCCAATCCATCCGAATCTGTACTGGACGGTCCAGGCTGACTCGGTCGCCGATGGGGACACCCTCCTGTAACGCCAGGAGGGCGATTTTGAGATCGCTCAGGGCGGGTTCGACGGTGAGTTCCCGATACTGACCCGGCCAGGCGTAACGGTAGCGGACGCTGAATCGGTGTTCCGGACGGCCATCACCGGCTTCGGTAAGTTGCGAATCGATCAGTGCGGGACTCGCCGGCCCGATCCCGGTGGCGCGGAAGCGGAACAGGGAACGCCCCAGGCAGATCTCGTCACAGGGACCGGGGTTATTCGTCCCGGCGCCATTTGGACTCTGAGTCAGGCGGATTGCAGGGGTATCCCGTTCGCGTATATGGACCGTGAGTACGAGGTTGCGAGGCTCGAGCTCGATCTCGGCGACTACCGGCGATGCGGCTTCGATCACGCTGTCCCCCCGGAGCGCGGGGGGAGCCAGGGCAAGCAGACAAGCCGCAAGATGGATGACGTTCAGGCAAAGAGGTCGATTCAAGGGAAACGAAGCGCCTCTCAACTATTGGTGGATGCCGATTTGCCGATGAGATTCGGCCAGTAGCGCCGGTAAAACCCGAAACCCATATAAGCCAGAAAGGCAAAGACCGCAGCGCTAGCCAGCCAGGCCGCATATTTCAGCCAGGGGGTCGGCTGTATGGTAGGCAGGGCTACGCTGAAAGGCACCCTCAGCCGATCATCCTCGGTGATCATTTCATCGCCGATTTCAGCGATCAGTGCGTAATGACCCGCTGCGGTGAACTCGACCTTGGTATCCAGGGTGCCATTCTTGTAAATCTTGGGTGGGACGTCAGAAAGTGTCTTGATCAGGTGCGGGGTGCCATCGGCGCTGATTTCTTCCTCGATGACTTTCAATTTGATGGGCATGTTACGGACATCGCGGTCCAGCAGGTCTATCGTCAGGAAGGTCACACCCACCTTGGGTATTTCCTGGCAATATTTGACGAAATCATTGGTTTCACCCTTTTGTCGTCCTACCTGCATCGCCGTGAAATGGACGGCATAAAAATCATTGGCGACGAGACAACTCATCGAGGCTCCGCTGTATTTGCCTCGCATATCCCCCGGGTTGCGGGTGTTATTGGCGGCCTGTGATGACTGCCCGAGACTCAAGGCGGTCAACAGGATGAAAAAGGCAAAGTGGCGTATGGGGTAGGCTGAGCTCATAGGGAATTCTCCTGTCAAGGATTTTGGATCGTGAAGAAATACTTGCCGCTGACGACATGGCCGTCCGCCGACAAGACACGGTAACGCACCATGTAACGGCCGGGATTCATTCCGGAAACGGAAGCCCGTAAATGCGCGTGATTGGTCAGATCGAGCTTGGCGTCATGCGCGTCGACCCGCTTCCCCTCCCCATCCACAACGGCGAGAGCCAGGAACTCTTCGCCCACGCTGTCATTGAACACCAGGTGGACCTCCTGGGGAGCGCTCTGAATGACGGCCTCCTTGTCAGGATCGGCCTTGACCAGAATGGCATGGGCTTGCGAAAGGCCGGGCATCAGGGCCAGCGACAAAAGGAGAGAACAGAGGGGAATGCAGCGCATCATTGGATCAAGAATTAGAGTGAGGAGCCCGCTTCGAGGAGACTGGATGAGGCCAGTCTTTTTTCACCTTGCGGCAGACGTTCGGTCCAGAACACCCGATAGCCCCCGGCCGTCGCGACGACGCGCGGTCGATCGGATCGGCCTTCGGCACTGGAAAGATACCGGGGCGCGGACCAGGATTGACCGCCATCTTGCGAGGCTACGAAGGCCACGCGGGCGTCCTTGCCCTGCCCACAGCGATAGGTAATGGCCAACTGAGTGGGGGAGAGGGAAGCGATATCGGGATCACCGCCGTTTTCATCGATGATCTGGTCGTGCGTCCAGTCTGTTCCATTCATGCCGGACCGCAGGTAGTGCAGGCCGGTATGCCGGTCCTCCCCGGTCCAGATGGCGGCATGCAGCACAAAGGAATCGCCCGCCTTTACGCTGGTCAGACCTCCGCCGGTATGTGGACAGCCTTCAAATTGCCAGCCAAATCGGCCCACATGATCCGTAACCGCCCAATCGTCTCGGCTAGCCGGACGCTTGAGGGCGAGCCGCATATCCTGCGGCGCATGGTCACGATATAACAGGGCGAGAGATTGGTCGGGCAAGGAAGTCAGCCGGGTTGAACAGCAGGTGCATACCGCATCGTCGATGGTCGCCTCCGCGGTCCAGTGGTGACCGCCATCCTCGGATACAGCGGCTCTGAGTCCCTGGGTGGACCCGTTTTCCTCGCGGTCATCCAGCCAGACGAGGTGCAACTTTCCCCGACCGTCCATTTCGATGTCCGGATACGACTGGTTGTCCAGCCTATCCCCCGCGACCGGACTGATACCCGATTGCCAATGCCGGCCATCGTCCCCCGAGACAGCGACCGTCAGGGGGCCGTTGCCAGGGAACTCACCCTTGACCTGAAAGACGGCCACCCGCCGCTGGCCGAAAACGGCCAGACGGACATCATTGCCCCGGCTGGAGATGACGGTTTCCGCCCCCGTATCGATGAATTGCGGCGACGACCAGCTTTGACCCCCATCGGTGGATTCGAGGTAGGCGAGTTTTCTCGGCTCATCCTGGGCAAACTGGCCCGATACCAGGGCATGCAGGCGATCTCCTTCGGGAACCACGTCGAAGCTCTGTACGCTGATCAGTCCGGCAAAGGGGACCGCCGGCGCGGGATGACCGGGCTTTTGATGAGCGATCATGGGAACCACCTGGCTGGCGCCCAACCACAGGCTGCCGACAGTCATGACCAAAAGCTTAGCGGCCGGACGCAACATCCCACTGCCTAGAAGGAAATGCTGATGGTGCCACGCAGCATGCGGGGCTCCACGGGATGTATGGTTTTTCCTTCGACACCCTCCGGTCCCTGATCCTGCAACCGGTACTGATAGTAATAGGCGATGTCGTTGGCCTTGGAGTCGAACAGATTGAACAGATCAAGACTCAGCTTTACGTTCTCGAACTGGTAACCCGCCCCCAGGTTGACCAGGGTGGTCGTGCCCAGAGTCACGCTACCGGCCTCGTTCAGTGGGACGTTGCTGAAGTGACGGAGCCGCGCGGTGGCAAAGTAACCGTCCGGATGCTCGTACACGGCGCCCGCGGTGATGACATTGCCGACCGATTGCGGTATGTGATTCTCACCTGAAGGCATGTCGGTGTAGCGGGAATCGGTGAAGGCGAAGTCGGCGTCCAGGGTGACCTCGTCGGTCACCTTGTAATAGTTGGCGAACTCCACGCCGTAACGGTTACCGGGTCCGGTGGGCTCGGTGGTGCCCTCGTCGCCGACGAACACGAGTTCCGACTCGCTGTGCAGGAACCAGAAGGCCAAGGTGCTGTTCAGTCCCGGGAGGTATTGGGTGCGCGCGCCGAGTTCGGCGCCCTGGGTGCGCGTCAGGGGCGATACCGACGCGATGATTTCCTGGGATTTGGGGTTGTAGCGATCCATCACCCCGCGCGCGTCGTTGGAGTGAAAGCCATAGCCGCCGTTCAGGTAGAACTCGGTATCCGCCCAGGGGCCGAAGATCAGGCTCAGCTTGGGGCTGGCGATCGCGGAGGTGAGATCGCCGTTATTGACGATGCCCTGGACGCTGTTGACGTCGAAAAAGTAAATGTCCTCTCGCACACCGGCGATGGTCCGGAACCAGTCGGTCCAGTGATTCTCGCTCTTGCCATAGAGGCTCAGGCTGGTTTCGGCGACGTTGTCGATGCTGGTGACGTCATAGACCTGGCGCTTGTAGGTATTGGCCAGCTCCAGGCCGCCGATTTGGTCGCGGCGCCACTGGATGCCCAGTGTGTTGTCCATCGCCAGTCCGAACAGCTCGTTGAACCAGGTTTGCGAGGCATTGCCGCCGTAGTAGAGCCGATGCTCGCTCTGCTGGATCTGGTCGCCCAGCACGGGGTTGGTCAGAAAGTAGGTGAAGTCGGAATAGAGATTGAGACCGTAGTAGGCCATATAAAAATTGGCCTCGTTCTTGTAACCGTCGCCCCGGCTCCAGAGATTGACCGATCCGGTGTAGCGGTCGGTGTCGCCGCCATCGGTATTGTTCATGGTTCCATAGAGCGAGAGCAGGCCCTCCTTGACCAGTTGTTCCGGAATCTGGTTGGTGGCGATCCAGCGTCCGCCATAAGCCTTGAAGATGGCCGAGGCGCCCCAGTCCTTCTCATCGACGGTGTAGCGCAACATGCCGTTGTAACTGTCGAGATTCATGGGTTGCTGCCAGGGACCGTCATAGAAATTCGCGGCAAAGCCGTACAGCAGATCACCCGGGCCCACTTGATTGGAATTGGCGGCCACCCCCCGGTAGTAATTGAATTCGCCGCCAGTGAAATTGACGAAGCCCTGATTCAGACGGTGCTTGGTATGCATCTCGGCCCAACCGGCGGAGGCGAAGTCACCCATTTCGGCGTAATACGGACCCTTGCCGTATTCCACCCGGTCGACCAGTTCCGGGATGATACTGTTGAGGTCCATATAACCCTGGCCGTGGGCATTGGTCGGCAGGTTCATGGGGACGCCGTCGACCCAGGTCGCGAAATCGGTGCCGTGGTCCAGGTTGAAACCGCGCAGGAAATACTGGTTGGCTTTGCCGGTGCCGCTGTGCTGGGTGGCGATCATGCCGGGAATGACCTCCACCAGTTCCCCCACCCGCAGCAGCGGCCGGGTCTTGAATTGGTTCTGTCCAACCACGCCTTGGGAGCCGGACTCCACCAGACCGACGAGTTCCGTTTCCCGCCCCTGTACCTCGATGGTATCCAGGCTGACAGGCTCTTCCATGGTGGGTGGATCATTTTCCTCCGGTGGACGTGAGGTGCTCAGTGCCGTTGCGCCAGAATGCTCGCCTTTACTGATGGTGGAGGGTTTCCGTGAATCCCCGGATACTGGTATCGGCTCTACCTCCGCCGTCCGTGGTTGATTGGGCTTGGATGTTTCATCGGGAGTTTCCGTTGTCGCGGATGATGGGGCGGGCTGACGATGCGCCATGGCCACCTGACATCCCATTACCAGAATCAAAGGTACAGAAGTCCATTTACGGCGAATAACTCCGCCAGCAGTTTTATCTTCGGATTGAAAGGGAGACATACTAAGCACGCCAGCAACCAGATATTCTGAGATTAAACCGTAATACCTTCATATCCTGGACAAGGAAGCATCAGGGTTCTTGTCACCCGTTTCCTTCCTTCTTTTTCATCCAGTCCGGGCGACCTTGCGGTGGGGTATTACCAAAGGGGCCTTCATCACCGCAACCTGCGAGTGATAGACAATAGGCAATGACTAATGCGGGCAGTATTAAATGCTTCATCGGGTAATGAAAAAATTCAGCGGCATGATGCAATGCCGCCTCGGCGATAAAAAAACATCGGGTTCAGGCTGAGATGGAAACGGATGGTCGTTATAAATATCAATGAGATGCAAGATGCGATCACCCATAACGCCATCCGTTGCCATGAGTCCTCGGACTTAGAGCTTGCCTTCCTTCTTGTAGTAATCAACCTCGTCGCTCAGCTTTTTCACGCAGTGTTCAAAGGCTGGTATGGAATCCGGAATATTGTCGGCCTCCAATGCCGCAAGAGCCTTTTTCATGCTGGATGAAGCAATCTCCATGGGCATGGTGCTGATTTCCTTGTAGGACTCAATGGAGATTTTACGGGCCTGCTTTGCATTCTCAAGCGCGGCAGCCTTATCGCCTTTTTGGGCGGCCTCAAGGCCAGCCTTACAAAAGCCAAACGTCTCCATCATTCCCGCGGGCGGGTTGGTATACCGGCCACCCGCCAGGCTGACATCCGCCATCAGGGCCATGAAAATACCTGCGGAAATCAGTGATATAAACCGTGAGTTCATTAGTGCCTCCAGAAGACTTTTAAAAAAGACCGCCATGAATACAGTTGAGGGTTACTTCATGGCGGCCAAACCGTGCTAAGCAACGCGCTTCCGCGCTGCTGGCCATATCTAAGCAATGCGTATGCCAAGGACATATTTCATTATTTATCCAGCTATTACGGCTTGATTCGGAGTCATCGAGTGACGTATGTACGGCAAATGACTTTATGTACTACGCGAAATGCCTCGACGTTTTCGATGATCGACGGATCTCGATGAGGAGAGTGCGGGGTGTAACCGTGAAAGAACCGTGAAATCGGTGATGCGGCTTACAGTTACACAAGCGAGAGGTGAGCTTCAGGCGGGTATTGGGGGCGCTGACACGCCGTTGGTGGGGCGACCCATGGTCTCCTGACATCATGTGGCATGCTTCATGCTTATTAGATTGTCTTGGGTTACATCTCCGGACAACCGGCTGGCCTCATCATGGCGGCTGTAACACATTTGAACCTGACGATTCTCCCTCAGGCCCAAGAGCTCCCGCTCCTGGATGGTGGAGTCCGACGCCAGCGACGGTCCATCAAGGCCAAAATCCAGGCCCTTTTTTAGCCAGAACCGGTTCATATCCCCGCGATTGGAAGCCGGCAGTCGGCCGGAATGCCAGGTGAGGGCCATGGGTACGGATCGACAAGAGAATTGCTGACTTGAACCTGCATCCGAATGGAAAAAAGCGCTGTATGCATGAATGGAAATCCGACTCTTTCATCGAACCCATGGACATTAGTGGCTACCTACCCGGCACTGAGCCTGGAATGATGAAGTCTCAGACCAGACCAGGACGCCCTAGGCGCAGTGGACCCACCAAGATACCGGTAACCATCCGGCTGGATGCCGATGTACTCGCCGCGCTGAAGGCATCCGGTCCGGGCTGGCAAACCCGAGCCAACAATGTCATCCGCCGCTGGATCATGGAGGACGACAAGCGCATTGAAGATCAATGAGCGCATGAACCTAAAATCGGCGGTTGAGCGATGCAAAATCCCGCTCGCCCCGAGCCTGTCAAAGCCTGCCCTGAGCGAAGTCGGAGGGGGTGAGCGAGATTTTGAATCGCACCCCATGGGTGAACGCAGAACAGCCGATCATGCTTCGACGTTGCCCGGCACGAACGGCTTTTCTGCGTTCCACATGCCGTTTTTAGGATGAAATATCTGATCTTCAAATATCTGGTCACCTCCGCCATCGTCATAACGGTGTCCGAGGTTGCGCGGCATAGCAGCCGGTTCGCGGCGCTGATCGCGGCCCTCCCGCTGATCACGACACTCACCCTCATCTGGCTCCATGTGGAGGAACAGCCTCCTGAAAAAATCGTCGAGATTTCGCTGTATACCTTCTGGTATGTCTTGCCCACATTGCCCATGTTCTGGATATTCGCCAAAGGCTATGTGGCCTGGGGCTTTTGGCCCGCGCTGCTGGCTGCCGCTCTGAGTAGTTGCGTGTTATTCCTCATACTAGTGAAAACGCTGGAATCGCGGGGCATCCATCTGCTTTGAGACGTCAGCATGGGTAGGCGCGGCCGATGTATGAGCTGAGGTCTATGGCTGGATGCGCAGTTTCCAGTTCCTGAGCGAAGGATTTCGACTGAGGGGTGGACGTCGGCGAATCCGCCGGCCGGACTCAAAGTGGGGTCTGGGCGTGGTGAGCATTCTCATCATTGCGTTCCTTTGGTTTCGCAAGATACAACGCGCTTCTCAAAGCTCCTCACAGGGAATTAATCGATACCACATCGATTGACCTCACCCTGGAGCGTTTCCTCAAAGGACACCGGGTGAAATCAGATGACCAGGAATGCTTGGCACCTGATTGCCCATTAGGTTATGGTGTCCCAGCCATACAACTCGACCAGGAGCTTTAGCCCATGGTGGTTGATCCCTTGTACATCGCTGTTCTCATCGGTGTGTTGTTCATCAGCGCGGGATTAATGAAAAGCCGGCTACCGATGATGATCCTTCTGCTCGGTATCGCCGTCGCGTCCCTGCTTGAAGTGCGCGGGGGTTATGGACACCCGATGGGCGGACTCGCCTTGATGGCCAAGAAAAAAATGGCCGATGCCATTGCCGACCTCGGGCACGCCTTCAGAAAGCCCTGATCAGCGCTCTCCCTATATACTATTGGGCGTTCGCCTCAATCCCGGTCATGCCTGTGGGCATTCCCATGGTGATTCCCGCGCGGTCCCGGTATGCATGCGGGCCGTCCCGCAAAGTCCGCCACTTAACGCCGCCTCACCTATGATGAATCGTCTTGCCTGTTTCACCCTGGCGTGGGTTTTCACAGCCTCCGTACCCGCTGATCAAGCCTATTATCAAGGCCTCATGGGCGAAAAAACCGGATTCAGCGTCCAGATCGATCCACAGACTCCAGGCTCAACGGGAACCGTGATCTATGAATCGAGCGGCCAGGATGGTTTGAGCGTGTCGGTGACTCATCGATCCCAAAATGGGTTCGAGTGGAAAGAGTCGCTATATTCCCGTGCGGAAGGACAAACCCGGGATACGGGCCGTTTTGCGGGAACCTTGTCGGCGGATGGCAAGACGGCGCAAGGGGACTGGACCGCCGCGGATGGCAAAAAATCCCTGCCGTTCCGTCTGGAACGCTTGGCACGCATCTATCGCCTGCAAGGATCGGACAAGGAGGTTTGGGTCAGCTACCCCGAATTCGACGCCCCCCGGTTCGGGACTCTGAATGCCCAGTTGGCCGCGCAGGCCAAGCGACAGCTACAAATCAACCGGGAGTGGACCCAAACCCAACGCAAGGAAAACCGGGGAGCGGGTATGCCCCCCGAATCCGTGGCGGCCATCTCCCGATCCAACGAGTGCGATGTGGAATGGATGCGGCCGGACCTTGTCAGCCTGGGCTGCCGTGAATACGAATATGCCGGCGGCGCGCATCCCAACACCGAGTTTTACAGCGAGAATTACGCTCTGGACGGCGGCGGCAAACCCCGGAAAATGATCCTGAGGGACATCCTGCAGACATCGCCAGCCGCTGTTGCCCAACTTTCCCGTCTGCTGATCGAGGATCTCAAGCGTCAGCGGGCCTCCGCCGTCATCGACGGCAGCATCAAGGATTTCTCGAAGGAAGTGACCGCCAATGGCATTCCCTTCACGCTGCTGCCCAAGGGGCTGGCCTTCCAGTTTTCGCCCTATGCCGTGGGAAGTTACGCCGAAGGTAGTTTCAGGGTGGTGATACCCTATCGAAAGGTTGCCGCCCTGCTGCGGGCGAATGGACCGGTGAAACCGTCCGAGTAAATGGGGAACCCTCCATCTCGCGGGCAGGCCATGGAATCCCGGCCGCCCGCCTCGCCTAGCCAACAGTTGAACTCCGATCTGGCGCTGTTGCGGGAACGCTGGCAATCCGGCGCATTGAGTGACCCCGCCTATACAGCCGCCTGGTATTTGCTATGGCAAATGGATCGGCACGGGCCCCGCTTTGCCTCGCGCACCCGACGCGATCTGCCCAAACCCGTCATTTCGGCGTGGCGCGATCAACTCCTGAGAAATCCGTCAACGGAACTAGCCGGTTTCCTGACCGACGCACTCCAGCATTACCAGTTTTTCCGCACCATCCCTTCGGCAACGCTCGCCCTGCTGGGCTGGCTGCGTGACGGCTGGCCCCTGCGGCTGATGACACGCATCCCCAGCCCGCGTGAAGTCTTGAGCCAGCAAGCCAGGGGCCAGCGTGTGGTTACGCTCATCGATCTTCCCCGCGCGATCCACCCGGTTCTGACCAAGGCGGACGGCTTTGAATTTCTGGTCCATGACCTGGAACACGCCTGGAAATTCTGCCATGACCCTGACCAGCACCACATGCAGCGGCGCTTTTTCGGCTGCCTGGAGCAGGCGCTGGATTCAGGCCTCTTCGATACCTGTCTTGCCGATCCTGTCTTCGCGGAACGGTTTGACTACCTGATCAGTGACATGAATACGCACCCGGTGCATGGTCTGGTGTACTGTCGGGCCGTACTGATCGAGAGCCTCTTGCGCCGCGAGGGCAGGGACGCGACCGAATGGCTCTCTCCCGCCGGTCAGCAAACGCTTCGCGAATGCATGGAAAACCTGGGAAGGCTATGGCGCTTTCCGGCGCCCGCCATCCGGGCCCTGCGGAATCTGGCCGACGGCCAATTCGACCACGCGGAAGACGCTCGCCGCATCGAACAGGCGCTGTGCAACCCCACACCCACCGCTGCGCCGATATCAACCACCGACCTGCAAAGGCACTGAATGCGGCCCACCCTCGCTCATAGCCTGGGCAGCACGAATCTGGCCACGAGCCCACCCAGCAGACAAACGATGCCACCCGGCAGCATGACGAAGGGCTCATGCAGGAAAATAGAGCCCGTCCGCAGGCCAATGACGTAATAGGCAAGCAGCATGGCCAGACCCAGGCCCATCATGAGATTCGCGACAATTTTCATGGCTCGTATTGAGTGTGACGGGTAAAACCTGTTCGTGGAGGCATGGCCATGGGGGGTGGTAGCCGAAAGCCTGTGGAAAACTGGGGCCAGGGCAATCAGTTCATGGCGGTCAATACCGGTGACGGTGGGTCGGGGCTGACTGGCGCAAAATCCAATCAGTGTACATTTCCATGCAGCGCCATTTCAGACATGCAGCATTTCAGAAAATCATGGCCCCGTAACGTGCCCAACTCAGGCAATGAGCGTATAAATCGCCGTAAGTTCCATGTAATCCTCCTCTAAAGCGACTCGCCAAGCCCAACGCTTTCCGGGTCGTTTTTTTGCGCCGTCGCCCATGGTGAATACCGGGCCATCGCATGGGTGATGCCGACAGGTCTTGCCGGCCCATCGTCATCCCTTTGCAGCCGCGAGCCCCTGAGGTCACTCGAGACGCACAACCCGCTGACGGGATGTTTCGTCGAGCTTGACCGCCGCCGCTCTCCAGGGTTCTACGTCCAGCCAGGCCCCTATTCGGGGTTGACAGCCGCTGGCTCCCCCGAATGCTCCGATGCCTGTGTAAAGGCTTCCCTGGCTCTCTCGGACCCTTGCGCCGCCGCCTCGGCAATTTCCTTCCGGTACTTGTAGGCGTAAAGCCCCACGACCAGACCCACCCCGAATAGCACCAGGGGATGTTTTGTCAGAATACCCATGTCAGTGTCCTCGTCATCTTGCGAAAAGTTGCTAGGGCGGCCATGCCGCCCCTCATGGCCAGAAGCCCGCTAGCGGGCGGTTAATCCTCCGGGGGATTGTTGTCGGCCTGCTTTTTCTTCGACTTACCACCCAAAATGGACATGTCGTCGAAGATCTTGCGTTGGTCGGGCGTCAGGCTCTGATAAAACGGCCGAGTCGCTTCCAGGCTCGCTTCAAGCATGGCCTGGCGGCCTTTCATGAATTGGATTTGCTTTTCCAGTCGCTCGGGTGTCGGCAAACTCTGCATCGCCTGTTTATCGGCGGGTGAGGGTTTGTGCTGTTGACGGGCCTGTTCGACCTTTAGCATCCAGGTGGTCCAGCCGGCTTCCTGTTCAGGCGTTAATTTCAACTGCTGATGCAACTCCTGAAAGTGTTTTGCTCCACCCCCTTTTCGACCCTTATTCTTCCCCGCGGGAGGCTGTACTTGGGCCGCCGTGGGAGCCGCATCGGTGGTGACCGGCGCCGTTTCCGCCAGGGCATTACCGCTCAAGCAGACACCGAGCAAAACCAGATTCGCGGCTAAGAATGTCTTGTTGGCGCTGTTCATAAACTTCATGACTGATTGGAACTCCAAAGTGTGTATTGACGAAATGGTCCGCGGGTAAACCGCTCGTTGTGGGTAACCGCCTTGCCCCGGTCGCGGAAATGTACCAGCATAGGGCCGCGTCAGGCCGACAGGCCTGACCAGCCAGTGTTCAATATCCGCATCCGCACGCGTACTGTATGGAATGATGGCTGACTACTGTACCCCTTGGACGGAAGGCACGCACCAGCATTCATGCGGCCGGTCTCCGGGTCAAGGATACCACCGGGTCAGCGCGCTCAATAGCGCGATTTAAACGCTGCGCGTTCATGTTCGAAGCGCCGCGCTACCCGCCAGAGTTCGAGACTTGGCCGCTCGGTGCGCCGAATGGGTCAGCCTGTTGACGCTAGCGGTTGTCATGACTTCTCTGATCTAATCCCGGTACACCCTCGTGAATTGAACGCCATGCTGCTGGATGACGACCCCGTACATGCCTTTCTGCCCTATCCTGCCGCCGCTGTTCCGAGTGCGAAGGACGGTCCCCTCGCCGGACTGACCCTGGCGGTGAAGGATGTTTTCGATGTGGCCGGTTACCCGACGGGTTGCGGGCAGCCGCATGTTTTGGCGCGCTCGGGCACGAAGTCGGTTACGGCGCCATTGGTGCGGGAGTTGCTGAATGCCGGAGCCCGTTTCGTGGGCAAGACGCATACCGTCGAACTGGCGTATTCCCTGACCGGTCGGAACCGCCATTTCGGCACACCCATCAATCCCGCCGCGACGGACCGATTGCCTGGCGGGTCTTCTTCCGGATCGGCGGCCGCCGTGGCGGCGGGTCTTTGCGCAATAGGCCTGGGATCGGACACCGGCGGTTCCGTGCGGCTGCCCGCTGGTTACTGCGGCCTGTTCGGCATTCGGCCTACCCATGGACGTCTGTCCCTGGCCCTGACAATGCCGCTCGCGCCGAGTTTCGACACGCCCGGCTGGCTATGCCGCGACATGGCCACGCTGACGCAGGTCGGGTCTGTCTTGCTTGGCCAGGATGTCGCGCCACTGCCGCCCCGATCACGACTGCTGTGGGCGGAGGATTTGTTCGAGCAGACCGCTCCCGCCGCGCGCGTCGCCTTGCGCTCGGCTCTCGACCTCGTCCAGGCCGCGTTATCTCCCGCTCGGCCGGTACGGGTATCCGGCGCCGACGGCGAGGCCCTGCCGACCGCTTTTCGTACACTTCAGGCTTACGAGGCCTGGCAATCCCATGGCGACTTCATCGAGCGGTTCCAACCCGCGCTCGGCGCCGACATCGCCGAGCGCTTCATCATGGCCAGGGGCATTACCCGCGATGAGGCGGAAGCGAGTCAGGCTTTGAAGCAGGCACTTCGCAAGCAACTGGGGTCCATGCTGGGCCGTGACGGCGTGCTGCTCTTGCCTACCATCCCGGATATCAGCCCGCTGCGCGATGCCACGGAAGAGGATCTGGAGCAACATCGCCGTCAGGCGCAGCGCTTGTTATGTGTGGCCAGCCTGTCCGGATTCCCACAACTCAGCCTGCCATTAGCGCACTCCGCGGACGCCCCTTTGGGGCTATCACTCCTGGGTCCCGCCGGCTCGGACCGTTCACTGATGCGGATAGCCTCGGACCTTATGGATCGGTTGAAGCGGCTCTGATGCACGAATAGGGCTCTCTTCATCGACCTCGGGCACGAATCGTTTCTTGCGAAGTCATAGCCCCATCGATCATTTGATCGCCCCTCATTTATTGAAAGGATAGCCATGAAAATTTCAGGACTCGTTCTTTTTGGTTTCTTCTTGCTACCGCCAGGCGTTCTGACCGGAAACACACCGATATTTTTGGTGGGTGCGACTTCCCTGTTATTGGGAACCCTCAAGTTGCTGCGTGAGATGCGAAAACATGCCGCCGATCTTGACTGGTAGCCTGCAACTCGCCTGATCAGGGCAGCGGGTCGATGCCGTCGCCTCCCTTTGTAGGGACGGTTATGGCTGCTGTTTGGTTATTCTGGCCCTTGACACCACATGATTCGTCGTTTGCCTGCCAGCGCGGCAACCCTATGTACAGGTCAGTGAGGATGAAGCCAGAGGCGTTGTGAGTCGCGACAAAGTCCCCCAGGAATGCAGCCGCTGCCTGCGGCGCCGGGTCCGGGCAGCAATTCTCATTTTGCGATGGCGTGTGACATTGTAGATGCCGGAATAAGCCCCTTCGAGCTCCAGCGAGAAGGGGTGTTTCCGGCGGCACCGTCCGATTCCGCCGGAAACACCCGCCCATCGCTACGCTCGGGCGGGCTTATTCCGGTATCTACACTAGGGCACGATCCTGGATCAGAACCCAGGAACGGCAACGCTTTCAGCCAAAATGATAATTGCTGGAGTCCGGTTGAATACCTTGACCACAGGCACATCCATCAGGAGCGCCCGAGTGTTTGCGCGAACCTAAATACTAGTCGGCCAACTCAAGAGATGCGGCAATGCGACGGGATCAGAGGCCAACCGGGAGGTTCGGGTGTCAGCTCGAACCTCAGACCGGGATTCACGTTGAGGACTGGCTGGCTTGAAGTCCTTGAAGTCTTAGCTGGTCGGCACGCCTGAGACGATGCGCCATGACCCGCATGACCTCCAGCGCAAATGCTGGTGTGTTGGCAACCAGAGACTCGAAGCGACCGCGATCCACCACCACGAACCTGCAATTCGTGACGGCGGTTGTCGTAGCCAACCGCGGAGAACTATCAATCACCGAGAGTTCCCCGACAAAATCACCCGGTCCAATCTCGCCAAAGAACATCCCGCCCAGTTCAATCCTGGCTTTCCCATGGATGATCACATACATCTCATCGCCCGGATCCCCCTCGTTGAGCAGCACTTCACCCGCCTTGATTTCCAGGAATTCGGGCGAGTTTCGGAATAAATCGTAATAAATCATGGTTCGACTTGCCTAGGCCGGTCAGGACGGGAGTTTCACTGCTGGAATGAGCCGGTTAGCGGATGGGATAACGTCAGGCGACCGCCAGGCCCATCAGGGAGAATGCAAGAACCCAACCCACCGCCAGGGAAAACCCCCAGATCAGGCCATCGACGAATTTACGGAGTGCGCGACGCATGATAAAGCTCCTTTTGAGATGAAATACGGAAAACACATAACCCAGGGTGTCTCAAGCGCGGGGGCGTGTTGCGTGCCCAGCGTGAACGAGTGTCCGGAAGAGCTATCCACCCAGGATTCCACCGACGCCGAAGTAGGTGATTTGGCGCAAATCAATGAGGGATATCACCCAATCTCTCCGCGACAAAATACCACATTGAGCCCCAGTGCCCGGGACTCTAAGCTATCGGCACTCGTCAGGTTAACAATTCACTAACCGTACGAGTGCGCATTGAACCTCTCCTTATGCAGAGGCGCCCATGGGGGCGCCTCTTTTTTTGCGGCAAACACGCGGCAAACGTATCATTGTGTGCAGCCCCATCGGCTGTACTCAAGATGAACCGGTCCCTGGCTCGACGGTGAACCTGGCAACGCCACCCCTCAGCATATTGGCCAGATCCTGGGGATCACACCCCAGAATGATTGCCAGCGTTTCGAAACTCCAGGTCGGCTGCCCGTCGTGGGTGATGGTGTCCGCGGGCGGAAGATGACCCGAACTGATCAAGGCGAAGACCTGCTGGAAAGGATAGCTCATGGCTTTCGTTTCGGTGGTCTTAGTCGAGGATGCGGCTTTTTTGGTGGATGACTTGGTTTTGCTCATCAATCAAGGACTCCAGAAAATGAGTGCAAAATGCGATATTGGGTAAGCCCGGTCGATTTTCAACAATCATCAATCGAAATCCAGGCGGGTAGTCGGTGGCGCCGCACAATCCGGAAGGTGTCATCCAATCCCTGAATCCGACACCCCTCTTCGGGTTCACCTGGCGGATTAACCTCGGAAGTTCTGCGACGTACACCGGAAGTTCGAAAAAAGTGGACAAACATACGGCAAAAATACCCAAAAAAAAAGCCCCGGAGTCCGGGGCTTCGTTGCGATGCTTGTTGTTGTTGTTTCATCGTCGGGGATGTTTCATGCCTGGGTTAATCGAGTAGCCGACAGGCAGGAAGATCCACGGTCGCCATGGCGCCGATCAATACCAGAGAAAGAATCAAGACTTCCATTTTTCACTCCTATGTGGTTGTTAAGGAGGTTAGACTTTATCAGAAAACAATAAGGAGTAAACTTGACTCATAATTCTCATAAAGGAAACAATTGGCCGGTTGAAATCATCCGCCCCATCCCGCATGGGGGGATCACAAGGTTTCAACCGTCGTTGGTTTGAGCCACATGTCCGGCGCCTTCATTACCCTCGACGGCGAAACCGAACACCGGGAGGACATCAAGGGCTCGCTTTTCATCGCGCATGCGGGACGGGCCGATACGCCGGATCAGGCCATCCGCTACCTGCAAGGACTCGTTCAGCGTTACCCCGATGCCTCGCATCTCGCCTGGGCTTGGCGCATGGGTGCGCAGTACCGCTTCAGTGATGGCGGCGAACCCACCGGCACGGCCGGCCAGCCCATCTATCGGGCCATTGAGGGGCAAGGCCTGGACCATGTGGTCGTCGGCGTCATCCGGTACTTCGGCGGCACCCTGCTGGGGACGGGCGGTCTGATGCGAGCCTATGGCGGAACGGCGGCCGAGGCGCTGCGTCAGGGTCGTCGTCGGGAAGAATGGCCGCGCATCAGGCTCCGGGTTCAGGTTGCCTTCGCGGCCATGGGAACGCTCTATCGCCTGCTGGACGAGTACGAGGGTATGGAACGAACTGAAAGTTATGACGACCAGGGCATCGCCATCACCTGCACGATCGCCAGTCATCGTCTGGAACCGTTTCAAGCCATGTTGAGAAATGCGACGCGGGACCAATTCAGTCTGCAACGCATCGAGACCCCGTGAGGCTTCCCTGCCAGGCGATCAATCCGGGTACGGTCCCCGCCAAATAAAAAACCCGGCACGAAGGCCGGGTGTATGTGGGTGTGAGGGCATGAACCCCGAAACCGCCATCAATCGTACCAGCGGTTTTCGGCTCTCAAGCGCGCCAGTCGCATTTCAGTTTCCCGATCCAGCACGCGAATCGGCTGACGTGGGCTGGGTATTTCAACGCTGGTTATCAGGACGATTACCAAGGCGGTCAGGCTTAACAGGATCAATTCCATGAGAGAATCCTCGGGTTGAGCGGCAAGTGCCAATCGTTCAGACGAGAACGCGGGTGATAAAGTTCCACGCGAGCGGAAACGCCGCCCTGGGACGCCATCACCTGGAGTCCTGGCGCTCGCCCACCGGCGCGGCCCAGGCATCGGACACCAGGGCGGGAATCTGGTGGCTGGTCAGGGACTCCAGAAAAGCCACCAGCGCGTCAACTTCCTCACGCCCCAGATTCAGAGGCTGAATCCGCGGATCGAGAGTCTCGTTGGGGACCCCGCCCCGATTATAGAACTCGACCACCTCGCGCAAACTCGCCAGACTGCCGTTGTGCATATAGGGCGCGGTCAGTGCCACGTTGCGCAGCGACGGCGTCCGATACTTCCAGCGATCCGCCGGATTCTGGGTGATCTCGTACAACCCCAGATCCCCCGGCCGGGTTTCGGCGACCTGGCCGATGCGGGCGGCATCCACCTCGAAGGCAATGCCCGGCGCGACCTGCACCCGGCTCTTGTCGGGCTCACGCCGCATGCTCTCGGCATAACCGATGCCCGTATTGTGCATCTGGTTGTCGGTGAACAGCGCGTCACGCGCCCCGATGTCATGACACTGGCCACAGCCGGCCTTGCCCGTGAACAGATCAAACCCCGCCCGTGCCTCCAGACTCAGCGCGTCGGCCTGATGGCCATAACGCCAGCGGTCGAACGGCGCATCCCCCGCCACCAGCGCCCGCTCATAACTCGCCAGCGCCTGGCCGACCGTATCCATGCTCGGCCCGCGCCGGAACGCCCGCTCGAACAACCCCTGGTAATCCGGCAACGCCTTGAGCTTGTCGATCACCGCGCCCACCGACGGATTGCCCATCTCGTTCGCCGCCAGGAACGGCCCCCAGACCTGATTCTCCAGCGAGGATTCGCGTCCGTCATGAAACAGCCGCGTCAGGTAGCCCACGTTGTAGATCGTCGGCGCGTTGCGCCGCACCGTGCGCCCCTCGATGCCGATCGCGGTGGCTTGCTCCTGGCTGGTGAAACCCTGTTCCGGGATATGGCACATGGCGCAGGAAAAGGTCTGATTCAGTGACAAGCGCCGGTCGAAGAACAGCTTGCGGCCCAGCGCGATTTTCTCCCGGGTCAACGGATTGTCGGCGGGCGTCGGCGCCGGCGGCAGTCCCGGCGCCGGCTGGCGGGTTGCTTTGAAGAGGTCGGCGGCCTTGCCCCGACGCTGTGCGAGCGCCGCCGAATGCGTCTGATAGGCCGCCGTCTCGTAGCCGGATTTGTCATCCCCGGCGCGCAGCGGCCCCGGCGCCACCGCGGCCGGCCGCGGCTGGCCGGCCTGACCCTTGGCCTCCAGCATCAGGGTTTCGATGTCCGCCAGCACCAGGTCCGGATGCAGCACCGACACCGTGTAGCTGTTGCGCAGCCGGCGTTGCTCGTCGATCAGATAGACCCGCAACAGATGCGAGAACTTTCCGGTCGGCTGACCCTGGGCGTCCACCTCGCGCTCCACCGATTGCTGGTAATCACGCAGGATCGGCTGCAACTCGGCCTCCGAACGGGTGGTGAGGAAACGCCAGTCGATACCGCCGGCCTGAAATCCCGCGCCGTATTGCGCCATCACCGCCGGCGTATCGTGCTCGGGGTTGAAGCTCAGCGTGATCAGCCGCAGCCGATCCCTCAGCTCAGGCCGCGATTTCAGCGCCGACTGAATGCGATGCAACACCATCGTCGCCAGCGGACAGCCATTGATATCGTCACAAGTGGCATAGATGAAACTCAGCAGCACGATATGCCCGGCATAGAGTCCATGCAGCGTCGCCGGCTGACCGGTCGACTCCAACACCTGGCCATCCGCCGCCTCTCCCAGCACAGGCAAGGTATAACTGCCCGGCGGCGGCGGCGCGTAAGGCAAGGCCGCATGGCCGGGGGCCAGGGGCGGGGCGGATGGCTCGTCGGCATGGGCCGTAAGCGCAACCAGCGCGGCCATCACCAGCGATAGCCAGACGCGGCGCCGGCCGCTCAAATGAAAATTCATGGTCCGCATCGAACTTTCCTCCACGCTTGGGGGGTCGCGCACGCGACAGGCTTGCCGTGGGACTTCATCCGTTTTCCGTGTGCGCGCCAGCACCCGGCAGGAACCGGGCCAGCACCGCATTCAACTGCTTGAGGTCCAGCGGCTTGGTGATGAAATCATTCATGCCGGCCGCCAGCGCCGACTCGCGCTCCTCCTCCAATACACCCGCCGAAAGCGCCAGCACGGGCAATCGTGACAGGGTTGGATCCTGCCGGATGGCGCGGGTCGCGGTGAGGCCATCCATGACCGGCATCTGGATATCCATCAGCACCACATCATACCCTTGCGGCTGTTCCCGCAGCCGGCTTAGAGCCTGTTCGCCATCGTTGGCCAGGGTGCAGTCGGCGCCCGCGAGCGTCAGGGCCCGCTGCGCCACGGCGCGGTTGATGGCGCTGTCGTCGACGACCAGCACGCGCAATCCTCGCAGGTCGACACCGTCTGGTGCATCGCCGTCGCGCTCGCCGGAGGGCTCCGGTTCCGGCTTGGCGACCCGGTCGGCGGGCCAGTCGAACCAGAACACGCTGCCGACCCCCGGCGTGCTCCGCACACCGATCTCGCCGCCCATCAGTTCGACCAGGCGCTTGCTGATCGAAAGCCCCAGTCCGGTGCCGCCAAAGCGGCGGGTGATGCTGGCGTCGGCCTGGCTGAACGGCGTGAACAGCCGGGCGACGGCTTCCGCGTCCATGCCGATGCCGCTGTCCACGATCTCGAAGCGTAAACGTCCCCATTCCGGTCCAAGCTCCAGCGGCCGAACCTGGATCACGACCTCGCCCTTTTCGGTGAACTTGATGGCGTTGCCGGCGAGGTTGAACAGCACTTGTTCGAGACGCAGGGTATCGCCCAGCCAGCCGCCGCCGATGGCCGGATCGGCCTCCAGCCGCAAATCAATGCCCTTGGCGCGGGCATTGACCCCGCCGATGCTGACGACATGCGCCAAAGTCCGATTCAGGTCGAAGGGGTGTGGGTCGAGCTGAAGCTGGCCGGCCTCGATCTTGGACAGGTCGAGGATATCGTTGATGATGCCGAGCAGGGACCTTCGGCGGACAGGATGCTGTCGACCATCTGCCGCTGGTCGGGTGTTAGCGTGTCCTGCGCCAGGATCTGGGCCATGCCGAGGACGCCATTCATGGGTGTCCGAATCTCATGGCTCATGTGGGCCAGGAAGCGGCTCTTGGCCTGGCTGGCCTCGTGGGCGGCGTCGCGGGCCAGTTTCAGTTCATGCTTGTGGCGCTTGCGTTCGTCGATGTCCCGGGAGACGCCCAACAGTTCCACGAAGCTGCCGTCCTCGCGCAGGATGGGGATGGCGGTGACCTCGGCCCAGAAGGTTCCGCCGCCCTTGCGGTAATACTCCTGCTCGCCGCGATAGCTGGCCGGCCGCTCCCCGGCCTGGAGGGCGGCGATCAATTGCTGGAGGTAGCCGATGGCGGCCGCCTGCGCCGCCGGCGTCAGAATTTCCTCGATCGGCTGCCGCATGGCCTCTTCCGGGGTGACGCCGCGCACTTCCTCCACGGCCGGGCTGACATAGGAAATCGTGCCATCCAGTTGCATGGCCCAGATCACGTCCCGAGTATTTTCGGCCAGGATGCGGTGGCGTTCCTCGCTGAGGCGCAACGCTTCCTCGATCCGTTTCTGTTCGGTGATGTCGCGGGTGATGCCCAGAATCTCGATGAATCGGCCCTCCGCGTCATAAAGGCTGGTCGCCATGACATCGATCCAGACCGTGGCATCGCCCCCTCGGCCGCGGCGTTCCTCCAGCCGTTCTCGGAATTGCACCGGCCGCCCCGCCGCCACGTCGGCCAGCGCTTGGGCGAAACCCTGCTGTACCTTAGCCAGGGACTCCGGGGTGAAGATGTCCTCCCAGGACATGGCCATGGTCTCCTCCGGCGTGCGGCCCAACACGTTGACGACAGAGGGGCTGACATAGGTGAAGCGGCCGTCCAGACCCATCGTCCAGATCACGTCGGCCGAGTTATCGGCCCACAGGCGATGGCGCGCCTCGCTTTGCCGGAGTCTTTCCTGGGTCTCGTTCTGTTGCGTGACATCGACGAAAGAGACGATTACGTTGTGATCCGACACGGCCGCGCTGATGCGCACGTCAACGAGGCCGCCATCCTTGCGGACGACCCGGAACTCCCGGGAAGGCACGGCACCCTGCTCCTGGCTGGCATGCTCGACGGCCTCATCCCACCAGGCAAAAGATTGCCGGCGATAGGCCGGATCGGGAAACGCCAGGCTGGCCCAGTGATCGACGGTGGGTACATCCTCCCGCGTATACCCGAAGATGCGGGTGAATTCCCCGTTGATGAAGAAGACCTCCCGCAACTCATTCATCCGGTAGCTGGCCATCGGAATCGGCGAGTTCTCCAGGATATGGCGCAGATGCCGCTCGCTCTCGCGCAGCGCCAATTCGGCCCGAAGATCGGTCAGGACCAGCAATATCCGCGTGGTGGCCGTGTCCTCGCCGGGCAGATGGATGACCTGCACGGAACAGGGAATCTCCTCGCCGCCGGTCCTGATCCTGACAAGGACGGGCGGTAATGCGCCCGTCTCCAGAGTGGGCCGCAACAGGGGATGCAGACGCGAGCGGCTTTCCGCATCGAAAAACTGGACGATGGACCGGTGGCTCAGCGCCCTGGCTGAAGAGAGCCCCAGGAAAGCGATGGCCCGCGCGTTGGCTTCCTCGATGAAGCCCCGCGAATCAAGCAGCACGGCGGGCTGCGGAAGATACTCGAACAGCAGCCGATAGGTGTTCAGGGAGCGCACGATGGCGCTCTGGGCCTCGGCCAGTTCCTCGTTCTGGATTTCCAGCTCGGCATGGTAGATGCCCAGTTCCTCCAGCAGACCGGACCCATCCTGATCCTGGATTGCGGGGTGCGCCTGGGTCTTGGAAGAGGCCTGCTCCAGCGCCTGCCGCGCGCGCCGGCGCAGGTCATCGAGGTTCAGGGGTCCATGGGTCATGGTTCAATCACATTGCGATTCATTGAAAACCAGGGTTGTTTGCAGCCCCGGCCTGTTGCGAACGGAATCCCTGCGGCCGACCGGCTGATCAGAACTCGAGCCCCGGGTGGGCCAGCCCCATGACGGGCGCGCTGGCCGCCGCCCGATTATGCCGGAAATGCTTACCCCACCCCGCGCCCGGCCGACCTTCAAGAAAGTACGCCAGGTCAACATGAGAAGCACCCCATTACCCACAAGTCGTCCCGGTGCCGTAGACCGCATGAACCGTTTGCAACGCCTCGACATAAGCCATGAGTTTCATCAGGCCCTCCCAGAGAGCCTTGGGACCGGGGTGTCCGT
>Ga0172373_10002637_pt1 | contig 27133 bp, 23 predicted proteins | sample Lak10m_2_FD_114546 | JGI IMG/M metagenome (GOLD analysis project Ga0172373, IMG submission 114546) | Freshwater microbial communities from Kabuno Bay, South-Kivu, Congo - kab_092012_10m | ecosystem: Environmental > Aquatic > Freshwater > Lake | place: Democratic Republic of the Congo...
AATTTTAGAGTTGAATGTTCATGACGCTTGGGTTCGAGTAGAACCAGGGTTGGTCTGTAGCAAACTTAATGCTTTTCTCAAGCAATATAGTGTCCGTTTTGCGCCCGATCCTGCGACTGAGAATCGTGCCAATATTGGTGGTATGATTGCCAATAATGCAGCAGGTATGCGTTCTGTCCGATATGGAATGACTATTGACCATGTGCTTGAGGTTGATCTGGCATTGGCCACAGGGGAGGTGCTTCGCCTTTCTTCACTAGATGAAGATCAGTTAGCGGTAAAATGTCAACAGTCAAATCGTGAAGGTGATATTTATCGTGGTATTCTTGATTTGCTTGAACAATATGCAGGGGAAATAAGATTTCGATATCCAAAGGTTATTCGCCGATCTGGAGGCTATGCTTTAGATTCTTTGGTTGATGCAAATCCACTTAATCTCGCGAAACTCATTTGCGGGAGCGAAGGAACGCTGGGAGTGATAGTAGAGGCCAAGCTAATGCTCACACGCTTACCGAAATACAGTGCTGTTTGTCTTGCTCATTTTGAAACGTTGGATGCTAGTCTTCGAGCTACAGCTTCCATAGTTGCTGAAGGTCCATCAGCAGTTGAATTGATTGACGGAGTAATTCTTCGCCAAGCACGATTGCATCCATTGACTCGTGATATTTCTGCTTTAATTCAGGGTGACCCAGCGGCAGTCTTGGTTATAGAAGTTCAGGGTGATGATCAAGAGGAGGTGAGTGCACATATTCTTCACATTGCTGGTAGTCTCAGTGCATCCGCTTATGCTGTCCCTGTTATGATCGATCAGGCAGACATTAAGGCAGTGTGGCAATTGCGCTCCAGTGCTCTCGGACTGATGACTACGGTGAAAGGGCCAAAAAAGCCGGTGCCTTATATCGAAGATGCTGCCGTTCCACCAGAGGTATTGGCGGACTATGTTGCTGAAGTGATGGCTGTATGCCGGAAGTATGGGCAACCAGTAGCGTTGTTTGGTCATGCCAGTGTGGGATTGTTGCATATTCGCCCCATGCATGATCTGCACCTCTCAACTGATATTTCTATTATGAAGCAAATTCAGGAGGAAATATTTCTTTTGGTTATGAAATACGGTGGTTCATGGAGCGGAGAGCATGGTGATGGTATTGTCCGTGGTGGATTTAACCGCCGTTTTTTTGGTGATGAGCTTTATGGTGCCTTCAAAGAGGTGAAGCGACTTTTTGATCCTGAAAATCGCATGAATCCTGGTAAGGTCATTGATACTCCCCCTGTTGATAGTCATTTGCGTTTTGGTATTGATTATAACCCGATTAAAGTAGACACCCGTTTTCATTTTCGTGATCAGGGAGGCATGTTAGCTTCCGCTGAGCAGTGTACCGGAGTGGGGGAGTGCAGAAAAACCCTGTCAGGGGTGATGTGTCCTTCATATATGGCAACAAGAGATGAAATGCACAGTACCCGTGGGCGTGCCAATACCCTGCGTCTTGTTTTGAGCGGTCAGCTTGGCGTGGATGCTCTTGCCAGTGAGGAGCTTGCAATCGTTATGGATCTTTGCCTGAGTTGCAAGGGTTGCAAGGGGGAGTGTCCCAATAGTGTAGATATGGTTCGTCTTAAGGCTGAGGTGCTCTTTCACTATCAAAAACGGTATGGTGTTTCCTTGCGCTCTCGTCTTTTCGCTAATCTGTCAACATTGGCAATGCTTGCATCAGGGCCACAGTCGAGCATGATCAATGTTCTTGTGGGCAGTGGCATGTTGCGTTTTTTTGCGCAAAAAATATTCAGAATAGATAGGGAGCGCTCTCTACCCAAGTTTACCGGTCAAAAATTGAGTCGCTGGTTTGAAGAAAGGTCACCCATCCGCAAAGCGGCGGGGCAAGGCGTAAATACCGGCAAGGGTCGCAGAGTTATTCTCTTTAATGATACATACACAGAAAACAACCTTCCCGAGGTTGGACGTGCTGCCATTGAAGTGTTGGAAGCTGCGGGGTATTGTGTGCAACTGGTCACGGTAGGCGACAGTCAGCGAAGCGCTCTTTCGCAAGGGTTGCTTGAGAAGGCCAAGCGACAGGGTACCAAACTTTTTCAAGAATTGGACGCATGTTCAACAGATACACCTCTTCTCGTTTGCGAACCAAGTTGTGCAACGGCTCTTGCTGATGATCTTCCGGATCTGATTGATGACATTGAGCTGGGCTGTCGAGTAGCCAGTCGAGTAAAGATGGTTGATCATTTCCTTGAACAGGAACTTGCTGCTGGACGTTGTGCGCTTCATTGGAAAAGGTCAGACGTACTCTCTCCAAGGCAGTTTCTTGTCCATATACATTGCCATCAAAAAACTTTGGATGGGGGGCGCTGGACGCATAAATTGCTAGCCCGGATACCTGGTGCAACGGTTGAAGATACTGAAGCAGGTTGTTGCGGTATGGCTGGTTCTTTTGGTTATGAAATTGAACATTCAGGGCTTTCGCGTCAGATCGCCGGGCAACGTTTGCTTCCTCGTTTGGCTCAAGCCAGCGCTGAAACTCAGGTTGTTACCAACGGATTTTCCTGTAGGCACCAGATTGCCGATTTGAGTGAGAGACGTCCGCGACATGTCGTTGAAGTTATTCGTGAATTTTTGGCATGCAATTCGCAATCCGCATTGAATTAAAGAGTTATGTCTAAAGTACTGATTACAACTGTTCCTTTTGGCGACAAGAATCGGTTGCCGATAGAGCTTCTTGAGGCGGCAGGGATTGAGTACCTGATTAACCCACTAGGCCGTAAGCTTAAGGAAGAAGAGTTAGTTGAAATGGTCTCTGATTTTGATGCACTCATAGCGGGTACAGAGCCAATTACCGACAAGGTAATGGGTTGTGCCAGTCGGTTGAAATTAATCTCGCGTGTTGGTATTGGTCTTGACAACGTGGATTTAGTTGCTGCTGAACGGCGAGGCATCAAGGTGAGTTACACCCCGGACGCACCGGCACCAGCAGTCGCTGAGCTTACCATCGGGCTTATGCTCTCTCTGCTGCGTTCTGTGCATGTTGCCAACGCACAAATGCATCGAGGCGAATGGCACCGTTACTTTGGGCGGCGGATTCCTGAAGTAACCGTCGGGATTATTGGCACCGGTCGTATTGGGGGGCGCGTTCTTCGTCGTCTCTCTGCGTTTGGCACTCCTCGAATACTGGTTAATGACATCCATCCAAATCCTCATGTAACCACAGATTTGAAACTCGCATGGGTAGGAAAGGATGAGATATATCAACAGGCAGATGTGATTAGTTTACATTTACCATTGACGGTTCATACAAAGAATATGGTCAGACGTGAGCAACTTCTTCAAATGAAGCCGGATGCAATGCTTATTAATACTTCCCGTGGAGGTATCATTAATGAGCAGGATTTGGCGGAGGTGCTTAAGTTGGGCCATTTAAGTGGCGCAGCCATAGATGTTTTTGAACATGAGCCATATGGTGGGCAACTTGCCGGTATTGATCGATGTCTTTTGACTTCACACATGGGGTCGATGTCTGTTGATTGCCGCACGAGAATGGAGATTGAGGCCACGGAAGAGGCTGTGCGACATATACAAGGTCAGGCACTGGAGGGATTGGTGCCACTTGAAGAATATGAAGTGCAAAGGCAGGGTTTATAATTATGAAAAAAGTATGTGTTGTCGGGGGCTCAGGCTTTTTGGGATCTCATGTCTGTGATAAACTCTCAGATGCAGGTTATCAAGTCGTTATCTATGATCGGGTAATATCTCCCTGGAGACGACCTGAGCATACTATGGTGGTAGCGGATATTCTGGATGAGGCAGCATTGGATAAAGCCATTGCCGGAAGTGAAGCGGTTTATAATTTTGCCGCTATTGCCGACCTTGACGAGGCTATTGATAAACCTCTGGAAACGGTAAAGATTAATATTCTTGGCAATACTATGGTACTGGAGGCCTGCCGCAAACATGGAGTCAAGCGCTATGTCTATGCAAGTACCGTCTATGTTCACAGCAGAGAAGGGGGCTTCTATCGGTGCAGCAAACATGCATCCGAGCAATTTGTAGAAGAGTACCAGCGTCGTTATGGGCTGGACTATACGATACTTCGATATGGATCTCTTTATGGTCCACGCTCCGATCACCATAATGGTTTGTGGCGAATCGTTAAAAAAGCAATGGAGACTGGTCGCGTCACTTACGAAGGCAGTCCTGAAGCCATGCGTGAATACATTCATGTTGAAGATGCTTCCCGTGCAAGTGTTGTTGCGCTTGGTGAGGAATTTCGGAATCAACATGTGGTGCTGACTGGGCAGGAACCGATGCGTGTCGTCGACCTGCTTAAAATGTTGGCAGAAATACTCGGGATGTCTCAGGCTGTTGAATTTATAGAGTCGGAACATGCGGGTCACTACATTCGTACGCCTTATGCCTACCAAACCCAACTTGGGAGAAAATATTCGCCTCCACTGCATGTGGATTTGGGACAGGGGATGTTGGAACTAATCGGGGACATTCAAAAAGAATTGATAAAGGAAAGTCACTTATGAAAAGTATTCTAAAAAAAATAGTAAAAAACACAATTTGCTTTGTCCTTGATAAGATAAAAAAAACTCGGATAGGCCCTTTTTTATATCAGCAAATAGCGAGTAATCCTATGGGAAAGGTATTAGATGTTTTCCATGGTGATTTAAAATTAAAATTTGTAGTACCAAATCAAGTTTGCGAGTTTCGAGCTTTAACTTTCTCAACTAAAGAACCTGAGACTCTTGAGTGGATTGATTCAATTCCTGACGGCTCTATTCTTTGGGATATCGGAGCTAACGTGGGGCTTTATACTTGTTATGCAGCGAAAAAAAGAAATTGCGCTGTGTATGCTTTTGAACCATCAGTTTTTAATCTGGAATTGTTGGCACGAAACCTATATATCAATAATCTCTCGGAAAGCGTCGCTATTATTCCGATTCCATTAAGTGATTCGCTTCAGATAAGCACTCTTAACATGACATCGGTTGAATGGGGTGGAGCCCTATCCTCATTTGGGCAATTATATGGGGATAATGGGATGCCTATGAATAAGATATTTGAATTTAAAACAATTGGAATTACTATGGAAGATGCAATTAATAATTTAGGAATTCCATATCCTGAGTATGTCAAAATGGACGTTGATGGGATTGAGCATTTAATTATAAAGGGGGGGGGGGATGTCCTTAGGAAAGTTAAAGGTCTTTTAATAGAAGTAAATGAAGATTTTAAAAAACAAGCTGAAGATGTTAGGGGAATATTAGAATTCACTGGATTGGTGCTTAAGGAAAAACGACATTCTGAAATGTTTGAGGGGTCATTAAGATTTGGTCATAGTTACAATCAAATATGGCATCGTCCTTTGTAGTTTATCCAATTTATGAATCACGGACTGTTGACAATATCAAATTATATATTCTGGGATTTTGACGGAGTAATAAAGGAGTCTGTTGATGTTAAGACAAGAGCATTTGTAAGATTATTCCAAACATTTGGTAGTGATGTTGTAGATTTGGTCCGAGATCATCATGAGTCTCATGGCGGGATGTCTCGTTTTGAGAAAATACCCATGTATCTTCAATGGGCAGGAGAAAAAGAAAGTGTTACTCAAGTCAATGAGTATTGTCTTAGGTTTTCTCAACTTGTTACGAAGGCAGTGATTGACGCTCCTTGGGTGCCTGGAGTAGAAGTCTATCTCAGGACTAATCATTTTAGTCAGAAATTTATACTTGTTTCTGCTACCCCATACGAGGAACTTATAGCAATTTTGGACGCACTTGATTTGAAAAAGTGCTTTTGTGATATTTTTGGTGCTCCTGTGAGTAAAAGAAAAGCTATCAGCATGACGCTGGCTACTTACTCTATCGACCCTAATGATTGTCTTATGATTGGAGATGCAAGAGAAGACTATAACGCAGCGAAAGTAAATAACGTGCCTTTTTTGCTACGCAGGCATGCAACAAATGTTCAGTCATTTGTTGAATATTCAGGCAACTCAGTTAATGATTTTACTGAACTATGAATCGGTTTAATAAAATTCAGGCAATACGTCATGCACTTACCTCTAATCAGCCATCAATCGGTAGTTGGATGCAGATTCCGCATTCTTCGGTAGCGGAAATTATGGGCCAGGCCGGTTACGATTGGATTGCTGTGGATATGGAGCATGGAGCAATTGATGTTCATCAGTTGCCGGATCTTTTTCGTGCATTGGAATTAGGTGGAGCATTACCGCTTGCCCGTCTTGCAGAGGGCAAGCCAAAAGATTGCAAGCAGGCGCTTGATGCCGGTGCCGGGGGAGTGATTGTTCCTATGGTTGAAAGTGCGGCACAGTTGATTCAAGTTAGAGATTCATGTTGTTGGCCTCCAACAGGCACACGTGGAGTAGGATTCTCGCGTGCAAATCTTTTTGGTAAACATTTTGATACGTATTGCAAAGAGGCCCAGTCGCCACTTCTTGTAGCTATGATAGAGCACATTCGTGCGGTAGAAAACCTTGATGAAATACTCTCTGTCAAGGGATTGGACGCAGTTTTGATAGGACCTTATGACTTATCAGCTTCCATGGGAATGACTGCGCAGTTTGAGTTTTCTGAATTTATTTCAGTGATGGATAGTATTCGCGCGCTGTGTGCCCAACACAATATTCCCTGCGGTGTACATGTCGTTATGCCAGACGCGGATGTACTGGCGAAACGGATTCAGGAAGGCTATCTATTTATAGCATATTCGATTGATGCAGTTTTTCTTCAGAATTTCGCACAACTACCATCTACACACAACGTATGAATGATGATTTTTTTCTGGACCCGGCAATTGGAAGGAAGTCCAAATTAGTTAACGATGCATTACATCTTGTTGATGGCTGGCCTCTTCCTTCAGTAGTTGAGATTAGTGAATCCGGAACCTGTAATAGAAAGTGTGTATTTTGTCCACGTAGTAGTTCTGATTATAAGGACGTAAAGGAGTTCATCGATCCGGAATTAATCAAAAAGCTGGTTTCTGAACTTGCCGAATTCTCTTATTCTGGAATCGTCCTGTTTTCCGGTTTCGTTGAACCTTTGCTTGATAAACAGATATATAATCACATTAAGACTATTCGTACCTATTTACCACAAGCGCGGATTGAAATGGTGACAAATGGTGATGTATTGAATGTGGATCGTCTTAAACGATTATTTGACTCGGGACTCTCTACGTTACTCATTAGTGTCTATGACAGCCTTGAAGATGCTGATCGGTTTGAAGCTATGTGTATTGAGGGGGGCTTACATCAAGATCAGTATGTTATTCGTCATCGATATCTTCCTGAATCGGAGAACTTCGGTATTACCATCAATAATCGAGCTGGTATGATGACCGGCGCATTGTTTTCAATACCGGAACAATCGCAAGCTCTTGAATTACCCTGTCATTATCCACATTATACCTTCTTCATGGATTATTTGGGGGATGTGTTGCTTTGTCCTCATGACTGGGGAAAAAAGCATATCGTTGGAAACCTGAAAAAAAAGTCTTTTAGCGAGATCTGGCTTGGCAAGGGTTTTTTAAACGCCCGCAAAATGTTGGGAGCAGGAAATCGTGATATAACACCTTGTAATGTGTGTGATGTCAGGGGTACGTTAATGGGGCAGTCTCATGTTCAGGCGTGGAAAGCACTTCAGAAAAACGACTCTTTATGAAAGTGTTTATTACTGGAGCGAGTTCAGATATTGGCTTGGCTATTTCTCGCCAGTACCTATCGGAAGGTTGGCAAATTCTGGCGCATTACAGGACCATGTGCCCTGAACTTGAGTTGATGGCAGAGCAAAATTCTGATACGGTTGAGTTGCTAAAAATGGATTTTTTAGATTCAGCAAATCTTGAGTCTCTTGTATGCGCTTATCGTGATAAATTTCTTGCTTGTGATGTACTGGTAAATTGTGCAGCCATACTTAATCCCCTTCGGTTTAGTGAAGTAACTGTGAGTAATATTATTGAGCATTTTTCAGTAAATGTTTTGCCGGGGTTATTATTAATGAGGGATATCGCACCTGCAATGGCAAGCCGCGGATGGGGTCGAATAGTTCATCTTGGCAGCATTGGTGTCAAGTTTGGTGGAGGAAAAGAAAGCTTTTCTTATTCGTTAAGCAAGCATGCTCTTGAATTTATTCCTTCAGAATTCAGGGATTGGGCGTCGAAAGGTGTTTTGGTAAATGTTTTAAGAGTTGGCGTTACAGATACTCGTTTGCATACGTTGGACCCTGCAAAAAATATTACCGATCGCATAAAAATGATACCTCTAAAACGGATGGCCTCAGTGGATGAAGTGGCCAGATCCGTTTTGTTTTTTGGATCACAGAGTAACTCCTACATCACAGGTCAAGTAATTGCTATCTCAGGAGGCGAATAATTATGTCATTGAAAATTCTTGCTCTTATTCCTGCCCGCATGGGCAGTGGTCGTTTTCCGGGCAAACCTATGGCTCAAATACTCGGAAAGCCAATGATCGGTCATGTGTACGAGCGCGTGGCCAAATCACCACTGCTGGCAATGACTGCTGTTGCGACATGTGATCAGGAGATTTTTGATTATATCGAATCCATCGGCGGTGTTGCAGTAATGACGGCAGATACCTATGAGCGGGCATCTGATCGCTGTGCTGAAGCGCTTCTGAAACTTGAAAACTTATATAACATCCGCTACGATATTGTGGTGATGGTGCAGGGTGATGAACCCATGACCCACCCTGACATGATTGCTGAAGCTGTTCTGCCGATGCTTGACGATCCCGACATTCATGTTACCAATCTGCTTGGGAAAATAAAGGACACCGCAGAATTTGAAGATCGCAACTGCATCAAGGTGGTTTGTGATCTCAAGTCCAATGCGCTCTATTTTTCCCGTGAACCCATTCCCACTCGTAGCAAAGTTGATATAATACCGATGGGAAAGCAGGTATGTATTATTCCGTTTCGCCGCGATTATTTACTTGAATATACTAGCCTCAAGCCTACTCCTTTGGAAATTGCTGAATCTGTTGACATGATGCGAATACTTGAACACGGTATGAAAGTTAGAATGGTGCCAACCCTGCATGATACGCAGGCTGTCGATACCCCAGCCGACTTACAAAAGGTTGCGCGGTTGATGCAGGATTTGGATGACTGATTATGCCGATAATCAGCATCCCGGCAATTCCATTTTAATTTGGGACAGTGAGGGTGTTTTTCCGACTAATGATGGAACTACACTGCTTTGGCGCAGTTATGATTGTGATGGAAGTGCAGATGTTATATCTATTCCGCAACTGGTAGAAGATAACGCCTATAGATTACGGTCACGTTATTTGGCTTGGATCTATGAGCTTGGTGAGACACGTATTCGAAGTAAACGACTTGTTGATCATTTGGAAGTACATCCAGGATTTAGTTATTGGTGGATGACGCTGATAGCTGAGAAATGCAATTTTGCTAAATCACCACAGATCACTGATGCAATTCGCCTGATGGCATTTGAAAATTGGGTATACGGGAAAAGTGTCACCCGTGTGGTATTTAAAACTCATAACGCTCAACTTGCAGAGAGTGTTCGGTTATTGTGCATTTCATTAGGGACTGCTTTCGAATGGCAGCGTATGGAAGGAGATGCTATAATAGAGCAACGGAAGTTTATGACGCGGCTGTATCTAACGTTACCCAATTCAGTACAAGCTTTTGTTTGGTTGCTTCGTTATCTTATCGATCGGTGGCCATTAAAGAGTGTTGGTCTTCGAGAATGGCAAAAGACAAAGGGTGATGTATGTTTTATTTCTTACTTATTTAATCTGGTTCCAGAAGCAGCAAAAGAAGGGGTTTTTGAAAGTCGTTATTGGGCTCATCTTCCGCAAGACCTCCAACGTGACGGTTGTAAAACCAATTGGCTCCATCTCTATGTTAAAGATGCTGTGCTTCCTAACTCAAGGGATGCAGCTGCAGTAGTTCGCAATTTTAATAAAAGGGAGCAAGGAAAGCAGGTTCATGTTACGTTGGATTCGTTTTTAAGTATTGAAGTTGTATTTAGGACGTTAAGAGATATGTTCCGATTGGCTTTGGTTGCCCCGAAATTGTCAAAAGTACTTTCTTCGTACTCTAGTTCTTCGATGTACCTTTGGTCATTATTCACTGAAGAGTGGCTCGAGTCAATATATGGCGTGACAGCTATGAGTAATTTGCTTTTTCTTAACTTATTTGAATCAGCTCTGAACTCGTTGCCTGAGCAGCGAGAGGGAGTTTATTTGCAGGAGAATCAAGGTTGGGAGTTTGCTCTCATTTATGCTTGGAAAGCAACTGGGCATGGTCAATTGATAGGTGCTCCTCACTCTACAGTTCGGTTTTGGGATCTGCGCTACTTCTTTGATACGCGTAGTTACAGTAGGCTAAGCAACAATGATTTCCCTATGCCAACTCAGGTGGCTTGCAATGGTGGCGCGGCGAAAAGTGCGTATAAAGATGGGGGCTATCCGCAGGATAACTTGGTTGACGTAGAAGCGCTTCGTTATCTCCACCTGTGTCATGCTAAAGTTAAAACTAGCACTACCCCTCTTTCTAAAAATAACGTAATACATTTGCTAGTGTTAGGCGATTACTTGATCAGTAACACACAGTTGCAAATGAACCTTTTGCTACAGGCAGTACCATTTTTGCCCGCCGGTTGTGTTGTTACGGTTAAACCTCATCCTAATTGCCCGATTCATCAAGAAGATTACCCTAGCCTCAATATGAGGGTAACCATGGAACCAATTGCGAAATTGTTGGCTGAATGTGATGTTGCCTACTCGAGCGCAGTTACCTCAGCAGCGGTAGATGCCTATTGTGCTGGGTTACCGATTGTATCAGTACTTGACCCTGGCACCCTTAACCTTAGCCCACTTCGGGGTTGCGATGGAGCCTTGCTCGCAAGCACGTCAGAGGAACTGGCAGATGCTCTGATTACTGCTAGCGCTTTTCGTTATGATACTGTAGCCAAGGGTAAAAATTATTTTACGCTGGATTCGAAATTACCCCGATGGCGTAACCTATTGCGAGGTAGTATCCTATGATTTAGCAAATCATAATAGTTTTAGATATTCTTCGCCATTCGTCACAGTCTCCATACTTTAGGTTTGTATAGAGGGTATTCACATTTGAGTGGGATAGAATTACGAAATTCTTAAATTAATTCATTGATAGATTTCCATTGAGAATCGATTTGATAATAATTTCTATATGAATAAGTTAACCGTCTTTCTCCTTTGCCGAAATAGGTCTAAGTATGCGGAGGAGTCCATTGAGTCAATTATAAATCAGTCTGAAAAGAATTTTAAATTCATCATATCTGATAATTCATCAAATAGGGATACACACGATCTTGTTAAGTCAAAATACAATGACTTGGAATATCGCTCATGGTTCCCTGGTTTGCCTGTTGTTGACCACTTTCGAAAGGTGATATCGAGTGTCAATACGCCCTATTTCGTTATGTTCCACGATGATGATATTATGGAGGTTGATTATGTTAAATCTATATTAATGCAATTTGAGGAAATGCCTAATGCAGTTGCAGTTGGTACAAATGGCATTATGATTGATGCTGATGGGAACAGGATAATAAAAAACGAAATCGGCGGCGAGTTTAAATTTACAAGTAATCAGCCTAAAAAAGTATTTGTCGATAAAGACGATTTTATGTCACAATACCTGGTAGGCGATTTTGGCGGGATTGCTCCATTTTGTTCTTATGCGTATAATGCAGATCTAATGTTTGGCGTATTACCAGATTTTACAAAATCAAGATATTTCTTTGACGCTGTTTTTTTATTTGATATTAAAGATAAAGGGCCCATTGTCTGGTTGAATAAACCCTTGGTCAGAGTGCGTAACCATGCCACATCAATTTCGCGATCTTGTTGTAACGTGATTGATTACACGGGCTTGATTTCAATAATATCCAAAGAGTCATGTGGTTCGATAAAAAGACGATATATTGATGAATATAGAGTCGCTAATCTTTATGCTATTTTGGAGCGGCGAGGCAGGGGAATTCCTTATCCTGCTTTGAAATATTTCATTGGGGTTGCTCCTAAATTGCTTATTTTTTCTAAAACTTTTCGTAGAAGAGCAATGAAAAAATTTTTAAATCGATTTATCAATATATCTATCTGATTTGCGGTACAGGATGTTTGTATTAACATTGGGATTATGTAATATATGCAGGATTATAATGTAATGGATTTATTTCGCTGGAAAGGTCGGAAGGTTTTTGTGACTGGTGCGAGTGGTTTTATAGGTCAAGCCTTAATAAAGCAACTGATCAAGTGTGATGCTGTTGTCCATGCATTATGTCGAAAAACATCAGTTCTTCAAGAGCATACTGGAGTACCTCAAATCTCTGTCACTTATGGGGATGCCACAGACCTTGATTTGTTGATCAATCTGTGTCGTCGAGAAGACTTCAGCGTTGTTTTCCATCTCGCAGGGATCAGTAGCTCTGGTGGTGAAATAAATCCGTACTCTTTTTGGGAAAGTAATATTCGAGGCGCCTATACGGTTTTAGAGGCTTGTCGTAAGGCCATTCCTTCTGCTCGTATCGTGATGAGTTCAAGTCGCGAGGTTGACAATTGTTTATCTTTTTCGGTTGACCAGCCGTATCATCCATATATGGTCTCTAAGGCATCAACTGAACTAATCGCACGTTCTTATCGTGATGATTTTGGACTTATTGTGGCCTGCCCGCGTTTAAACAATATTTATGGAGAGGGAGACCAGAATTGGCAGCGTTTGATACCTGGTACTATTCGATCAATTATTGATGGAGAACCCCCAATTATACGAAGTAACGGGCAATGTAATCGTTCATATGTTTATGTTGATGATGCTGTGCGCGCATTGATGGCTATTGCTGAACGCCTGCACTGTCAAGAGATACAGAAAGAGGTATTTATAATCACAGGTAGCGAGACCTATTCCGTTTTTGATGTGGTAAGCCAACTAATAGAAATTTCCGCTTGCGTTGACCTAATTCCGCTTGTTCTAAATGAAAATATTGGCGGGAGAGTTGATGAGGTCTATTATCCTGCGAAGGAAAAGCAACTTCTTGATTGGGAGTGTATGACATCTTTGCCGGATGGATTACAATTAACCTATGATTGGTATAGAAGAAATACTAATAAAATATCAGAAAAATAGTTCTTCATCATAATTGATTATGAATAGTTAATACATAATGCGAAAAAACTCTCAAATTAAGGCCGTTATTCTTGCGGGTGGTTTCGGTTCTCGTCTGTCTGAGGAGACTGACTTGAAGCCAAAGCCAATGATTGAAATTGGCGGAAAGCCTCTACTTTGGCATATCCTGAAAATATATTCCCATTACGGCATTAATGATTTTATTATATGTTGTGGATATAAGGGGTATTTGATAAAGGAGTATTTTGCGAACTATTTCTTGCATATGTCGGATGTCACCTTTGACATGCGTGCAAACAAGATGGATGTTCAGAAATGCTTTGTCGAACCTTGGCGTATTACCTTGGTGGATACGGGCGAAGAGACCATGACAGGGGGCCGATTGAAACGCATCAAGCCATATTTAGAGAATGAGAAATTATTTTGTTTTACCTATGGTGATGGGTTGAGTGATGTCAATATATTTCAATTGATTGCATTCCATCGAAAGCATGCTCGGCAAGCTACTCTTACTGCGGCCTACCCTCAAGGGCGCTTTGGAGCACTCGAAATTCATTCTGATCAAAGCATCACTTCATTTCAAGAAAAGCCTAAGGGTGATGGGGCGATGATCAATGGTGGCTTTTTCGTGCTCTCCCCAAAGGTTATCGATCTGATTAGTGACGATCAGACCGTTTGGGAGCGAGAACCTCTTCAGACACTGGCCGCGACCAACCAGCTTAAAGCTTTTCAACACAATGGCTTTTGGCAGCCAATGGATACTTTGCGTGACAAGAATTACCTGGAACAACTATGGAAATCGGGCAAAGCGCCATGGAGAGTATGGGAATGAACAATATTTTCTGGAAAGGGAAAAAAGTTTTTGTAACCGGACACACCGGTTTCAAAGGAAGTTGGCTGTGTCTCTGGTTGCAGCAGCTTGGCGCAGAGATTACGGGTTACTCGCTAAAGCCGCCGACCATTCCAAACTTGTTTGAAGTTGCCCGATTATCGCAAAATATGTCCTCCATCATCGGTGATGTTCGAGATGGAGATATGTTGGCCCGGGTTATGCGCCAAAGCGCCCCGGATATTGTCATCCATATGGCGGCACAACCGCTTGTGCGTCGTTCTTATGTGGAACCGGTTGAAACATATTCTACCAATGTTATGGGGGTTGTTCACTTACTGGAGGCTGTTCGAAGTACACCTTCCGTCCGGGCGGTGATAAATGTCACCACCGATAAATGTTATGACAATAAAGAGTGGGTTTGGGGTTACCGTGAGAACGAGCCATTAGGGGGCAAAGATCCCTATAGTAGCAGTAAAGGTTGTTCCGAACTGGTTACGGCTGCTTATCGTCATTCTTTTTTCAATCCGGAGAAATATGGCACTGACCACCAAGTGGCACTTGCCACAGCTCGAGCTGGCAATGTCATCGGTGGGGGCGATTGGGCTGAAGACCGGCTTATCCCTGACATCTTGCGGGGATTTGAAGCCGGGCAAATTATCGATATACGGAGCCCCCAGGCTCTGCGGCCTTGGCAGCATGTACTCGAACCCTTAAGCGGTTATCTTATGCTTGCTGAAGCGCTTTACACAAAAGGCGTCGCTTATTCCGAAGCGTTCAACTTTGGTCCGGCCCAGAAAGATGCTAAAAGCGTTCAGTGGATTGTTGAGAACTTGACGCAGGAATGGGGGAATGGCATGGCGTGGCGATTTAGCCCAAAAAACCATCCTCACGAAGCGCATTCCCTTAAACTGGATTGTTCCAAATCCAGTGATATGTTGGGTTGGCATCCTCGGTGGAATCTGGACATAGCCCTTCGTGCTATAGTTTCCTGGCATAAATCATATCTTGCAAACCATGATATGCGAACTCTCTGTTTGCAACAGGTCGAAGCCTATTTATCAGCATAATAAATGCTTCTGTTTTAGAGATGCGGGAAAGAAGTAAGGTTGTGTCCTTTCTCGGAGATAATCGAAGGAAAGCATGGTTATCCCCAAAAAATTCTCAGCGAAATTAATTGACCAGTTTGAAAAACATACTATTTGTTACTTGGGATGGGCCTGGTTCGTCTTATCTGGAGAGCTTATTTTTGCCTATATTCGAACGATTATCAAAAAAAAATATACGGTTTCACATTCTTCAGTTTACATGGTCGAATCGCTACGAGCAGCAGCAGATACGGAATAAATTTGCGGACCATGGGTTTTCGTATGAAGCCGTTCACGTATGTCGACGACCACTCTCCCTGGGAAGCCTCGCGACTATGCTCCGAGGCGCAATTTCCATTCGGCGTGCAGTTAGGAAGTTCGGAGTCGACATTGTTATGCCAAGAAGTACTCTTCCTGCTATCGCGACAATCATTGCTCTTCGCGGTTTTGCCAATGTAAGGTTGTTATTTGATGCTGATGGTCTGCCTCATGACGAGCGTGTTGATTTCGCGGGGCAATCAGCAGAGAGTATAGTATATCGATTGCTTAGAGATTTTGAGGCTTTCGCAGTTCGTCGTGCAGATGCTATTTTGACAAGATCACGAAAGGCTGTGGATATTCTTATTGCACGAGGAGGTGCAGGTACAAGAATTGATAAATTTCATGTTGTTAGTAATGGTAGAGATACGAATGTGTTTAGACCTGGCACACAAAAAGAGCGCCATGAAGTAAGGCTTAGTATTGGTATTGGAGATACTGTCCCACTTATTGTGTACGTTGGCTCTTCATTAGGCGGAAAATACTATGGGCGAGGTATTTTTGAATTTTTTAAAGTTGTTCAAACAAAACGCCCTGATGCTCGATTGTTATTATTGTTAAGTTCACCGTCTGACGCCGATATATTTCTAAAAGAGTTCAGTGAATTACATTATTGCTGTGATGTCAGATCTGTTGAGCCTATAAATGTGTCAAAGTTTTTGGGAGTATGTGATCTTGGCATTTCATTAATACATCCAAAGTATTCAATGCAGGCTGTAGCAGCGATTAAGTTGGGAGAGTATTTGCTTTGCGGGATTCCGGTTCTCGCTTCATCTGGTATTGGAGATGCAGATGAGTTTATAAATAAAGGGGTTGGTTATTTATTGCCAACAATGTCACAAGAAGAGTTGGAAAATGCAGCAGAATGGTTTCTTAAAATTGTGTTAGTAGATAGAGAAGGTTATAAGAAGCGAGCTCGAGAGGTTGGATTAATGAATTTTTCTCTTGAATCTTCTGTTTCTGTTTACGAGAAGGTCATTAAATTACTCAAGTAGATTGATGGATATAAATGCAATTCCTTTCTTTTTTAATATTTGAGACCATAGTTTCTAATGCGAGTATTACTTCTTAGTCGCTATGATAGAATGGGAGCTAGTAGTAGATTACGATCCCTTCAATATATCCCTTATCTTCAAGAAGTTGGTATTGATGTTACTATAGCGCCATTATTTAATGATGCGTATGTTAAAGCTTTATATGGGCGAAAAACTTCTAAAAGATCCTTGTTTAAGGCGTATTTTACTCGTATTTATTTTCTTTTAAGTGTTACTAAGTTTAATTTAATTTGGATAGAATATGAAATATTACCATGGTTGCCAAGTTGGATTGAGTTGCTTTTTTTAAACAAAAAAATTCCGATATTAGTTGATTATGATGATGCAATTTTTCATCGATACAATCAGCATCGATCTTTTTTAGTACGTTTTCTTCTTGGTAAGAAAATTGATATACTCATGCATCGAGCAAATATTGTAATAGTAGGTAATGAATATTTGGCTGAATATGCTAAAAAAGCGAAGGCAATTCGTGTAGAGTGCTTACCTACAGTAGTTGATGCAAATAGATATGTTGTTCTTGAAAAAAACACTGAAGATCGATTAACGATAGGTTGGATTGGACAGCCTTCTACGGCTGATTATTTAGTACAACTTGCGCCAGTTTTAATGAAAATTATTGCTAAATATTCAGTGCGGGTTATTGCAATTGGACCTAATATAAAACAATTAGAATCATTTCCTTTTGAAGTTAAGCCTTGGACAGAAGATTCAGAGGTTATTGATATAAATCAATTTGATATCGGGATCATGCCACTTTCTGATAATCTTTGGGAAAAAGGTAAGTGTGGTTATAAAATTATTCAATACATGGCATGCTGTATACCTGTAGTGGCCACACCCGTAGGAGTGAATAAAAGCATTGTTCGTCAAGGAGTGAATGGTTTTCTTGCTCAAACTGAGACAGAGTGGTTAGATGCGCTTAGCCTATTGTGTGAAGATGGAGTGCTACGCAAGAAAATGGGAGAAGAAGGTCGGAAAATTATGCAAACTGATTTTTCCTTGCAAGTTACGGCGCCACGGCTTGCGGAGCTATTGCGTTCGGTGGTGATTAGCTGATGTGTGGCTTGACTGGATTTTGGCAGCCGAATAACTTTTCAGCAGATACAGCGCAAAGAGTCGTTGAAAAAATGGCTAGCACCATTAGTCACCGTGGTCCTGATGATTCTGGTATTTGGGTTGATGGAGGTGCCGGTCTTATTGTTTCCCATCGTCGACTCTCTATTCTGGATCTTTCTCCAGGAGGTCATCAACCTATGCACTCCGCATGTGGTCGTTATGTTCTGGTTTTTAATGGTGAAATTTACAACCATCTTGACCTGCGTTCTGAATTAACGGATCAGGGTTGCGCCCCACAGTGGAACGGACATGCTGATACAGAAACGTTATTGGCTAGCTTTGTAGCTTGGGGAGTGGATGCTACTTTGAAGCGAATAATTGGTATGTTTGCCTTTGCTTTATGGGATAGGGACTTGCGATGTCTTACGCTGGCCCGTGATCGTTTCGGTGAAAAGCCTCTTTATTATGGCTGGATAAGCTCTGGTAACAGAGACTCCTTTATTTTCGGCTCAGAACTTAAAGCTTTACGAGCACACCCTGACTTTAATAATAAAATTAATAGAGGGGCTTTAGCTCTATATTTTCAGTATAGTTATGTTCCAGCTCCTCATTCGATTTATGAAAATATTTTTAAGCTTCAGCCCGGATGTGTGCTCACATTGCAACTGGACAATTTTCCATGCCGTTCAGTATGTATCGAATCTTATTGGAGGTTGACTGAAGCGGTTTATCAGGGGTTGGCTCATCCTATCAGGAATGAAAACGAAGCAATTTCTAAGCTGAATACTTGTTTATCTGAAGCTGTTAGGTTGCAGGCCGTGGCAGATGTGCCACTCGGTGCCTTTCTGTCAGGTGGTGTAGATTCAACTATCATTGTAGCGCTCATGCAGGCTCAGTCAGAGCGGCCGGTACAGACTTTTACGGTAGGTTTTGACGAGGCAGGCTTTGATGAATCACCTTATGCTTCGGCAGTTGCAAAGCACCTTGGTACGGACCATCATGAAATACGCGTAACATCAACCCATGCAAGGTCGGTTATATCTTTATTGCCGCAAATGTATGATGAGCCGTTCGCTGACAGCTCTCAAATTCCCACTTATCTGGTATGTCAGGCTGCACGTCAAAATGTTACTGTAGCACTTTCGGGTGATGCCGGAGACGAACTCTTTGGAGGATATAACCGCTATTTTTGGGGAAAGCGTGTCTGGAACCGTTTATCGTGGATGCCATCCGGCTTGCGAAAGATTTTGGCGACGGGTATGCTGCAGGTGCCGATGGATAGATGGGATTTTATTGGCCAAATACTGATGGGCAGGCAGGGTGTATCCCATTTTGCTGACAAGGTGCATAAACTGGCTTGTAAAATGAAAACAGTTCAAAACCTTGATGATCTCTATCGAAGCCTTGTAACTGAGTGGCCGCAGGAGATGGTTCCGGTAAAGGGGGTTTTCCCCTTGACCACGCTGCTTGACAACAATAGTCTTGTTGCAGGCATCAGTGATGCGGAGCATCGCATGATGTTGTGGGACAGCCTTACCTATCTGCCTGATGATATTTTAACTAAAGTTGACCGTGCAGCTATGGGTGTTAGTTTGGAAACACGTGTCCCATTTCTTGATCATCGAGTGGTGCAACTGGCATGGAGGCTGCCCTTGGATATGAAGATTAGGGGGGGGCAGGGCAAATGGGTTTTGAGGCAGGTGCTATACAAATACATACCGAGGGAGTTGATTGAGCGGCCGAAGGTAGGTTTTGCCATACCCGTCGGGCAATGGTTGCGAGGTCCTTTGCGTGATTGGGCAGAAGCACTTATTGATGAAAGGCGTCTGGCAGCGGAAGGTTATCTCAATCCACTATTGATAACCACTATATGGAAGCAACATCTCAGTGGTCGGTATAACTGGACGGCTCGACTATGGACGGTTCTTATGTTTCAAGCATGGCTGGAGGAGAATAGATGACAATTTACTGGCTTATGTTGTTTGTGCCTCTGCTTGCTGGCATTAGTCCATGGAAAGCTAAAGGGGCTCTTCCAAAGTTGCAATGGATCTTATATGGTGTCATTCTGGTAATCATCATCGGTTTACGACATGAAGTAGGTGGGGACTGGTTTCCTTATATCGAAAATTTCAGTGGATTGGGAGATGCAAATTTATCACAAGTAATAACAGTTGGTAGTCCGTCTCGTGATTTTGGTTATGATATTCTTTATTGGTTTTCATTGAAATATCTTAACGGAATTTATTTCACAAATTTTATTTGTGCATTTATTTTTATTATAGGGTTGTTTCGGCTCTGTAATAATATGCCTATTCCGTGGCTTGCATTGGTGGTGTCAATACCTTATTTTATTATCGTCGTTGCGATGGGATATACGCGACAAGCTAGCGCGATAGGATTTATCATGTGGGGGCTAATTGACTTGATGAATGGGAAACAGGTTAAGTTTTATGTTATGGTTATATTAGGGACACTCTTTCATAAAACCGCATTAATAATGTTGCCTATAGGTTTTTTGTATTTTAATTCTGTTGCTAATTTTAAAAATGCAATTATTTTTATTATTTTTTTTATATTGGCATTTTTTGCGTTTTTAGCTGAAAAGTTTAGTTTTTTGGTTGACAATTATATAACTAATACTATGCTTGAGTCATCAGGAGCTTTTATTAGAGTAGGGATGAACGTGGTGGCATCAATTGTTTTTTTGTATTATAATAAACAATGGCGACAATATTATAAAGATTCGAAATTGTGGCTTATATTTAGTGTGATTAGCTTGATTATGTTGCCTTTGACATTTGCATCATCAACTATTATTGATAGATTTGCCTTATTTTTATTGCCAATGCAATTAGTCATTTTTTCAAGGGTTCCAGTTTTTATTACTAATACGTATAGTAGGACGCTTTTTATTCTTTTTGTTTTATTCATTTATTTCGGGGTTATGTTTGTATGGCTAAATTTTGGTACTAACTCCCGCTGCTGGCTACCTTACCAAAATTTACTTTTTATGTGAAATTGCCAAATCAAATCCATACACTTATTCTTGATTCTCCCATCCGTATCGCGGTGGTCGGATGTGGGCGTATTGCAGATAAACATTTCCAGGCGATTACCCTGCATCCTGACGATTTCGAACTGGTTGCTGTCTGCGATACTGATCCGCAAGCGCTGGCGCGAGCTGCTGAAACAACCGGAGCGCCGGCAATTTCAGACTACCACAAGCTTCTTGCTTCTCCCGATATTGATGTTGTTGCACTCTGTACCCCAAGTGGACTACATGCACGTCAAACTATAGAAGCCGCTGCTGCCGGAAAGCATGTTATTACTGAAAAGCCAATGGCTACACGATGGCAGGATGGAGTGCAAATGGTTCGTGCCTGCGATAATGCCGGTGTTCGGCTTTTCGTAGTCAAGCAAAACAGGCGAAACACTACTCTGCAACTGCTCAAACGAGCCATTGATGAAAAGCGGTTTGGAAAGATTCATATGGTGCATCTCAATGTGTTCTGGTCTCGTCCACAATCATATTACGATCAGGCTAAATGGCGAGGCACATGGGAGTTTGATGGTGGAGCTTTTATGAACCAGGCAAGTCATTATGTAGACCTGCTTGACTGGCTGATCGGGCCGGTTGATAAAGTACAGGCGATGATAAGCACTACACGTGACATTGAGGTTGAAGACACCGGAGTGATGAATGTTCGCTGGCGCAATGGAGCTATTGGATCTATGAGTGTCACGATGTTGACCTACCCCAACAATCTTGAAGGCAGCATTACCATACTTGGCGAAAAAGGGACTGTCCGGATCGGGGGAGTCGCAGTCAACGACATTCAGCACTGGGTTTTCACCGACACCCGGGACTATGATCAACAGGTTCGGGATGCAAGCTACCATACAAGCTCGGTTTACGGCTTCGGTCATCCACTTTATTATAAAAATGTTATTGACGTTCTGCGCGGACAGGCAGAGCCTGAAACCGATGGGCGTGAAGGACTTAAATCGCTTGAACTGATTATTGCTGCTTACCTTTCTGCCCGTGATGGCAACACTATTTCACTTCCTCTTGAATACTGAGCATGGCCTATAGTGCTCATCCGACTGCCATTATTGACGAAGGCGCACAAATTGGTGATGGTACTCAGGTCTGGCACTGGGTCCACATTTCAGGAGGAGCTAAAATCGGAGAGCGTTGTTCGTTTGGACAAAACGTCTATGTCGGCAATGATGTTGTCATCGGTAACAACGTCAAGGTGCAGAACAATGTAAGCATATACGACGCGATAACTTTGGAAGACGACGTATTCTGCGGCCCAAGCATGGTTTTTACCAATGTTTACAATCCCCGCTCAGCAGTAAGCCGAAAAAATGAGTATCGGCCTACACTTGTCAAAAAAGGTGCAACCATCGGAGCCAACGCTACGATAGTTTGCGGCGTTACACTTGGCGAGTACAGTTTTATTGCGGCTGGCGCGGTCATTACCAGAGACGTTGAGCCCTACGCACTTATGGCCGGTGTGCCTGCAAAGCGAATAGGGTGGATGAATGAGCTCGGTGAACGGGTTATCAAATCCCCAAAACAGATATCTTGAAAATCCTCACCATAGTTGGTGCTCGTCCGCAGTTTATCAAGGCTGCCTCAGTGAGCCGTGCTATTTGCGATTATAATAAAAGCAAATTGCAAGTTAGCATAGAAGAGGTTATTGTGCATACCGGTCAGCATTTTGACGCAAATATGTCAAAAGCTTTTTTTGACCAGCTTGATATTCCGAGGCCAGCCTATAATCTTGGGGTGGCAGGTCTGGATCACGGCGCCATGACTGGTCGTATGCTCGAAGGTATCGAAACGCTTATCAAGCGGGAAAAACCGGACTGGGTTCTTGTCTATGGTGATACCAATTCAACCTTGGCAGGTGCGCTCGCTGCATCAAAACTTCATGTTTCAGTGGCCCATGTAGAAGCAGGGCTTCGTTCGTATAATCTCGCCATGCCAGAAGAGATAAATCGAACACTTACCGATCGTATTTCAACTCTTCTTTTCTGTCCCACCTCAACAGCGGTTGATAATCTTAAAGCTGAAGGTTATCCTTTTGCCTTGCCAAAAAAGCGAAATCAGACTATCCAAAACGTTGGCGACGTTATGTATGATGCTACCTTGTATTACCGGGAGTTGGCACGTCAAAGCATTTCGCTTGATACATGGCAGTTACAGGATGGCGAGTACGTAGTTTGTACTTTGCACAGAGCAGAAAATACGGATGATCCTGTACGACTCGAAAATATTTTCAGGGCTTTGCGAGAAATTGCGGCACAGTATACTTTCTTGTTGCCACTACACCCGCGGACATATCAATTGATTGTAAAATCGGGCAATCAAGCCTGGTTGGATGGGATCAGAGTTATTGAGCCCGTACCTTACCTTGAAATGCAACGCCTTGAAATGGGAGCTCGTGTCATCCTCACCGACTCTGGTGGTATGCAAAAAGAGGCTTTTTTCCACGGTGTACCCTGTATTACTTTACGCGATGAAACGGAATGGGTAGAGACTGTCGATATGGGCTGGAATCAACTTGTTGGTGCGACTCAGAACAAAATAGTAGAAGCCTTTCAGCAGGTAAAAAAACCAAGCGATGATACCATCCACCCCTATGGCGATGGTACAGCATCACTCAGAATTCTCAATATCCTCAAACAATATCAATGATTCTTGTTCTCCTTCCTGCCTATAATGAAGAAGCTTCACTGCCCCAACTTATGCCGAAGCTGAAAAAAACGCTTTCAGCTATGAATGAAGAGTACCGCATTATCGTTTGTGACGATGGCAGCAATGATCAGACCTACGCTATGCTTGAACAATATGCTCAGGATATACCGGTCGATATTATTCATCACAAAATTAATCGTGGGCTGGGTGAGTCATCTCGAGACCTGTTTGAACGAGCAAGTGAAATTGCGGTGAACGGTGATGTCATTGTTCGTCTGGATTGTGACGATACCCATGAGCCTGAATTTATTCCTACTATTGTAGCTAAAGTGCGAAGCGGTTTCGACGTTGTCACAGCCTCCCGTTTTGCCCCAGGAGGAGGCCAGCTTGGTGTTAGCCCATATCGAGCATTCATCAGTCGAGGCGCTAATCTTTTTATGAAGCTATTTTTTCCGATAACTGGTCTTGAAGAATACTCCTGCGGGTTTCGTGGTTATCGAGCCGAGAAACTTAAAGAGGCCATTGCTTTTTATGGTAATAATTTTATCCAGCTCAAAGGTCTTGGTTTTACCTGTACGCTTGAAAAATTGGTCAAGCTCAAGCTCATTGGAGCTAACTTTGGAGAGGTGCCATTTTTGCTGCGTTACGACCAAAAGCAAAGCGACAGCAAAATGGTAAGCAGTATCACGACATTGGGATATTTAGTCATGGCCGTGCTCTATCATTGGCCTTGGGGTGGATGGCGAAAAATGTATCAAAAACGTTAAAAATTTAAGCAGCGAAAATAAAAAGATTCCAGAGCATGTGTTTACTCTTCGAAATTAATTCACTCAGTGTGATAGCGACTCCGTATTCAGGCATTGCTGGTTTGACAGGTTTTTCAGCTTCATGATATACTCATTACTTCAAAAGCCATGTGCGGAATAGTCACTTTTCATACCTCTGGCCGCTTGCTGGAAGATCGTCAAGCAATTCTTGACCTCATGTTGTCGCGTATCAACCATCGTGGTCCGGATGGCGAAGGGAAAATTCATGTGGCGGGGCAGGCATTGTTCGGGCACAAAAGGCTTGCTATTATTGATATTGAGCACGGTGCTCAGCCGATGTGCTCCAGTGACCATCGTTATACCCTTGTCTTTAACGGTGAGATATACAACTACCAGGAACTGCGCCAGACGCTTATTCAGCAAGGCACCCATTTCGATACATATTCCGATACAGAAGTACTTTTAAAACTGCTTATTCAGGATGGTCCAAAGGCAATCAGCAGACTCAATGGTATGTTTGTCTTTGTCTTTCATGATCGTGACAAGAACAACTGGATTGCTGCCAGAGATCCCTTTGGCATAAAACCACTCTATTATGCCGTTCTTGACGATGAATTACTTTTTGCCTCCGAAATAAAGTCCCTTCTGGCACATCCAGCCATTCAGGCAAAATGTGACGAATTTGGGCTTCATCAATACCTTGCACTTCAGTTCTGCCTTGAAGAACGGACGTTGTTTTCCGGTATTGGCAAGCTCAATCCCGGGGTCTATTTTACTGGTCATGGTTCGCGCATAGAACAGAAAATTTGTTACTGGGATACCAATTACAAAATTGACTATCACCATACCGAAGAATATTTTATTGATCGTCTTCGCTTCGTGCTGGAAGACAGCATTCGCCTTCAGATTCGTTCTGATGTGCCATTGGGAAGCTATCTCTCGGGTGGTATCGATTCAAGTTTAGTCTGTACATTTGCAGCACAGCACCTTGACTCGCCTCTTCCTTTGTTTCACGGACGATTTGCTGAAGGGCCTGAATATGATGAATCGGGCTACGCTAAAGAGGTGGCAGAAAGCATCAAAGGTCTTTACTATGAAACAGTTCCAACTGCACAGGATTTTGTCGATTGTCTGCCTGATCTGATCTATGCCCTTGACGAACCTCTTGCCGGTCCAGGTCTTTTTCCACAGTTTGCAGTGAGCAAACTTGCTCGTCACCACGTCAAGGTAGTACTTGGCGGCCAGGGTGGGGATGAGATTTTTGGAGGATATGCACGCTATCTTGTGGCTTATTTAGAACAGGCTATTAAAGGTGCAATTTTTGAAACAAATGAAGAGGGAAAGCATCTTGTCACCCTTGAATCAATCATTCCTCAGCTTTCCATGCTCAAGCAGTACCGTCCGCTCCTCTCGCAATTCTGGAGTCAAGGCCTGTTTGATGCCATGGATGCCCGATACTTTCATCTTATTGATCGAAGTCAAGGGCTGAATTCATTGTTACATTCTGACCTTTTACAGCGGCTTGACAAAGCCCGGCTTTTTGCTGAATTTCAAAAAGTTTTTAATCATCCGGATACCAAATCCTACATCAATAAAATGACCCACTTCGATCAAAAAACACTGCTCCCTGCTCTGTTACAGATAGAAGACCGGGTCAGCATGGCCGTCTCGCTTGAGTCCCGTGTCCCCCTTTTGGATACTCGTATTGTTGATCTTGTTACCACCATGCCACCTTCACTCAAGTTTCAGGGAGGGAGAAGCAAGCACATCTTAAAAAAAGCGGTTCGTAACCTGTTGCCATCAGCAGTGCTTGATCGTAAAGATAAAATGGGATTTCCTGTTCCTCTCAGTCTGTGGATGCAAGGCGGTGTGGTTCGTGATTTTGTTACTGACACACTCCTCTCAACACGCAGTATACAACGTGGCATATTTAAACCGGAAGCCTTGAAAAGCATGATAGGCGTGCAGGGTGTTGGAGCTCGGCAGCTATGGGGTGCACTTTCTCTTGAATTGTGGCATCAAAGGTTTATTGATGCATAGTCCGGTTTTGCCATTGCCTGACCGCAAGGTGATGGTTGAACACGTTTGCAACGCTTTGTCGCGTTATTGGCCACATAATTCACCGCAATTAGTTGCACTTCCGGTTATAGCGCTTGAACTCCTTTTCATTGAAGGGCCATTACAACTTCGTTCTGTTCAATTACCCGATTGGGCAAAACAGTGGGGTGTCGAGGGTGTAATGTTAGTTCCTGTCGAGGCATCTCATTCTAATGCAGAGTGGAGAGAGGTTGACTGGTGGCTGGCGGCATTTCTTTTATTGGAGTGCTGGCATGAACGCCAATATGAGCTACAGCATAAACCAATTCACTCCTATAGCTGTAGATTGCATGGTTGGGACAGTCGCGTATGGGACCATGCCTGGGTCAATCGCATAGCACTTTTTTTGCGTGCTTGGGTAGCTCATGTTCAGGGTACATTGCCGGATACACTTTTCGGAGAACTCCCTCCTCCAGAAATTGTGATGACACATGATGTTGATGCGATATCCAAAACTCTGCCAATTCGGCTAAAACAGGGACTGTTTAATCTCTATAATGCCTCTCTGCATCTTCTCAAAGGAGAGCCCGCAAAAGCCGGGGAGAAAATTCGTTCAGCATTTTGCTTTTTGTTTCATACGGAAGATTGGTGGACATTCGACAGGCTTCTGGAACTGGAAAAGCAAGCAGGAATACATGCGCATTTTAACTTTTATGCAGACTTTCGAAAAAAGACATTTCAGCGCTGGCTGTTTGATCCGGGATATGATGTTCGAGATGTTAGAATACGAGCATTGATTCAAAAAATCCGTGATTGTGGTGGAAAAATTGGCCTGCATCCTTCATTTGATTCGTGGGAGTCATCTGAATTGATCCGGCAGCAGACGGTAAATCTTTCGGCATCCTCTACCCAACCCATACAAACATGCCGACAGCACTGGTTGAGGTTTAGCTGGCAAGCAACCTGGGAAGCTCAGGAGACTGCGGGTATAGTGCTTGATACGACCCTTATGTTTAACGACAGGCCAGGATATCGAGCAGGATCAGCATTGATTTGGAGGCCATGGAGTCAAAGGTTGAATG
>Ga0172373_10002640_pt1 | contig 27123 bp, 20 predicted proteins | sample Lak10m_2_FD_114546 | JGI IMG/M metagenome (GOLD analysis project Ga0172373, IMG submission 114546) | Freshwater microbial communities from Kabuno Bay, South-Kivu, Congo - kab_092012_10m | ecosystem: Environmental > Aquatic > Freshwater > Lake | place: Democratic Republic of the Congo...
AAGAAACTCTTACGCATATCAATCTCCTTCATTCATTCGCTATACGAACAGGCAAAATAGCTGCGGATTATTTACTAGTACTGGAAAAAACTCCTTCCACCAATGGTTCATGCCAAACCTTGCACTGCCGGTTTCAAATTGGCAACACAATACGCAAACTATCGCGCATCTGCTCCAGCCGTTGCGCCAGATCAGCTTGTTCGTCCGAACTTAGTGCCGCCATCCGTTGCATCAACGACTGCTCATGAGCCTGCTGCGCCTGCTGCCAGCGTTCGCGCCCCATCGGGGTCAGCACCACCTGCTGCGCCCGCCGATCCACCCCATCTGCATTCCGTTGCACAAGATGGGCTTGCTCAAGCGAATCTATCAGCCGCGTAATGGTACTGCGTGCGCACAAGAGGATGTCGCTCAGGTCAGTCATCCGGTACGCCGCGTTTGCAACCAGTAACGACAGCACCCGGTACTGGGATGTCGTTAAGTCAAAAGCAGATAGAACTTGCCGATCACCCGCATCCAGCAACACATAAATCTCATGGATCAGCCGGTATGAACGATTCGTGGTTGGTATTTCAAAGGACAAGGGTTCCATAGAAATAAATCCTGCCACATAATTGCAAAAACAACAGTTGCTTCTGCAACTATTTTACCGCATGAATACAACAATCTGTCAACACGACTCACTCATACAAATTGCACAACGTTTACCCCGAACAGATCACCGTTTCAGGAAGCCTCAAAAACTTCACGTTATGCCACAACGGATAGTGTTATAATTCATTGACTTCCCATTACATCGAGGGACTGACCAAGCAGCGTGCCGCGCCCGCCATCGGGATATAACCCGCTTGTCGTGCGCCCTTCCGTCTTATACAATGGATCAGTCCGTGAAAAATTGCGCAGTGCTTTCATTCTACTTGTGGCAATTGACTTTCATTTGATGCGAAGGCAACCCGTTTACGGTTCCCCATTTCTTCAGGAGTAGCAATGAAATCCTTTTTCTCGGCGTTAACCCGTTTGTCGCTGCGATACCAGATTGTCACACTGGCGACGATGGTCGCATTCATGGTACTGGGCGTCGTGGGAGTCAGTCAGCTCAAGCAAGAACTGCTGCCTTCCGTCTCCTTCCCTCAAACAGTCATCCTCACGCAAGTTTCGGGCATGAGCAGCGAACAGGTACTCAATGTCCTTACCAAGCGTATCGAGGAAGCCCTACACAACGTCCCCGAAGTGGTCAATGTGGAGTCGACCACAACCGGCGCATTCGGCAGCGTCTTGATTGCGCGAAACAACTTCGGGATGAATCAAGACAAGATACAGGCTAACATTCAAGCCGCGCTGGATGCCGTCTGGTTCCCCTCGCGGCGCATCGAAGCACCTGAAGGGCAGAACCCCACCGAGTTTGCCCGCACGCTACTGGCAGATGTCACTCCTGAAATGTTGATTTATCTGGAATCGAAAGACGCCAATTTCCTCTTTCAGCTCACCCCTGATGTCTGGAGCGCACTTTCGGACGACACCGTGAAATCGGTACTGGCCTATCTCGCATCCCAACAAGAGCAAAACCAGAGCGATAAAGGTGCGCTTCAGCAGTTAATCGAACAAGAAATCGTCCCCAAGATCGAAGCACTGGATGAAGTCGGCAACATCAACGTCACCGGTGGGCAGGCGCTCCCCGGAGAAGCCATCAACGCCCCGGCAGCCACCAACACGGAAGCCGCCAACAGTCTGCTGCTCAAACTCTCGACGGATGTGTGGTCGGTGGCAAGCGCCAAAGCGGGCTACAGCGGCGCACTGGATGGCGACGCTGTGACCGCCCTCAGCGCAGGTAGCGTTCCCGCGCAACCGACTACGGCTCCCGAACTTCCCGCCAGTTGGCAAAGCAGCCATTTCAGCGATGCCAGCGACCTGTTGGAAATGCGTACTCTCACTCGCACTGTTGCGGCGGCGCTGAATAAATTCCTCGAAACCGGGCGTATCGTTGGCTCACTGGGCAAAACAAACGACCTCTCGGTTGAGGATGTCGCCCAAATGCTCGCCATTGATCCGACAATGGCGCAGTATTTCAAAGCCGAACAACTTGCCGCGCTCTCGCCGGAAGTGTTCGCAGCCCTGCCCGCAGATTTTATCGCCTCACTGGACGGTTTCACCCGCGACGAACTGGCCTCTCTTGCTCTCGCGCAGAGCATCACTGGCAAAGACGCACAGGCCGAACCCGTTGATTTGCCTTCGGCTTGGCGCATCGCCCCACCGGCGCTCATCAGCTTCAGCTTTGACGATATTCCGCTGGCGAGTTTTAGCATTGCCAGCAGCGTCGAAGCGGCAGCACCTATCACCGACACCTCAACCGCGCCAGTGACCGAAGCCGTTGCGACACCCGCGCCCGAAACCTCGGTCACGCCTGCGCCGCAGTTGCCCGAAGGCCCCGCCCTGCCGGCGATTTTCGCCCTGATCGGCGGTCAATTCGGCATCACGCTCGATACAGCGGATGATCTTGTGAACATCCCGCTGCCCGAAGAATTCGCTACCCAGATTGGGAGTCCCACGCTGCGCGCTGCCGACTTCCTCAACTTCATGCTGCTGCTGTCTGATCCGACCAAACTGCCCCCCGGCACTGCCGCGTTGCCCATTAATCCGGGCATCATTATCGGGTCACTCAGCCCCGAAACCGTGCAATATCTGATCGCCAATGACCCCACCTTCCTGCCGAATTTGCAAGCCGGCGCGTATGAATACTTCACCGCCGATGTGCTGGCGCTGCCCGATATGGCGCCGCCGCTGGCCGATGCGTGGAACACCCTCGCAGGACGCCCCCAGTTTGCGGAACGTCCGTTAAAGACCGCCGCTGATCTGGTCACGCTCGGCGAAGGCAAGGCTTCCGACCTGCTCAACACCATCAACAACACCGTTCCCGAAGCCTTCGCAGGCTACGAAGTGCGGTTGTTCGACAGCCTTACCCCGTCTACGCTGCGTTATCTGGTCGCCCAACAGCCTGATTTCTTCACCAGCCTTGACCCGAAAGTGCTGTTGAAGTTCTCACCAGCGGCGCTCGCCAGCCTGCCGGAAACAGTCACCGCCACGCTGGATGCAACCACCGCAGCAACACTGAAGGCCATCGCGGACGGCACACAAGAATCAGCCGCGCAACAGTTGGCAGCACGCTACCAGTCCAATACGCCCGCCGCTGATCCCGACGCGCCTGTGCTGAACGCGGATTGGGGGCTAATCGCCAACTTCCTCGGCATCGAACTAAACAGCACCGATGATTTCTTCCGCTTCTTCCCCAGCGCGTCTGGCTTCATCAACAGCCTGTTCGACAGCCCGCAGGGCGTGAATTTCGCCCCGGCGCTCCTCGGCAATATGTCCGCCGAAGCCGTCCAGTATATGACCAAGCGGGATGCCGCCTTCCTTGACGACCTGTCAGTTGCTGCACTGCAACTGCTGAACCCAGATGTGCTGGCGACGCTGCCTACCGCAGTGCAGGATCGCGTCAAATCAGGTGGCGACACCTTTAAGCCAAACACAGCCGTCACCCGCAGTAACGGGAACAACAGTCTGATCGTCGTGGTGTATAAGGCAGCCGGGACAAATACCGTTGAAGCCTTCCACCGCGTCAATGATGTCATCGCGGCGATTGACGCACAGGATGACACCATTACCGCTACCGTTGGTTTTGAACAGGCCAGCTTCATCGAAGAATCGATCAGCGGCGTCACCCGCGAAGGGCTGCTCGGCGGCATCTTCGCCATCATCATCATTCTGGTGTTCCTCAGCGGCGGCATCTGGTCGCGCATCCCGCGCCGCACGGTTGGCCTGATGATGGTCGTGCTGTTCATCGCCCTGCTGGTCTTTCTCGTCAGTTCCGGCCTCGATAAAGCCGGCGGGGATGCGGGCCTCGCGTTCGCTCAGGCGGACACGATCTCGCGCCTGCTGCTGCTGCTCGGCGCGGGGGCTGGCCTGCTCATTCTGTTCTGGCCGGGCGACCTGCCCCATCCGGCATGGCGCAGTACGCTGGTGGTCGGTGTCAGCATCCCGCTGTCGCTGCTCATCGCACTCGCCATCATGAACTGGGTACCGCCCACCATCAACAAACTGCTGCTCCCCGCCGCAGAATCTTCGCCCCTCATCGCGTTCATTCTGCGCCTGTTCCCTTCCAGTATCAGCATCAACATCATGACGCTCTCCGGCCTCACGGTAGCGATTGGCCGCGTCGTGGATGACTCGATCGTGGTACTGGAAAACATTTTCCGGCACATTCAAGAGGGTGGCGACAAACGCGAAGCCATCATCGCCGGAACCCGTGATGTATCCGTCGCCATCTTCGCCGCCACAGTCATCACCGTCGTCGTGTTCCTCCCGCTGGGCTTGACGGGCGGCATCATCAGCGAATTCTTCCTACCGTTCGGCCTCGCCGTCACCTATTCGCTGCTGGCTTCGTTCGTGGTTGCCATCACCGTCGTGCCCACGCTGGCCTTCCTGTTCATTGGCAAGCAAGAAGCCTCGGAAGAAGAACATGATGGCACGCTGGAACGTCTCTACATTCCGGCGCTGCGCTGGTCACTGAGCAGCGGACGCAGCAAGCTAGTGGTGCTAGGCGTGGCGACAATCAGCCTAGTGGTTGGTGCGCTCCTATTTGCCACCCGCCCCACCACCTTCATCCCTGGCCTCGGTGAGCCGCAGATCAGCGTGAACGTGAACCTACCACCCGGCACTAAGATTCTCGAAACGAACGAGAAAGTGCTGGAAATGGAAGCCTTCATCCGCGACGCCAACAATGGCGACCTCAGCACCGTTCAAACCACCATCGGCAGCGGTGGTGCCAGCCTCGAAAGCCTGCTCGGTGCAGGTCAAGGGGTCAGCGAGAATATCGCCGCCATAACGATTGGCGTCGAAACGCAGAGCAACCTCGATCAGTGGACGCAGCGCATCCGTACCGAAGCCGAACGCATCTTCGGCAAAGACTCGGTGCGCGTCTCCGCCGCCTCGATCAGCGATCAGGGTTTCGGCGGGTTTGAACTGGTACTAGCTGGCCCAGCAGAAGATGTACAGGCTATCAATCAAACCGTGATTGACACCCTGAACACCATTCCCGGCATCACCAACGCCACCAGCGACCTCGAAACCGTTTCGGCAGGTGGCGACAATGCGCCGCGCACCTTCATCCGCGTTGATGGCGAAACCGCCGTCAGCTTCAGCGCCGAACTCGAAACCGATAACACGCTGGGCGTCACCCAGCAGGCCATCCAGAAGATCAAGGCGCTACCCGACCTCCCTGCCAGTGTGCAAGTGAGTCAGGGCTTCAACAGCGAACTCCAAACGCAAGGCTTCCAGAGCTTGTTCGTGGCAATGGCAATTGCCATCGCCATCGTCATCCTCATTCTGATGATTACGTTCGGATCGCTGGTACACTGGTTCGACATCATTCTGAGCATCGTCGTCGCGCCGGTGGGTGCGGCGGTGCTGCTCACCCTGACCAACCGCGTACTCGGCATCTCTGCCATGATCGGCCTGCTGATGCTCATCGGGATTGTCGTCACCAACGCGGTCGTGTTGATTGACCGCGTGCAAACCAACCGCCATGAGCGCAAGATGGGCGTTTTTGACGCGCTCATCGAAGCCGGTGGTCGCCGCTTGCGCCCGATCTTGATGACCGCACTGGCGACCATCTTCGCGCTCATGCCGCTGGCCTTCGGTCTTTCCAAAGGCGCGATCATCGCTTCCGAACTCGGCACAGTGGTGATTGGCGGCCTCGTAAGCAGCACGCTGCTTACGCTAATCGTGGTGCCGGTGATGTACAGCCTGCTCGCCCCGCTGCACAAACGCCTCGCGGCGCTCATCGGGCGTGCCGACTAACCGCGCAGTCCGGTCACACGCAACAAAAAACAAAAGACGGAACCGCGATCGGTTCCGTCTTTTGTTTTCAGTTAGCAGACTGTGATTTCTAGCGCGAACCTATGACTTCGCGGTAGCTTCCGGTTTTGTCGGAATGAGATCAAGACGTTCGCCAACGGTCTTGAAGGCCTTGAGCGCCCGATCCAGATGCTCAATACGGTGCGTCGCTGTATAGCTGGTACGCAGCAAGCCGCCGTTCGGCGGCGTGGCAGGCGGCACGACCGGGTTGGTATACACGCCTTCTTCGATCAACGCGGCCCATGCCAGCACCACGCGGAAATCCTCGCCCAGCACAACCGGAATAATCGGCGTATTGCTAGTTCCCACGTTATAGCCCAGTTCGTTGAAACCCTTCCGCATGTACTCCGCGTTATTCCACAGATTTTGAACATGCTGCGGTTCAGTCTCGATAATATCAAGAGCCGCCAGCACGGCTGCCGTATTGGGCGCAGGCATAGCCGCCGAGAAGATGAGCGAACGCGCCTTGTGCTGGATGTAGTAAATCACCTCGGCGCTGCCCGCGATAAACCCGCCGATGGAGGCAAAACTTTTGCTGAACGTCCCCATCATCAAATCAACCTGATCGGTCAGGCCATAATGTGCGGCTGTGCCGCGTCCGCCGCCCGTCACGCCCACGCCATGCGCGTCGTCCACCATAATGCGTGCGCCGTACTTCTTACACACCGCCACAATTTCTGGAAGCAGGGCAATATCGCCGCCCATGCTGTAAACGCCATCCACGATCACTAGCTTGCCGCCATCGCTAGGCAGCTTGCTCAACACGCTTTCGAGGCTATCCACGCTGTTATGGCGGAAACGCTTCATCTCCGCGCCGGACATGGTTACGCCGTCTACAATGCTGGCATGATCGTCCTTGTCGAGGATGATCGTGTCGCCCTTTTGAGCAATCGCCGAAATCGCGCCCACGTTGCTCTGATAACCGGTGGAAAACACCACCGCCGCTTCCATCCCCACGAACTTCGCCAACCGGCGCTCCAGTTCAAGGTGCAGATCCAGTGTCCCGTTCAGGAAACGTGAACCCGTCACGCTGGTTCCGTAACGCCTCACAGCCTCAATGGCGGCGTTCCGAACACGGGGATCTGTCGTTAGCCCCAGATAATTGTTGGAGCCAAGCATCACAACTTCGTGACCTTCAAAAACTGCCGTTACGCCTTCTGTTTCGCTCAGAGCGCGGAAATAGGGGTACATGCCTACTTCCGTCGCTTCTTTTGCGCGGTGAATCGTCTCATCTGTACGGATTTTATCGAACAAGTCAGCCATAAACTGGCTCCCTTCTGTCGTTTCTGGGTTCGGCGTTTGGAATTATGCACTTCGTGTAACAACAACACGTATCAAAATAACAACACCAACCGTGAGGTTATGATTTGTGAATCGCATCACATTCAAAACTTTAACAACGTTTTGGACGTTTCGCAATCCACAGGCGAAGTTCGTACACGAAAATCGCGCTCTCCACTTGCACATTTTAACCGGCAGCGGTTACAATCGAAGCGTTCAATATCGTGTTCAATGTCGGAGTAGTGGCATGTCGTCAATGACTGTTCGGCGGCTGGTTGTTTGGGGCATTTCGGCAGCTTTGGGCTTCGTGCTCACCTATCTCATCGTGACCGTTGGCTTCCCGATTGTGAAACCGGAAGCAGTGGGCATGACGCTGGAGAAATTCGGGTTCGGTTATTTCATCGTGACCTACACCCCGATTATGTTGATCTTCGTCACATGGCTGGATGCGTTCCTCGGCACCAAGATTCTGCCGGACTAACCCCAACCGACTTCCGGTTCGCGTATGTTAAACCCGCCTTATCGGCGGGTTTTGCGTTTTTAGGCAGCGGTCATCCCGATGCAATCTGATAGAGACACCGCTTCGAACATTACGCCTAGTGCTTTTGCCCATCTGCCGCTATGAGATGGGGAATCACGACATCACTCCGGTGGGTTCAGGAATGAGAATACCTTCTTCTAGGGCGGTTTTCAGCCACAAGGCCTTCGCTTCATCCAACATCATCAGCGCATCTTCGCGGCTGTCCCCCTGCGTCATACACCCTTTCAAAAGAGGAGTGGATGCAAACCACACGCCACCTTCATCGGGGGTCAATTCGATGGTATAGGGGAGTCTACTGTAATCGGTCAACCTGTGATTCCCTTGTGTTCACCCCGTTGAAGACTTGCCAATCTTGAATATAGATTAAATCATTCCTTGATGTTTTGCCCAAGTCACCCTCGTGCATTTTCCCTCCCACCCCCGCTTGTGTGGCTGGCGAGGGAGGCGCTACACTGAGGGGATACCCATCATAGCAAGGTCAGCACCATGTACCCGCACAACCGCTTCACCCATGCGTTCACCCGCACCCCCACCAACAACCTCAGCGCCGGCCTGACTAGCCAGACAATCGGTGCGCCCGATATGGCGCTGGCCTACCAGCAGCACACCGACTATCAGGATGCGCTGCGTGCCTGCGGCTTGAGCGTGACCACCCTCGCAGGCGACCCGACCTACCCCGATGGCTGTTTCGTGGAAGATGCCGCAGTCATCTATGGTGATCTGGTCGTCATCACGCAACCGGGCGCACTATCCCGCCGGGGCGAGGCAGACGCCATCGCCGCCGCATTCGCCCACCGCCCCGTCATCCGGCTGACTGGAGAGGCTTATCTGGACGGTGGAGACGTGCTGTTCTGCGCCGATCGGGTGCTGATCGGCCTCTCCGAGCGCACCAACCGCACAGGTGCGACAGCTCTGCGAAACGCGCTGCGCGACTATGACTCGGCGGTACGAGTCGAATTTGTGCCAATTTCCGGCGTGCTGCACCTCAAAACCGGCGTGACCGAACTCGCTCCCGGCGTGCTGGTCTTTTCACCCCTTATGCAAACCGAAGCCGACTTCAGCTTTGCCGAATGCCACACCCTGCCCGAACGCGAATGGCACGGTGCCAACCTCGTCCCCATCAACGACTCGCTGCTCATCATGCAAGGCTACCCGACTGTCACGGAATTAGCCGCCAAACACGCCCGAACCGTTCACACCTTAGCCATGAGCGAATTTGAGAAAATGGATGGTAGCCTTTCCTGTCTATCGCTGCGCTATCACGCCTGAGTCGGGCTGTCTCACAAAACTCTCAGGTGCGTTCGTGCAAGATTTCACGGTCTGATAGCTTTTGAAAGTTCACCGCTGCTATAGTGCGCCGCATGAACAATCAATCTTCGCGCCTACCCGGTTTTTACAAACGTCCGCAGGCTGAACGCGCCGCCCTCATCGCACAGTGGGCCGCGCTGTCCGGCTCCGATTTGGCTGCGCTCAACGCCGGACTAGACCCGTCTATCGCCGAAAACATGATTGAAAATGTCATCGGTGTCTACGGGTTTCCGGTCGGCATCGCCACCAACTTCCTCATCAACGACCGCGACTACCTTATTCCGATGGTCATCGAAGAACCGTCAGTGGTAGCCGCCGTGAGCAACGCCGCCAAACTGTTCCGCGAAGGCGGCGGCTTCCACACCAGCAGCGATGAGCCGGTCATGATCGGGCAAATTCAAGTGCTTGATCTACCTAATTTGCAGGCCGCAGCAGCCACCATCCTCAGCCACAAAGCCGAACTCATGGCGGAAGCGGATCGCGTGGGCGGGAGCATCGTCAAGCATGGTGGCGGCGCACGCGACATTGAAGTGCGTCCGATAGCCAAGTCCAGCGTTGGCCCTATGCTGATCGTCCATCTGCTGATGGACACCCGCGACGCGATGGGCGCGAACGCCATCAACACCGCCGTCGAACACCTCGCGCCACGCATCGAACAACTCACAGGCGGGCGCGTCAACCTGCGAATCCTCAGCAACCTCACCGACCGCCGCAAAGCTCGCGCCGAAGGGCGCATTCCGGCGGCTGAACTGACCACCGATACAATTGCCGGAGCCGACGCGGTGGATGCCATCGTGGAAGCGGGCGCGTTTGCCGAAGTAGACCCCTACCGCGCCACCACCCACAACAAGGGCATTATGAACGGCGTGGACGCAGTGGTCATCGCTACTGGCAACGACTGGCGGGCAGTCGAAGCTGGCGCTCATGCCTACGCCGCCCGTGACGGTCAGTACCGCAGCCTCACCCGCTGGTGGAAAGACGATCAGGGCGATTTGCGCGGCAGCATCGAACTACCGCTGGCGCTAGGGATTGTGGGCGGCGCAACTCGCGTCCATCCGGTCGCAGGCATCGCGCTACGTATCCTCGGCATCGAAAACGCCCGCCAATTGTCAGAAATTGCCGCCGCCGTCGGGCTTGCTCAAAACCTCGCGGCAATTCGCGCCCTCGCCACTGTGGGCATCCAGCAGGGACACATGCGGATGCACGCCCGCCAGTTGGCGCTGGCCGCCGGTGCGCAGGGCGAACTGGTCGCCCGTGTGGTGCAAGCCATGATTGATGAAGGTCAAATCCGTCTGGAACGAGCCAAGTCGCTCGTTCATGAGTGGACAACCCAGTAAGGAAGTGACGAATGACTGTAAACGGAACGCAGATGAATGCCGCCTCAAATCTGATGCGTCCCGACCATCAGGTGGGGATTGTCGGGTACGGGGCGTATGTGCCGCGCTACCGCCTGCCCGGCGCGGAAGTGTCCCGCGTGTGGACGAACGGCTTGGGCGGCAGCCCGATCATCGAAAAAGCCGTCGCCGGACTCGATGAAGATGTCACCACCATGTCGGTCGAAGCCGCCCGCAATGCGCTGGCGCGTGCCGCCATTGACCCGCAACTCATCCGCGCCGTGTGGGTGGGCAGCGAAAGCCACCCCTATGCCGTCAAGCCCACCAGCACGATTGTGGCGGAAAGCATCGGCACATCGGCTAATATTCTAGCCGCCGACTGGGAGTTCGCCTGTAAAGCTGGTACGGAAGCCGTACAAGCCTCCATCGGCATGATCGGCAGCGGCATGACGGCCTATACCCTCAGCATCGGCATGGACACCGCGCAGGGTCGCCCCGGTGACGCGCTCGAATACACCGCAGCCTCCGGCGGCGCGGCCTTCCTGCTCGGCCCCGCTGCCGAATCCTGTGCGGTCTATCAGGGTAGCTACAGTTTCGTGACCGACACGCCCGATTTCTGGCGGCGTTCCGGCGAAACCTACCCCAGTCATGGCGACCGCTTCACTGGCGAACCGGCCTATTTCGCGCATGTCACCACCGCCGCGCAATCCCTGATGGACATGATGGGAACCACCGCCGCCGACTACACTTATGGCGTGTTCCATCAGCCCAACGTGAAATTCCCCAGCCGCGCTGCGGAAATGCTCGGTTTCAAAGAGGAACAGATCAAAGAAGGGCTACTGGCAGGTGTGATCGGGAATGTGTATTCCGGCTCGTGTATGCTCGGCCTGACCGCCATTCTCGACCAAGCCAAACCCGGCGATCGCGTGTTGATGGTCAGCTACGGCAGCGGCGCAGGTTCGGATGCGTTCGATATTCGCGTCACCGAACGGGTAACGGCCGTTCAGCACCGCGCCCCCACCACCCGCAATTACATCGCCCGCCGTACCCAGATTGACTATGCCACCTACTGCCGTTATCGCGGCAAACTGAAGGACTAAGTGCGATCATGCGACCCGTAGCAATTGTTGGAATTGGACAGACTCCCGTTGGAGAACACTGGTCAAGCAGCCTGCGAATGCTGGCGGCAGATGCCATACACCATGCCTTTCAGGATGCCAGCCTGAGACAGGTCGACTCGCTTTACATCGGCAATGCTTACGGGGCGGCCTTCAGCAGCCAGCAACAGCTTGGTTCGCTGGTCGCAGATTATGCCGGTCTGGGGAATATCGAAGCCTGCACGCTCGAAGCAGGCGATGCTTCCGGCGCGGCGGCGCTGCGGGCGGGCTATCTGGCGGTGGCCTCCGGCGCGGTGGAAACGGCGCTCGTCCTCGGCGTCGAAAAATCAACCGACACCATCGGCAGCGCCCATGTGGAAGCACGCGGCGTCAGCCTCGATGCCGACTACGAGGCCGCGCACGGCGTCACCCTCACGGCGCTGGCGGCTCTGCTCATGCGGCGCTATATGTACGAACATGGGCTGCCACTGGATGCGTTTGAAGGATTCAGCATCAACGCCCATGCCAACGGCGCTCGCAGCGAGTACGCCATGTTCCGCAATCTCATCAAGCCCGGACGCTTTGCCAAAGCGCCCATGATTGCCGATCCGGTCAGCCTGTTCGACAGTGCGCCGGATGGCGATGGCGCTGCCGCCGTCATCCTGACCAGCGCCGAACGCGCCGCCGATCTGGTGGCACAACCGGTTATCATCGCCGCCAGCGCCGCCGCCACCGATACCCTCGCCCTGCAAGACCGCGCCGATATGCTCCACCTGAAAGCGGTGCAGTCCTCTGCCAGTCGTGCATTCGCGCAGGCCGGTCTGCAACCGGACGATGTGAGCTTCTTTGAGTTGCACGACGCCTACACCGTATTATCCGCGCTGGCGCTGGAAGCCAGCGGATTCGCGGAACGCGGTCAGGGGTGTGCGCTGGCGCAAAGCAACAGCATCGGGCTGACCAGCAAACTCCCGTTGAGTACGTTTGGCGGCCTGAAAGCACGCGGCAACCCAGCGGGCGCAACCGGCATCTATCAAGCGGTAGAAGCCACCATGCAGCTACGCGGTATTGCCGGCGCGAATCAGGTGGTGGGCGCGAAGGTCGGCCTACTTCAGAATCTCGGCGGGCTAGGCAGTAGCGCCTACACTCACATTTTGCGTGTTTGACCGTACAACACAGGGTCAAAAGATGAACAACAGCTAATAAAGAGGGCTTCTGATAGCTCTCACAAGGGCAACTGATAGGTTTTGATAGACCAACAAGCCTAGCATTAACCTATATTCGTGCAGAAATGCACAAGAACACTGACGAAGCAACATGCACGGAGGAACACAAATCATGCAGATTTCAAGACACTGGCGTTTGAACCCGCAGCGGTATCGTCTTCAGGGCGTGCGCTATGGGAATGGCGATATGAGTCTGCAAACCCGCCCGGTTCCAGCGAATACCGAGCAGACCGCTACGGTTCGTAACGTGGCTGAAAAAGACGAAAAGGTTGCTCTGAAGGCCGCCAGCTAGGGCCGGAGCGCGACTGCCCTATGAGTACCGAACGTAAACCGGTTGACGTGCAGCACGAACCCTTTACTTTTGCTGGCACAGGCGAGATTTATTCGTTCACAACCTTGCAGGAATCCCCTGAAGGGTTTGACGATCAAGCGCCTTATATGCTGGCTATTGTGAAACTGGACGAAGGGCCGCTTGTCACCGCACAACTTACCGATGTAGATGGCACGGTAGCCATCGGCGACCGTGTGGAAATGGTCACGCGCAAGCTCACCACTGAAGGTGAGCGCGGTATGATCGTCTACGGGTACAAATTTCGCCCCGTACTGGCACGTACCAGCGCGACCTAGATCAGCCACCTTCCCTCCTGCGACAATCACAGCGCCCCTCGTTAAGCGAGGGGTGTTTTGTTGCCCCATCATCGGCTATGACAATGCCTCTATATGACCACAGAGATTGACCCCTCGAAACAAATATCACTTCCCTCCCGAAAGTTACAAATCCATGCCTTGATGTATTACTAATGACATTGGGAGGCAATCCACTTCTCATCTAGAATCTTGATTTAGACACATTACTCATCAGTCGTGTCTGGTCGGTCGCAGCCTTACATCTACCCCCATACCAGAACATAACGATGAGTGTTGTTTTGGTACGGTTTTATGTAAGGACAGGCTTAAATGCAAGCAATGCAAGGCATCCAACCGTTCGAGCAGCTCATGATCCTGATTGTGCTGGCAACCGCCTTCTTGGCGCTGGGCTATGCCTACTGGCTGGCCCGCCAGACCTTCGCTGCTGATAAAGGCAGCGCAGCTATGCAGCGCATCTGGGGGTTCATCAAGGATGGCGCCAACGCCTACCTGCGTACCCAGCTACGCACCATCGTTATTCTGATCGTTGTACTCACTGTCGCCATGTTCCTGAGCGTGGCACTCGTGAAACCAACGGGAGAGGCAAACGAGTTATTCTGTCCTACAGAAGTGGAAACGGCCTTTGCAGCCGATATTGCTGCCAACGCGCCGACCAAGCCCTCCGAGGCAGAGGTGTTAGCGACACTCGAAGCCCGTACCTTAACCGTCAAGCAGGTCGCTACCAACTACGAATACACCACATTCAATTCTGAACGGGTCGCCGGACGGGTGAATTGTTCCTCTGCCGTCACGGGCATCGCCATCGGGCGTGCGCTGGCCTTTGCGATGGGCGCATCCTTCTCGGCGATGGTCGGATTCATCGGCATGAACATGGCCGTTCAGGGGAATGTGCGCGTGGCTGCGGCATCACGCTTCAGCTTTAAACGCGCCCTGACGATTGCCTATCGTTCCGGCACGATCACCGGTATGCTCACCGATGGTCTAGGGCTACTCGGTGGCACACTCATCTTTATCATCTTTGGTAAAGCTGCCCCGGATGTGCTACTCGGCTTCGGCTTTGGCGGCACGCTGCTGGCGCTGTTCATGCGCGTGGGCGGCGGCATCTATACCAAAGCGGCGGATGTCGGCGCTGACCTCGTGGGCAAGGTCGAAGCCGACCTGCCGGAAGATGACCCGCGCAACGCCGCCGTAATTGCCGACCTCGTGGGCGACAATGTGGGCGACTGCGCAGGCATGGCCGCCGACATCTTTGAAAGCTACGAAGTCACCATCGTCTCCAGCCTGATCCTCGGTCTGGCGCTGACCGCCCTCACCGGGCAGTTGTTCTGGATCGTGCTGCCGCTGTTGGTTCGCGGCATCGGCGTGGTCAGTTCCATCGTCGGCACTTACGCGGTATCCCTGTGGAACGTGGAAGATGCCGAAGAAGCCATGTACAAGAGCTATGAAATCTCCAGCGCCATCACCATTATCTCGACCTTCCTGCTGGCAGTATTCTATGCAGGCAACCAAGACCCGAATGGTGATCTCCTCTCGCATCTCTCGCTCGGCTCGCTGGTCGCCATCGGTGTCGCACTCGCGGTAGCGTTTAACCCGCTGACCGCCTATGCCACCAGCGCCAAGAGCAAGCGCGTCCAAAACATCGCCAAAGCCACCGCTTTTGGCCCCGCGCTGGTCATTCTGGAAGGTATCTCGCTGGGTTATCTGTCCAGCGTGTGGTCGGTGCTGGTGATCGTTGCCAGCCTCCTCGCGGCCATCCTCGTCTACAGCGTGAACTTCCCGAAAGAATTGTACCTGCCCGTTTTCCTGCTGGGCGTGGCCGTATCGGTTGCAGCCATCATTCGCGGTTACGTCCGCAAGAATGTGGTGGGCGGCATCTTCCAAGCCCTGTGGGTCATGGTCTTTGTCCTGTTCCTCATCAGCATGCGTGACGTGGGCGTACAGGATCGTTTCCTGTATACGCTGTTCGGCGTCACGCTGATCGGCGTGGGGATGCTCTCCCATACCGGCAACAACGTCTCGATGGATACCTTCGGCCCGATTTCGGACAACGCGAACGGCGTGGCAGAACTGGCTAGTGAAGATTTCGACGACAAGGCCCGTCAGATTCTGGCTGACCTCGACGCTGCCGGAAACACCACCAAAGCCATCACCAAAGGCATCGCCATCGGTTCTGCGGTGATCGCAGCAGTATCGCTGTTCGGGGCATTCTTCATTGACATCGAACGGGTGATGCCCGAAGAACGACTGGCAACCTTCAGCCGTTCGATCAACCTGGCCGATCCGTTGGTGTTCGTAGGGGTGCTACTCGGCGGTATGCTGCCGCTGTTGTTCGGCGGTCTGCTCATCAAAGCCGTCAACCGCGCAGCCGGCTTCATCATGGCAGAGGTGCGCCGCCAACTGCGTATCCCTGAAATCATGAATGGCGAAAGAACGCCGGATTACGCGCAGGCCGTCGCCATTTCGACCCGTTCAGCACAGGCGGAATTGATCCCGCTGGGGCTGATCGCCATTCTGTCACCCATCGTCGTCGGTCTGCTCCTCAAGGAACAGGCGCTCGGCGGCTTCCTCGTCGGTGTCATCGTCTCCGGCCAATTGCAAGCCGTGTTCATGGCGAATGCAGGCGGCGCGTGGGACAACGCCAAGAAATACATCGAGGACGGCAACTACGGCGGTAAAGGCAGCGCCAACCACAAAGCCAGCGTCGTTGGCGATACGGTAGGCGATCCGTTCAAGGACACAGCCGGCCCCGCGCTGAACCCGATGATTAAGGTCATGAACCTTGTCGCCCTAATTCTGGCACCGCTGGTCGTTCAGACTCAGACTCCAGAAGCGACGGTTCCGGTACTCATCATCTCGCTCATCGGCATCGTCCTAATCGTCTGGGCCGTGCGCCGGAGCGACCGTGACGAACAGGCGGCGGATGTTCCCCTGCCTGCCGGGCCAACTTCGGGCGACTAAGTAAGTATTCTACAACCGCATAGATCATGAATGGAACAGGGGGCACCGCCCCCTGTTTCGCTGTAGAGCCACCCCAACGTACTTCCCTCTGATCTGTTTTCATCTCAAAATTAGTCGAGAGGGTAAGGATTTTTCTGTGATACACTGTACGAAGTTCAACAGCAGTTGAAAGGGTTTCACAGGCATACCATGAGTCATCTCTGGCATAATCTCTCATCCGGCCCCAGCGCCCCCGACATTGTTTACGTCGTGGTGGAAGTTCCCAAAGGCGGCCACAACAAATACGAATACAGCAAAAGCGCCGGTGTCATTAAACTGGATCGCGTGCTTTACAGTCCGCTGTACTACCCCGGCGATTACGGATTCATCCCTCAAACGTATTATGGCGATGGCGATCCGCTGGACATCCTCGTGATGATGGAAGAACCGAGCTTCCCCGGCTGCGTGATTGAAGCGCGTCCGGTCGGGATGCTTCGCCTCCTCGACAGAGGCGAGAACGACGACAAAGTGCTGGCCGTTCCTGCTTCAGACCCGCATTATGAGGACTACAAAGACCTCGAAGATTTGCCTAGGCACTATCCCAAAGCCGTCGAACACTTCTTCATCACCTACAAGCACCTGCAAAATGCGCAGGTGGATAGTCAGGGTTGGGTGGGCGCAGCCGAAGCGAAAAAGGCTGTGTTGAGCGCGATGAAAAGCTACCGCGAAACATTCCCCCCCACGCGCATCTAAGAGAGCATCACATGACCACATCCCCGGCCACTAGCCAACTCGGTCGCGCTGGCGAACAGTTGGCCGCCGACGAACTCCGGCGCCGGGGATATGGCATCATCACCACGAACTGGCGCTGCCGCTATGGAGAAGTGGACATCATCGCCCGTCAGGGGGGCGTGCTGGTGTTCGTCGAAGTCCGCACCCGCCGCGCTTCCAGCGTGACCCCCGCGTTTGAGAGCATCAACCCCGCCAAACGCCACAAAATGACCAGTGCCGCGCTCGAATTTATCCGGCAAGCCAATGCAGAAGACTGCGCATGGCGAGTGGATGTGATTGCCATCGGCATTCCGGCGCAGGGTGAACCCCGTATTGAACACATCGAGGATGCGCTTGGCTGGTAAACCGCTTATCGTACTGGTCGGCCCCACCGCCAGCGGCAAAACCCGCCTCGCTATTCTGCTGGCGAACGCCCTCAACGGGGAAATCATCGGCGCGGACAGCCGCCAGATATACCGCCACATGGACATCGGCACCGCCAAGCCCACCGCCGAAGAGCAACAGCAAGCGCGGCATCACCTGATTGATGTAGTAGACCCGGACGAGAATCTTGGACTAGCCGAATATCAGGCGTTGGCGCTGACCGCCATTCACGACATCCACGCCCGTGACCGTGTACCGCTGCTGGTCGGCGGCACAGGCCAGTACATCACGGCGCTGGTCGAAGGCTGGTCTATCCCGCAGGTCGCGCCCAATCTGGCGCTGCGTGCCGAGCTGGAAGCCTTCGCCGCGCAACAGGGTACGCCTGCCCTGCACGCCCGTTTGTCCGCGCTCGACCCGACTGCCGCCGCTACCATTGATGGACGCAACATCCGGCGGGTGGTGCGTGCCCTTGAAGTCTGCCTCGAAAGTGGGCAGCCCATCAGTGAACTTCAACGCAAGCGCCCGCCCCCTTTTGAGATGCGCCATTACGGACTGACGCTCGAACGCGAAGCCCTCTATGCGCGTGCCGATCAGCGTGTGGATGCCATGTTAGAGGCCGGCTTTCTGGATGAGGTGCGATCCCTGCTCGAACAGGGTTATGACCGCCGCTTGCCCTCGATGAGTGGCCTCGGTTATGCCCAGTTAGCAGCGCACCTGCTGGATGGCATCCCGCTGGCAGAAGCGGTACTCAAAACCAAGCATGACACGCACGATTTTATTCGCCGCCAGTACACATGGTTTCGAGGACACGATCCGGGCATTCTGTGGCACAATAGTATGGATACTGGCGAGGAATCGCAGCCTATCGTAATGGACGCGCTGCGCTGGATGCGGGAGATATCCTAATCGCATGAGCATGTTGAGGCGCAATAGCGGCAACCCCAATTGGCTTGTAGGAATATTCTTGTTATTGTTACTGGGGCTTATCATCGGGCCGGGGCTGCTGCCTAGCGTGCTGCCCTCGATAATTCCGAGCGCCGATGAAAGTATGCCCTGCAAATGGTTGCGAACAGGAGCAGAACGCGCCGAACATCAATCATTGATTGGTCGAACCGCTACCAACCCCTTCTCCATCCGCATACTCACCAGTTCGCTTCCCAACCAGACCGGACAAACGCTGCGCATCCGCGTGGTTATCACCAACAATTCAATGGGGACGGTGGCGTTCTACTACAATCCCGATCAAGTGCGGGTGGGCGATGACGGTTTTAGCAGCGGACTCGGAATCGTATTCAACCGCGCCACGTCCTTACCCGCAGGCAGCGGCGGCGGTGCCAGCTACCCCGAAGATGATTTGCGCCTGCTGGGGCCTAAACAAAGCTGCGTACACACCTCCGAATGGCCGTTTGAGCAAATTCTATCGCTGGGGTTAAGCGCCGGACAAAACATCGTCAAAGCCTATTATCGCAGTACCAGCCCCGGCATCAGCCAGTCCACGAATGGCACCGGGCGGGTTATTTACGCCGATCAAGGGTTGTGGGTGGGAATTGTCGAATCGGAGTCGCTGCCTATCCCATTGGCGGTCAACTAATACGGATTTGGTCGCAAAGCCACAAAATACGATAAGATAGATTTTGGTATCGTTTCTAAGGGAGAAGTCGAAGATGTCGAGGCCAGAGGTTGAACAGGCGATTTTGATTATTCATGATGGCGATCAGCCCTCTCGCCAGTGGCCCATCTCCAAAGATAGCATCGTCATCGGGCGCGGTGAAGAATGTGATGTGGTGCTGCACGAACGTCCGGTATCGCGCCAGCATGTGCGCATCTACCGGCAGGACGACCAGTATTACGTGGAAGACCTCGAAAGCCGGAACGGTACATGGGTGAACGGTCAACCGCTAAAAGGCATCCGTGAGCTGCACGACAACGATGATATTCATGTGGCGATGGTCGGCAAAATTCGCTTTATCGGTTCCGGTGCCACCAGCCCGCTGACCACCGCCGCGCCATCGTTCCTGACCGGGAGATTGCGCCTCGAACCGGATGCGCGGCGCGTATTCATCAAGGATACCGAACTGAATCCGCCGCTTAGCCTGCCCCAATACCGGTTGCTTGAACAGTTATTTGTGAATGCAGGTCGCATCTGCACCCGTGACGAGGTGATCGAAACCGTGTGGCCAGAAGCATTAGGCGAAGGGGTGAGCGAACAGGCGATTGACGCGCTGGTGCGCCGCCTGCGTGACCGCCTGATGGAAATTGATCCCGACTGGCAGTACATCGTCACGGTGCGCGGACACGGTTTCCGGCTGGACAACCCCCAGTCGTAACAGTCGTCGCTGCATTACACGGCTTATCAGAACGGTTGCTTTCAATGCCCATGCATGTTGGATTTCAGCAGCGGTTGCTGCCCATTCTGCCAGACATCGCCGCGCATTTCGGAACGCCTTTTCACCTGTACGACGAAACCGGCATTCGTCAAACCGCCGCCGAATTACAGGCCGCCTTTGAGGGGATACAGGGCTTTCGGGAATATTTCGCCGTCAAAGCCCTGCCCAACCCACGCATCTTGAGCATCCTGCGCGAAGTCGGCTTCGGTTTCGATTGCAGTTCCATTCCTGAACTGACCCTCAGCCGTCGAATCGGCGCACAGGCCACCGACTTGTTCTTCACCTCGAACAACACCACCCGCGAGGAATTTGAACACGCGCTTGCCGACGGCGGCTGCATCCTGAACCTCGATGATGTGTCGCTGCTCCACAAGTTGCCGCACCGTCCCGAAGGCATCTGTTTCCGCTACAACCCCGGCACGCGCCGCAGCGGCAACACCATCATCGGCAACCCTGTCGAAGCCAAGTTCGGCCTCAGCCATGAGCAGGTTTTGCCGGCCTACCGTCAGGCGCTGGCGCTCGGCATCCAACGGTTCGGCCTGCACGCCATGATTGCCTCCAACGAACGCGACTATCGCTCAATGGTCGAAACCACTCGCATGCTTCTGGCGTTGGTCGCCGATGTGCAGGCCGAACTGGGTATCCGTTTCGATTTCATCAACATTGGCGGCGGACTAGGCATTCCCTATCGCCCGGAAGATACCCCGCTCGACATCCGTGCGCTCGGTAGCGAAGCCCGCGCCCTGTTAGCGGCCTTCCACGATCAACATGGTTTCTGCCCCGCGCTGTTCACCGAAAGCGGACGCTACATCACCGGCCCGCATGGGGTGCTTATCACCCGCGCCATCAACCACAAACACACCTACCGCCGCTATGTGGGGGTGGATGCCAGCATGTCCGCACTCATGCGCCCCGGCATGTATGGCGCGTATCACCATATTGAAGTCGCAGGAAAAACAGCCACCGCCGACCTGCAAACGGTAGACATCGTGGGTTCACTCTGCGAGAATAACGACAAATTTGCCATCCAACGCCCGCTGCCCCCCATTGTCGAAGGTGATTTGCTCATCATTCACGACACCGGAGCGCATGGTCACGCGATGGGATTCAACTATAATGGACGACTGCGCCCGCAAGAACTGTTGCTGCGCACCGATGGGCAAGTTGAGCGCATCCGCCGTGCTGAAACGCTGGATGATTATTTCGCCACCTTGAACTACCAACCGAACACATTCCACCCGACTCCTTATTCCGAAACGGTTTGATACCCATGCCACGACTGGAACCGACTACCGATCTCATCGCCGCTGTCCTTCAGCGCATTCCCGAAGGTTTCCTCCGTAACGACTTGTTATGCCAGCGTATTCGCTTAGACCGCACCAACAGCGATCAGATGGTTGGCGAAAGCGTCGGGCGCGATGGAGAATACTGGTATGACCGTACCCGCCTGACGCAGGATGTGCTGCGCGAGATGCTTATGTGGGCGCGTCCGGTCTACCCTGAAACCAGCGGTCAGGGCAAGTTCACTACGGACACCATAGCCGAAGAAATCGCCGCCCGCGAACACCATTTCGCCGACGAACCGGCGCAACCCATCTGGGCGCTACTGGCAAAAACACCCGGCTACGCCCTGCCCGAAGAACTTGCGCCTTCACCTGACCTCAACACCCTGCTGGATGAACTGATTGCCGCCGGTGATCTGCGCCGCAGTGAGAACATCATCTATGACCCGCTGCGGATTAGCATTCGCAGCGCCCGACTGATTGCCGCACGCACTCGCCTCACGCCTGCCCGTGAGGAACTGATCGCGTTCCTTCAGCAGCAACCCGGACAAACCGCCCGCCAGGACGATCTGTATACACGCTTCGGCAAACCCGTCATGAACGAAATCCTTGAATCGGATGAATTCCGGTTGTTCCACATGAAAAGCAGTGCCAGCAGCCGCCCGACCACATGGATACGGATGAGCGACTCGGACGCAGCAGCGGCACAGCAAGCCGCCGAAACCGCACTCAGCGGATCATGGGAAACTGCGCTACAAAAATCCGGTGACGTGGTGCGCCCCGGTGCGAAAGATGGCAAAACCGCCCGGTTGCGGGTGCTGGCACGCACCTACACGCTGAACAGCGCCGCGCAACGCCTGAGCATTCGCCAGCAAACCATCGAACGCGCCATCCACGAAGATCGCATCGCAGCTTTTGAAGACCCTGAAGGTCGCCTGCGCCTGCCTGCGGACACCGTAGAAGGGGCGCTCAAAAACCCCGAATACGCGGAATACATCACCGCCTATGAATCCGTTCGCATTCACGACCTCGCGCTGGTCATGGGCATGAACGATGTCACAATCCGCCGCCGCCTGCAAAAAATAGGGATACACACGTTGGAACCCCGCTGGGGACAGGTGCGCGGTCAGTTGGATTTGCCCGAAACCTTTCAGGAATACCGCACGCTGCTGAATCAAATGAGCGAGGAAAACCGCATGGAACGGCGCGAACAACAGCGCCGTCTTGAAGAAGAACGGTTGATGGAGCGCGAACGGCGCGACGAACTGCGTGCCCGTTTGACGGCGGCGTTCCCCACATGGCGGCATGAAGGCCGCGCCGACCAGCAGGTCACGCTGCACATCGGGCCACCCAACAGCGGCAAGACTCATGCGGCACTCGAATCGCTCGTCAGCGTCGGCAGCGGGTGGTATCTTGCGCCGCTGCGTCTGCTGGCCTTTGAAATCTTTGATCGGCTAAACCAGCGCGGCATCCTCTGTAACCTGCTGACGGGCGAAGAACATATCGCCATTCCCGGAGCGAACATCACTGCCGCAACGGTCGAGATGTTCAATGCCCATGATGCAAGCCAGTGCGTAGTCATTGACGAGGCACAAATGCTGGCGGACGCAGATCGCGGTTGGGCATGGACTCGTGCCCTCATGGAAGCCGAAGCGCCCGAAATCCACATCATCGGCCCGCAAACCGTGCAAGGACTGATTCAGCGTATGGCGGACTCGGCGGACATCCCTATTCAGGTCGTCGAGCATGACCGCCTAACTCCCATCGAAATCGCCGAACGTCACTGGACACTCAGCGAAATGCCGCCGCGCACCATCCTCGTCGCCTTCTCGCGGCAGTTGGTGTTGCAGCTTAAAACCGAACTGGAACGCATGAAACGTACTGTTTCGGTGGTGTATGGCAACCTGCCGCCGGAAGTACGCCGCAAACAGGCTGACCGCTTCGCCAACGGGGAAACCGAAATCTGCGTGGCAACCGACGCGGTAGGCATGGGACTCAACCTGCCCGCCGACCATGTTTGCTTTTATGAAATGGAAAAATATGATGGGCGCAATACGCGAACGCTCATGCCCTCCGAAGTGCAGCAAATCGGCGGACGCGCCGGACGTTTCGGCCTATCCACTGCCGGCTTAATCGGTGCCACCAGCAAGCGCGATTTGAAAGTGCTGCGTCAGTTGTACTACGAACCGGCGGCCATTCTCACCCATGCCCGCGTCGCCCCCACCGTCGAAGACCTTGAACTCATCCCCGGCACGCTTTCCGACAAGCTACGCCAGTGGTCATCACTGCAATCCATCCCGGATTCGCTGCGCGGCGCGATACAAACCGCCGATATGAGCGAACGCATTGAACTGGCGAGTATGCTCACCGAACGCGAAGTCAAACTACTGGGGCTGGAAGCGGCGCTCAAACTGGTCAACGCGCCCACCCGCAAAGACAGTCGTTCCTACTGGTACCAGTGTTCCCGCGCCATCCTAACCGACAAATCGCTGCCCTTCCCGCCCGTCGCGCCGCGCCAGATCACCAACACCATCGAGCTAGACAGCATCGAATATTCGGTCGCCTGTGCCGACATTTACCTGTGGCTGTCGCAGCGCCATGAGTTCAGCACATTCGCGCCCTATGCCACCGATGTGCGCCAGATGCGTGCCGAATGGTCAATTCAGATTGATGGCGCTCTGCTGCGTCGCATCAACACCATGCGGCGCTGTACCAGCTGCGGGTCGCCCCTGCCGCTGCACCACCGCTTTAGCATTTGCGACAATTGCTATCACGGGCGCACAGGCTACCACAACGAATTGGATGATCGGTAGGCGAGGTCATTCTCGCCTACCCGTTGTCTACCGTTAGTCCTGAGTAGCCGGTTTCATCTCCAGATATTCGTCGCGCACAATGCTGGTCGCGGAGATGCCGAGAATCTTGAGCATGGCTTGAATGCGATCAGCCTTGATTTCGGCGTCCGAACGCGACCATGTGCGACTTTTAATCTCGATGAACGGCTTCCCCATGTCGGGCTGAAGCACACGATCCAGATTGATGTAGAACAACACGCCCTGATAGTGGATGTGCCAGCGACGGCGATCCTTCTGAAGTTCCCGTTCCTGCTTAGGGCGGAAATATTCACGATAGAAGCGCAGCGGGCGGTTCGCTTCCGAAATGAACCGCGAATGGGACAACAGAATCGTGGAGTGAAATTCGTGTTCTTTGGTCGGCATGGTAAACGTCAGCCGACTGCGAACCGATTTCACCTCGTCTTGCTCATCCAGCAGATCATCCTCGCGGTAACGCAGCCGCCCTTTGGAATCGTCTTCAAACAAGAAATAGGTGTCGTACTGCCGATAATGCACCTGCTTCAGGATTTGCACATCAGGATGCTGAAGCAAGCTATCCAGCACCGCAACATCATCCAGCGCCGCCTTGACCTGCACCTCGAAACTTTCGCTTTGCGCCACCCCGCCGATCACCAGCAGTTTGCTCAACAAATCCTTTTGCTGCTCGGCAAGGAACGCATCCACCTTCAAAGCATACGCACTGGCCTCGCGCAGCAATTCGGCCTCATTGACCGTCAACAATTCGCGGTCACGCATCAACCACTGACCGTTACACAGCACATGGCGCACATCGGTGCTTTTGCTGGCGTACACAATGCGCGAGTAAACCGCATTCGGGTCGCGCTGGAACTGCGGCACATTATGCGCCACATCCGCATCAATGGTAATCACATCTGCCAGCTTGCCCGCCTCCAAACTGCCGGTCACATCGCCCAGAAACAGAGCTTCCGCGCCCATGCGCGTCGCCATTAAAAGCGCCTGTTTCGCGGGTAGTGCCGTAGGGTCGTTGACTGCGGTTTTGGCGAGAATAGCCGTCAAACGCATTTCTTCCAGCATATCCAGATCGTTGTTGCTGGCAGGGCCATCCGTACCAATGCCCACCGTCAGCTTGTGGTCTAGCATCTGCATCACAGGCGCGATACCGGATGCCAGTTTCAGGTTGCTGGTCGGACAGTGCGCTACTGTCGTGCCATGCTCGTGCAGAATACGCATCTCGCCCGGATTGATATGCACACAATGCGCCGCCAACACTTTTGCGTCCAGCAGGCCGGCCTCGTTCACCCAAGGAACAACCGTCTTTCCATACAGCGTACTGCTATCATCCTGCTCCAGTTTTGTTTCCGCGATGTGAATCAGGATCGGCACGTCGTAGGATTTCGCCAACTCGACGCATTCCCGCAGCATGTCCTGTGTGGTCGAATACGGTGCGTGGGGTGCAATAGCAGGCGTAATCAAGGGATGCCCGCGCCATTCCTCGATGAACTGTACCGTGTAATCGAGGCTGTATTCGTAGGTTTCGGCATCCGGCGTGGGAAACTTCAGAATGGACTGTCCTAACACCCCCCGCATCCCCGCAGCAGCGGTCGCTTTCGCCACATCCCCTTCAAAGTAATACATATCGGCAAAGGCCGTAACCCCGCTGCGAATCATTTCCGCGCAGGCCAGACTGGTTCCCAGACGGCAGAAGTCCGGCGTCACAAAATGCCGTTCCGTAGGCATCACATACCCCATGAGCCAGACATCCAAGCGCAGATCGTCCGCCAGCCCGCGCAGGAGCGTCATTGGCACATGCGTATGAGCGTTCACAAGCCCCGGAAGAATATACTGCCCCCGGCAATCCACCATTTTTTCAGCTTCAAAATCAGCCGCAATCTGGGCACTTGTCCCTACCGCACGAATTTTCGCCCCCTGAATGGCAACCGCGCCATCCGGGATCAGGTCAAACTGGCGGTTCATCGTGACAACCGTGCCACCCGTCAGAATGAGATCAACGTGTTCCATAGCTCCGCATACCTCCTACCACCAAAGTTGCGCGATGATAACAATAACGCCCTACTTGCCAACGCTCCTTATCCCCCTTCACGGTGCAACCCGCTCGAAGCGCCCGCTGCGCCGAGAACGATTCGCTCGGCATTACGATAATACACCTTCTCTAGCACATCGTCCGGCAAATACAGGCCATATACCGCCCATCGCCCTTGCGTGGGAATCGGTGCTGTGCTGTAGTTGAAGTATTCGTCGTCAGTTTCGAGGAAGCGATAGTACAAACGATAGGCATCCACCCCCGGCCCGGCATCTGTACCAAACAAAATCCGGTCAGCATATTTCAGGAAAAAGCGCCGCGCCGCATAAGGCTGTCGACCTAGCTCGCCTATCCGGGCGCTGGGGTCTACATAGAAATTCGGGCAGCGGTCTAGCAAATCCCCAACCCACGCGAGGTTTTCGGCGTAACAGCCGACATGCGCCCCGATGAACGTGGTCTGTGAATGACGCGCCACCAGCGCCGCCAAATCCTCCATAATCGCCATGAACGGGGGAAACGGCGGGCTTGGAAACTGCCAATCGGGGTGGGCGTGCAGTTCTTCCCATCGTTCATTGGTGGAATCCACCGGATCGAAGAACGCGACCGGATCAGCGACATGAATCATAACCGGCAGATGAAGTTCCGCCGCAGTCGCCCACAGCGCATCCAGACGGGAATCGTTCACGCGCACCAGCGCCCCGTGTTGATCGCGCACATGCAGCCCCAGTGGTTTCCAGATTTTCAGCCCTTCCGCGCCACGCCGCGCTTGTTCACGCAGTCGGTTCGCCGCCCAATCGCCGAAGCGATCCCCCTGCTCCGCCCATTTTGACCAGTCCACGCCGCCGAAAATACGGAAACGCTCTGGTGCAGGCGACTTAAAGTAATCCAGATGGCGGTTCAGGATGTCCTCGCCCCAACCGCCATCCAAATCCACATACACGCGCACCTGTGCCTCATCCAGCATATCCAGCAGTTGGCACAGCGGCTTTTGATCCCACCCACCCCCAAACGGTTCAGCCAGATGGTTATGCGCGTCAATCACCGGAAAACGGTAGTGAGATGAGATTATCTCGCACCTCCCGACAAGAACACCGGAGTGAGGAGAATCTCCCGAACTGACCAGCGGTGGTCGGTAAGGTTGAGTGCCATCGCCGGGGTGCGCGGCTCG
>Ga0172373_10002644_pt1 | contig 27079 bp, 9 predicted proteins | sample Lak10m_2_FD_114546 | JGI IMG/M metagenome (GOLD analysis project Ga0172373, IMG submission 114546) | Freshwater microbial communities from Kabuno Bay, South-Kivu, Congo - kab_092012_10m | ecosystem: Environmental > Aquatic > Freshwater > Lake | place: Democratic Republic of the Congo: South-Kivu...
CTGTCTCGATCATAATGTTTGATATATCTGCATTAGGAGTTTAGGATCGTAAAATTCCGATTCGATGCGAGTGATCTGATCAGTCACGATCTGATCTACTGATTCAAACCGCACATCGCTGGGTGAGAGATCTTCATCCAGGGCTGTGCGTTTGTTGGGCATGAGGGCCATTTCACGCAGGCCATACTTGCCTATAAAGTTTTCCTTGATATAGTTGGCTTCTTCGTAGGATATCTCTATGTCTAGTTGCACACGCACATGCTGATTGGGTTTGAGTATCTCGTCGGCATGATCTATAACATGGCTAAGGTCCCACACATTGTACAAGGGCTGTTCGGGCCATGCATGATATTCCGGATCCTTGCCCCACTCCATGATCATCATGCCTCGATTGGCATCACCAGCATCGGCAAAATTGTGTGGAAACGCATTGCCAATGTAGTTGATGTTGCGTTTGTTCTGCCGTAGATGGAAATGACCGCTAAACACTTGATCATAGTGACCAAAGTGCTCCACGGAGATCTCACCGTGATCGGGCATCTCTACCATGGCGTTCATCTTGAAATGCGGCAGCTCAAAGTGCCCAAACATGTACTTGGCACTCATCTTTTGTATTTTTTTATGATCGTCACCAACCAACCACGGAGCGATCACAACATCATCTTGTTGGAACCAGTCGTTGACAATGATGATGTTGGGTATATGCCGAGCCCATTCTGTAGAGTAGATATCACGCCGATCTCTATAATAGAGATCATGATTGCCCGGAATGAAATAGAATCGTTCAAATGCCGCACTGAGCTTTTCCAAGGCACGCAGGCTGTACTGCAGGGTCTGCATGTTGATTGATGCCCGATGATGGCTCCAGTCACCCAGGAACATGCCGGTTTCGCAGCCCTTCTCTCGGGCAGTGGCGATGAACCAATCAACAAATCGCTCACAGTCCTGATTGTGTAGAAGGCTGTTGGATTTCAGGCCGAAATGCAGATCTGTAAAAACAGCGACTTTTTTAAATAGGTTGCTCATCTATTGCTTTTATTCGTTAACCTTTATGAAATAATCCGTTGATTGTTTTTTTAATAATAGTATTGGGCCATTGTCCAGTTGCCCGGTGAAATTCACTTTTACTGTTAAAGTATAGCACAGTACCATCCTCTTTTTCAACAACTAATTTTTTCGAAGTTTTTTCGGCACCTTTTAAACTGTTTATACGATTTCTATTTTTTAGTTTCTCTCTATTTTCTTCCTGCCATTTTTTAATAATTGCTCCTTTTAATTTTTTTACTTCTGGATTATATTCATAGAATTTTTTTAGTGTGTCAGATTTTTTCTTATACACTTCTTCTGTATGCAGATGACTTGTAAGTTTCTTTCTTTCCTCTGCTGATGTTCCAGCCCATTTTATATTTTTATTATATTCACTAAAATTTTGTCCAAGTGCTTCTTTTATGAGAATGATATCTTGATCCGATATAAGATGCAGAAGGTGTCTTCCTAAACCATCTCCACCTCTGGTAGAGTTTAATCCTTTTTTATATGTGTCAAATTTTTCAATATATCTAATCTCCGCCAACGCTAAAGATGTAAATGATGTGAAATTATCCTCTAAAATTTCTATGTTGCAATTTTCTATACCGTAATCAGACATTGCCTTGTATAATTTTGTATTTGGATTTTTATAAGCATTTCCGCAATGTGTTTTCCATCTTTTTAACTTATAAGATGGAGCCGTGTCAAACCCAATATAGCATTGGTTCAACGGAAGAACTGTGATTTTATAGATAAACATATTTGATCCCAAAGTGTATATGATTATTTATACACTTTGGGTCAGTATACTAGTCTTCCGAAGAGATTGCAACCACCGAAGCCGCAGCCGTGGTTCCGGCTTGCGAATACTGCCGGGTCCATGACGGATTCAAACCATTCATTTCCAGGATGTCATCTCGGATGTTTTGATTTTTCTTTTCGATGTTGAGCACTCGAGTGAACGAATTGGTTATGGCCGCGGTGTAGTAGGCGAAAGGATTGCTTGATTTTGATTCGTCGAACTGCAGACCTATCTGGCTGAGTTGCAGCAGGGCCTGGCCACGCATTTCCTCGTTGTAGGTGTTGCCCGTGAGATACACCTTGCCATTGCGACGTGCCATGAAACAACCATATTCAGTTTCTGGGCACCATACCATTCCCTGGTAGTGCTCGGTGGGCTGGTTGGGGTGGAATTGTTTACCTCGGCCCACAGCATCTTTGTTGTGTGCTCTGCCACCGTGGAAATCTATGCAGGTTCCACGGGTGTGACGTCGAGCAAACACATTGATTTCGTAATATTGTACTGGTTTACCGTAGGACATTTTATTTGCTCTAAAATGGGCGTTGGTTTTTTTTCCGGAGATCGTACACAGGGCTTGGAACATGTCTACACCGGCCGGATTTTTTTGTACATAACTTAGATTGTTCCCTCGTCGCCATCCATCACCGTCGATCATGGTGTTGATCAGCAGCTCTCTCTGTTGGGTTGATATCTCCTGGATGAATTCCATGGTAAGATTTTTTTCGGGGAATTTTTCCATGATCATCACGGAACTTTTCCGATCCAACAAGAATCTCACATTGTTCTTGGGATCAGCCCTTTCACTGAATTGATATCCCAACTCTGTCAGACACCTGCGTATACGAACAGCATGCTCTCCTTCGTTTTGATAGATGGTCACAGTTTTTTTCTGTGATTGATAATTACCTTCGGTGACGATCCATCCCATCAGCTCCACAAACGCATTTGGATATTGAGTTGAGTCCGTTGACAACGGATCTCCCATCAATATCACTTTATCGGTGTGCAATAGATGTTCAACCTTGACCAAGCCCTGTTCTGTGACCAATTTATGTCCGGGAGTTATCAGGGCATCCATGCCCTTGACATCCAGTTTGTGCATCAATCCATCGAATTTGTCACGGAAAATTGAAAAAATCTTGGACCATTGTAGATTTTTACCATCATAGGAGAGTACAAGATCATCTTGTGTTATTTGATCGATACCCAGCCATCCTCGATTGGTCAGGGCCTGTGTGCTCTGATCTACGCAGTAGCCACGCCAGTTGGATCTAGTGGCATATCGCTCGCACAGTTTCATGAACATCTGTGCCAGCTTGCGGGTCATGGTGCCATGATCTCGGCTATATGATCCTGTGTCCACATCACCAGACCAGTGGCTGCGGCCCACTAGATAAGGCACACGATGGTCTGTGACCCGGTAGTGGAAAAACGGTGGGAAATTCACACGCACATGCACAGGATCCAGGATGGGCTCATCTACGAGATCTGCTAGTGGATCCTCGGTCGGCAGTTCTTCAAAGCCCAGGATGTCTTCGATGCTTTTCTTTTTCTTGGCCACGGCCTTGGGCACTTTTTTGGCAGCCCGGGGTATGTGTTCCCAGGTCATCACACGGAACACCAGATCCGTGCAGGGTATCTTCTTTTCGTTGACTTCAGTGCCGGTTTCTCGGGCGAGACGGGCAGCACGATTCCTGCGGGCTTCGGCTATGGTCCTTTGGTTGATTTTGCTCACTGACGGCAAGATTATGTCATACTGATGATCTGCCGCAGGGTCTCGGAAACTACAGTAGGTGTTCTTGCTGAGGTGTATTTCTTTTAATAAATCTCGATTGTTGAGATAGTTCACTTTGGGGGGAGGCTTCAACGGCAGTGTAGTTGACAACATGATTCTCCTAGAATGTATTTATTGTAGCACAAACGCCACGGTTGTCAACCTCTCACGGTATAAAGTTAGCCGTTTTTACAATCCATAAATATCACATAGGACTGCGACACCATGGCCGAAGAAAATCCGCAAGACGTTGACCCCGCTACAGACCCACAGGTGGAAGACGCCCCCTCCACGGCCGTGCCCCTAGCAGAAATAGACACTAGCCCTGCGCCCGTGCCACCGGCCACCAACCCTGAAGTACCACAGCCCGCACCCGAGCAGGCAGTCACGCCACCACCTCCGCCCGACGAGGCGTTCCTGGAGCAGCAGACCGCCCAGGAAAATCGTTGGATCCAGGCCGCGGCCACCAATCCAGATGGCATCAATGACAACGGATCAGTGGTTATCGATCGTGGCGGCGGCGTTCGCGAGACCATCAACCGGGATGGCAGCTACGAAATATCCAGCGGGTCGGGCACCTTCCGCTATGATGCGGCCGGCCAGGAGACGTCCTACACCACGCCCACCATCAATGGACTCAGCCAGACCTACACTACAGATGGCGTGGTCGTAGAAACCTATGCGGTAGGTGGCCTGCGCACGGAGACCATCTCCTACAATAATCAGATAGTCAGCACCAACACTACCGTGCAACTTGGTGCCACGACCCTGCAGCAGATCCAGGTAGGCGAAGGCCCGCCAGTGAACACTGCCAGCACTGTCATAGCAAATTTGACCGAAGGAACGGCGGGCGTCCAAATCACAGCGACCCAAGTAGGCGATGGTGAAATCATCACGTCCACCGTGGATCGCGAGCAACGCCGGCTGGATCTCCTGGCCGCAGACGAGGCCCGGGCCGATGCTGCCGATCAACTGCGGCAGGACATCCGGGACGCACAAGCACAGACCGAATCTGGCATACCCTTGGGACCCACGCAGCTGGCGGCCATAGAAGAACAGGCCCAGGCAGTGGCAGCCGCAGAAGAGGCCGTGCTGGAGGCCGAACAGGCCCTGGCCGAAGCCGATCCCACCGTCCTGGCACCCGACAGCGATCCACAGGTCTCTGAACCAGCGGACCAGGATCCCATACCTTCATTGGCCACCACCGACTTTGAACCGGCCGCCGTGGATCCCGGTCAAGATCCCGAAGTGGCCGACTATGCTGCCCAACAAGAGGCAGCTGAATTCGTGCCAGTGGCCGACATCTCAGATGAACCACTTGCAGTGGCAGCAGAGAGTGATCCCGAAGTGGCTGACTATGCGGCCCAACAAGAAGCAGCCGAGTTCGTTCCGTTGGCCGACATCGACACCGGTCCCGCGCAAGTGACCGAAGACGAAGAGATCCTGTCGTTTGAAGAAGCACAAGCACAGGACGAGTTTGTGCCGGAGTCAGAGATAGACCTGGCTGCTGCCGCCGTGGATCCCGCCGACGATCCAGCTATAGCGGAGTTTGAAGCGCAACAAGAAGCAGCAGAGTTCGTGCCTGTGGCAGATGTAGAAGTTGATCCCACCGTGGTGTCTGATGCTGACCCACAGCTGCCACCTGCCGATCAACCCATACGGGTAAGTGATCTCGTGGTACCATCCGCCGACGATCCTACCCTGTTCCAGCCAACAGATACCTTGCCAGATGCTTTTGTATATCAAGCAGCAGACACGCCCGAGGATGATCCCATCGTCCTGGCCCAAGCCGACAACATCGCGACAGACGTGGCTCTGGTCGACGTCACTAGCGGCCCGGACATAGTTGGAGAAGATGATCCTGCGGTGCCGCAAGAAGTCGCGCCACCCGAAGGCGGTTTCTTCGGAGAACCCACGCCGGTGGGCGGCAATTTCGCTGCCAGCTACGATCCCGAGACCGGTAACTATGACGTGGTAGACCTTGACACAGGCCAAGTGGTAGAGACCGGACTCAGCCAGCAGCAGGCCACCCTGGCCGCCCAAGACTTCAGCCTGGGCGACCCCCAGTTTCCCAATGAAACAGAAGACCTGGCCGCAGCTGCCGAAAGCGGTCTCATACGCGAGCCCACGGACGTGGATGTGGCGGAAGCGCAATTTGTAGAAACCGACACCGGATTCTTTGAGCTGCAGGAAGAAGCCGCACCCCAGCCGGACGAGTTTGGTTTCGTGGAAACCGACACCGGTTTCTTCGTCACGCAGGATGAGATCGAAGCCGAGATCGATCAAGAGCAGTTTGAAAACGAGTTGGGTGCTGAAGAGTTCGTGCCCTTGAGCGAGATTGAAGATGCACCGGAACCGGTCTTGGCCTCCGATGCAGCTGAATACGGTGCCGATGCCGAAGCGGAAGGCGAGATCACTGAATTCACAGCTGACGGCCCAGTCACCCGTGACGCCAATGAAGCCATCGCGGAAGCGGCCCGCCAAAAATCCACGCTGGATCGTGCCCGTGCCCAGAACATCCTGCAACAACAACGCAAACAGGCCAACGACGGTGACTGGCGTGTGCGGCTCAGATTGGCACCCAATGCCCAATACCTATACAAGTCCGACAGCCCGGGGATCCTGCGGCCCTTGGCTGTGACCGACGGTGTGGTGTTTCCTTACACACCCCAGATCACCACGGCCTACAAGGCCACCTACAGCCCCTACGATCTCACGCATTCCAACTATCGCGGCTACTTCTATCAAAGCAGCCAGGTAGAAGACATACAACTCAATGCCACGTTTACTGCACAGGACACAGCGGAGGCCAACTATCTCCTGGCCGTGATACACTTCTTTAGATCAGTGACCAAGATGTTCTACGGACAAAATGATGCGTTCCGTGGTGCACCTCCGCCCTTGGTATTCCTGCAGGGATTTGGGGAATATCAGTTCAACTTGAACCCGTGTGCAGTGGCATCATTTAACTATGTGCTGCCCGCGGATGTTGACTACATACGAGCAGGAAGCCCCAACATCAACGGAACCAACTTGCTGCAACGTAGAGACCGGCAGGATCTGCCCACCAACCCATTTTCGTCGGCCTGGACCAGGATCAACAATGTTCTGAAACCACAGGGCATCAAGAAAGGTGCTGTGTCATCACCACCGCCCCCGCCTACCCTGGGCACCAACAGGCCCACCTATGTGCCTACCAAGATGGACATAAGCCTGATACTGCATCCCATGCAGAGTCGCGAGCAGGTCAGCAAACAGTTCAGCCTTAAACAGTATGCCAATGGTGATCTGCTCAAGGGAGGGTTTTGGTAATGGCCAACTACAATTCTACCAGTCCTTATTTTGTCACTCCCTACAGCCAGTTTTTCCTTGATGTCATGGTGAACCGCCCTATACCCAAGGAGTCAGACGATCAACTGTTCCAGATCAACGAGACCTATCAGTACAGGCCGGACATGCTGGCCTTTGATCTGTACGACACGCCAGATCTCTGGTGGGTGTTCTATCAACGCAATCCCAACACGCTCACAGCACCGCCCTGGGACTTTATGGCCGGTCAAACCATCTATCTTCCCAAGATAACCACTCTGCGCACAGTGCTGGGATTCTAAACACATGGCCGATATCAATGTCTTGATCCAGCGCAGGAACAGCATCAATGCAAAGCTGGCATCTTTACAAGCCAAGCGATCTGGTCAACTGAATCAAATTGAATCGGCAGACGCTGAAGTGGCGAGCCTTAGGGCACAACGCTCGCGACAGCGTGCGGGCGGAGATGAGCAAGGTGCGCAATTCATAACCGGACTCATCGAACAAACAGAGTCCAAGCAAGACGCACTCAATGCACAGCTCAGCCAGACCGGTGCTGAAATCTTTGCCCTGGAACAGGAACTGGCCGAAATCAATCGCCAGATTAATCAGGTTCAACAACAACAATCAGCAGCCAAGCAAAGCACTGGTGAAACCGTAAGACAAGATCAGATAGGTCAGGCTGAAGCGGCCAATCCCTACAAACCCACTCCTTCCGAACTGAAGATAACCAATAATGGTGTGGGGGCCACGACTGCTACCAATGGTCGTGTGGGTCCCGCTGCGGCTGCCGTGCCCACCAACGCAGAAAAATTCACTGCAGATTCCAACGAAGATATCGGCACAGATGAACCCACCCGCCGAGCTTCACAGACACAACAGACTCCGCAGTCAGTAGCTGCACCCGGCGGTGTGAGACCTGGCACACCATCTACCTCTAATACATCTTTTACATCTACTACCTCTGCTGCAGATGACGCCAGACCCGGTGGTTCGGGACCACAGGCAGCCAACCAGCCCGGTGCTGCTGCAGCCGGAGATGACAATACCAACGGAGTGCGGAGCACACTGAACAGGCTCTTTTCCGGTGCCCGACAGCAGATAAAACCCCGGCCCAACATCCTGGACCAGTACTCATCCTACAGTTACAACATCAGTTTTTACATGATCACCCGAGATCAATATGCTCGCATGATGACCACCAAGAAGAAAAATCTCGCCGGCTTCCAGTTGCTCATGCAGAGTGGTGGTGCAGGACCTGCTGGAACCGCAGCAGATATTCCTGAACTGTCGCGACAAGAAAGAGATTTTGTCACACAATCAGATCTCATCAATCAGAGCCTGCAAGGTCTAGGCCGCAATCAATATTTTCCCTTGGACTTCTACATCGACGATTTACGATTCGTGGTGTTGGGAACCAAAGGATCTGGCGGCAGTTACAACATAGCCAAGCAGGTAGATTTCAAGATATTTGAACCCAATGGCATCAGCCTCATACCCAATCTCTATCGTGCCACTCAGCAGATGGTAGCCGCACAAGGACTCACGATGGATCGTGCCAACTACCTGAACCAGATCTATCTCTTGGTCATAAGATTCTATGGCTATGATGAAAATGGCACCCTGGTGCAAGCCGGCAAGACCGGTCCAGATTCCTCGGGCAGTGATACCTTTGCCATCAGTGAAAAATTCATACCCATACGCCTAAAAAATATCAAGTACAAGATCGCCGGCAAGGTCACGGAATATGAAGTGTCAGCCGTGGCCGCACCAGTGGACATCAACATGGGAGTGCGTGGCGTGATCCCCACCAACTTTGAGATTCCAGCGGCCACCTTGAAAGACCTCTTCGCTGGCAACGAGAAACTCACCGCTGCCGCCCGACAGCCGGGCCAGTCAGATGGTGGCAGGCAATCTGGTTCAGAAACTGCTGCCCAGATTGATGCTAGATTGTCCAGCACCTATGGTATTCCTGCTGTGGGCACAGATGTGGAATTTGACAAGGCCTTGTCTGCTGGTACCACAGCAGGCACGTTTGGAACCACGGAAGAACTTAATACCGCACTGGGTTTCACTTCCACAGTGGTGGCCGGAAACAGTCCCACCCAGAGCACGGCTCCCAGCAAAGCCAATGCTGCCCCGTCTCCCAAGTTGGTGGCCGGTATCATGACAGCAATGAACCAGTTTCAAGAACAATTGGTCAAAGATGGCGTGTATCAAGAGAAGGATGAGTATGTGATGGAATTCACCGACAACATCCTGGCAGATGCCACTGTACAGCCACCAGAAAATACCGACAAAAAAAGCCGACCATCCCCGCCGGTAGAAAACGCCAGAGATGCACTGCTGCAACGCACCCAGTCGGTGGACACTGCGGCCAAGACCACGGCCGCCACGGCCGGTATGAGCCTGGTGCAGTTTATCGATCAGTACACACGCAGCAGTTCCTACATCACCAGCCAGCAAACACGCATACCTAAAACCGACGCACAGGGCAAAACTACCTACATCGTGCAGCCTGTGAGAGCTGGACAGATCTTGGCTTGGTATCGCATCGGTGTGCAGGCCACACCTTTGAAGTATGATCCCAAACGCAATGACTATGCCTATCGCATAACCTATCAGCTCAATCCCTACAAGATCAATGCCCTGGACAGTGAATTCTTTCCTAATCCTCCGTTCCAAGGAGTACACAAACAGTATGACTACTGGTTCACTGGTGAAAACACTTCTATCTTGAGATATGAACAAGAAATCAACAATCAATATTTCATCACCGTGAACGCAGGACTCACGCCAGAACAAACCTTCAATGAGACCACGGACGTGAGAGAATACATCAATCGTGTGTACCAGGCCCGCAGCACGGAAAGTTCGCAGGGCATCCAAGGATTGGCCAATGATCCTGCCGCCAATGCCGCAGACTATCTGTTCAGTCCTGCAGATTTCAAATCGATAAAGATGGAGATAGTAGGAGACCCGGCCTGGATCGCACAGGGTGAAGTGTGGGAAGGCTGTGCGGGATTGAGATTCAACTATGAGCCATTCTTGCCTGACGGTACCATCAATTACGATGCACAGGAACAGTTGTTTGAAGTGAGATTCAACATGCCACAGGACTATGATCTCAACACCGGACTCATGGATATCCGGCGACGGGCCGGAGATGGAACCAGTGCGTCTGATCGTCCTGATGAACCCACACAGAGCAATATCTATAAAATGAAAACCATAACCAACAAGTTCAGTCGAGGTCAGTTCACGCAAGAAATAGAAGGTGTGGGAATCAGGTTCCAACTGCCCAGCGAAGCTCAGTCTGAATCAGTTAATCAGCCCGCACCAGCACCCAGTGCCACAGTCTCACGTGCTAGACAAGGTCCTGACCAGAGCGATGCAGAATCAGCACGACTGCTGCGACAGAATGCCGCGGCACGCACCAATGGTAGAACATTCGCACAACGGCAGCAGGATGCGGCCACTACCATGCAGAGTGCTCGCCGGCAGGCCTTTAGAGACAACACAGCATCAGGATTCCAACGAGCACCACAGTTGGAGTCTCCAGCAGCAGCCAACCAAGCACCTACATCTGGTGGACAGCCCGTGGGTCCGGCCTCTAATTCTGTGGCCGTGGCCAGCCAAGGTGGTGCTTCGGGCACGGCAGTGGGACAACCGGTAGCTGTGCAGGCTTATCTCAACAATAATACAACCGTGTCAATTACAAATCAAGGACAGATAGATGCCTTGCGTCAAAATGGTCAACTCAGTGGCCAAGCAGCCAGTGCAGCGAGCGATCGACTGAGATTGGCACAACAAGCTGCCAATTCGCCTACCACTAACGCACCTCCCCAACGCATAGTGAAAGAGAGATAATCAATGCCTGATAATGTTTCGCGTACCAAGGGTCGCAGCAAAGGATACAAGTTTGATCGCGGTGGCATGCCCGCTGAGTTTGGACCATTCATTGGTATCGTGAAAAACAATGTGGATCCCACCAGATCCGGGCGACTGCAGGTCTACATTGAATCGTTCAGTGCCGGTGATCCCGAGGATGCCAGCAAGTGGCGTACAGTATCCTACGTGCCACCTTTTTATGGACTCACACCACATACCGGTACCAGTGCCGGTGCAGGCACATTCACTGGCAATCAACAGAGTTACGGCATGTGGTTCACACCACCGGATCTCAACACCCAAGTGGCATGTTTCTTCGCTGAAGGCGATCCCAATCAAGGATACTATTTCGCCTGCGTGCCCGACACAGGTATCAATCACATGATACCGGCCATTGGTGCCAGCCGCAAATTTGCCTTGGAAAATGGACCGCAAGACAGTTATTTCGCAGGTGCTAGTCAGTTGCCTGTCACAGAAATCAACACCGAAAATGAAGAGATCGACGAAGATCCCAGATTCTTTGACCAGATCAAACCGGTGCACAGTTATCTGGCCGGCATCTTGATGCAGCAGGGCTTGATCAAGGATACCACTCGCGGCCCCATCACCAGCAACAGCCAGAGAGAATCACCATCCGCGTGTTTCGGTATAAGCACACCGGGTCGTGCCATCTATCAGGGCGGCCTGTCAGAACGCGATATCAAAGGACAACTGGAACGCAATCAGATACAACCGCAGGATGTTGAAGTCATAGCCAGACGTGGTGGCCACAGCCTTGTGATGGATGATGGTGATCTTGAAGGCAAGGACGATCTCGTCCGCATACGCACAGCCAAAGGTCATCAGATAACCATGAGCGATGACGGTGACTGTTTTTTTATCATACACGCCAATGGCCAGACCTGGTTGGAATTTGGCAAGCAGGGCACAGTGGATGTATTCTCTACCAATTCAGTTAACATACGCACACAAGGCACCATAAATCTCCATGCGGACAAGGACATCAACATGTATGCGGGCGGTGCTGTAAATGTCAAAAGCAAGACCATGAAACTGGAAGGCGAAGCGTCGGTAGATGTCATTGGCACAGGCAAACTGACCTTGTACAGCAAAAGTCTCGTAGGCGTCAAAAGCGATGGCAGCCTGGCCTTGAAATCCACCACAGGATCCTGGGATGGTGGAGGCAGCCTCAATTTGAAGGCTGGCTGTATCAATTTGAACAGCGGCACGGCAGCACCAGTGACCACACCCACCAACCTCAAGGATCTCAGCCTGGCCGACACCAAGTTTGTTACCGGCACTGGCTGGACTGTGGAGTTTGGCAAACTGAAAACCATAGTTACCAGAGCTCCCACACACGAACCTTACCCCTATCACAACCAAGGTGTGAACGCTGTGGCCGAGCTCAGCGAAACACCGGCCACTGATCTCACAGAAGCCACGGCGGAAACCCTGGCCGGGCTCGAAGATGTGCCCGTGACTGACGGCATTGATTCTGCGGCATTCCTAGAACAGACACCTGCGGAGATATCTGTGGGCAGCCTGGACACCACGCAGGTCACTGGCCTGCTGGCACAGACTGCCTCAGACGTTGATCAGGCCTCTGATGTGATATCAGCGGACAAAGGCATTGGCAAGTTCGGTTTATCAGCGGATCAGTTGGAATCATCGGGGTTCCTCAAACCCGGCACAGTACAGACTTTCCTGCAGGATCCTGCACAGTTGGAATCAGTGCTGAGCTCACCACAGGTCTGGACCGGCAAGGCCGGCGTAGGTGGTCTAGGTCCCTTGTTGGCGGATGTGAATCTACAGAGTCTCACACAGAACGAAATCATGGTGTCGGCCTTGGATGGATTGAAATCTGCGGGCATCGTCACAGGATCAGAATCTCCCACAGACTTGGCCAGTTTCGTGCAGACCGCCAGCAAGTTTGGAGTGGACAACACAGCAGCCTGGGTCAAGGGCCTGGCACCACCGGATCTGGTGTCAGAAATCAACTCCGTGGCCAAGAATGCCCAGTACGCAGTGAATTTCGTGGACAGCAAGGCGTCTGAGTTGGTCAAGGGTGGCGTACAACTGGGCGGCTTCACTGGCACAGTGGAACGCAGCGAACTGGACTTGGCCCTGGCTCAGGTCATCGGCAATCCCAAGATACCCACTCCAAATTACAGTTCCAGCCTGTTCAGTTCTGTGCCCAATGAAGAACTGGTATATGACAACGATGCCGATGACGTGGACGTGGAACGCATAGATCAGGAGCGAGAAGTGCGAGGCCTGCCGCCCGTGGTAGAAGTGCAAACTGCTGCGGGTGACACTGTACGAACCAGTTCTGCTTCTAATCCTGTGAACCAGCAGATCACCCTGATCAATAACGAGATCTTTGATCTCGAACAGATCGTGGCTGCACGGCAGCGTCGCGGTCAAGATTCCTCTGCACAACAAGCCGAGCTGGTCAGCTTGCGGGCCAGATTGTCAAGATTGCTGGCTGGTTAAATACTCACATGCCCACATTCATAGGATTCAACACCATCAATCAGTTTAAAAAATTCACCTTGGTGGATTTTGAACTGATCAAACGAGATCTTGCCAACGCCTTCAACATACAGCAGGGCGAACTGCCAGGAAGACCCGGCTACGGTACCACCATATGGAGTTATGTGTTTGAAAACCAAACTGAGACCACTGAAACAACTATCCTTGCAGAAATACAGCGTGTGGCCGGTGGTGATCCCAGGATCTATGTCGCATCTGCCAATGTGTATCCCCAGGACAACGGTATCTTGATCGAGGTCGAAATACAGGTAGTGGCATCGTCTACCGCAGAACGCCTAGCCATATTCTTTGATCAAGAAACACGTAGAGCCAGCTTTATCTAAAACAGGGCATATTTCCAGCACCATAAATACTTGACCACTGTGAGAAGCCATGGCCAAGACTGCTAGACAAACTGCTATATTCGGCGTAGAAGACTGGAAAAGACTGTATCAGACCTACAGAGAAGGCGACTTCCAAAGCTACGATTTTGAAACTCTACGCAAGAGTTTCGTTGACTATCTCCGCTTATACTACCCCGAAACGTTCAATGATTACATAGAGAGTTCAGAGTTCATCGCCTTGCTAGATGTCATGGCATTCATGGGCCAGGCCCTGGCGTTCCGCAACGATCTAAACGCCAGAGAAAACTTTCTTGACACAGCGGAACGCCGAGATAGTGTAGTTCGCTTGGCCAACCTGGTTAGCTATACTCCCAAACGCAACAATGCCGCCCAGGGATTCCTCAAGGTTTTTTCTGTGGCCACCACGGAAAATCTCACAGATTTCAATGGCATCAATCTCAGCAATGTCACCGTAGACTGGAACGATCCTACCAATGCCAACTGGTTGGAACAGTTTACACAGATCATCAATGCTGCCTTGGTAGACAGCCAGAAATTTGGTCGCCCAGGTAACGAACAAGACTTGTTGGGCGTGCGTACTTCGGAATATGCCATCAATCTCGTACCGGGATTCTTGCCAGTGATCCCTTATACTGCCACGGTAGACGGGGTAAGCATGCCGTTTGAAGCTGTGAGTGGCACCAGCGAAGGTCGTGACTACATCTATGAACTGGCACCAAGACCGTCAGGCACGTTCAACATCCTGTATCGCAACGATCAACTGGGATTTGGATCCGACAACACCGGATACTTTTTCTTTTTCAAACAGGGCGTGCTGCAGAACCAAGACTTTAACTTGGCCGAGGCCATACCCAATCGCACTGTTAACGTCAACATCGAAGGTTGCAACCAAGAAGACCATTGGCTATACAAACTGGATGACCTGGGCAGTATCGCGTCAGAATGGGACTTTGTTGAAAGCATCTATGCCGGTGCTGTGGAACAGCTGGCACCAGACCAACGCCGACTGTACAGCATCACCAGCCGAGCCAATGACCAGATCACCTTGACCTTTGGTGATGGCGTGTTCGCTGAAGTGCCAGTGGGTTTCTTCCGTGCCTATGTGCGTGCCAGCAACGGCTTGCAGTACATCATCAACCCCGAAGAGATGCAGGCTGTATTGATTCCTATCAGTTACATCAGTCGCTTTGGTCGCTTGGAAACCATCACATTCACCTGCGGTATCACACAGCCTGTAAGCAACGCCGAAGCACGCGAGACCATACAAGAGATCAAGCAACGAGCACCTGCACGGTACTACACACAGAATAGAATGGTCAACGGCGAAGACTACAACAATTTTCCATTCACACGATACAATTCCATCATCAAATCCAAGGCCGTGGCTCGAAGCAGCGTGGGTACATCACGCTACATTGATCTCACTGACGTCACTGGCAAGTATTCCAGTACCAACATCTTTGCCTCAGACGGTGTGATCTATCGGCAGAACGTGCTGCCCACTTTTGACTTTGACTGGGTGGATCGCAATGAAATCGTGGATGTGATCAACAATTCAGTGGAACCGTTGTTGCCCAGTCGCGGCACCTTGCAATTTTACTATGCTAATTTTCCACGGCCCAACCTGGCCGTGCTCAATCTGGCCTGGCAGCAGAGCACTCGCCTGGTCAACGAAACCACGGGCTTCTTCTATGTAGGCACATCAGCCGCACCTCAGAGCATTGGCAGTTATGCCAGCAACAATGCCCGGTACATCACACAAGGGAGTTTGATCAAGTTTGAACCTCCCACAGGATTCTTTTTTGATGCCAACAATCGCTTGGTGGCTGGTGTGCCTGTGCGTGCCGATGAGAAACTGGTGATCTGGGCCACGGTCGCTGCCGTGGTGTTAGATGGTACCAACAACGGCGTGGGCAATCTGCCAGACGGATCTGGTCCAGTGGCCTTGAACAATTTCGTGCCCACGGGTGCTCTGGCCACACAAGTCATCCCCAAGTTCATTACGGACCTACCTTCTGCCTTGGAACAGAGCATGCTGCAACAGATCGAACTGTTCCGCAATTTTGGCCTGGGCTATGATAATCTCACAGCAACTTGGTACATCATAACTTCTACCAATCTCGCACAGGATGCTGCATTCAGCCTGACCAATGCACAAAGCACAGCAGGCACCAATCTTGATGCTTCTTGGTTGATACAGTTCGTCACAGATGGTCTAAATTATACTGTGACATCTCGCCAGTTGGATTACGTCTGGGCATCAGTGATACAAACACGCTTTACCTTTGATGGCCTTGAGGAAGTGTATGACAGCCGCACAGGCCTGGTGATCAACGATTTTATCAAAGCTTTAAAAACCAACTCACGTCCCGACAGTAACGAACCCTTGCCCACAGACATCACCATGGACATCATAGCACAGCCCATCGAAAGCGATGGATTTATAGATGATTACCAGGTGGTTGTCAGTTACACAGACAGTGACGGTGATGGCATAGCCGATGATCCTGATTTCTTTGATACCCTAGTGGCACCCACGGTGGCACCCACAACCAAACTTGTGTTCCTACAACTCACCACGGACTTTGATGATCTTGAAAGATATCTGCCCGTGGCTGCCGGTGTGGTCAACACTCTTTACACCACAGAAGATGCCATAGAATTGGTCAAGATCGAGTATGTAAATGGTCAGATATTCTATGCCACCACGGAAGAAACATTCTACGAACTGCAAGTGGCCCTGATCAATGGCGTGATACAACGCACCCTGTTACCACGCACTGACTTCGTCAGCAGAGTGGGCCGTCAGAGCCTGTACTTCCAGTACAGACACAACTCACCATTGACCAATGTGATAGATCCTGGTGTTACAAACATCATCGATCTCTACGTGGTTGAACAACAGTATTACACACAGTATCAGAACTACATCCGCGACACTACCGGCACTGTGCCGGAACCCGCCATACCCACCATAGATCAATTGACCACGGCCTATTCTGGTCTCAATGATTACAAGATGATATCTGACAACCTGGTGCTGAATTCAGTGCTGTTCAAACCTTTGTTTGGTGCCAAGGCTGCACCGGAATTGCGGGCAGTGATCAAGGTGGTCAGAGCACCCAAGACCACAGCGTCTGTGAGTGAAATCAAGAGCCAGGTAGTGGCCAACATGAATGCCTATTTCAGCATTGACAAATGGGACTTTGGGGACAGTTTCTTCTTCTCGGAACTGGCAGCATACCTCCACGAACAGATGGGATCAATAATCTCTTCCGTGGTGTTGGTGCCGTTGAATCCTTTAAAGACCTTTGGCGACCTCTATGAGATACGATCCGCACCCAATGAGATATTTGCCAACGCTGCCACAGTCACAGACGTGGAAGTGATCGAAGCACTCACGCAGAGCAATCTACGCACCCAAACATCAGTGTCAGGATTGTATCCATCATCCAATACCTTTGCCCAAGGCACCGCAGGCAGAGGTACTGCTACCACTTCTGCCACCACTTCGTCGTCATCTGGCAGCATCACTCCAAATCCAATACCTTACGGCTATGGTGGAGGCGGTAGCAGTAGCGGCGGTAGCAGCGGTGGTGGAAGTAGCAGCGGTGGTGGAGGTTACTGATGGCCAGTCGTCGTACAGTAGATCTACTGCCAGAGATATTCCGCACTGAGACCAACAAGCAGTTCCTGGCCGCCACCCTAGATCAGCTCACACAAGAACCTAATCTCAAACGCACCCAGGGCTATGTGGGACGTCGTGTGGGTCCGGGGGTCGATCCCGCTGATAACTATGTCACAGAACCCACTGCCACACGCACGGACTATCAGTTGGAACCCGGGGTGGTATTCTTCAAACCCGAAACCACACAGCCGCTAGATGCCATCACTTATCCTGGCATGATCGATGCCTTGGACCTCTTGGGCAGCAACACACAACGTGCCGATCGGCTATTCTCCAGCGAATTCTACAGTTGGGATCCTTTCTGCGATCTTGACAAGTTCACCAACTACAGCCAGTATTATTGGTTGCCCGGCGGTCCTGATTCAGTAGACGTAGGCAGCACCACCATACCGCTCACTGACGCCTGGGAAATCACACGCACTGCCACAGGCTATGAATTCAGCGACGAAAGTGGTCGCAATCCTGTGATCACCCTGGTGCGTGGCGGCAACTACACGTTCACGGTCAACCAACCTGGGCATGGATTCTGGATACAGGCTGCTCCAGGTGTCGCTGGCACCATGCCTGCCACCCCCAACATTTCAAGCAGAGATGTTCTGGGTGTGGTCAACAACGGCGAAGACCAAGGCACTGTGACATTCAATGTGCCGCTGAAGACTGCACAGGATTTCTACTACACACTGAATGACCTTGGAACAGTGGATCTTCTCACTGATCTCAAGTTCAATCAAATCAATAATATCTATGTGAGTGCTTTCCTGGCCGCCAATCCCGACGGTATAGACGGCATAACCAACTTGAACAATCGCACCGTGGTGTTTACCAACACCATCGTGGATGCCCAAGATGGCGGCTGGCAGATCAACACACAGTTTGACCCGTTGGCCCAGGTCACCACCAACAACGGACTCACAGGCAGTTATGATACCACCCTGTTCGATCAGACCACGGACATAACCAGCCAGGCACAGAGATATTCTGTGTGGCAGATACAGTATGTGCTGGATGATGATGGCAATCTCTACATGCAGCTTAACAGCGTGCTCACGGTGCCTAATCTCAGCAAATTCCGTATTTCATTTGGTGCCCAGTGGTCTAGCACACAGTGGTATAAAAATTCATCGGGATATTTTGAACAGATCCCCTTGCTCACAGCAGTGCTGGACACCGTGTATTATCAGGACTCCTCTGATCCGGTCTTGTTTGGTCGTATCCGACTGATAGATCCTGAAGAAGTTGATACCCTGGACATCGATGAAATCATCGGTGCCAAGAACTACACCAGCCCCAACGGTGTAGTATTCACCAATGGATTAAAAGTGCAGTTCCGTGGCACTATCAATCCGTCAAGATATCAGAACTTGGAATACTATGTTGAAGGCGTAGGTACCGGACCCGGCATAGATGCTCGCGTGGGATTCATTGACGGAGAGGCATACTTTGGTGCGTTCCATGTGCATCAAGGACAGAAGATGACCGGTCCAACGCACGTAGACACTTTCCATCAGTTCATCTATGACACAATAGAAGAAAGCCTGGCCAATCCCGGAGCAGGTGGTCCTGCAGGAGCTCCCTTGAGCACACAAGGGGTGCTCAATGCCACGCAAGGAAACGGTATCAAACTGCTGCCAGTGTCCAATTTCGTCACACCAGAAACTTACACCAAGAGCGAAACTGTGCCCTATGATTCCACATCATATGACAGCACGCCTTATGACGCCAACGACAATGCTCCGCTAGTAACAGACTATCTCACCATCAATCGTGCCAGCAGAGACCTCAATGCCTGGACCCGCAGCAATCGTTGGTTCCACACAGACGTGATCCAGGCCACTGCGGTCTACAACAATCAGATCGCTGTGCTGGACAACGAATATCGTGCTCGCCGGCCCATCGTTGAGTTCCGTGCCAACATCAATCTCTACAACTTTGGCACACAAGGCAAGCAGCCAGTGGATATCATCGACTTCCAGGCCACAGATGCTTTCAGCGACATCAATGGTCAAGTGCAGTACAACATCGATGGATATCCGTTCATCGATGGCACCCGAGTGATATTCGCAGCTGATCTCGATCCTGAAGTGCGTAACAATATCTACGAGGTGGAATTTATCGATCCCGACGGCGTCACAGGATCACCCAAGATAATCAATCTCGCACTGGCCGTGAATGGCACAGCTTTGATTGACCAGACCGTGGTGTGTCTCAGTGGCAACACCCAGCAGGGTTTGAGTTTTTGGTATGATGGGGTGGATTGGGTACGTGGCCAGCAGAAAACCAATGTGAATCAAGCACCATTGTTTGACATCTATGATGTGAACGGACGCAGTCTCGGTGATCTTGCTGTATACCCCAGCAGCACTTTTGCGGGTACCAAACTGTTTGGTTATGCTCTGGGCGATACCCAGATCACAGATTCGGTGTTGGGATTCAGTATAAAATATCTCAATCTCAACAATGTGGGCGACATAGTTTTTGAAAACTATCTCTACACCGATACCTTCCTGTATGTGATAGACAATGTCAGTTCAGAACAGCCCATCAACAGTGGATTCGTGCGGCAGTACATCGATCGCACAGGATTCTCCAATCTCATTGGTTGGCAGACCGCGGCCGCAGAAAGCCGCCAGCGACAGGTATTCCGTTTTGTCTACGACAGTGAGCCATTGGTGTTGGATGTGCCTTTGGATGAGACCACTACATTTGCACCCTTGCAGATCTTCCAAGGCACACAGTTTATCGATCCCACCAATTACACCTATGTGGTCACGGGCAATGCCACGCAGATCACGCTGACCACGCCACCTGCTGTGGGCACCATAATCGAAGTGCAGGCCTATAGCAACCAGACCAGTTCAGTGGCGTTCTATCAAGTGCCGGCGAATCTGGAAAACAACACCCTTAACGAAAATTCTGATTCGTTCACCCTGGGCACCATTCGCACCCATTATGAAAGCATTGGACAGAATCTCCGCGATATCCAAGGTCCCATCGTAGGAGCCAACAACTCTAGAGATCTTGGTAACATACTGATCTATGGCGACACCATCATACAGAATTCCGCACCCGTGGCTCTGGGCGGTGTATTTTTAAGAGACCGACAGTTTGAAGTGATATCCGCTATAGAATTCAACAGCAGAGAGTATGAAAAATACAAGGCTCGGCTGTTGGATCTGGCCACCAAGGGCGACTACATCAACAATACTCCCACGCAAGTGCTTGACTCGGTAATAACCGAAATAGCCTTGGGCAAGAGCGATATTAGTCCGTTCTACTGGTCAGACATGTTGCCGGCGGGACAGAATTACACGGAAACCACATATCCCATCACGCCCATCAGCACCAACACCTTTGACACCCTGCAGCTCTATGATTACACTTCCAGCAACTACATGGGAATGTCGGTGTATCTCAATGGTATTATACTCACTCGCGGCTATGATTACGAAGTGGTCTCGGACAGCCGCACCATCACTGTGTCTGCTGCATTGGCAGAGGGCGATGTCATCGTGATCAGAGAATTTTCAGCCACCTATGGCACCTATGTGCCTAACACTCCCACCAAGATGGGCCTTTACTCGGCGTATCGTCCAGAACTGTTTGTAGATGAAGGATATCTCACGCCCACGCCAGTGATCCGTGGACACGATGGATCCATAACCGTGGCCTTTGGCGACTATCGCGATGCGGTATTGTTGGAGTTTGAAACACGCATATTCAACAATCTCAAGATAGTCACAGACATACCGCTGACAGCGGATGAAGTGATCCCGGGCCAGTTCCGTACCACAGAATACACCCTGGGCGAGATCAACACCATCCTGGCTCCGGATTTTCTCAGTTGGGTTGGCTATAACAAGTTAGATTATACCTCACAGACTTATTTGGCCGCGGATGCTTTTACCTACAACTACAGCCAGAGTGCAAACCGGCTGAACCGCCAACCCTTGCTGGGTGCCTGGCGAGGCATCTACAACTATTTCTATGACACCACTGCACCCAACACACGCCCCTGGGAGATGCTGGGTTTCAGTCAAGAACCCACTTGGTGGCAGGACTACTATGGTCCAGCACCTTACACGTCAGGTAACTTGGTGCTGTGGGAAGATTTGGCCCTGGGTCTGGTGAGAGATCCTGCAGGCGAATATGTTTTACCCCAATATCGTCGTCCGGACCTTTTGAGTGTTATTCCGTCGGGATCTGAAGGCGAACTATTACCACCCATAGACACCACTACAGGCAACTATGATGCCACCAGTTTCCGTCGGAGCTGGACCTTTGGCGATGATGGTCCTGTGGAAAACGTATGGCGTTCATCATCAGCCTGGCCGTTTGCCGTGATGCGATTGTTAGCTCTCACCAAGCCCGCGAAGTTTTTCAGCTTGTTCGCCGATCGTGATCGCTATGTGTTTGATCCTGATATAGCACAGTATCTCTGGGATCAACGCTATCGCTTGGATGCCAAACTCTTGTCACCGCTGTACGGCAACGGCACCAGCAAGGCCAGTTACATCGACTGGATCATAGACTACAATCGCCAACTGGGAGTTAACAGCACCACTCGCCTCACTGACACACTGAACAACATTGGTGTGCGGCTGTGCTGGCGTATGGCCGCATTCTCAGACAAGCGATATCTCAAACTCTACACTGAACGCAGCACACCCAACAGTCTCAATGCCAGCCTGCTGCTGCCCGACGAAAGTTATCAGCTGTTGTTGTACAAGAACCAACCGTTTGGCCAGGCAGCATTCAGTTCCATCGTGGTGCAGAGCACCGACACAGGTTGGCAGGTCTACGGATACGATGCCACCAGACCCTATTTTGAAATCCTGACCAGCCGACCCAACGGCAATCTCATTACCTTGTCTGCGGGTGGTGCCACGGCTCGTGTGGCAGTGGATCACACCGATACCGTGGTGCAAGTGCCTTATGGCTACACCTTTACCAATGTAACCGCTGTGTGTGATTTCATCTACAGCTATGGTCTACTGTTAGAGCAACAGGGATTCACATTTGACACCCGTGAGAACGGTTACATAATGAACTGGCTGCAGATGTGCCAGGAGTTCTTGTACTGGAGCGAACAGGGCTGGGAATCCGGCAGCATCATCAATCTCAACCCTGGTGCCACCAGAATCACTGTCACCCAGCCCGGTACTGTGGTAGACAGCCTCAATGTTCTCAGACCAGAGAACCTCATACTGAACCAGAATCGACAGCCATTGCCTGCGTCAGATCTCGTGATCGAACGTTTGGAAAACACCTTCCGGGCCACCAGCCTCACCAGCAATACCATCAACTATCTCAACGTGTCATTCACTGCTTTTGAACACATGGTGATCTTGGACAATGTTTCGATCTTCGCTGATCTCATATACCAACCTGTGACAGGAGCACGGCAGAGCCGCATCCTGGTGTCGGGCACATTGTCAGGTGAATGGAATGGCACAGTGAACGCACCTGGATTCGTGCTCAACCAAGACAACATCGCACAGTGGGTGCCCAATCAGGGCTATGCCAAGGGCGAGATCGTGTTGTTCAAGAATGAGTACTGGTCAGCGTCAGTGATCATCCAGCCCAGCGAACAGTTCGATTATACCTTGTGGATCAAGAGCGACTATGACGAAATACAAAAAGGTCTCTTGCCCAACGCAGCCAACTCATCGGATCAATTGGCCACGGCCTATTCAGTGTATGATGCTAATCTCGCACAGGAAGTTGATCTATTCAGTTACGGACTTATAGGATTCCGACCCAGAGAATACATGCAGGCCTTGAATCTTGACGATGTGAGCCAGGTCAATCTCTATCAGCAGTTCCTAGGATCCAAGGGCACCCTACGCAGTGCGGAGATATTTTCTTTCGCTGATCTCGGCAAAGAAACTGCCCAGTATGACATCTACGAGTACTGGGCCATGCTACGCAGCCAGTACGGTGCCACAGCCAATCGCAACTACATAGAACTGCGGCTGAATGAAGCCCTGCTCCGCAGCGATCCCAGTCTAGTCCAGATCATCCAACCACAGCAGACATCTCAGGCAGACCAGACTGTGCTGCTGCAAAACGTCTGGAAGAGCAGTGATAAACTCACCAGCACTGACATACTGCCCACCACTGTCACACCCAACCAAGATTCGGCCTTGCCCTCGGCAGGATATGTTAATCTAGAAGACGTGGATCTCACGGTGTTTGATGTAGAAGAATTATCAGCATCATTGACCACGCTTGACGTCAATAAGCTAGGCGTAGGCAGCACATTGTGGGTGGCCAAGAGCAATGCCTACGATTGGAATGTGTATCGATTGAAATCAGTGCCCGGTGACATCATTGTGGTCAGCGACAATCTCGACGGTCGTGCCTTGGTACAATTTGATGATCAACACGGCCTTGACATAAATGACGATCTCATCATACGGTTCTTTGATCCCACAATCGACGGCGCCTATCGTGTGGTCTCAGTGCCCAGCCTGAACACAGTGCTGATCAACTATGTGTTCTTGGGCACACAGACCACAGTCACTGGCGTAGGTGTGGGATTTACTTTGGATTCCGCCCGGATCACACAGGCCGCAGATGTGGTCACGCTGCCGTTTGCCACGGAACTGACCACAGGGTCGCGTGTGTGGGTGGACAACAACGGCCAAGGGCTATGGACAGTGCTGGAGAAAACCAATCCCTTTACCGCACAACGAGATATCACTCCAGAACAGCCCATATCAGGTGCCTTGTATGGTACCAGTGTGAGCCAAGGCTTCCAGAATCTTGTGGCCATGGTGGGTGCACCTGGTGTGCTACCCTCCGGCTCGGTGTATACCTATGTGAAAACCGATTCCAATACACTCCAACAGAACTTGATTCTGACCCTGGACACCACTGGTGCTGCAGGATTTGGCAATGCCATGGACATGGGAGATCAGACCTGGGCAGTGATTGGTGCCGATACCAGCCTCGGCAATCAAGGCTATGCCGTGGTGATCTTCAATCCACCCACTGCTAACTCTTTCCAGAAATGGCAGTTGTTGGTCACTCCTCCAGACGAAGTCATCACTGCCGCGGATAGATTTGGTCACAGTGTCACTGTGAGCCAGGATGAGCATTGGTTGTACGTGGGAGCACCCGGAGCCAATCGAGTGTATGTGTACGGACGAGTGGATGTGCCTTTGCAAAATGTCACATATACCACCGACGGCACCACATTCATCTACGACTATGGTGATTCCATCATAGTAGACACTGACAGCCAGTTGACAGTGGTCTTGGCAAATGCCATACAGACCCTAAGTGTTGACTACACCGTGAGCGGCAGCAACATCGTATTCATATCAATACCACCTGCAGGACTGAGATTGATCATATCTCGCAAATTCCTCAAGAATTTCACAGGTGATGGAGCTACTACGGATTATGCTCTGGATGACATATATTCAGCAGAAAACATCAACTCTTTCTCAGTGTATGTGGATGAGGTGCTGCAGAGACCCAAGTACGACTATGACTTTGGCGAAGCCAGTTCGCTGGATCTGGTATTCGTATCAGCACCGGCCGTGGATGCCACGATACAGGTGCGCGCTCTGACCTATTGGCAACCAGTGACTTCAATCACCGTGGCTGGCCTGGCCAGCGATGCTGAATTTGGTCACAGCGTGAGCACCAGCACCGACGGACGCACTGTGATAGTGGGATGTCCGGGTACAGAATCAGGTGAAGGTCGTGTGTATGTGTTTGATCGAGCCGTGGAAAGATTCCAGATCACTGATGCTAGCACCTTGGCCTATACCACGGTACGAAGCCTGGCAGTGCCCGGTGCTCCCATTAATGTGTTGCTCAATGGAGTGTTCCTTGCCAACTCAGCAGGCAGCGTCACAGGAGAATTTTCCATTGCAGGTAATACTGTGACTCTGGACACAGACATTGAAGTGGGCGATGTGCTAGAAATACAAACCAACCAGTTTGCATTGATCCAGACCTTGGCCGATGATCAACCATTTGAATCTGCCGAGTATGGTTATGTGGTGGATCAGTGCGTGAATGACTGCAGCCTTTACATCGGTGCACCATTTGATGGCAGTGTATTGCCCGAAGCGGGTCACGTGGAATATCAACTCAATCAGAGCCGGGTATATGGTTTCACTGAGAGTCCGGTGGCCAACGGTGTGCTCACATCGGGTGATCGCATCCGTGTGAATGACTACATGGTGGAACTTGCCGGTGTCACTGTATACAACAGTGGATCAAGTTATGTTATCGATGATTATGTGTTGGTGTCAGGAACCGATATATTCCGTGCTGTGCGTGCAGTGCCTGCTGGTATCAGCATCACTGATGTGACCTACTGGCAACCAGCCAACTGGAGCACAGCGTTGGCCACAGACATAAATGCAGCCGCAGTGCCCAATGCCGTGGCCACCGTCACGGCCAACGCAGAGTTCATAGGTGATGGAACGACGAAATCTTTCAACGTGGGCACTGTGTATTCTGATGCTGGCACATATACCACCTTGGTATATGTGAACAATGTGCGGCAGACTGCTTCAGTGAACTACACCTATGACGCTGCCACTACCACAGTGACCTTTGTGAACGCACCCATAAACGACAGCGAGATCCGAGTGATCGGTGCACGATTGATTTTATCTGTGAAAAATCAAGCTGCCTCGGTGGCTCTAAACCGTATCACAGTGTTGCCGGGCACTGGTACCTTGTTCACAGATCTTGAGTTCGAGACCTATGTGTACACCCAGACCATCACCAGCCCTGTGCCCCAGGACTATGCACACTTTGGCCAGAGCGTATTCATCAGCGACAGCACCGTGGATCTGGTAATAGGTGCACCCAATGGTACCGTGATCGAATCCACCACATTTGACGATGACACCACGGTGTTTGATGCACAGAGCACGAGATTTTTTGATCCTGTGGCCAACAGTGGTGTGGTGTATACGTTTGATTTCTTACCTGCTGCTTCGGCGTCGGTTGACAATCCTGGACAGTTCGTGTTCGGTCAACAGATCTACGATTCAGAGATGAGCACCCAGGATCAGTTTGGTGCCGCTGTGGATTACACCACTGGCATACTTTTGATTGGTGTGCCCGGTGAAGACTTTGAAGACAGCACTGTGAACTATGGTCGAGTGGCCGAATTCCGCAACAGCAGCCGCGGCCCTGCTTGGCAGACCATCAGGCTACAACGACCTGTGGTGGACATTGAGTTGATGAACACTGTGTTCATGTATGATCGTGTGAGTGGCAGTGCCAAGCAGTATTTTGATTTCTTTGATCCTTTGCAGGGACGTGTGCTGGGTGCTGTACGACAGAACTTAAACTACATCGGTGCCGTGGATCCTGCGGCCTACAACGTGGGTCCCTTGAACAACTTTGGCCAGCGTTGGGCACAAGAACGTGTGGGCGAGATCTGGTGGAATACCACCAATACTCGTTTCATCGATCCCAACCAAGACGACATCGTGTATGCCAGCCGTCGCTGGGGACAACTATTCCCAGGCAGCACCGTGGAAGTGTATCAGTGGATCTCCAGTTCTGTGCCGCCGGCCCTGTACACTGGCACAGGCACACCCAGAGACATACAGAGTTACTCTATAACATCTTCCATCAACGAACAAGGAGTATTTGGTACCACCTACTTCTTCTGGGTCACTGGCATCCGCAACGTGGATCGTACAGCACGC
>Ga0172373_10002645_pt1 | contig 27076 bp, 23 predicted proteins | sample Lak10m_2_FD_114546 | JGI IMG/M metagenome (GOLD analysis project Ga0172373, IMG submission 114546) | Freshwater microbial communities from Kabuno Bay, South-Kivu, Congo - kab_092012_10m | ecosystem: Environmental > Aquatic > Freshwater > Lake | place: Democratic Republic of the Congo...
GAAACTGGTGCAAGTCGTGACGCCAGGCAATCACTTTCGGCTCGAGCTGATCTGCCATCTTATCGATTTCGCCATACGGCTGCCCGCTGCTTTGAGCAGATAGCTCCCCCACCCAAGGTAACAGAGCAATCAGAAACAACACATTTTTTTTCATCCGATTAATATTTTTTTAATATGCAATACCCCACTAAAACAGTACCAAGCTGCGCTGCCCAGTCCGAAAAACAGCAGATGACCCAACCGTGCGCCGAGCGGGAAGTTATATCAGCCTAAATCGGTTTTACCCGCTTCAGGGTATATTCTCCCGCCTTAAAGCGCGGCTTATATTTTAAATGAATCTGCTTTTTTTAGTTGCGCATAGTGCTGAAAGAAGCGCGGAATGGTTTCGATACCGCTATAGAAATTGGATAATCCATAATGTTCGTTGGGCGAATGGATATTATCTGAATCGAGCCCGAAGCCCATCAAGACCGTTTTCACCCCGAGTATCTGTTCAAACAATGCCACGATGGGAATACTTCCTCCACCGCGCTGGGGGATGGGGGCGACGCCGAAGGTTTCCTCCATAGCCAGATGGGCTGCCTGGTATTCCGGTGTATCGGTGGGCGTAACCACGGGCTGTCCGCCGTGGTGAAACGAAACCTTTACCTTAACAGAAGGCGGTGCCAGTGTTTTGAAGTGCGCTGCAAACAGGTGGGCGATTTTGTCGGAATCCTGGTTGGGCACCAACCGCATGCTGATTTTGGCATACGCTTTGGATGGTAGCACGGTCTTGGAACCTTCACCGGTATAACCACCCCAAATGCCATTGACATCGAGGGTGGGGCGTATAGAGGTACGCTCCAAGGTAGTATAACCCGCCTCTCCATGTACCATCCCAATGTCCAGATCCCGCGCATACGCTGCCTCGTCAAACGGAGCCTGATTCATAGCCTGGCGCTCTTCCGGGCTGACAGTCAGCACATCATCATAAAAACCGGGAATGGTGATATGGTTATTTTCGTCGTGCATGCTGGCGATCATACGCGTCAGTATGTTAATGGGGTTGGCCACTGCGCCGCCGTACAGCCCCGAGTGCAAATCCCGGTTGGGTCCGGTTACTTCCACCTCCAGATAGCTCAGCCCACGCAGACCCACCGTGATAGACGGCACTCCCGGTCCGATCATGGAGGTATCTGAAATCAGAATGACGTCGCAGCCCAGTTCGGCTTGATGATCCTTTAGAAACTGACCCAGGTGTGCAGAGCCTACTTCCTCCTCTCCTTCGATCATGAATTTCACATTGCAAGGCAGGCTATCGGTAGCAACCATTGCCTCGAACGCTTTGACGTGCATAAAAAACTGCCCTTTATCGTCGGCTGATCCCCGTGCGAAGATAGCGCCGTCCGGATGGAGCGCAGTAGGCTTGACGACTGGGTCAAACGGCCCGGAAGTCCACAAATCCATTGGATCCGGTGGCTGTACATCATAGTGGCCATAGACCAGCACGGTAGGCAAATCAGGGCTGAGCATTTTTTCGCCATATACAATGGGGTGCCCTGGGGTGGGCACTATCTCGACCTTATCTGCTCCCGCAGCGCGCAGGTTATCCGCAACAAAAAGGGCTGCGCGATGGACGTCTGATTTATAGGCTGGGTCGGCGCTGACCGATGGGATGCGCAGCATGTCCAGCAGCTCTTGCAAAAATCGCGCCCGGTGTTGGTCGATATACGTTTGAACAGGTTGCATGTTGGTATGATTTTATGCGGTTAAATACTATTTTTTTTCAATATTCAGAAGATAGGCCCCAGGAAATCCACTAATCCCGGCAACCATGAGCGCGAACCGACAGCTTTCACCATCAGCGCGGAGTGCATACGGCGGGAAATGACCCCCATACTCTGGGCATTTCGGATTACCAGCCATTTCATAGACTCATTAACCGGGCTAAAACCGCGGTGAATATACCAATCCTGGTCGGCAGAAATAAGCAGCAGAAATTCTACGTCGAACGCGTGTGCCAGTGATTCGACAGCCTCCATCAATCCGGTGCCAAAACCTTGCTGACGGTAATCGGGGTGTACACATACATCCGACAAGGTAAACGCCGATACCGGCGTCCCCCCGTTGTTCACGATGCGGAAATCAACGGCAATATGCCCCATTAGCTGGCCATTTTCGTGGAAAAGGAGTTGCCTGAACTGTGGCACCTGACCCATAAATATTTGATTGGCCGGATAGTGTGGAAAACACGAATCAAACAAGCCCCGAATGGCCAACTTTAGGTCTGCCCCTATGCTGTATTCTTCAATCCGCTTTAGCTCCATTACATCAGGTGCTCCCGCAAACGGGCTTCCACCTCCTCATCTTCCAGGTTATGAAATAGCTTCCCGCCATACGCAAACGAAATGCGCCCCGTTTCCTCCGAAACCACAAACGCGCCGACCCCATAGCGCTCCGAGACCCCCACCGCCGCCCGATGCCGCAAACCCAGGCTCCTCGGAAGCGCCAGATTATCCGAAACGGGCAGAATACAGGCGGCAGCCAGTAGCCGTCCCCTGCGAATCAGCACCGCCCCATCGTGCAAGGGGCTGTTTTTGCTAAACACACTCAACAGCAACTGCTCGGTAGTCACCGCGTCCATCTCTACCCCGGAAGCGAGAATTTCTTCGAGCACAATATCCTTGGTAAGCACAACCAGTGCCCCCATCCGAACCTGCCCCATACGCAATAACCCGCTCTTCAGCGCCCGCAAATACCGCTCCCTGCCGGCTGAAGCCATGGGTTGCCGCTCCAGCAACCGCGCGATGAATGCAAAGCGCCCCATCATCGTGCTATTGCCCACATAAAACAGGAAACGCCGAATCTCCTGCTGAAAAATGATAATCACGATAATCACCCCCACACTCACAAACTGCCCCAACACCGCCGACAACAAATCCATCTGCAGCTGGCTCACCACGCCCCAAATGATATAAATGACGAGCAACCCGAGGAAAATATTAAAGGCAATATTTCCCCGCAACAGGCGATAAATCTGATAGAGCAAATAGGTGACAATCAGGATATCCAGCACATCCCATATCCTAAGGGGAAGAAATCCTATCCTGAACAAACCGATAACGGGCAAAGCCATCATACAAAATTCCCTTTAAAATATCGTTCTCCCCGTTGAAAGCGTTAAATTTGTAATACCTCAACATTCCAACAGGAGCTACTGCGCAACGCCTGATATATGCGAAGCCTATACACAGATACCTAATCCCTGAACTATTTGTGCACAAAACCAGCTGCGCTATGCAAGTTAATCATTTTTTTTTCCTCCTCGTGTCTGCCTGTACTTTGCTGCCCTCCATGGCCTGGAGCCAGGGCGTACTTCGGGAAAATGACAAAGGCGAAAAAATCATTGTCTATCCGGATGGATCCTGGAGATATTTCAATCAGCCCAACGGTGGACTGAACTATCCCGTCAACCAAAGTCTGATTGCCGGGCTGGATCAACCCGTCCGCCTCACCGAAGAAGATGCCCGCCGGATTGCTTCCCGTCGTGCTCAACTGGCACGGGAAGCATCTGCAATCGCCCAATCCCGCGCAGATCAAGCTATCGAACAACGGGTGCGGCTGGAAAAGGAAGTGTACGTGTCCACCAACAACGCCAGCGGCTCCAGAGCTTCTCTGCGACTTAATGCCGCACGCAGCACCGAAAAAGAAGCACTGGAAGAAGCCCAACTGGCCCAGCAAGAACTCGCGCTGGCAGAAGGGCTTGCCGCCAGAGGAAATATCCTGCAGGAAATCAAAAAATCCATGGAGCGAAAAGCGCCTGCTTTTGAACTCCCCAGTACCGCCTCCCTCGCATTAGCGCCCAACCTGGCCAATATCGGCCCCGGCTATTACTTCGACTGGAATGCCGGAAACTCCGAACCCCTCAAATCGTATCAAACAGGCTGCTCCTTTACCTTCAACGGACGCGACGAGTCAGGGCGCTATCGAAAAGACATGGAGAAACAACTCCTGTTTACCTATACCGACGACCGGCTTCGCCTCTTCCTCAAAGATAAAGAATACGTGCGCTGCGAAGGATTCCTCAGCGCGGTCGAAGGATTCCGTTTCCTCACCCTCCAATTCAGCTTCGCCTACCCCACCGCACGGGAAGCATACGGCTTCATCGAAAAAGGGAGTACCCTCACCATCAAGCTCCTCAACGGCCAGTTTATCAACCTCCAATCCGGCACCATGGACGCCGGCAGCTATGATACCCAACTGGATATCACCTCGTACCTTGTTCAATATCCCATCGACCAAAGCGTGCTCAGCTTACTACACGCCAGCGAAATGGAAGGGGTACGCGTTTTCTGGAGCAGCGGATACGAAGAATATCCCGTTTTCAACCTCGACTTTTTTCAAAAACAACTCCGCTGTCTCGAAGGCAGTAAATAACACGCCCAAGGCACACACGCTATCACCAACTACCACGCCATGGAAAAAGAAATGCCATCCGTACAAATGCTGGGTCTGAAGCTACCGACGGACCCCCGCTGGGTCAACCTGGCTGAAATGGAGCTCCAGGAGATTCTCACCGACCATGCCTACTGCGAACAAAAAGCAGCTACCGCCTGTATCTCCCTCATTCAGGGCTATCCCGAAAAGGAAGAGATGGTGCGCGAGTTAGCCCCAATCGTCACCGAAGAATGGGGCCACTTCCGCATGGTGTTGTCCGAAATGGAAAAAAGAAACCTGCACCTCGGTAAGCAGCGAAAGGATGAATATGTCAATAAACTGATAGACTTCCAGCCCAAGGGAGGCAGCCGGGAAGACCGGCTTCTCGAAAAACTGCTCCTTTGCGCGCTGATCGAAGCCCGGAGCGCCGAACGATTCCGATTGCTCTCGCTCTATATCGGGGAAGAAGCACTCAAAGGGTTTTACCACAAATTCATGGTGTCCGAAGCCGGCCATTATCGGCTTTTCCTGGATCTCGCCAAATCCTATTTTGGAGAAGAACGGGTGCGCGCCCGCTGGCAGGAATACCTCGAAAAAGAAGCCGCTATTATGAAAGAGTTGGAGCTTCGGGGCGACCGCATGCACTGAAACCCCGGCCTGTTTGCTGCGACCGGGGCCTGGGGTAACCAACCAACGGCTACCTGTTCTTCTTCCTGGGTTGCCCCAATATATCTTTGCCGCTTCCCTCCAGAATAGGGTTCGGGCGTAGCGGCTGGTCCTGTACTTCTGTCTCCAGCATAGGGATATAACCCAGCTTCCCACCCGGCAATGGCTGTAATGCCTCATAACTCCCGTCCGGAACCAGCACATCGCCCAGCCCGCTGCGGGAAGTATATGGAATCAGGTGGTCAAAAACGATCATACCCAGGGATTCATCCCAATTCAGACGCACGCTGGCTTCCGCTCCGTATTCCAATATGAGCCGCTTGCGCGGCTGCGCTTGGGTGACGGTGGGTGGAATAAGGTCTGCCCCAAACACCGGCTTCCCCCCCGCAAAGGAAAGCACATCCAGCACTTTGCGCTTCTTCAAAAAAGAATACGCGTCGAACCCCATCAAGAGGTAGGTGCCTCCATCGGCATCCGACAACTTTCGTATGCCATAATATAAGGCTCCGTACCAGTTGTCTGCACCCAATACCGCCTGTTCCGGGTTTTCCAGCGTAAACGAACGATCCACCAAGGGATACAACTTCAGTTCCGGGCTATTCATTTGGATAGCCCCGTAATACCGATACTCCTCATTGTTCACAAACAACTGCCAGGTGAAAATCCGGAAAGTGCTGTCCGGCGGATATAGGATAGACACCGTTTTGACCCTCGCAAAAGAATATTTAAAGGAGTTTGGAACTTTTAATGCGCTCACCAGCGTTGGTATCATCATTCTCGTCGCCACAAACCTATTCTCTTCCATGGTGTCATTCACGGTAAGGTATCCCAACAAAGACAAGGTATCCTCGTACAAACTAAGTTGGTCCAACTGCGAACGGGTAAATGGCATTTTACCCCCCTGTGCTTCTGCCTGGCTCCAGATACCTAAGCCTGCCCAAATAAACAGCACGAGCTTAATTTTCATTTTTTAACGGTTTTGTTTTTTGATTGGCTACTGCATCCGACAGTGCCCGTTACCCGTCATGGTAATCCTGACGAAGGTATTAACGCATAGACCCCTCGTTGTAGATACGCCCCGAAAAAAAAACTATCATTTATTCCAACATCAACAACTTCTCTATATGACACCATCTGTAGTGCTTTCCAATTTGCATCGAGCCGCCCAATCGTCGTCGGTCCAATCTACCCGCTTCTCGCGGGTTTTTACCGACATACCTTCCCAGTTTATCAACGACTACGAGCTTTACCAGCACCTGTTTGATGTGATTCCAAATTGCATTTCCATCTCGGCCGAGGTGAACCAAAAAACGATTGACCACTTCTGCACCTCCTTGGGCAACCAGATTGTCGAATCGTTCACCCGAAAACTATATAACGCGAAGTCGGGAAAACTAAATCCGGATCGTATCATCCTGCAACTGGAGTCGGACATTCTGATCGTATTCGATGCCCGCAGGGATCTGATTCATGTTTTGTATCAACAGATGGAAGAATCGGAGATTCTACAGATGATCAGCCCGGTCAAAAAGTTCCGGCATCGGGCATCCAGAAAAAAACCTCAAATTGGGATTATTACGGAGGGCCTACACAACCTCTACGTGAATTATCTGGATATCAAAAGCCCCAAACTCAACCTGGCAGACAACTACAATGACGATTTTTTGCCGGTACACGATGTAATCCTGTCCAGACTTAACAAAAAAGAAGACAAAGGAGTGTTGCTGCTACACGGCAAACCAGGTACAGGAAAAACCTATTACATCCGACACCTGGTCTCCATACTCAAAAAGACCGTCATTTTTCTGCCCGTCAACATGGCACATATCCTCACCACGCCCGCTATAATGGATCTCCTGGTGGACCACCCCAACTCCATCCTGGTGATAGAAGACGCCGAAACCGTTATTGCCGACCGCAACCAGGAATCATACTCCCCCGTTTCTGCGCTGCTCAATATTTCCGATGGCTTGCTGTCCGACTTCCTGAATATCCAGATTATTTGTTCCTTCAATGGAAGTCTCAGCCGGGTAGATGAAGCCCTGCTGCGCAAAGGCCGGCTCATCGCCGTCTATGAGTTTGGAGATCTAGAAACCGATAAGGCCAAAGCCCTGGCTCAAAAACTCAACAAGTCGATCGACATTGACCAGCCTACCCCACTTGCTGCTATCTATAATGAGGACGCAGTTCCGTTTCAGCCTGCCGAAAATGCAAGGAGAATCGGGTTTAACCGCCGTTGATCCGATGAGCATCGAATTAAGAGGCTACGCAAGCAAACCGTCGGACAGGTGTTTTTCCCGCCTTCGGCTGCGGGGCGCCATGGTACGTTTTTCGGCGGCAATAAAGCGTCGGGTTAAAAAATGTCCGGCAGCATGGGTAAAAACAGATCCTTTGGCGGCGAATGCCGCCAAAGGACTGACGGGACAGCCCCTTAATTTTTGCAGCGAAAGCAAAAAAGCAGCTTGATTTAATCAACTATTCGTATTTTTTCACGCAATAAAACAACCATTACCTATTCTGCAAACGGACAGGGTGCTGACCATACAAACTCGCTGTAACCGGACTATTGAATCGAAATCGTATGAATACAACCTTTGACGCGCTGGTCATTGGATCTGGAATATCCGGAGGATGGGCTGCCAAAACTTTATGCGAACAGGGGCTAAAAACCTGTGTGATAGAACGTGGACGCGAGGTACAGCACAACAAGGATTATCCCACCGCCGGACTGGCTCCCTGGGAAATACCCCATGGTGGCTGGATGTCCAGAAAATTCAGGGAGGAGAACCCACTGATTATTAAAGCTGCCGGCTTTGGCGAAGATACGGCGCACTTTTTCATAAAAGATGCCGACCAGCCGTATGTCCAGGAGAAACCCTTTGATTGGATTCGCGGATTTCAGATGGGTGGAAAGTCCTTAATCTGGGGCAGAGCCTGCCAGCGCTGGAGTTCCTCCGAATTCGAAGCGCCGGCCAAATACGGCTACGGGATAGCATGGCCTGTACAGTACCAGGAGATGGCTCCTTGGTATAGCCATGTAGAGGACTTTATTGGAGTATGCGGCAATAAAGACGGGCTGGAAGCCATGCCGGATGGCGAATTTCTTCCTCCCTTTGAAATGAACTGCGTTGAAAAACACATGCAGCAATCCCTCCACCAGGTATTCCCCGACCGGCATCTCGTCCATGGCCGTTGGGCGCACCTCACGGAACCCAAACCCCACCATACGGCATTAGGCCGAGGGAAATGCCAGTCCCGGAATCTATGTATGCGGGGCTGTCCTTTTGGCGCCTACTTCAGCAGCAACTCCAGTACACTCCCTGCCGCAGAACAGACGGGCCTTCTTACGCGTTTATCCGACGCCCTGGTCGTTCGTATCCTTTTCAACCCCGACACACAAAAAGCCGCTGGTGTCGAGTACATCAATACCTCCACCGGCGAACACCATACCCTGACGGCGGATATCATCTTCCTAAATGCATCTGCCTTAAACTCCGTCTTGCTATTGCTCCACTCCACCTCTGAGCGATTCCCAAACGGACTGGGGAACGACCATGATCTCCTGGGGCGTTATGTGTGTTTCCACAACTACCGCGGCTGGGCGGGCGGGCGATTCGAAGGATTTAAAGACACCTATATCTACGGCCGTAATCCTTCCGAGCTCATCCTGGCCAACTTCAGGAACGTACACCAACACAATATGCCGTTTTATGGCGGCTACACCATTTTCAGTGGCGCATATAGGCCGCGCAATGAAGCCCCGCCGGAAGACGGACCTGGCATCGGTGCGGAGTATAAAGAAGCCCTTCGCGTACCAGGTGATTGGCACGCCTATATGTATATGCAAGGCGAAACCATCCCCAAAGCCAGTAATCGGGTCTATTTATCCAAAACCAAAAAAGACACCTGGGGCATCCCCCAACTGGTGATGGAAGTGGGCTACGACGAAAATGATGAACGAATGGTACAGGACTTCCTCACGGAAAGTAAGGCCATGCTGCAAGCCATGGGCTGTGTGGATATCACCCAGCACGATTCCAGGCAGGCTCCCGGTTTGGATATCCACGAAATGGGCGGCTGCCGAATGGGGAAAGACCCTGCCACCTCCATGCTCAACGAATACAACCAGCTCCACGCCTGCCCCAATGTATTTGTCACCGACGGCGCTTGTATGACCAGTACGGGCAACCAAAGTCCTTCGCTGCTCTATATGGCCCTCACGGCGCGCGCCGCGACGTATGCAGCCCAACAATGGAAAAGCAAATCCCTATAATCAGCCATTTCTGCTCAATAACACCGCGCACTGAATATGAAAAAAATAAACCGCCGGAAAGCAATGGGTATCGTGGCGCGCTGGTCGGCTGGAGCCTTCCTGCCACTCTCCGCGCTGCTAGATGCCTGTTCGACCGCAGAAAGCACCCTTTTCAGTCGGGAGTACCAATCCTTACTAGGCGAGATGGTGGAAATCATCCTCCCCAAAACAGCGACGTCGCCTGGAGCGAAAGAAGCCGACGTACACCACTTCGTAGCGGTCATTGCCGAAGAATGTTATGAAATAGCGGACAAGGAGCGATTGGTAGCTGGTTTGAAAAAGCTCTTAACCGACGGCTTTCTACAACGCTCGCCGCAGGCGCAATACGAGGTGGTGTTAGCGCTCGATCAGGAAGTGAACGCGTTGCCGGCAGATACCCCGCACTTTTTCCGCGACCTGAAATCGCTCACCCGTTGGGGGTATTTTACGTCAGAAGCCGGCGTGACCAAAGCCCTGCGATACAATCCCATTCCAGGGAGCTACAAGGGCTGTGTACCCTATGAACCAGGGGAGATTGCCTGGTACTGATAGGGGCTGGAGAGTGTGGGCAGTCTGCATACCATTAGCGCAACAGAGCTAAAGGCGGTTTCGACCAAGGAACAGGACGTCGGGGGAATACGAAGCGGGTAAAAAGCTGCTAACGCATGCCTTTTGATTTGTTGTTTTTGTAATCCCGAAAAATAAACTCGCCCAATCCGTCCAGGCTACTATAGAAGGCCTTTCCGCCATTGGCGCTGGTAAAGGACTCTACGAATCGCATCAGATAGGGGTCGCTGGCAATCATGAAGGTGGTAATCGGGATTTGCAGCTTTCGGCAGGCGGTGGCTAAGTTCAGGGTGCGGTTTAGGATGGTTCTATCCAGGCCGTAGCTATTTTTGTAGTATTTCTTCCCCTTTTTGATACAGGTAGGTTTGCCGTCGGTAATCATAAAAATTTGCTTATTGGGGTTGCGGCGGCGGCGAAGTATATCCATGGCCAGTTCCAGGCCGGCTACGGTGTTGGTATGATAAGGCCCCACCTGGAGGTAGGGCAGGTCTTTGATTTCAATCTGCCAGGCATCATTGCCGAAGACCAGAATATCCAGGGTATCTTTAGGGAATCGGGTGGTTATATATTCGGAGAGTGCCATGGCCACTTTTTTGGCTGGAGTAATCCGGTCTTCCCCGTATAGAATCATCGAGTGTGAAATATCGATCATCAAGACGGTACTGGTTTGGCTTTGGAAGAATGTTTCGTGCACTTCCAAATCCTCCTGGGTCAGCTTGAAGTCTGAAATTCCGTGTCGGATATGTGCGTTGCGAAGAGATTCGGATACGGCAATCCGATCCAGGGCGTCTCCGAACTCAAACGGTTTCAGTTCGGACGTGGATTCATCTCCTCGACCGCCCCATTTCGTGCTGTGATTACCCGCTTTTGATTTTTTGATATCCCCGAACACATCGCTGAGCGCCTTTTGGCGGAGTCCCAATTCCATGCGAGCGGTGGGGACCAAGCGCGGTTCTCCCGGTTCCGGCTGTCTGAGAAACCCTTTATCGGTGAGATCCTGAATAAAATCGGCCATTCCGTAGGATGGAGACGTGAGATGGTACGTTTTATCCAGTTCGGTGAGCCAGGAGAGTGCTTCAGCGACGTCTCCGGAAGTGTATAGAAGGAGTTCCTGAAAAATTTTGAACAAGCGATCGAAAGGGGAAGCACCCGTGGAATCAGGCACAAAATCGGAGAAACGCCATCCAACCATACTTAAGAGAATGCGCAATCCTGAGCCAACTGAAAGTAATCAGGTCGGTCGGATGCCAGTTTGTGAATAAAGCTGCTTTTGATAGCTCCTTCGTGGATTACGAACACGCCCGGCATTTGAAACCCATCGCCGAGCTGCGGGCCGATACCGTGGCCTGCCACCACGCCGGCTGAAAACCCCCGAATCCAGGTAGCCAGTCCAAAAAGCTGATTAAAGCTGCCTTTAACCAGGCCAAAAGCCTGGTAGTAGCGACATTCCGGGTCGCTGATATGGATAGCACCTTCCAGGTGAAAGCGCTCGAAGTACTTATGGGCAGTATCCTCATCCGTCATGTGGACAAAGATAATCTGCATGCCCTTCTGCTCGATTTCTTCGCGTTGCATGGCGATATCTGATAAAGCCTCTCTACAAAAAGTGCAGCCAAAATGCCGGAGAAACACGAGCATGACGGGCCGGACATGCGAAAGCTCCAGTAAGGTTGACCCAATATTGGTGGTCATCGATTCCATTACGGTAACAGGCATTTCATTTACCAGCATGGATGGGAGATTTTATTCAGATGATGAAACAGTCTATTACCTGGAATAAGTTGGCAGCACCTGCCCAATTTAGTTGGTCGAAAGGCGATGCTGCATTTTTAGTAAAACAAGGAAGTTGTCCTTTGTTTAAACAAAAGACAACTTCCTGGAAATTTTTTCTTCCAAATAGAAAGCGCTTGCCCATTCAGGCAGGTTATTACATTTTATCGTACACATCCATCACACTTTTCACTGCTTTCGCGGAATCGTGGAGGAGGGTCATTTCATCTGCTGTCAGCTTCAATTCAAGGATTTGCTTGATACCGCCTTTACCCAACTTAACCGGCACCCCGATATACATGTTTTCCAGGCCATATTCGCCGTTTACCATCGCGCAGCAAGGGAAGATGCGGTTTTCGTCGCGGACGATCGCTTCGACCATTTGCGCAGCGGCAGCACCAGGTGCGTACCAAGCGGAGGTACCCATCAGTTGAACCAGTTCACCACCACCTACTTTCGTGCGTTCTACGATAGCATCCAGTTGCTCTGCCCCGATCAGCTCCGTTACCGGAATACCAGCTACTGTGGTATAGCGCGGCAGTGGAACCATGGTATCGCCGTGGCCACCCATCAAAACAGCCTGGATGTCCTTAGGTGTTGTCTGCAGTGCTTCGGCCAGGAATGCCCGGTAGCGCGCGGTATCGAGAATACCAGCCATACCAAACACCTTGGAAGATGGGAGACCCGCTTTTTTGAAAGCGGCATAAGTCATTACATCCAAGGGATTAGATACTACGATGATAATTGGATCCGGTGAATATTGAAGGATAGACTCCGTTACAGAAGTTACGATTTTAGCGTTGATGGAGATTAGGTCGTCGCGGCTCATACCTGGCTTTCTTGGAACACCTGCGGTAATGACTACGATATCCGAATTGGCCGTGTCCTCATAATTATCCGAGCCGCGAAGGAAGGTGCTGTAATTGTCCACGGATGCCTGTTGCCAGGAATCCAGCGCTTTGCCTTTCGCCACATTGCCCTGAATGTCCAATAATACGATTTCCTTCACCAGATCTTTATGTGCCAGTACGTTGGCTACCGTGGCACCCACGTTTCCGGCCCCTACTACAGTAATTTTGCTCATATTGAAATTGTTTATTTGTTATGAAAGCGCAAAATACGGCGCATTATGTTTATTTTTGAGGATGAAAGCATAAATCCGTGGTTTATCTTTCAACTTTTGACAGAGGCTACAAAATTATAAAACAATGCATCTGCTCCCAGTAAACGAGGGTCAGATTCATTGTTTGGAAACACTATTGCGCTTGGGTCGGTTCAATTAGAACCTGGCTTCCACGCGTTTTCCGGGCAATGACAGAAAAAAATATTGTGTCGGGAGGAAAAGAGCTTTGAACTGATGATAAAAGCCACTTTTATCACTGTCTTATTAGTTTGCACATCGGGTATTTTTTTGATTGCACAAAAAAATACCTTCAAGTCCTTTTGTGCCACCCCTTCAGAAAAAATTTCCTGGCTGGATTCCCTTCAACGGGCTCCGCAGCTTCAGTTGCGCGAAACGGAGTTGATTTACCTGCCGGTAGCTGTTCATTTGGTAGAAAACGACCAGGGGGTCAATTCCATTCCGGAGAGCAAAATCCTGGAAGCTTTTTGCACCCTGAACGAGCACTTCAAGCCCGTCAATATTCAGTTCTTTCTTCAGTATCCCATTCTTTATCTCCGCAACACGGCGTTTTATGACCATGCCGATGCTGCGACCGCATTACAGATGATTCAAAGTGCTCGTATCCCGGGGGTCATCAATACCTTTTTTGTAAAAAATGCGGCCGACGCCTGCGGCTACACCTTGCGCAACCAATCTGGTCTGGCGCTGGGCATTGCGCTCAGCGCGGATTGTACCGGCGGAAACACCAGTGCCTGGGCGCATGAGATGGGACACGTACTATCGCTGCCGCACACCTTTCATGGCTGGGAGAATTACCCTCACAACTACGAGCTTCCGGCCCCTGCTTCCGTGGGTCGAATAGTGGTAGAGCGCGTAGATCGCAGCAACTGCCGCACGGCAGGGGATGGTTTTTGTGATACCGATCCGGATTACCTAAACGGTCGATGGACGTGCAATCAAGATACGCTCAGCGACATCCTTCAAAAAGATCCGCTGGGTGTTGCCTTTCGGTCGGATGGTTCCAACCTAATGTCCTATTCCGCGGATCCATGTGGTGCCCGCTTTTCGGCAGAACAACAAAGCGCCATGCGCTTGTATGTTCAGCAAAACCTTTCTGGTATTAGCAGCAAAGGCCTCACTATACCGGCTCTTTCCCGCTCCGACATCGTGCTTGTCGAACCCCGCATGAAGGAAGTGCTAAGCAATCCGGATTCGGTGACGTTTTCCTGGCAACCTGTATCGGGGATAGCGGGCTGGGTACTCGAAGTATCCCCCATTCCTTCTTTTAAAATATTGAATTACAGCACCGTCACCACAGCAAATAGCCTAAGCATAGCACTGGCACCCGGCAGAACCTATTTTTGGAGGGTCTGGGCGTTCAATCAATTCAGTACTTGCAAATACGTGTCCGGAACCGGAACGTTCTCGCTGGCATCCGTTACCGCTACCGCTGAAGGGAATCCACCCAATGCGGTAAACGCATACCCCAACCCGATCCGCGCATCCGCTGAACCGCTCACGTTTTCGTTTGAATCCCCTCAGGCAGCCAATAGTCGTCTGCTATTGCATGATGCGCTCGGAAGAGTACACTGGTCTGCTTCCTGGGATATCCAGCCCGGTATGAACACGCTCGACATACCTGTTGCCCGACTGGCCCCCGGCACGTACTTCGTGCGGTTGGTGGTAGGACAGGAAGTCATCCTACACAAAGTAGTTATCCAACCCGCTTCCTAAACGACCAGGTCAGCGTAATTCGGCATACCTCTAAGCCATCCTTATTTCGACCTACCGACACCACTTGTACGGTCTGTCCTTCCCCACTTGCCAGTGCCGCCTGTACGGTGCGCTGAATGGCTTCCCCATCCGAACATACAAACCAGGTAGGCCCAACTGCTTTTTTGTAAAACTGCGCTTCCAGCCCCGTTACCAGCATAGACACCCCGGTATGCCCCGCCAATGCCACCAACGCCAATAAGCCACCTGCCAGTTCGCCCGCACCGCACAGCGCCGCAAAATACGCAGACTGAAATGGGTTCTGGGACCTCCAGTGAAAAGGCAACACCACTTCTGCCATCTGTGGGCTTACCCCTTTTACCCGAGCACCCCAAAACAACAAGGTGGGCAGCTTCCACAAAAAGAACAAACGCATCTTCCACGGCGAGTTTAAGCGCTGAAGCAAGCGCGCGACCTCCGGCGAACCGGAATCAACAGACGTAGGACCAACAGACATTTCTTTCACGGATTGATTCCTTTCCAAGGTACACCTTTTTATTTCATTTTTCTTTAGCGGCTCTTCCCGAAAAAAAAATGAAAGCTCCCCTTTTTTCCTGCTGGTATGCGTACTATAAAGCTTTGGTTTTCCCCATATTTTGCTTTACTTTTGCGGCAGCTTTGTTTAACCCACGCCTTAAATAAATACAAAGGACTATGAACTTGCATGAGTATCAGGGTAAAGAACTCCTGAAAAAATTTGGAGTAGCTATACAGGATGGCATCCTCGCCCATACACAGGAAGAAGCTGTAGAAGCCTGGAATCAGCTTAAAGCACGCACAGGATCACCGGTTGCCATTATCAAAGCTCAGATTCATGCCGGTGGTCGCGGAAAAGGCGGCGGTGTCAAGCTGGCAAAAAACCTGGATGAGCTCAAGCTCCACGCCGGAAATATCATCGGTATGATGCTTCGTACGCCCCAGACTCCAGGCGGTATGGAAGGCCCCGGCAAACTGGTGCAGAAAGTGCTCGTTGCCGAAGATGCCTACGCACCTGATTTCAATGCCTGCAAGGAATACTACGTATCTATCCTCACCGATCGGGAAAAGAAAGCGAACGTAATTATTTATTCCACCGAAGGAGGTATGGATATTGAACACGTAGCCGCTACCACACCCCATCTGGTGCACAAGGAGTATATCGATCCCGCCCAGGGATTTCAGGGATTCCAGGCGCGGAAAATCGCCTTCAACCTGGGTCTGGAAGGCAAAGCGCTCAAAGAATTTTCGCAGTTCATCACCAAACTCTACAAAGCATTCGTAGAGTCCGATGCCTCCCTCTTCGAAATTAACCCATGTCTTCGCACCGGCGACGACCGCATCATCGCCGTCGATTGCAAGGTTACTATCGACGACAACGCGCTCGACCGCCGCCCCGACCTAGAAGCTATGCGCGACACCAGTGAGGAAGATCCAACCGAGGTGGAAGCACGGGAAAACAACCTCAACTACGTCAAACTGGACGGCAACGTCGGCTGTATGGTCAATGGGGCTGGTCTGGCTATGGCCACCATGGATATCATCAAACTTTCTGGTGGGGATCCTGCCAACTTCCTCGATGTGGGCGGTACCGCCGACGCACAACGGGTAGAACAGGCTTTCCGAATCATCCTCAAGGATCCAGCGGTAAAAGCTATCCTGATTAATATCTTCGGAGGTATCGTCCGTTGCGACCGCGTAGCCCAAGGAGTCATAGACGCCTATAAAAATATGGGCAATATCCACGTACCTATCATCGTGCGCCTCCAGGGAACGAACGCCGATATCGCCAAACAAATGATCGACGAATCCGGCCTGGCCGTACATTCTGCCATCGCCCTGCAAGATGCAGCCGATCTGGTGCGCAAAGTACTCGCCTGATTTTTAGACGGGTTTAAAAAAAATATTTAGAAAAAGGGGCTACCCCCTGAAATCTTTGGCGGCGAATGCTGCCAAAGATTTTTTTTACCCCCCATTTTAGGAGCCTGTCTGAAAAATATTCCGCCGCCTGCCGTGGCCTCTTAAACGCATATCCTTTAGCGACGCCTGCCGCCGAAGGACTTACGGGGCAGCCTCATCCTTTTCGGGCAAGCGCTTTTCCTTTTCGACGCTATCGGTAATGTTGTCGAATAAAACGCGCCCCGTTGTTGAACATCAGGTCGCGGACGCGGGCAGGTATGCTGCGACCCTGCTCAAAGTCTAGGCTACTATCGGCGTCTTTTGCTTCCCGAATCATCTGTTTCAGCATACTGCGCACTGATTTTTCCAGGCTGGGGTATTCCTGAATAGAAATACAATTGGCTATCGGTGCGATTAGCCCGTCAAAATCCGAGCCCAAACAAATTTGTTTCCACGCCCGGCCTCCTCCAATTTTCACTACATGTAGGATTTGGTTGCAGAGATGCCGCAAGTGTCGAACCGCCTGATCCCGCTGGTCGGGGTCTTCTTCGGAAAGGCTGCGGGTGTATGCTATCGGCTGGCTGGAACTGACCGCCGGCGACTCCGGTTGAGGAAGCAGCGCGTGCCCAAAGACTTCACCAAACTCTTCCGCCGAAAAATACTCTGCTGCAACCGAATCATTGCCCAGGATGCGCTTATCCAGATTGAACCCAATCAGTCCGCCGGAATCGAGGATTTCAATAATCTCCTCATCATAGATATTCACCGACCAGGGGTTAAACGCCGTTTTGATATGAGCACCGCTTCCAATCCCCGAAGGCTTCCGGTAACGCACCATTACCCCTTTGGAAGAGGAACTATGTTCGGTGACATACAAAGCCAGGGATTCTTTCTTCCAGGAAATGCCCGTACATGCCACGTGGGTGGCCAGAATTGGGATGGCTGAATACCCTTTCCGTTTGCGATAAGTGTAAAAATCCCTCCTGGATACCAGGCTCATGTGTTTGATGTCAATTAAGATGCGGCGATTCCCGGACTCCTCGTAAGCAATATCGATGATGTCGTATCCCGCAGGCTGAATGCCTTTGCCTTTTGGGAAAAAGGCCTCTTCCTCTATCAATTTTAGCGCATACGCGTGGGTACAGGTTTCAAAATTCGTCAGGTGCGTTAGATTCATTGAAAATATGCGGTGCTTGCCATATTTCAGCTCCCGCAGGGTTTCCTGAATCGCGTATCCGCTTCGTTGCAGGCAGTGGCTCCCTTCAATGGACAACAGGAGGTTAATCTTATCCGTATGATAATCTTTATACCTATCTATAATCCGCGCTTCCTTGCCCTGGCCTGCATACTTAGCCAATGAATCCATCAGGTGGTTCAGCTCTTCCATCAGCCTGGAAAAGGCATCTTCCGTCCTGGTTTTTTGCAGCATTTCCTTACTTAGCGGGGAGATAACCGGTCCTAGCTCGGACACGAACCAGCTTTCCGTAAAAGGCCTTTCCAGCGGATATAGTACCGCGATACCCAGTCGCAGCCCACCCTGCCAGGCCTGATCCAGGCTGGCCTGCGATTGCAGCATCAGCACGGGATGAGAGAGAACGGTCCAGCAGTCCGCACGGGTTTCCGGGTTCTCATCAGTCAGGTAGGTCTTGAGAGAGGTATGAAAATGAAAATCAAAGTAAGGGTCCATCGGAGAAAGTATTTTTAGATAGCGTCGTTTTAAAAATACAACTATTTTGGCATTAACCATCTATGATTTGGACGTATGAAACCAATACCATTCATTTTTCTGGGTTTTTCTAATGCAGAGGGTGCATTCCTCGAATCGCTCAAAATGGAGAGCAGCTCCCTGTTCAATGTACTTTACCCTTTGGAAGCGCAGGACCAGATCCACATAGCCCGTGAAGAAAGTATGAATACGGCAGAGCTGTTTCAGGCGCTGCGCCGCTATAAAGACAATATGACTATTTTTCACTTCGCCGGCCATGCCGGCAGTGATTTATTGCATTTGGAAGACGGCGACCTGACGGGTTCTGGGATTGCCGAGCTACTTGCTGCGCAGGCAGATACCCTTCGCCTCGTCTTTTTAAATGGTTGCGCTACCCGCCAACAGGTAGCTCGTTTGCATGAGCTGGGTATCAGTGCGGTGATAGCCAGCTCTCGTGCGGTGGACGACACCAAAGCACGCTACTTTGCCGAACAGTTTTATACCGCGCTCGCCGACGGGCAACACACCCTGCTGCAAGCATTCGAGCGGGCAAAAACGGAGCTTTCGGAAGCCTACCACCAGCCCAGTGCCATACATAGGGGGGTGCTGCTCCCCGAAAGCGCCGACAAGCACTTTGAGTGGGGTCTGTATGGCCGTCGGGAAGACGGCAGCGACCTGCACTGGAAGCTCAGCGACCCCTTTATGCCCCTCAGCCTGCTCAGAAAAGCGTCCCAAAAACGGCTACAAATACTGCGGGAAACTACGTTTCGCTACCTTCAATTGGAAGACGCCCTCCGTTCACCCGGTCAGGAGAATGTGCCAGAAAAAAAAATCATCCCTATTCAGGTCCAAAACGGAAATACAAAATCAGAACTACACGAAGCCGTACAGCAGCTCTGGGAACAACCAGTAACCCATGCCCTGCTCGTAGGCGCCGGCGGAATGGGTAAAACCGTCTCGATGGTTCATCTTTGGGATTACTTTCTACAACAAAAGAGCTATGCCGGAGAAGAACCCGCTATCCCACTCTATCTGGCCCTCGATGAAATAAACGATTGGAACGGAACACGAAAAGGGCATTTCCTGGAAGACCAGTTGCTGACCCACTACCAGGTCTATGATTTTCGGGATTTGCTCGGGGATGAACCCAATCATACGGCTCCTCGTATTATTTTGCTCCTCGACGGAATCAACGGAGTCAACCAGGACTGGCTCCCCCTCCTTTTGGAAGACATTGAACAATGGGTCGATACCCGCCATTTTCCCAATCTTCAGATTATTCTCACCACCCAAAAAACAGAAAACAACCACGCGCTGAAAGCAGACTGGGAGAAAATCTTCCACCAACTGGAATTACAGCCCCTTTCCGATAAAGACATCCGTCAGTACCTCGGCACAGAAACTATATTGAGTGCCGAACTCCTGCAACTGCTGCGCAACCCCATGATGCTCGCCCTCTTCCGAGCCAGCCAATTTCAAAAAGAAAATTCTCTCTTCGTGGAAGATATCACCCAGAGTGGTGAATTATTGTTCAATGTAGAACAACTGAACCGATCCAATATCGAAGAACGCCATAAGAATAATCCGCGGGAAGCCGTCTTCCAGCGTTTTATCCTCGAGCACCTGCTGCCTTGCATCGGATGGAATATGTATCTGGCAAAAGCTATCTCCATACAGGCAAAACAGCCCGGTACATCACACCTCCGCGAACTACTCCACCGGGAATTACCAAACCTCATTCACGAAGATTTTTTCGATACCTTCGACCGAGGCTACGATCGCTACCTCGACGAGCGTCGGTTTGAGCTACCTCCCCGCCAGTTGTTCAATCAGGTCATTCGCGAAGTCTGCGTTGAAAAACTCGTTATGCTCGTAGAGGAAAACACCTCCTTCCGATTTTTACACCCGCTATTCCGCGATTATATGGCAGCCCGACATTTCCTCAACCTCAGCGACCTGGCCATACAAACTACCACTATTCCCGCGCTGCTGAAAGCGTTCAGCCTGGAGCCAGACCTATGCCGTATGATTGGCCAACTGGAAGGAGAGCACCGCTACCATCCCGCACGGCAAACCGCCCATCCCCTACCCTGGCTAAACAAGCTAAAAAGAAACCGACTGCAGCAGCTGCTCGAATTGTGTCGTGGAAATTTTATGGATCCGGACATTGGTCAGGTGCTGCAGAATGTGTTGCCATGCATTTACCTCAATCGGGGCGAACTGGCTCAGACAGACCTTCAGTTGCTCGATTTGCGCAAAGTAAACCTCAACGGTATCCGGCTTTGCCGATGGGATAAAAAAGAAGTCAACGCCTGTTTTTTTGGAGCGCTCATTCATCCAAAAACACTCCTTGGAGAGGCTAAGCCCCTGGTGGTTGCCTTTGTCCAGCGCAGCAAGGATTTGAATCGCGTCGTATTTGCTTCGGCAGAAGGGGAAGTGCAGGAATGGCATATACCAAGCCGAACCTGCATCCGGGCACAAAAAACAAACCTGTCTCTCTCCAACATACGGTATAGCCAGACCGGCAACAGCCTATACCTCTTCGCAGCTGGCGCCACGTATTCCTGGCATTTTCATTTGGATGCAACACCTACCCTATGCCCTGACAATACCTGGTCACCCGACGATACCTATATAGACAGTGCCCCCTACAGCCCGACCGAAAAGCGAAACCTGGCGCGCATCAAACCCCTCAGTGGCTGCTTTTTTCAAGGCCTGGATTTGCGCACCATACATCCGGCAAGTCCCCTGGGTACCGACGACCTGCAAGTCCTGCGTGCTCATGGCGCCTTATTTAATGATAAAGACCAGCGGCTTCGCGAAACTTTTCTCGAGAAATATTTCAGGCCTATTCCTACCCCAACAGGTGACGCAAGGCAACCAAACCCGTCTTTACTGGAAAATATAGGATGAAAACACCCGCCCTGATTATGTTTTTGTTGGCTAATGTCATTGTCACCGTAGCTACTGTTTACTTCTTCTGGAAGGTTTTGACTACGCCTGCAGCGGCCTCTCCTGCCGAGGAGCAGCCCGAACCAGACGTAAAATCCTTCGACGTTACCTGACACCAAACCTATTACCTATAAGGGTCAGACTGCCGGGGATTCCCGGCAGCTTTGACATGTCATACCGGTTTCACCGCATGGGGGTACCTGTAAAGGGTCTGTCGCCCATAGATGACAACAAGAATATATGTTGCTTTAAACTGAAAATTCCTCGCTGATGACGAGGAATTTTCAGTTTAAAGCCTCCTGTATCGGTGCTTTCAACATAGGCAAGCCCCTGTTTGATGTGCCCCCTGAACGGGGAGCGGGCATCTACTCAAAGGCCTCCGCCTTTGCTTCCATCCATTCCGTCATTTCCTGCAAATCCGAAAGTTGCGTAAACGGATTCGTCAGTGTTACCCGAAGGTAATAGAGGCCTCTCAACTGGGTTTTCACCACATAAAATCGGCCATCTTCGAGGGATTGCGTGCGTAAAAACTCGTTGAGCGCATTGGCCCGATTGGTATCCATTCCCGGCGGAACCCATCTAAAGCACAAGATATTACAAGCGGGCGGAGTGGCGATTTCCCAGCCTGGCCTATCGAGCAGGAAGGCCGAGAAGCGGGCACATAGATCGTTCACCTGCGTTACATAGGCATCAAACAGGGAATCTCCGTAGGTCTTGATGAGACTGTAGGCCCGAAGGCTCAGCATGGACTTAGTACACTCGAAGGTGCGTTTGGCGAGGTTATACCAGTCGGCCTCATCATCCTGACTCAGGAGGTAGTCGGCCTTTTGGGAAAAAGTCCGAAAACTATTTTTTCCATTCTGAAAAATAAGCGCGGTGGTTACAGAAGGCGTGAGCAACATTTTGTGAAAATCCATGGCTACACTATCTGCGCGATGTATTCCATTCACCCGGTGCTGGTATTTGGGCGAATAGACACAGGCAGCGCCATGGGCACCATCCACATGAAACCAAAGCCCGTGCCGCTCTGCAAAATCAGCAATTTCCAGTAGGTTGTCGAAGGAGCCGGTAGAAGTAGAACAAGCGGAACCGACCACTGCGATGACTTCTTTTCCTGCAGCCAGTGCTTCCTGGTACAGCGGTTCCAGGTACTCGGTGCGCATGGAGAAATGATGATCCACCGGTACTTTGATAATACCCTCGGCGCCCCAGCCCATGATGCGGGCTGCCCGGTCCACGCAATAATGCGCTTCTTCCGACACCATGAGTGCCAGGGGGGTGCTACCGCCTTTTTCCCAAACGGGATGACGGGCTTTGACGCTGCGCGCTGCCAGTAGTGCGGTCACATTGGCCAGGGTACCACCGGATGTGAGTACGCCGTCTGCTTCCTCGCCGAATCCCATTTTTTGAGCTACGGACTGGATAACTACCCGTTCCATCGCAGTACCCGGAATCCCCATTTCATATACGCCCATCCCGTTGTTCATGAAATCATTCAGCAGTCCGGCCAGGGCAGCCAGGGGTGCGGGGGGGCTAATCTGATGCCCCATATACCGCGGATTATGGAGCTTAACCCCACCATCCAATACCGCCCGAAACAATTCCAGCGGATCGCTCTCCTGCTGCCTGAGGAAATCGCCCCAGCGAGTGGCCGCCTCCGTCGGGGGCATCCATTGAATGGCCTGCTCCTCCGTTCCCTGTTGCACTCCCTGTAAATAATCGGCCAATAAATCAATCAGCGCATGGCCCTGTTCCCGAAATGCTTCGGATTCGTAGGCTTTTTTAATCATTGCATGCATGGTCGTTCGGTACGTTGTTATCAGAAAGAAACCCCTGTTTCCCTCTTTTAAAAAAAAGTTTTCGTCCTGCGAATATGGTGGTATCCAACGGGCAATAAAAGTTTTGTCCGGCTTCTTTTTTTCCTATATTTACTACCGCAGCAGCACCTAATCAACGCAATATGACATTTGAAGAATACCGCCGTCTGGATGCCCTCGATATAGCATCCCTTGTTCGTAAAGGAGAAGTAACGCCCTCTGAAATCCTGGAAATCGCCATTGCGCGGGCTGAATTGGTCAATCCTGCCATCAACGCCATCAACAGGCCACTTTATGGGCTGGCACGGGAAATGGCCAACCAGGTGCAGCCCGACGCACCTTTTGCCGGGGTTCCCTTCTTGGTGAAGGACCTGGGTATTGAGCTGCAAGGAGTCGAAACCTCTTATGGGAGCAAAGCGTATAAAGGCAATGTAGCTAAAAAGACCAGCTACTACCTGCAAAAAGCTACCCAGGCTGGACTGGTCTTTGTAGGAAAATCGAATACGCCGGAATTTGGGCTTACTCCATATACCGAACCGGAGGCCTTTGGCCCGACGCGCAACCCCTGGGATACTTCCCGGAGTGCCGGCGGATCCAGTGGTGGCTCTGCTGCCGGAGTTGCTGCAGGAATCAGTCCCTTGGCCAGCGCGAGTGACGGAGGGGGCTCCATCCGTATCCCCGCCGCAAATTGCGGTCTGTTCGGTCTTATGCCCAGTCGGGGTCGTATCAGTCACGGACCGGTAAGCGGCGAACTCTGGATGGGTGCTATCCGCGAACATTGCGTGTCCCGTACCGTGCGCGACAGTGCTGCCATGCTCGATGTGCTGCAAGGGTATATGCCTGGTGATCCCTATTCGGCAACGACCGCGCCAATCAGCTATCTGCAAAGTATCCAACAGGAACCGGGAAAACTCCGCATCGGATTTACCACCCGACATACCCTCGGCCATGCCATAGATCCGGAATGTGTGGCGGCGGTGCAACACAGCGCCCAACTGCTCCAAAGCCTGGGGCATTCCGTAGAAGAATTACAGACCCTGCCTTTCCATAAAGAAGACCTCACCGAGCTGTTTCTCGTCATGGTCGTAGGGGAGGCAGCGGCTTCTCTCCGCGAAGTGGAAAAATTTCTCGGTCGGCCGCTCAAACCATCTGATGTGGAAGCTACCAACTTCACCTTGGGTCTGTTGGGCGACAGCTTTACGGCCCGAGAGTTTGCCTACCATATCCGCCGTTGGAATGAGCTATCCCAGCGCATGGCACAATACCACGAACAATACGACATCCTTTTGTCGCCTGTAGTATCTACCCGGCCGTTCCAGATTGGAGCACTCCAGCATACCGGAGCAAAAGCCCAACTCATTCGCTTTGTAAATGCATTCAGGCTAAAAGCGCTCGTGCGCAAAAATGTACAGCAGCTCGGAGAGGAAATTTTTTCCTATATGCCTTACACCCCTATTGCCAACATGAGCGGTCAGCCTTCTATGTCTGTACCACTGTACTGGACAGACGAGCAGCTGCCGATAGGTACTATGTTTACCGCGGCATACGGTCGGGAGGATTTGTTATTGCAACTCGCCCGTCAACTCGAGCAGGCGCAACCTTGGTTCGACCGGATTCCCGCCTAAACCGACGGCTTATTCGAGCAGAATCATCTTTTGGGTGGCCGTCTGATTACCTGCCTTCAGGCTGTAGTACAATACCCCACTGGTACTCAAATCCCCGGCTTTGAGCACCACCATATTGTACCCTGTCTGGTAGTTTCCGCGAATCGTATGCAGTGTTCGTCCGGTTACATCCTGTACGGTGAGCGTAGCCTCCATTGCATCCGGAAGGTAAAACCGAATATACGTTTCGGTATAAAACGGGTTGGGGATGTTCTGCAACAACTCAAAACGAGCCTGGGTGGCGGAGATATCTGTCACCGGCGGGGAGTCGAGTTTCAGACCAATGTCGAGCTGCTCCTCATTCGTTCGATACGCTTCTCCAATAGCTATGCGGTTGTTTAGCTGGACGGCCTGTTCGAGCGAAATATCTTTTTTCACATGCAAAACCAGTGAAAACAAGGTATCGGATACGGTAGCCCGGCTGCGACCGGCGCGGTTCCAGCTTACCGACAACAAACCTTCGTTGATGAAAATGCCTACATTTTCCTCTTGTACTGTTTTAAAGTGCATATCGACCAAATCCAGCGCATCCGTATCCAGCCCCAGCGTAAACTGCATGCCATCCAGGTCGGCCATGGAGGAATAGAATGGGATAGCATAGGTCTCTCCTGCCAACAGCATTTGCCGGGCAGTATGGATGTATTGCGTTCCATTGGTGCGCACCACGGTAGAACCAGCTATGGCATTGCCATTCACATCGCCTACTTTAATCGCTACGAACCGGGAGGTGGTATCGGCTGCGAGGTTAGACACATTTACAGAACCGGAAAATGCGGTCTGCCAGGGGTTCAGCGGATTGGAAAACTGTATATCCCGCGGTACAAAACGCCAGCTCGTGCTGTTTGAAAACTTGACATCGATGCCGAGGATGAGTTTTCGCAGGTGGATGAGATCCAGCGTCGTCACTGATTTGGAGTTGTTGATATCAGCCGCAATCACCTTATACGGGCTACTGAGAGGCTGCATTCCGAGGATATGCTTGGTGATTAGCACCATATCGAAGGTGGACACGCCGTTGCGGTGGTTATCGTCCAGATAAGGCGTCACGGTGTAATCCTTCCCTTTTGGAAGCTCTGCAAAAGCGTATTCGCCGGCGGCATCGGTAAGATAGGTCATGGCGGACGTTCCGCTTAGACCGACCTCAACGCCCTGTACCGGAATCTGATTTTCGGTCAGAATCGCACCGGATATAGCGGCGGATGAAACAGGTGGCAGGCAGGAATTATTGGGGTCGGTAATGACCGCATGGGTATTGCAAAAGGCCATATTACCCAATGAATCCTCGGTAAAAATCCGGATTTGGACGACACTGATGTCCATGTCGGAGCATCCCACCGTCACAAAAGTCTGTTTCTCCAGCGGGAAACCGTTGGCGTCGAGGCCATCTGCCGCATTCCAGATTCCATCCCCATTATCGCGGGCGATGTAATATTTTTTGAGTACTTTTTTTCCGGAGGGGCCTAATTCTGGCCCTTGCCCGTTGCAGTCATCCACTGGACTTGCGATGAAATCGGTGGCCCAAAGAATCGATTCGCCCAGCATCGTAGTGGGATTGCGCGTAAGCGTGGTGGTGAGTCCATGAAAACAAGTGGGGGATGTTCCCGTTTTGTCGACCACCACAAATGGGATTTCCTTTTGAGCGGATAGGTTGCCACAATTATCCCGTACGACCACCAATAATGCATAGCTGCCAATAGGTAAGGAAGGGGCATTACAAATCCAGTTTTTTCGAATAGAGCCGTTGATATCTACTGGTTGAGCGGAAAGCGTAGCGCCGACGGTACTCAGCTCCACCAGATTGCCGGAAGGCAGCCGCAACTGTACCCGCTGAATAGCGAGCGTGGTACCGGAGTTGGTGAGTACCTGAATTTCGGGGGCTGCACATACATCTACCGCAAAGAAAGGGATGGACACTGTGGCGGCGCACGTGTTTCTATCCTGTTCGAAAGAAAGGCTGGTATAATCTGTTTTGATTTCCGGAGCCTGCACATCCTGTACCTGGATAATCTGAGTAAAGGAGTAGGCAAAATAGTTATTGCCGGCAGAAGGACAGTTGATATCCTGCGCGTTGTTAAAATCAATCGCAACGGTACTCGCTACGGAAGTGGTTGGGTTGGCACCTTGTTTGGGATATTTAGCTGTATAGGCATTATTGGTGCTGAAACTCCCTGTCCGACCATCACTTCCGTTGGTTGGATTGATGCGCTCAAAAGATTCCGGAATCCCGTTCACATCGACAGAAAGTCCTCCTCCAGAAAATCCATCCGGCCCCAACGAAGCATCTTTGCGGTCTTCAAAATACACCTCTTCTACCCCATCCCTTCCCGGAGGCTCTGTTCCGCTGATGAGCAAGCCCTGAACATACGAATCGCGCACCAACACCTGTACCCCGTCCATACCGTCACCTGCCGGGTCTCTGGGAACGATCACCGACCAGGCGGAAGGATCTCCACATGC
>Ga0172373_10002646_pt1 | contig 27075 bp, 23 predicted proteins | sample Lak10m_2_FD_114546 | JGI IMG/M metagenome (GOLD analysis project Ga0172373, IMG submission 114546) | Freshwater microbial communities from Kabuno Bay, South-Kivu, Congo - kab_092012_10m | ecosystem: Environmental > Aquatic > Freshwater > Lake | place: Democratic Republic of the Congo...
AAGATTATTGGGTACTATCATCATTCCACTGGTACAATAAACTCAACCACAGTTGATATTGAAATTGTTGCAGCAGTGGCATTAAAAACACTTGCCAAAGCTGTAATCATCTCACACAATCATCCAAGCGGTAATCTAAAGCCAAGTGAGGCGGACAGAGTAATTACCAAGCGAATCAAAGAGGCCTTATCTCTGTTTGACATTAAACTTCTTGACCACATCATCACAACCAAAGAGGGATATTATTCATTCACGGACGAGAATGAAAGGAGTTTGAGTGGTATGGAGAAATCATCGCCAATGGAAACAAAGCTCCGAGAGGAAATTCTAAAACAGCTCAAAAGAGTAACAGAAGCAAATGCTCCTAATCTCTATGAGCTTTTACATACCAGAGAAGGCTATGCTAAAGCCGAGGAAATGGTGATTCGCAAAGTGATACATGACCAAATGATTCCAGCAGCGGTGATACCATTAATTGAACAAGAACTTGAAATGATATAACCATGAGCTATGCGCAGGAACTTCCGATGTACTGGAGAGCACGACTTGAAGTGTTCCGGGAAGCTATTGCCCAAGCGTCAAATGACGATCCCGATTTACCGGTTCTCCGTAATGGTGTAATGCGAAACAAAGCTACCGAGGAAATGCTTAGCGAAGCTCGTATGAAAGAAAAGGAATTTCCTAATAGCCCTTTGTCTCTGCTTGAAGTTTGCAGCTTCAATACTTGGTTTGCACAGCATCCCGAAAAAGTATGTGGTGAGGAAATCATTACGACTTCGAGGGAGTTTCCAATATCCATTAAAGGAGATCGAACTTGGATTGAAAATACAATTGGACATGGTATTGGTGAAGAGAGATTGATTCTGCCTGTTCCTTTCGAATGGACATTGAAATACTTTGATTCAACTGATCCTGATTTTGATGTGGAGTACGCAAATGGAGAATATAGTGCAAGGATTTATCAGGGTGGAGTGGACTATAATCTGCAAATACACAAAGGAGACTACATCGAGGATAATGTGAATTTCAGAGACATCAGAGATGCAAATCTGCATTTGCTGAATTTCATGAAAACACACCGAGGTAACACCTCTTCAAAAACATTGGAGCTAGAAGCACTGGCTCTGGAATTAGAATTACAAATGACCGAACTATGAGTTATTTATCAGGCATACACCACAGCAGCGCACTAGGCGCAATCAATCCATATCTATCCACAAGGATTCATGGCAACAGACATATCGTTGAACGAGTAATTCGTGAATCGAATGAATTGTTAGGATTGGGAGATACTGAAGGACAGGTTTTATCTTTTGATGATGTTGTTGCTCGTTACAACAAGGGGATTTCTGAAGGAGAAATAACAGCATGGATTTGGTACAAGCGTAAGCTCGGAGTACCCATGAAAGGCTGGGAAAAGTATTATCTCAAACAAACCGGCAAAGCCCTTGAAGAAAAACTATTTGACTTGGTAAGAGCAGGGGCGTTATTCTACAATGCTGGAGAACTCCTTCCCTTCCCGATATATACGTACGGAAACATGTATGATCGAGAGTTGCAGCTCGAAAAAGACAAGGAGGATATTCTCAAACATTGGAACGAAGATGATTACGAAAAACATCGCAAGGCAATTGCAGATGCAAAGCCCGAAATGTTATCCGTTACCAATCCGGATGAGAAAGAAAGACCTATCATAACAGCCATATCCGACTTCGCCCAAGACGGCAACCTGTTTTACATCACACAAGTTCGTGAAGAGTTCATGGAGCTGGAGAATGCTGAAGAACTCAAAAAGGTAAACGGAAAAGTTGAGCGTAAGCGTGACCGTGAGAAAATAAGTATTCGTTTTGACGGTGAAGCAAAATACACCTTGCAACATGTGTATATTAAATGGCTCTTTACACTCAACCAAGACACCGACTTTGAGAAAAGCTCACCGGTAGACATTGCAGATTATTATATCGCAAATCGTGCGCTGCGTGATGACAACATGAGTAAGGAAGAGAAAGCTGAACTCAAAGCAAACGCAAGAATCGAGGGAGAACATTTGTTTTCGAAGTTTCTGCATGAGGTATTAGCATTCGAGGATCAGCAGCGATTGGATTATGCCTGGAACCGTTTATATAACGGACAATCAGACATCAACTATTCCAAAGTACCAATAGGATTTGAATGTTCAGCGAGGTTCAAATCAGGGCTACTTCAAATCACAGACATCCAGCGTGAAGGCGTGGCTTTCATGGAAGCCATGGGATCCGGAATCAATGCCTTTGATGTGGGCGTGGGAAAAACCATGACAGCAATTGTCAATCTCGCTCACAATCTTTATTCAGGAAAATGCAAGCGACCACTCGTTGTTGTGCCAAAGCCCACTTACAAAAAGTGGATGAACGAGATTATTGGATTCACGGATAAAAAGACCGGTGAGTTTGTATCGGGCGTATTATCTCATACAGGTATTACCGTGAATGATTGGTTTAACCTTGGGACGGATGTAGTGAGTAAAATCAATCTTGGTGAGGCTGTACCGGAGAAGTCAATCACCATGGTGACTTACGAAGGATTCAAGCGATTGGGTTTTGGTGATTCTGTTTCGGATGAACTATTTACAGAGCTGGTGAATGTACTCGGACAATCAAAAGAGAAAACACACCGTGATAAAGAAATCGAGTATCAGAAATTCCGCGAGATGATTGGCATTGGCTTAAAGAATACCATTGCCGATGTGGATGTATTAGGGTTTGATTATGCCGTTATAGATGAAGCGCACAGATGCAAGAATGTGTTCAGCCAAGTAAAAGCGGATGATGACGGAAACAAGCGTTACAACATTCAATCAGCCACTTCTGAAACCGGACAGAAAGCGTTTCTAATTCTGAATTTCATTCAACGAAAGTTTGGTCGAAATACAATGCTGCTCACAGCAACACCATTCACGAACTCACCGCTGGAGATTTATTCAATGCTGTCACTTGTAGCGTATGATTCGCTGCGTGATAATGGTATTGCAAATCTTGACACCTTCTTTGATTTGTTTGTACTTCCCACAGTTGAATGGACAGCCAACTACAAAGAGGAAATTGTAGAGAAGGAAGTAATAAAGAGTTTTACCAATCGAAGGATTTTACAAAAGCTCATCTATAACCACATCCTCTACAAGACCGGTGAAGAAGCTGGAGTTGTGCGTCCGAAGAAAATCAATTTACCTCTGCTCTATGACTTCAACAACACAAAGATTCGTTTGGCTAGTGATAAACAAGTGTTGACCTACATCAACATGACACCCAAACAAAGGGAAAATCAGAATGGCATTGTTGCCATGGCTAAGAACTCTACCAAAGGAAAGCTAGATATGGGCAATCTTTTCAGAGCATTGGCTTATAGTCTCGATAACGCATTGTCACCTTTCATACTAAAAGGCACACCTGAAAACTACAAAGAGTTTGTTGAGGAAAGTCCAAAGATTCAGTACGTCATGGAATGTATTCGTTCTGTAAAAAAATGGCATGAGGGACATTCAGAGAATGTTTCCGGTCAGGTGATTTACATGAACCGTGGTAAACAGTTTTTTCCGCTCATCAAAGAATACCTGGAGAATGAAGTTGGTTATCAGCGTGGAGTGATGTATGATAAAACCAAAGTTGATGAAGTCGAAATTATCTCCTCTGAAATTAACGATACCCGGAAAGAAACTATCAAAGAAGCTTTCCTGGATGGTGTGGTAAAAATTATCATTGGGACTGCGACTATCCGTGAGGGTATTGACTTACAAAAGCGAGGCACAGTAATTTACAACTGCTATCCGGAGTGGAATCCAACCGACATTCGACAATTGGAAGGACGTATTTGGAGACAAGGTAATCAGTTCAGTTATGTGCGAATTGTGATGCCTCTCGTTCAGGATTCCATGGATGTATTCGTATTTCAAAAGCTCGAAGAAAAGACTTCGCGTATCAATGATATTTGGTTCCGTGGAGACCGTGGAAATGTACTCGACCTGGAAAGTTTGAATCCGGAAGAAATCAAGCTGGCACTCATTACCGATGTAGATCGTTTGGTGAAGATGTTTTTCGACCAAGAGAAAGAACAGCTCAATCGTGAATACAAGAAAATCGGAACTGCTATTGAGGCCATTAAAGAAGTTCAAAGCGACATTAAAGACTACACCGAATACAGGACTAAGAGCCTGGAAGCCATTCGCTCATTCCATACCTCTCTGCTGAATAGTGAGTTTCTAAAGGAAACACCTAAGGTGGCTGAGGATGGAGAGATACAGAACAAGCAGGTTAAAAAGGCCAAGGAACTCAAAGAGGAAATCGAAGCCCTTTTGAATGGAACGGAACAAGCCGATAAGGACATCCTTTCGCTAGGTCGTAAGATTGAGAACAGCTACGCAATTATTGGGGTTTATTTCTCCAATCGATACTACTTGGGGTACTTCAAAGAGTATGTCAGCAAGGTGCGAAAAACCGAGCGAACTATCTTAAAACCCAAAGGGTACAGCCTAACTAGCGACTTAAGTCCTGTATTGAGCCAATACGAGGCCGATAAAGCTGCTTTACAGCTTCAAGCAGAGACTTACAACGGCGAACAGAATTCGCCGCGCTGGAGCGCATTAAGAGGCGAAATCGAGCAAAAGAAATCAGCCCTTCAGGTGGAAGGTCGAACAGCCGAAAACAGAGCTGAAGAATTTGGGCGGTTAAACTATCTGTTGGAATACAAACAAAGCCTTCCTGAACCGGATCCGGTTGAAGAAGTGAAAAGCGATATGCTGGAGCTGGAAGCCTTGGCATTGGAACTCGAATTGGAATTACTAGACTTTTAATCAAATACAGAAATCATGCTTACAACAAAAAACTACTTCACCGAAATAAAGGACATTGACTGGGCTTCCATGCCCGAAGCACTCTCCAAAGGACATAACTTGGTCGTTGGCGCATCTCAAAACAATTGGTCGGCTTACAACAGTAATCAGAACATCAAACGTGTGGTAGATGCGTACTTTGCCAAGCTCGGTGACTATCTCAAAAAGAATGCTCCAGCAAAGGCTTCAAAATCACTACCGGAGAAGGTCGTGAAAGCAACACCTAAACCTGCTCCGAGATTAAATTACAAAGGGTTAAAGGTGGAAATACGCCCGGCATCAGCGACATCCTCCAAGTTCATTATTTGGGACATCAAATCAGGTCAAAAATTCGCCAATGAAAAATTTGATTCTATTGAGGAGGCAAAGCATTTTGTTGACACCAACGAAATGGTATTGGTTAAAACATCGAAACTGTCTCCTGAAGAAGATGAGGATGAAAATGAAGCAACACCGATTGAGCGAATAGATACTGATGTGCAATTTATTAAGCGATATGCTTCCATGCATGGCAAAGTAAAAACGCAAGCACAGGTATTGAATCTGTTAACCGGATTACAAAAGGCTATCCTGGAACGAAGAATTCGTAAAGATTCACCATACGCCAGAGAGGTGAATTTGATGCAAGAGCAACTTATCAAAGCCTATGAGAAAATGGGTGAAATGGCAGAGATTAAAATTGATGCTAAGAATCTTAAACGCTACCTAGAAATTGCAGGTAGCCAGGAGAATATGTTATCCATTACATTACTCAAAGCCTATGTAAGTCTAAACGGTAAAAAGGGAATGAAGGAAAGAGCTGAGAAGCTTATTGAGCGAATGACCAAGGCTGTTCAGAAAGGTAAAATTCAAAAGAACGACAAGTATGCAAAACGCTTAAACGATTCTTTTGAAACGCTAAAGAACTATGTGGCTGGTAACATTGATACGCTTCGAATTAACAGAGCTGAACTTAATGGTTTAATGGGAATCATAGGTGACGATCTATTCGGTCAAAAAAAAAGTCTAAACGGCATTATTGATGAAGATGACGTGGGGAGTGATATTGTTGTGCCCTCAAGAGAATTACTTTCCATGGACTTTGAAACTATCGGACTAAAAGGAAAATATCGTGAGTTGATTGGAGATCCTTCCGTTGGTTTTTCCGCTATGGTGTATGGATTGCCGAAGTCAGGAAAATCAACTTTATGTCTTGACTTTGCAAAGCACCTTGCTCAACATCATGGTAAAGTACTGTATTGTGCAGTCGAAGAAGGATTTGGGTATACGCTCAAGGAAAAAATCGAAAGGCTGAATGCATCACATTCAAACCTATACATTACAGACCGAATCCCGGCAGACCTAACACCTTACCAGTTCGTATTCATTGATTCTGTTTCTAAAGCAGGCATGGATGTGTCAGACTTGGAAGAACTGCGCAAACAATATCCAGGTGTTTCCTTCATCTTCATTTACCACACTACCAAAGAAGGTCGCTTCAAGGGTGTGAATACACACGCACACGAAGTAGATGTAATTATTGAGGTTGGAAAGGGAGAAGCAAAGGCTACCGGTAGATTTAATGCTGGAGGGAAATTAGAAATTTAATTTAAACTACTTTATGATCTTACTTTGAAAATCTTTTGAATTTTTCAAGTAAATAACCAAAAGAGTTACGCCAAGGTATGATACTAACAAGCCTAGAATAGACCATCCTAAAGTATCATACAATCCATGAAGAATAGCAGGAATCAAAATTCCCAGTAACCACATAGAATGTCGATTCTTAGGATAAAGAAATGCAAAAGCAAGAAAATAAGAACTGATACCAGCCCAAATTGAATGAAGAAATGGAAGACAAGTTAGACGAGCAATATTCATAAAGAATGATGTTCCATAATCAAGTTGATTATTCACTGTCAACTGATACACCACACCTTCAAAAACACCAAAGCCGATACCGCTCATCAATCCATAAAATACTACCGTTTGAGGAATCAAAGGCTCTTTTGATTTTCTTAATAACAAATAGACAGGGAACAATTTTACAAACTCCTCAAAAACACCTACACCAAATGTAAAACCAAACAATCTGCTGATAAAACCATTATTTTCGCCAGTCAATGCGTATAAAGGGTGTATTGATGGAATTCTTAGGATATCGACTAGAACAAAAATCACGACCTGAGTAAGGAAGAATAAACTTACCGCTTTCTTGATTGAAACCTGAGAAGTACTGAATACACTGTAATAAAATAACCCCCAGATCATTGAAAAATAAAGGGCAATTGCATAAAATGTAATAACGCTCGCACCAGTGAATCTGATCAGAAATGCTGGTGCTAAACCGACTAGTGCTATTACTAATAAACGCTTATCTGATTTGAGATTTTTTAGAGACAGAGAGTCTTTAGGGATAAGTAATTTCGTACCAAAACTCTTTATTTGACTTAGAACATTGCCATTGTTTTTTACTTTCACGGTGATGCTATTCGATTTTAATACATCACGAACTGATAATGGCGATCCTTTGGGATCATGTATTTTATCTTGAAGCAAAATAAGACCATCCTCTACATATTTTTTGAGGGTGTCTAATTCATATGGCCCGTGCTGTTGGCCATTTCTTTCTATGTGGTATGGCATTTAAATGAAAATTTTATAAATGATAAACGTTAAAAGGGCACAACCAGTAACAACAATAGGAAGAACGACCAAACAACCTTTAGAGGTTCTATTATAAACTCGATTGTAAGCAGCTTTCTTTGGATTAGTCAACCAACCCATACCCTTCGGAGCTTTGAAGCCGAGATTATGGCGAATAATGCGCTTAACCGAAGTTCGAGCAGCAATTCTTTTGCTAAGTGATGGTATACGGAATCCAAATTTCATTTTAATAATACTCTTTTATATACTGATAAGCCTTCTCAAATAATTCCTCCTCCTTATGAAGCTGATATTTGAGTAAGGTTTTACGAAGTGATTTTTGAACTTCTCTTTCTCCAGCGACTGAAGTTTGCCAACCAGGAAAGCGCACAATCTTTACAATCTCATCGATGTCATTTACAATTCGTTCAACCACAGCTGGTGTCTTGTCGTTTTTCATTTCGAGGAAAAGTTCTGTCAAGGCTGTTTTGGCTGACTTCCGCTCCTCCGGGGTGTAAACATCTCTTTCAGCTTCCAAGGTTTCCTTTGCAAGCTGACACAGTTCCTTAATGAACTCAATACTACTAATCAATCCCTGTTCGGCTTTTAATCTTACTGCATCTAATCGTTCACTCAAAGCTCTGAAAATTGGATCGCCTGGCTTACCTCTAAACCGTGCTATAAGTATCCGAATCATTTTCTTGGCCTTGCCAGGATCCTTTTTATTCATTAAGTCATCAATGACCTCTGCATCCAATACCATTTCTTCCATGTCATCCACAATACCGTCAACATGAATGTGCTCATGAATCAATGCTGTTGTTTGAGCACCCAAGGCATGCCACAATAGACGACCATGATCATCGGTAGCCGGCCGAACAGACGTGTAAACTTGGCTTAGCCATCTATAATCTTTTTGGAAAGGATTTAATACTGCATCAGGACTTAATGATTCCCATACTTTAGATAGACTTACATAGTCCTTTGCGAAGGCATCTTTCTTTTCATTTGTATTGATACAATCCTGAGCTTGACTCAATCCTTCAAAACCTTCAATGCTTCTGTCGATTCCTGCAAAATGATTTAATGCCTTCTCCATAAAAATGGGAAGTTGATCTTTTAATTCTTGGAAGTTCGTTACAACTTGCTTAACTGATTCTTCATCAAATGCCAATGCCTGCGCTGTATTATCAAACACTCCGAAGTAATCTACAATTCGACCAAAGGTTTTATTCGGGAACAATCGATTTGTTCGGCATATTGCTTGTAAAAGTGTATGGTCTTTGAGTGACTTATCTAAATACATGGTTTGGAGTATCGGTGCATCAAACCCAGTAAGAAGTTTAGCTGTTACAATAAGAAAATTCAAACCGGAATTTGCATCATTGAATTTCTCAACTATTTTCTCTTGCTTATCCTTGTCAATTGCCCACTTTTCTTTAAACTCAAATGTATCATTTGCAGAACTTGAAATAACCACTGCGCTCGACTCTGTTGCAAGATGCTTATCCAATTCTTCTTTGTACTGAACACAGGCTTCTCTGTCAGGAGTGACAATCATCGCCTTGAATCCTTGTGGCTCAACATGCTCACGATAATGCTTTACTATATCCTCAACAATGGTTTTAACTCTCTCCGGAGATTTTAGAAAGACACTCATCTTTGCTGCTTTCTGACTAAGGAGATTACGATCGCTTTCACTTAAATCGTTTGCCATTTCAGCAAAAGCTATATCCATGCTTTCCTTATCAATGTGCACGTTCGGTAAACGGGGCTCGAAGTGAAGTGGTAGTGTTTGTTGATCTCTAATACTATCTTGAAAAGTATATCGGCTTAAATAACCCCCTTCATCTGTTTCAGATCCGAAAGCCCAAAAAGTGTTTTTATCAGCTCGGTTTACTGGAGTACCTGTCAAACCGAATAAAAAGGCATTAGGCAAAGCAGCTCTCATCTTACGTCCGAGGTCTCCCTCTTGTGTTCTGTGTGCTTCATCCACCATCATGATAATGTTCTCACGAGTATTCATATCAGCGTAAGCATCCTTGAACTTGTGCACCATTGTAATGATAATCTTCCTGGTATCTTTTTCCAGTAAGTCATGTAGCTCTTTGATACTGTCAGCGTTCACTAAATTCGGTACATCCGCTGCTGAAAATGTTCCGGAAATTTGAGTATCAAGATCTACTCGGTCAATTACAATGATTACAGTAGGACTTTTTAGCTCTTGCAATTTGCGCAGCTTTTGCGCTGCAAAAACCATTAGCAATGATTTACCGGAACCCTGAAAGTGCCATATTAAACCTTTGCGAACTTTTCCCTCAACAACACGCTGAATTAAAGCATTTGCACCTTCATACTGTTGGTATCGAGTAACTACTTTGATCTTTCTTTTCTTCGTATTGGTTGAATAAATTGTGAAGTTTTGCAGAATATCTAAAAGTGTTCTTGGGTGTAATAGATTGGATAGCTGATTGCCAACATCACTCAGCCCTGCAAATGCAGCCAATTCATTCTTTTCGCTTTCAATTCTCCATGGAGCCCAAAATTCTAATGGAGTTCTAACAGCACCATATCTAAACTCTTTTCCTTCTGTTGCAAAATTTAAAATTGAAGGAACGAATAAATTGGGGACTGTGTTCTCATAAATGTCGTGTATATCAAAAGCCCCATCAAGCCATGAAACAGCTGGTCTTACAGGTGTTTTTGCTTCTCCTATAACTACGGGAATACCATTGATCAAAAGCACGATATCCGGAATTTTGGTTTCTCTTGTACGAATTTTAAACTGATTAGTGAGGATGTATGAGTTGTTCTTTATATCGTCAAAGTCAATCAGTCTGACAGATACATGAGCTCCGTCTTTGCCAAAGGGCATAGTCATTTCACCTTTAAGCCATTTCGCAAAATCCTCATTGGCACGAACCAATCCAACTTGATTTACAGTCAGTAAAATTGCTCTTAGTTTGTGAATGACTTCTTCGGCTCTATCGGAATGTATTGCGATTTCAGGATTGAGCCTGATAAGAGCTTCTTTCAAATTGCTTTCGACCAATACCTCTGAAAGTTCTCTTTTTAGTTCTTCGGAAGGCACATATTTCCAAAAGGTATTTCCATACTCGATTGATGGCTCAGCTACATTCCCTTGAGCATTCAAATTCACTCCCGTTAGTTGGCGAATGATGAAGTGTTCGACGCTATTTAGTTCATTAAATATCATTCTCTAATTATTTCGTTTATTAAGCGTAACTGCATACATTTTAATTGATTGATAATTTGATTTGTTTGTATAGACCTTTGATCTATTATTGAAAGCCTTTTAATCAAATCTTGTTGAACATCTAATTCAGGAAGCATAATTTCTACTTTGGAAAGTCTATCAAAACTTATTCGTTTACTTCCAGAGCCAGCAGAATATTTTTCAAGACTTTTATAAAAATTCACTCTGCTAAAGAATTCAAGTAAGTACTCAGGCATTATTTTATTTTTATTAATTTCAAAAGAAGGTACATCCTGAGAGCTTAAAAAAGAATCAAATTCAGTAGGAATAATCCCTAATGCCCCATTATGTAAATTTTGTTTTCCATAAATAAAATCGCCAGCTTTTCTGTGATAATAAATTGTTGAACCAATCTTCAAACCATCGGTGCTAATATTTCTCTCAACACCCTTAATATGTAAACGGACAGTAATTAATTTTTCTTTATCAATAAATTCAGCTTTTGTATTTTCTGATTCAGACAGTATTTCGCCTATTGTGTGGTTGTAAAATTGAAAATTGTTTAAGCGATAATTGGTATACTCATTTACTAGCTCTCTTCTGGTTGTATAAATACAATTATTCAATTCATTGTATTTAAAAATCAGATAATTACCTGCCCAAAGCAATTCAGCAAGTTTTTCTTGTTGGTCAATTGGTGGTAAGGAAAATTCAAAATTTGCTAAGTCTTGAAATTTCGTACGAGGAGAAAGTGATCCTGCTGAGGTTTTAATGGCATAGTCAAAGAACCGATCACTAGAAACGATAAATGGTAATAATTTAGGATGAATAACTTTCGCGTTTGCTTCAAAAACTAAAATGTCTCCACTACACAACCCCTTAAATTCTGCCACAGCAGCCTTTTTCAAGTAAGCCCTTCTCTTTCCAAAAAGAACATGACCTGGCTCAAAGGTTTTGGTAAATGTTGTTCCATCGGCAATGTCACCCCATGTTTTGATATGAAGATTTCCTGAATCGATATTTTCAAGTCCAATAACTTTATCATATCCATTTTCTGCTGGTGATTTGACTGTAACATTCAAATTTCGACAGACATCTCCAAAACGAACTGCTTTCCAACCTTTCTTATCTAATTGCTTCATTTTTTAGTTCGTTTATCAGTGAGTTAATGGAATTTTTGAATTGATTAGCAGATAAGTTCCATTCTGACAATAATGCATCAAATGGCTTTTGAGCTTCTTCTGCCATTTTTTCAACTTCAACATATAAAGAGATATTAAGATTTCCGTTTTCTTCAAAAATCTTTTCTTTATCTATAACAGAACAAAAGCCTGGTATTGATTTGAAGTTAGAGTATGCTTGAAATACCTTTTGAATATTGTTTTCATCTAAAAAACTAATTGACTTTTCTTGTCTTACTTCTTTAACTGCATTAATGAATAGTATTTTATTTCTTCTTTCCCTTTTCTTATTTGTTCTACATATTAAAAGACAACTTTCCATTGGACTATTGTAAAACAAATTGGGTCCTAGACCGATTACACATTCAACAACATCGTTTTCAATCATTTTTTTACGCATTTCCATTTCTGAATCACGGAAAAGAATACCATGTGGCCAAAGAACCACAGAGCGGCCATTCTTAGCATCCATTGATTTTTGAATATGCTGCTGAAAAGCGTAATCAGCACATCCTTGCGGTGGAGTACCCCATAAATTGCGCCCAAATGGATCATTAGCCCATACTTTTTGATCCCATGCCTTAATGCTGTATGGAGGATTGGCAAGAATGACGTTGAATGATTTTAATTCATCGTTTTCTAATAAACCAGGTTGACTCAATGTATTCCCCCTTACAATCTCGAAGTCCTCAATACCGTGGAGAAACATATTCATCCTGGCAATTGATGATGTGATCATGTTGATTTCCTGTCCATAGAGTTTCAGCGTTCGATATTCCTTACCAGCGGCTTTTAATTGCAATGCACAATTCAATAATAATCCACCGGAACCACATGTAGGATCATACACACTTTCTCCTGGCTGAGGATTCATCAACAAGGTCATTAGCCTAACAACGGTTCTGTTGGTATAGAACTCTGCTGCGGTGTGGCCACTGTCATCTGCAAATTGCTTAATCAGATATTCGTAAGCATTGCCTAATTCGTCTTGTGGTACATTTTGAAGATTAAGCTTCTCCTTTGAAAAGTGTTCTACAAGATTAGTTAGTGTTTCATCGCTGAGTCGATCTTTATTGGTCCAGGAAGCATCTCCAAATATTCCAAACAGTTGTTCCGGATTGGCCTTTTCAATTTCACGCATGGCGTTCTGAAGTGTCTGACCAACATTTCGGGTAACTTGTCTGATGTCATTCCAGTGGCAGCCCTCAGGAATCTGAAACCGGTGATTCTCTGCAAAAGAGGCATAGTCAAGATCATTATTGCTTTCTTTTAAAGCCAACTCATATTCTTCGTCCCAAACATCACTAATGCGCTTAAAGAACATCAATGGAAACATATATTGCTTATAGTCTCCAGCATCAATGTGCCCCCTTAAATAGGTTGCTGCCCCCCATAGGTATTTCTCCAATTGTTGTTGTGTCATAGTAAATCAAATTCTTTAAGGAGTGACTTGAACTTATTCTCGGCTTCCCATGCTGAATTTGCCGCTTCTTCAAGCGACTTTATAGCCTCAGCCATTTTAGGTAAATTATCCTTAACTTCTTTTTCAATGTATAAAGGAATATTCAAGTTGAAATCCTTACTGGAAATATCATCGAGAGAAACCTGCTTGACTGAATTTTGGACATCTTCAAATTTGTTGTACCATGCAAACAGGGTATCAATATGTTCTTTCTCTAAGTAGTTCTGAGCTCGGCCAACACGAATCTGTTCTGATCCGTCTATGAACAAAACTTTTCCCTTTTTGGACTTTTGCTTTTGTGCTCGAAAAACCAAGATACAAGCTGCTAGAGAAGTGCCGTAGAAAATGTTTCCTCCCAATCCAATCACAGCTTCCAACAAATCTTGTTTGATGAGTTCTTCTCTGATTTTTCCCTCTGCACCCTTTCTAAACAAAGCTCCATGAGGTAAAACCACAGCCATACGACCTGTTTTATTCTTCATCGACTTAATCATATGTTGAACCCATGCCATATCAGCATTTCCTTTGGGTGGAATACCAGCAATATTTCTTCCAAAAGGATCCGCGGCCCAATTTTCAGCTCCCCATTCTTTTAGCGAAAAAGGAGGGTTAGCAATAACGCAATCAAACCTTTTAAGTTCATCATTTTCCAAATGACCAGGAGAGCGCAAGGTATCACCGCGCACAATTTCGAAATCCTCAATGCCATGAAGGAACATATTCATTCTGGCAATTGATGATGTGGTAAGATTTTTTTCCTGACCATACATTTTAAGTGTACGATAATCGCGTCCTTCTTCACGAAGGTGATTCACACACTCCAATAGCATACCGCCTGTGCCACATGCAGGATCGTATATTGATTCACCTTCTTCGGCATCGATTATCAAACCCATTAAATGAACAACTGAACGAGGAGTATAGAACTCTCCAGCTTTCTTATTTGTTAGATCTGCAAAATGCTTGATTAGGTATTCATATGATTGACCTAAAATATCTGGATCAACCATTTCATTTGACAGTTCGTATTGTGAGAAATGCTCTATCAAATTAGTTAGTAAGGAATCTGGCAGCTTTTCTTTATTTGTCCATGGAGCATCACCAAAAATGCCATAGAGCAAATGTTGATTCGCTTTTTCAATTTCTCTAAATGCTATTTGAATTGCTTTGCCAACATTAACAGTTGTATTACGAACATCATTCCAATGGCATCCCTTGGGGATTACGAATCTATGAAGCTCAGCAAGTGAGGCATAATCCTTATCGCCTTCAGAATCTTGTAATGCAGCATTAAATTCTTCATCATACACATCTGAAATTCTCTTGAAGAAGAGCAATGGGAAGATGTAAATCTTGAAGTCAGCAGCATCCACGGGCCCTTTTAAGATCCATGCAGCTTTTGAAAGGTGCTGTTCAAGTTTATTTAATGTTAGTTTTTCTTTCATTTTAATCTCTTTGACAATTCAACAACAGCATCTTTTAAGTATGGCTCGTCACCAAATTCCTCTTCAATTCTATCATTTAGAAATTTGATTTGCAACTCTCTATGATCCAAATTGAAAATATCGGCGATACCTGCTAACATGCGTCGCTGTAGCTGCCTTTCACCATGTTCAATCTTACTCAATAATGAAATGTCAATATTGAGATAATCGGATACTTTTTTCAAAGAATACCCATGACTTAATCTTAATTCATGAAGGTACTTACCCATGTCGACTCTTGTTCCCATTCGCTTTATCGCCTGTCTCATTAAGTAATTCGTTTTATTTTTTTATTTTAATTATTGAAAGAAGTAAAAAAACAGCAACTACAATATCGATAGTATTCCATAGCTCCCTGCCTAATGCAATTTTGAAAAATGGTTGAAACAACAATGCTAAAAAGAAATAAGTGTAGCTTAAATTTTTATTTTCTAAAGTGTTATTTCTGAATCCAAGGAATAAGAATATAGCAAAGCTTGTAAGGCGCACAAATTGATAATACCCGTAGGGCATATCTGCTAAGCAAATAAGCAACAAGACAGCTAAGGTTATTTTCAAACTTCTTATCATAGTGTTTAATAAAAATGGAGGCTCGCGCCTCCATTTCCTTTAATAGGCGACCGGGTTTGGTTACCCATGATTATTATTCTTGTTCTGTCAAATTCTTTTTAGGGAAATTGAAAAGAAGACTTGTTACTATTGGAATAAAAAATATTGCAACAGTTAAAACTGATATACCAATATCAGCAGTGTGACTTCCAAGAAATTTGGCAAACTCTGACTCTGGGTAAAAATGCTCATAGAGTGAAAGCGAAAGCTTTATTCCAAGGATTGCAATAACAACGAATGCTGCAGTTTCTAAAAATGAATATTTCCCCATTAATCTCACAAACCATTGAGCAATGAATCGCATAGCTAATATCCCTATGAAGACACCAATGCAGACCAAAATGATGTTAGGAGTAAAAGCTACAGCTGCAAATACGTTATCGATTGAGAAGGCCATATCCATCAACTCAACTAAAGCGACAGTAGCCCAAAAATTGCCCAGAGAACCAACTGTTGCACGATACAGCCAATTGCTATTTTTATCTAAAATGTCATCTTCAGTTTCTTCAGTTTGCTTTCCTTTCCAAAAGTCGTATACTAGGTATAGCAAGTAGAGACCTCCGAGTGGCTTTAGCCACCAAATTTGAATAAGAAATGCCGCAAATACCATAGCAAGACCTCTAAATATGTAAGCGCCCCAAATACCGTATTTAAGTGCTTTATCTCTTTGCTTTTCTGGTAAATCCATTACCATTGTGGCTAAAACCGCAGCATTATCTACCGAAAGTAAACTCTCGATAATAATAAGATTTCCAATTATCGCTAACGATGGACCTGGATTGTCTAAAATTTGTTGAATTAATTCTTGCATACTATTTCTGTTTTTTGGGGTTTTACTGGTTGTTTACTAGTTGTACAATGATAAGCCTTCCTCCGTCTTCTTTGGACAAAAGAATTTGCTTACCGTCTGTTATTTCAATTGAACTTCCAATTGGAATCTCTTTATTAGAATCACTTACATCAATAAGTGAACTTAACTTTCTGTTTATCAAAATCCACTTGTTATTGTGAAAATGAAAATCTGCTACTGGCTTTTTTGTCTCTGATGCTAGCTTTTCATTTGGAAGAATGTTTCTATTTACATGCCATTGATAAATATTCTGTCCACTATAAACCATTAAACGGTGGTTCTCATAACTAAATTTCCCCGCCGGTGTTTTTACATAAAAATTTAGAACGGGAAGTTGACCTTTGTATGAGGTTCCACAAAATGGACATTTAGGTTTGGTATTATTATCAAAAACGTACCACTTCAATTCACAAGACTTATTTTGACAAGGTTGAATTAAATCAATGGTTTTAACGAGTGCGTGTTCCCAATCTCCAGCCGATGGCCTTAAAGCCGGATTGTGCAAGCCATCAACAAATGCTTGATTAAATAAACCTTGCAAATATGGCCCGCAGAGTGAATAAGGAAGCTTACTAACATCAGGCCAAGGAGTAGGAGTTAAATGGCTAGGTTTAACATCAGCCATTTTTGGCCTGTTTGATTTATCTGTTGAGTGTTCAATAAAAACGGATTTGGAGCCCATTGATAACTCTTCATCTTTAACTGGATCCAGATCATGAATTTTTCCTCCACGCAAAGGATGTCTATGAAGCAGATACATGTAAATCATTACAGCGAGCGCATGTCTATCAGTCTGAATACTTGGATGTTTCCGATTACTATCTGTTTTCGCTAGATGTTTTGTAGCTAAAACTTCTGGAGCAATAAAATCAGGTGTACCCATAACATCAGGTGGGAACTTCCCTGGAACAACTAATCCGTCCAAATCGATAACAGCTGCTTTACCAGATGTAGGATCGACTAAAACGTTGTTATAAGATAAATCACTATGTGCTAACCCAGCAGAATGCAATCTTCTTGTAGCCCTTGCAATGTGTAAGCAAACAATTATGTACTTATACCAATCGCCCTTTTCATGAGCATCAAGGTTCTTATTAAAGTGGAATGGAGAAGCAAACCATTTTCCATTCTTTTCTTTTCCTTTTATACCTAAAAAATCATTGTTTTTTGAACCAACAGAAAAAAAGAAATGTTTTTGATATGCTGGCACAGCAATTCCCAACTTTCCATTATGCTCTACTAAGTCATAAGGCCAACATAGTAAATCTGTCCAATATGCACCACCTTCTTGCTTAAAAACGCCATCCTTTTTGGTGGTTACGATTTCAAGCATCCTATCTTTCAAATTATTATATTCTTGTTTATTCTTGTTGAAATCATAATCTCTAAAGAAGGCAACTACATAAGATTTGTCCGGGCTGAAGTATACATCCTTCATGCCTCCTTGCATGGGATCGCCATTGTCCACAAATTCAATTGTGTTTCCAGAAATGCCAACTAATTTTATTGTTTTAGTCATATCCCTAACTTAATATCACAATTGTTCTGTCATCGTACTCACCTTTTACCCAGAAATCTAACCATTCAAGTAATTCGATAGAAGAAAACTCAGAATCACCTGCTTGACTTTTTTTCATCTCATTCCAAAGTTCATCCCACTTTTCCTTTTTAAATAAATTCGAATCGGTATGGAACCATGCATCACTTATTCCATCGGTCATTAGTGCCAACGCTTTAAAATCAGTAATATAAGCCAGCTTAATTCTATTGAAAATATCTTCTGCATTATTCAAGATTTCAGGCATCGTGATGAATCTAGTTTGCCCGGAAAATTCTCCCGAATCTGGATTACCTAATATTATAGGATCCTTGTCTTCTAAGTAAATACCAATTCCACCATCGCCAACCCAAAAGCCTACAATAAACCACTTTCCTTTGATCTTTTTTACTAGACTTACTAGAATTGTGCAAGCAAAATCTTTGACAACGGCATTATTAAGTTTCGCTGCTTCTTCAACTTCTCTAAATCCTTTAATAACGGAATTACCAATTACATAGTAAAAGTGATTTTTTATTTCCCTTTCTTTTGAATCAAAATCATCAGTTTCAATAATATTTTCAACTGTTTCTAAATGTTTCCTGTTATCAATTGAAAATACCTCCGACAAAATTGTTTGGCAGAAAATCTTAGATCCCTCACGTGAATATTTTGCACTTCCTGCGCCATCAGAAACTGAAATGAGCATCCAATCTGATGCATTGTCAATTGCTATTTCGTAGTGATCGTCTCGAAATTTTGCGTCTTTAGCATGACTTCTTCCTCGTTTACTTGCTCCAACAACCTTTTTGTTTTGATAAGCTAATTCAGAATTTGCTGTATGTGATTTGGGAAAAATTGAGTTTGCATCTGGCTCATGCTCTGTCCATAGGGAGCGAGGATCAGGATTGATATAAATTGATAAATTTCTGAAAAGTGAAGGTCTATTTTCTGATTCCATTGAGTGTTTATATTCCATGGAAATAAGATGCTCACCTGAAATTAAAGGACATCCTGAAATTTCATTGGTATCAGAGTTAAACTCTAATCCTAAAGCCTCTAACCCCTCAATCTTCTTAATAGTAATTCCACTCAAACCATTTTCAATTAATGGGATTGATGCTGAATAAACCTCATTTACTTTTGCATTTGGAATTACTATTGCCTTACCTGGAACATTTTTTGCCATGGTAGTATCAACTTTATCAATTGCTTTTGGTTTTTCAACATCCACTTTCAATGAAATCTCTGATGGTGGTTCGGGCAATTTTGCAGTCTCTGTTTCTATTTTTGATTCTTGAATAATAGTGCTAGATATTTGCCCAGAGACAATCTCTGTATATCGCTTTTTTATATTTTCAGCACTTAATTCGTTTTTATCAATTGAATATTCGGAACACAATAAATCAACAGCTTCACCATTGATCTCTTCCGTTACAAGATTCATTTCAAAATGAAGTACGCTAATTATATATTGTTTCAAATCTATGTTCATTATCCTTTCGCTCTATTTAAGTTAATGTGTCCTTCTCCAACACCGAATTTCGCTTGCACTTTACACCAAGGACAGGTTGTTACTTCTTCGTCGCCTACACACAAAATATTTCCACACGAACATGTAGAAAATCCGAATTGATTTCCACAACTTGGACAAGTTGGAAATCCTAAAAGTTCTTCTGAAGAGATTTGTTTTCCTGAATTGACATTATCGCTTAGCTCAGTGTAGGATTCTTCATCTATGTTAAACGCACCATTTAGCCTGAAGTAAAGAGTTTCAAAATCCAAGCCGGGTATCTCAGTTTGCTTAGATGCTTTAACGTATTTAATTAGATAAGGTGTTTTATTATTTTGACATTTTGCCAAAAATACTGCTACATTTTCATCTATACGATCAGAGTACTCTTGCGTGTTTTTGCTAACAACTTTGTTTGGGTCTTTTGACAAATCAATTACTTGATTGTTGGAATCAGCAATACTTTGACTGGTTGCCTTAATGCTCGCTGTTACCCACTTAAAAAATTTCTTGAAGGAGTTGCTATCTGTCGCTTCAAAAGTCAAATTATGTTCAGAGATACTTGATAGCAATTCTTTATCCGTGTTTTTTCCAAAAGAAATACTCACAAAAAAAGCACTACTTCCGTAGCTTTTTTTCCAATTGTCAATTGCAATATTAGGGTTGTCTGTAGGGCGACCATCAGTAAATAAAAATACAATAGGCTTCCAATCACCCTTTGAATCTTGAGTAGTCTTCTTGACAGATTTATCAAGCTCTGTTCTTAAAGCATCAAGACCAACACCCAAGTTGGTTCCAGAACCTAACGGCAATTTTACTGGATAAAATTGGATAATATCTGTCAATGGTAATATCGTCTTTGCTTTGCCAGCGAAAGCTATAATACCTACCCAAACGGTCTCTAAAGCATAAGGATCTGTTCGCAATTCTTTGATAATTGCACCAATTCCTTCCTGAACTTGGTCCAAGGGTTCACCTACCATTGATTCAGAAACATCGATTAAAAAATATACTGGTAGTCTTCTCATAAATTTAAATTACTGGATGAACATCTGGTGGTGGTGGGGGTAACTCATTGTTATCTCCAGATCCTTGACTTCTGTTACCAATACTTACAGAAGCGGAAACCCACTTGAAAAAATGTGAAAATGTGCTACTGTCCGTTGTATCTAAATGCACTACATTTTCTGTTAACAATTTCAAACTCTCAGAATTTGATTTTGGTCCGGCAGCACACGCAACTATACTTCCAAAACCGAGTGATTGAATTTTAGGTATAAACTCTTGATATTTTGCCATATCACTAGGTTTACCATCAGTCATGATAAATAATAAAGGTTTCCAATCACCTTTTTGTGTAGCGGAACCTCGAATGAATTCCTTGTTACACCTTTCATATAACAACTCCAAGGCCATACCTAAATGTGTAGGGCCACTTTCAGGTGTATTAATGTCCGGAAGTGTTAAATTCTCTAATTCAGTCAAAGGAAGTATGTCCTTAACTTCTCTATCAAATGTGATAATAGATAAGTGAACCGATTCCAGTGCAAAAGGATCCTTTCTAAGTGAACTAACCATCGCTTCCAATCCAACCTTCACAGATTCAATTGGCTCACCTTTCATTGAACCAGAAGTATCAAGCAATAAGTATACAGGAAGTCTTCTAACCATTATACAACAACATTTACTTCTGGCGGTGGTGGCGGTAATTCATTCAATCCTCCAACTTCTTTTCCACCTTCCTCAATCTTGGCGCTACTTGTGCTAATTGAGGCTGAAACCCATTTGAAAAATGCTTTGAATGAAGATGAGTCGGCTGTGTCTAATTGAACAACAACTTCAGTGATTTGCTTTAATATCGATGTATCAACAGCTTGACCAGCAGCACATGCTACTACCATTCCCCATTTTTGTTTTTGAAAGTCCGTTAGGCCTTTTTGCCAGTCATCAGTTGGCATACCGTCAGTCATAATAAAAACAATAGGTTTCCAGTCTCCTTTTTGCTCAGCGGTTGTCTTGTTGACTTCTGATTCTGCTCTTTGTGCAAGTAGGCTCAATGCAGCTCCTAAAGAGGTTGTACCTGATGCTTCAATGGGTGGTGTTTGAAAGCTTGTCAATTCAGTTAAAGGAACTGGTTGATTTGCCGTGGAATTAAAAGTTATGATACTTAAAAAAGCCGTTTCCAATGCATATGGATCCTGTCTTAATGCAGAAACCATTGTTTGAACACCGTTTTTTACGGCTTCAATAGGTTCTCCCATCATTGATCCAGATGTGTCAAGCAATAGGTATACTGGTAATCTTCTCATGTTGTTATTGTTTTACGTATCGTTTTAAAATATTTACGAAGCTGTCAGTAGGCTCAGGATTACCTAACGCTCGGAATTTCCATTCTTCATTGTGTCTATACATCTCACCAAAAACCATTGATCTCATACCGTTGAATTCAGGGCTATTTGAAAGACTATAACGAGCAATTTCTTTCCCTTTAGCATCACAAGCTCTTATAAATGCATTATCTACTTGGCCAAAATGCTGATTACGGCTATTTCCTTGATAGATACAAACTAGGAAAAGAATCTTATCAACCCTTGTTGGTAAAGAATTGAGTTTTACAATAATTTGTTCGTCATCACCATCTCCTTCACCTGTTAAATTATCTCCGGTATGAACTATTAATTCACCATTATTCAAAAGTTGATTCACCTTTTGAGCCATTGTGGATTTTGGTGTACCATCTGGATAAATCATTGATGAAGTTCCAGTTCCAGAAGGAAATGTCATACTATTGAAATAAATAATATCTCCACCGTGTAATCCTACTTTATGACCATTTGAGAATTGCAGGTCTCTACCAAGATTAGCTACATATCCATTCTTATCTAAAAGAAAGGCGATAGCATCTAAATCGAAATCAGCTTCTTTATTCCCTCCAAAAAGCTTTCCGAGAAAACTCTGTTTCTCTTCTCTAACATCCCAACCTAAACCAACTGTAACTTGAGATAAGTCATACACGCTTTCACCCTTATCGTTTTTTCTAAGATCAATTGTTTGACCTTTCTGTAAATTAATTGCCATAATAGTAGAATGGATTTATTATTTGATTATTTGACCCTTGTAATATTTAGCTAAGAAAAAAGCTAAGTCTTCTTTATAGCCTATTCCAGAAGCTTCAAACTTCCATTTTCCATCTCTTCTGTATAGTCTTCCGAACTCAACAGCTGTTTCAATCGAAAAATCTTCACCCAATTCATATTTTGCTACTTCTTGTCCATTGGAATGATCTACAATACGTATATAACTATCTCTAACTTGGCCATAATTCTGTTTGCGGCTTGTAGCGTCATGTATTGTAACGACAAACAAGATTTCATTAATTGATGAATCTACTTTTGTTAAGTCAACTTCAATTGTTTCATCATCTCCATCATCACTATTTCCACCTGTCGGATCATCGCCAGTATGATGTAAAGCACCGTCAGGAGAATCTGTATTTCCATAGAACACAAAATATTGTTCTGCTGGAATTAATCGCCCTTCGTTTATCATAAATGCAGATGCATCCAAATCAAAGTCAAATCCAGTTCCTTCGTTAGGTGTCCATCCAAGTCCGACACTCATTTTAGACAAACCAATGTCAATTTTTTGCCCTTTTTGTAAATTAATGGCCATATTAATATATTTTTTTTAGGTGATTAGCTTAGACAAATTTGTCAAATGTAACAATTATATCGTATTTACAAAAATAAACGAATAGTCAATTTGCTAATGTGTCAAATTAGCCACAAAGCGTGTCGAAATTGATAAAAAAAGTAAACCAACAGTAAAAACCTTGGACTTTCACCGGAAAGGAGGGCAAAATCCGGTAATCTCATGGGAATTCCATGGGAATTTCGCGTTAAAAAGGCAGGCCTTTTAGGGTAAATTCGTTCTCGTTATGAGGGGACTTCTCAATAATCTCTAGTTCATTCATACTTTTAATGTGATTTCTTGCCATTCTTTCCTTCACGGATAGATAGCCCATGATAGAATGAGTGAGTTCTGTGTAGCTCATGGATGGTTTTCTCGCAAATAAATCATCCGCCATGGTTTGCAACTCTGTTATTTTGCGTTGTTTCGTTTCTTCTTTGCTTTTGTTTCCTTGAAATACATGCTTGCCTGCTTCTTTATCCCATCCAAATTGAACCAATGGCACATCCAATGGACTGCCGTCTCGGACTTTGAGCGCTTTTACAACGCTGTTCGCAGAGTTGTCATCTTTTTCTACTGAAAGTATTCCGGCTGCTTTACGCTGCATCTCTGATCCCAGGTGTCCACGCAACTTCATTCCGGATGGAGTGGTGTGTAAAACACAAATGATGCAGGATTTGTAAATGGCAGAAAGGCGAAAGAGTTCTTCGATCAAATGAACCGAGGCCTCTTCATCATTTACACTACCGAGTAAATCGGCAATTCCGTCAATTACTACCATGTGAATCCCTCCGTATTCGTAAAAGAACTTGTCCATGCTTTCCAGTATATATTGCATCCTGTCTTTTCGAGAAATTCCAACTAATCCAAATGGTCTAAACCAGCTCGGAGGCTTTTTATAGTTTGCTCTATTGAGTATGTAAGTGAGATTTTTATGTAGTTGATGATCGGACTGTTCAGTGTCATATAGGATAACGGACTTGCCTTGAGCGTTACATTGCACCCAGGTTCCTAATGAATCAACTGTTTCACCTGGCTTGCGAATGGCTCCTGAGATAATTCCACCCAGGTAGTTAGTCTTTCCACTTCCTTCACTTCCTGTAATGCACACAAGGTTACCAGGTGCGCCAATCGTTACATCGTTTATCGTTATCAATGGTTCAGGTTTAGGTGGTGGGTTGTCAAAATCAATCTCACATGCACGCATGACCGACATAGTTTCATCGTAAAGCGCATCTAGCATTTCGCAGAACAACATGGTGAGTTCCTCTGCGGTATGCCCGATGCGAAAAAAGTCAGAAATATCCTTGCAATCTTTTGTACCTGGTAAAGGCAACAGTAGATAATTGAGCTTGAATTGTTTGAAATCTACAACATGCTTTTCCATGGCTTTTTTGCCCGTCTCATCAGTATCGTAGAGTAAGGTAATGTGCTTGAATCTGTAATCTAATGTTCGCAGCAACTTCTTTGGAATATTAGCTGTTTCGCTATTAAAACAAATAGCATGAAACCCTTTGGAGGAAAGCGATAACACATCTTTTTCACCACCGGTAATAAAGAGGATATCACCTCTAATCGGGAGTTGATCTAATCCAAACACATAGTGTTCTGTTATTTCTCCAGCATAGAGAAAACGCAGCTTTGAATTTGGTCTATAAATCTTAATGTGCTTTCTTCCTTGATAGCCATAGATCGGCTCTGCTTCAGAACTTTCAAGCAAGTATTCTTTGCCTTCCTTGTTTGTTCCAATGAACCTTTGAATGGAATAAACACCATACTGTTTAAGCGTTTCCTCTGTAATTCCATACTTGTTCCAGTAGGTCAGTTCAGTTGGTGAAAACTCCTTCATCACACAAGGCTCCTTGATAGTAGCTGTTTCAAAACCTTCTTGAGCGGGGGGCGTCAATGAGCGAAGGCTTTGTCGAGCTGGTATCGTTCTGAGTTGTGTTGGATTATCATCTAGTAGTAAGGTCAGATCCTGATTGATGATTTCAAGTATGCGAATAAAATCATCCTTGTCAGAGCAATCTAAACCGTACAGGTGTCCTACTAAGAAGAAGCAATCACCACTGAATTCTGCATTTCCAAAATCTTTGAATTTATACGACTGGGAACGCTTATCGAAATGCACATAACACGAGGCTTTGGTATCAGAGTAGAAGGGGCTTTTGAAAGCCTTTCCAACACGCTGAAAGTTTGTTCCCAGGTAATGTTTAAATACACTTAATCCTTTGTCTGTTTTGTTTAATACATCGTCTTTTTTAATTGGCATAGTTTCTCAAAAAGCTGTTACAAGATGGTTTGTTGCTTCTCCCTGAAATTCTTTTCAAGGAAAGCCTGGATGTCAGAGAATCGAATTTTTCTTTTGCGGTTATACTTCACGAACGGTATAACACCGTCTTCCATCAGCGCATAGAGGGTGCGCTTGCTAACACTTAGCATTCCGCATGCTTGTTCGATTTCTACATACTCATCATGTAGCTTTGTGAGTGGGGAATTGATTCGGTTAATAGATTCCATAATCGCATCCAATTTCTCATGCAACTTTCTGTAATCTTCAGTCATTGCCATTATAAGTTCTTGCATACTTCAATTATTTTATTTCAGTTGCAAGATTATTGAGTTCGCAAGAGATAATCATTCCACTGGAATTCCACTGGAATAAGATTTTTTTATCGGAAACTTTTTTCCTTGTATTTGCAATAAACTTCGACAAGGTGAGAGAGGTAGGGAGCTTCCATTGTTTTCCGACTTTTGGCAGCTTTTAAGGTTCCATTGAAATCACCTATTTGAACATTGAAAGCCCATTGCACAAATTGAAAGAAATCTTTTTTAGTTAGTTTGGCATTTAGACCGACTACTGATCCTGATTCGTAAATGGCGGTTACAAGCTCAGCAAAATCGACAATTTTACTATTCCATTTGAGCAATGGTTCATTTGCACCGGTGGGAAAAAGAGACAGTTGTCCGGCTATTTGCGACTTCATTTCAGCTGGTGTTGGAAAATCTTCAGGATTTTGAAGCATGCGCTTCCATTGAGCGGCTTTATTGAGTATGCTCTGCCTGTATTCGAAAAAATGTTTGAGATCGTCTAGGTGTTTCCACTGCTCATCTAAATATAAAAGAATTTTTTTTTAACCAGCGGCTCCATGCGAGGCTCTAGGTTATACAATTTACTGACTTCAATGCGGTCGAAGATAGGCTCCTTGTCGTTTTTGAATATCACACGCCTTGTTTCAGCCACTTGAAAAAGGCAATCAGCAAAGACGGCATGAACCTCCTGATAACTTGGATTAAGGATGCCAGGAGGGTAATGCAATGTAAATTCCTCCTTTACCAGACGATAAACCCCTTTTAGGTAGTCACGGTAGTCTGTTACTGATTTGTAGCCGTTAAAGCGCACATCAGCCTCATGATCGCTGTCAAAGAGGCTCTTTGAGTTGATGCTGTGTTTGTTTCCAATCACAGCAGTTGCCTTTCGAATATTCTCCAGGGCAAACAAGAATGGTTCTTTTTCCATGTATAATTATTTTATTATTGTTAAACAAATAAATTATACGGGGAAATAACCATTTGATATATGTTGTTTTCCACGTCAAATTGGAAGAAAAAAACATCTACAGAATCATCTTAGGCAATTAGGCAATGTATATATATATAACATTGCCTAATTGCCTATACATATGATGATTGAAATTGCCGGCAATGCCTTAGGCAATTGCCTAAACTTTTTAGAATGGAGTAGGTAGAAAAATGAGATTGTAAATTGAAATAAAACTCTTATTTTTGCATCAGCAAGCGACACGTTGCGGTTCGTTAAGCCTCCCTTGGCTAAAACTTGAACCTTGCTCGTGACCCTTGTGTGCAACAGAGCACTTAAGTACTTGATATACACAACATTTGGAGAGCTGGTTCATAATCCGCCCCCTCCGCTAAAAACAAAAAATGATAGCACGTAGTGCAGCGTTGCTGTTTTTATATCACCCATCAGCGGGATCATGCAGTAATCCCGCCCCTTCCGCAAGTTTTACTAGAAGTACATT
>Ga0172373_10002648_pt1 | contig 27065 bp, 20 predicted proteins | sample Lak10m_2_FD_114546 | JGI IMG/M metagenome (GOLD analysis project Ga0172373, IMG submission 114546) | Freshwater microbial communities from Kabuno Bay, South-Kivu, Congo - kab_092012_10m | ecosystem: Environmental > Aquatic > Freshwater > Lake | place: Democratic Republic of the Congo...
AGGGGAAATCAAGCACCTTTGGAATGACTCTGCTCAAGTTTTCAGCCTGGCGGCAGAATTTAAAATACAATGCATCGGGCTGGACGCATTTTATTTATACACCACGGATTGTGGTTGTACCGAGAATTCACTATGTCATATTTATCCATTTCACATGTAACAAAGAAATATGGTGATACGGTGGTGGTTGACGATTTCAACCTTGATATTGAAAAAGGCGAATTCGTTTCTTTTCTTGGGCCATCAGGCTGCGGAAAGACAACCACTCTGCGCATGGTCGCAGGATTTGAGATCCCCACGTCAGGAAAGATTCTTTTGGACGGCGCGGATATTACTGATAAAGCACCCAACCAGCGCAATGTTGGTATGATCTTTCAATCGTATGCGCTGTTTCCAAATATGACAGTTGCTCAAAATATCGGCTTTGGCCTTCGTATTCGCAAGGAGCCTGAAGCAACAATTAAACAGCGCGTTGATGAAATGGTCAGCTTGATTAACCTTGAAAAGCACGCGAATAAATATCCGTATCAGCTTTCAGGTGGCCAACAGCAACGTGTATCTTTGGCTCGTGCGCTCGCTATTCATCCACAAGTATTATTGCTGGACGAACCGCTCTCTGCCTTAGATGCAAAGATCCGCATCTCTCTGCGCGCTGAGATTCGCGCTATTCAGAAAAAATTGGAGATCACGGCTATTTTCGTCACCCACGACCAGGAGGAAGCTTTGTCCATTTCCGACCGGATCGTTGTTATGAATACAGGTGTTATGGAGCAGGTAGGGACGCCTTTCGAAATTTACAACTTCCCAACCACTGTATTTTCTGCTAATTTCGTGGGTTCCTTAAATAACTCATCTGCTGAAGTGGTTGATCCATCCAATGGAACGATCGCGATCGACGGTGTACATTTTGAATCTGCCGTGGATTTGAAACAACGTAAGAAGGGCGATAAAGTGCGCGTTGCCATCCGCCCGGAACGTTTGAGCTTTGCGTCCGAACAAAAGAAAGCCAATGTTGTGGATGCAACCATCGAGAATATTACTTTCCTCGGTTCCGTTGTCCGCATTCAGGTGAAGATCGGTAACACTAAGTTCAATATGGACACGTTTAACAATCCATTCCTCGAACTGCCGAAGATCGGCTCAGTGGAGCAGGTGACCTGTTCCCGGGAAGCCGTCCTCGTGCTGGACGAATAATCAGATCATTAATCCTGGAAACGGTTCGAAGTGCTAACAGGCACAACGAACCGTTTTTATTTCAGGCATGTATGAATAAAATAATCCTCGTTCTGTCCGACGCTTTGCGCTTTGATATTGCCAAAGATAACATGGGTTTCCTCGGCCATTTGGTTGAGAAGAAGCTTGCCAGCTTGTATAAGATAACTGGTGAGTTGCCAAGCATGTCACGCCCGATGTATGAGACCATTCACACGGGCTTGCCGTCCAATGCGCATGGGGTGGTGGCGAATTCGATTGTGCGGCTTTCAACACAACCAAATATTTTCCGCTCGGCGAGAGAGGCAGGCAGGAGCACTGCCGCTGCAGCGTATTATTGGTATTCCGAGTTATACAACCGCGCTCCCTATGACCGTATTGATGATAAAGAGACTGATGATGAATCGTTGAACATTCAGCATGGGCGTTTTTACACAGAGGATGAATATCCTGATGTAGAGCTTTTCGCCAGCGCGGCACATCTGGTGCGTAAATTTTCTCCTGACTATCTTTTGCTTCACCCGATGGGCATGGACTATTACGGCGAAACGTTTGGCTCCGCCTCAAAGGAGTATCGTAACCATGCCATTTATCAGGATGCAAAACTCGCGCCTCTCCTTATGGAATGGCGCGAGCGAGGGTATACAATTTTTGTCACTGGCGATCACGGCATCAACGAAGACGGAGGACATGGCGGTACAACCGATCAGCAGCGAACCGTGCCATTTTTTGTGATCCAGCCCAACGGCCGGGGAAGAGGCGAAGTGGATGAATCAGTTTCACATTTGCAGATCGCGCCGACCATACTCAAGCTGTTGGACGTCCCCATCCCATCAACAATGAAGCATGCGCCGTTAGCCCTCGATTAACGCCTTCACCAGTTCGCGGTTGAAATCTGGAATATCCGCCACAACCCGCCCCCAAACCTGATTGCCCTCACGAAAGGCAGCTTTGTCCGCCCAGACCGCGCCCGTATTGACGAGGTCATCCTTGATACCCGTTGACCCCGTAACGCGCTGACCCTTTTTGATGATGCCAGCCGAAATGGCGATCGAGCCGCCATGACAAATGATGCCAATTATTTTGTTGGCATCATTCATTTCCTTTACCAGCTTTTTGACCACGTCGTATCTGCGAATTTTATCGGGAGCCCAGCCGCCAGGGAGAATCAGCGCAAAGAGTTCGCTCGCTTTCAGAGATTCGATGGTTGCATCTGGTGTGATAGTCAAGCCGTTCTTGCCCGTCACCGCTTTTAAATCCAATCCTGCGGATAGAACTTTTGCGCCCTCTTCTTGCAGACGCATCAAAGGAACATAATACTCAAGATCTTCCACGCCTTCGGCGACGAGGGTGGCAATGATTTTATTTTGCAGTTTCATCTTTTTTAACTCTATTCACCAATAATTTTTACAAGCACACGTTTTTTTCTTTTGCCGTCAAATTCGCCGTAAAAGATCTGTTCCCAGGTGCCGAAATCCAATTTTCCATTCGTGATGGCAACTACCACTTCGCGCCCCATGATCTGGCGTTTTATGTGCGCATCTGCGTTATCTTCGCCGGTATCATTGTGATGGTATTGATCTGTTGGCTCATGGGGCGCAATTTCCTCAAGCCATTTTTCATAGTCGTAAAGCAGTCCTGATTCATCGTCATTGATGAATACCGATGCAGTGATATGCATGGCATTTACAAGTCTGTCGCAAATACCACTTTAATATTTCGCCAAATCTAATTTTACTTCTATCGAGGTCAGGATTTTAAACTAAATCTTATGAATATCCAAGAGCGAAACTCAAATAAGTCTCTCGATAAATTAGAAGAGATTTATTCACCTATTATCTTAACTAATACGCGTTTTTTGCGTTTGCCATCAAATTCACCGTAAAAGATCTGTTCCCAGGTGCCGAAATCCAGTTGGCCGTTTGTTACAGCCACTACTACTTCGCGTCCCATGATTTGGCGTTTTATATGCGCGTCAGCGTTGTCCTCGCCAGTGTCATTGTGGTGATATTGATCTATCGGCTCATGAGGCGCGATTTCCTCAAGCCATTTTTCAAAATCATACAATAAACCTGATTCGTCATCGTTGATGAAAACAGAAGCAGTTATATGCATGGCTGAAACCAAAACAAGACCTTCTTGAATCCCGCTTTCGTGAAGGCATGATTCCACTTGTTGTGTGATGTTTATAAACCCGCGGCGGGTTGGGAGGTTGAACCAGAGTTCTTTCTTGTAAGATTTCATATTTCACACTCTTTGATGTATTTTAAACCACCGTGACGCTGTTGTTTACATAAATGCAAGCAAGAATCATTCTTTCAGAATAAGCAAATTCATGATTTTATTAACGCATTTTTAAATTCTTCTGCACTCTGATAACGGTCTGAAGGATCAATTTCCATTGCCTTCTCAATAACTCGAGCCAATTCATGTGTGACTTTAGCGTTGCGTTTGCGCAGAGATGTTAAAGTAGCATTCTCCATTGCACGCGCTAGCCCATCCTCAGGGATGATGCCACATAGCGCCGCATATAGGGTGGCGCCTAGTGAATATATATCGGTTCGATGGTCCGTGCGCGCAGTCCCATATTGTTCAGGTGGAGCATAGCCGGGAGTCATGGCACGTGCTCCAGGGTCGGTTGCCTCAGTATTATTACGAAGGTTCTTCAGAAGATCAAAGCCTTTTAGGAGTATACGGCCATTTCGTAGGGTAATTATATTACCGGGTTTGATATTGCGATGAATTACAGGAGGGATCCTACTATGTATATAGATTAATGCATCACATATAGTTACTCCAACCGTTTTCGCTTCATCACTATCTATCATTCCAAGGCTCAACATGCGCTCGAATAAGCTTTTTTCTCCGTGGATACTCTCCATAACCATATAATCCCTTTCATTGTAAACAAAGAAGTCTAGTAAAGCCGGTATATTGGGGTGGTTGAGCTTGCCCAGCGTTTCAGCTTGAATACGAAACTGATTCCTGTAATCCTCGTCTCTGAAAAGGTTTTCTATTATAGTCACTGGTTTTTTGCGTTCAGTATCTGTAGCTTGATAAATATGTCGATTACCTTCTATTGAAGAAGCTGTTGAATCCTCATTATTTAGATCCTCAAAGATGCGATAACGACCTTTTAATAGAATATCATTTTGAGGTTGGCCCTCATTACTTAAGATACTATTCTGTTCTGGTATTATTTCTATAAAAGGCAGTGAATGTGTTTTGAATTCTGTCTCCCGAGCAATCGCGAGCAATGAAGGAAAGGATTTTTTGAGCTTTCGATTTATTTCATTAGTATTTTTTGCTTCAAGAACTTCATACCCACGAATTAAAGACGGTATTTCATCTTCTTTTTTAATAATTAAAGCTTTAGGGATATTGATTTTATTTAATGCTTCCAGCGCAATACTCATTCCAATAACAACAAAAATATCAGGGATGGATTGCGGTGAAATATGATAAATTCCTATAGAAGCGGAACGAGTTAATTGGCATGAAGTACACATTATTAACTCAAATCCATCTGCCCTTGATAATTCCTCGAGATATCGAAAAGAAATATTATCGTAATTATTTAGGACATCTTTGTAGGTTTCCCGAATTTCTCTACGATCTTCAGCGAATCTTGTTGATTTTGAATACCCATCTGAAAGTAAGATATCAATACCTTTCCCTTCCAATTTTTGGGAGTGAGCGTGTTGTTCACGAAAAGCACAAACGCGATTTCCAAAGCGGCAATATCTGTTCAACCAGTCTTGTTCAGGAGGAGTGTTTAGCAGATAGGGTATTCTTTCTTCAATGGCTTTACTCAAAGTGACTTCACCAGAAAATTCGACTAGGTCGACGCCGTCAAGACAAACAGGTAAGGGCAAAGTGCTATTGTTGCTATGTCGAAGCAACAGCATAGGCCTGTTTAAAATGATTGCCATTCCGATTTCAATGAGTACATTGTAAGGACTATGCCAGTTACCATTATTATCATCCCAATTAGAAAGATCATAAATCCCATAACGGGAATTTGCTATAAACTCTAGGGCTTTGTCGCGGAGGGGCTTGGTAGGGTCAAAGTAATCTGATGCATAACAAGGCTCTAGATTGAATTTTGGCAACACATTATTGCACGCACTTATAATATCGTCGCGCCAAGCAGCCTCGAAGGAATGTCCAATGAAACACTTCTGTATGGAATAGTCTCTATATTTTGTAGAAAGATTGCCAAAGTTCTGCATGTATTAATCTCTTGTCTGATTTATAGTTGCTACATATCATCTTGATTTATTAGCCATTAGTAAGCGGTAAATATTTCTTAAGATGAGACTGGACAATAGAGTGCAATGATCCTTCATGTTTTGACATGAAATCCATATAAAATTGCTTTATCAATTCCTTCGTTGATGTCTCATATGAATCTTTGCATGAGTTAGATAACATTTTCTCTTGCAGTTGTTGATCAAGCTTATTTTCTTGCATCATATACGCTATATCGAATGCCTGGTCAATCTCATTTAGTAGACTTGCGACTTGGAGATGATGCGACATGCCATCCCAAAAGTGACTCAGCAACAGATGCTCAAATTGTCTTTTTATATCCTTATGAATGTCTGCATCTGTAGGTAGTACCTTAATTGGGATTCCAAGTTCAACTAGTCGAACAGTGATCCACCTGGCCAACTCACTTGGCATAAATTGCACTAGACGATTAGGTTGACTAGCGTTGACTTGATTGTTTTCCACAATTAATCCCAAATCAACAATCCGCGACGATGGCATTTTCCGCTTCTCAAAGAAACCTCTGATTTGATTCACTACATCTTTGCCAGAATCGTCTGCATTATGTAGGATTAGTAGAGGGTGAGTACCACTTGATAAACAATGGACAATTACCGATTCCAGATCAGCCGGATTAGATGGATTCCGTAATAGAGCCATGTCCATCTCGCATAACCATCCATTTTCAATAACTACTGGTTCAATCTCTCGAGAATTCACATAAATTATTTTGTTTACATGATATGCCTTGATTAAATCGCTATTTACCTGTTCAGCAGGGATAGAAAAGTATTTGTCAGGATGCAATGGGACTGTAACTTCGTTTGAAGAGCGCGCCCAATGAGTTATGACTGGTTTAATAGTCTGGTATTTTGCTATATAGGCACGCAACCGTTCTATTACTCCCGGAGCATCTAGCCAAGCATTCAGTTCCGATTCTTGGTTCAATCGAATTCGTAGTTTCTCTAGTAGCTGATCTGGCACAAAACGTTCATCCGGTTTCAAGCCTTCTAATATCTTATCCAGAGCCTGATATATGGTCTGTTCTATTGCCGACTCTTTTTCTTGTCCTGCTTGAATAAGTTGATTGAGTATTTGATCTAAAGCACTTGCTAGCACCTCCTTGAAAGGTAAATGGTTTATCTCAGTTTTACTATATTCTGCATGTTCGACGGTTGGGCAAATCAGATGTAGATATAGCATTACTGGAACGTCCTCGGTGAATCCATATGCATCCATAAATCCTCGGAGACCAATAACTGGTTCTTCTGGCCTAATAGGTGCATCTAACAAGCGGCGGAAAAAAGGATCACCATAGGTTGGAGTAAAGTTCATTGCCGTCCAAATCTGGCGTTTTCCTTTCTTGAACTTTGCCGCACATATTTCTAATACAAATGGCACATTTAGATCGCGCCCATTATCCTGGACGCACATATAAAGCATGGAGTCTTCTACATCTACTTTTTCGCTTAAGCAGATATGAAGATGATGTTCGCCAATCAATCCCAAATTTGCAGAATCGAATTTGTCACTATTTGCACATACAATATCATATAATTTATCAGAATCTGCTTCGATATCCTGAAGGTTCAAGCTATTTTTCTTGAATTCGTCAGCAAGAATGGACTCTAATAACCTCTGGTCTTTGATTTTATCCTTTCCAATAGCAACCAAAATATCAGCTACAGCTAGACTGTTGTTTTTTTTATCTCCAAATTGTTTTCGATAGAGCGCATTTAATAAGTCTTGAAAGGATGTTGGTGTATACCAGTGAGGCGGAGCAATTCCTTGATATTTATTATTCCATTTAGGATTGTTGAGATAACTTGTTTTCCACACTATCCCATCTATTTCAATAACCCACTGGAATTCTGCATGAGGATTGCACCAGTGATATTGTTCGGCTAATTGCTGCAGATGTTCTAGTCGGCGAGGAATTTCTTGTCCATAATGATCAATTCCAACGCGTATAAGCGTGCCTGAGATCTCTCCAATTTGTGTAGTCTCTACCACTAACTTGATCTCTTGTGACGCTGAGTCAATTACAAATCGAGGCTTGTATTCCTTATTTCCACATTGAATAGATAAAGGTTTCAGTTCAGGCATAAAATCACCCGCAGTCCGTTGGCGAAGAACGTAGGGAATACCCAATAATGTCTTTAAGGCATTACCTAAGGACCCGCGGGTCAGATTTTTCAAAAAGGCTTTCCGCGATGTATACCATCCTGGATCCAAGACATTATTAACTAACTCAGCGGGGAAAACAGCCCTATTTCCAACCTGAACAATTAGCTGACGCCGACTATCGGCCAGATCAATATACTCAACTTTAATATGGATCTTTGGAAAATCAGCCGTATTTTTCGCCCAAAGTATTTCATCTGCATCAAGGGCGTTATCTATTAATTCCTTTATAACGTAAATATCCCACTCATGAGGTGGCCTTCCAGTCACGCGGCTGAGGCCGTCTAAGCGCACAAAGTCAAATTCGCGGTTAAATGAGAAAGCTTCAGGCATTGTTTTCCTCGTTGGTCTGACGTTGAGTCGTGTCACATGTGCATATTTGAAGGCCTAGAATAATCTACAATAATACGTTCTGCCTTATGATATCTGGGAGTATCCGTGCAAGGCTTGAGTAAGATCGGAAGCTTATAGCGGATAGTCCTTTTAGGTCCGCTGGAAGCATAGAATCCTCTTGATGAATGAGTGTTCCAGGGCAATTTGTCCCTAACGCAATTCCTAAGGCAACAAAAGCGTTCGCTGAGGAATCTTTGTCAATTCTAAAAATTCCATATTGAGCTTTTTTGATTTCCGCAATAGTTTCATCCAATAGTATTCCACCTTGCATCCCAATAATAAGATAATCATCAACCCCTTCATGTTCTAGATATTTCGGCAATTCCCCGGTGGGATCACCCAATATGATGGGTGTAAAATGTAAATCGCGAATAAGCTTTGAAATCGGAACTACGAAGTCAATCACATCTAGATCCCCATGAGAGATAAACACAGATTTATGACGTGGCGTTTCTGCTATGTGTTGAGTTTTGTAGTTTCCTATGTTTGTAATAAACGGGCTGAGTTTGTCTCCCAAGCTGTATCTTAATTCTAGATAATGATTAATCTGGAAATATTCTACACCACTTATGATAGGAGCTACATCAGCATCTTTATCTTTTATAAGGACAAATGGCCGCCCTAGGCCAAGAGCAATTCCTAATTCTAGGTAGACATTCTTGTTTTGACTCTTAGTTAATTGATATAGTCCAAAGGGTGTACTTTGAATTAGCCCACTTATCTTACACAAAATATGCCCACTCTCAAAAACATCGTCTGCCCGAATAGGTTGCATGCTAAATTCTCCAAGAGCATCCGCAATTGCCAGTCTTAGATCTTCACTATTAGGGCTAAATTCTTGAGCTAGGAAATAGTGCTCTGGATATGCCTGTAGAAAATAGCCCCTGCATAGCCCGCTTGTAAACATTGCTTCTTCTCTGGATTGATCTAAAGTTGATTTTATCTCAATCAAGACATTCGATCTGGTTCTAGCAAGACCCAAATGTTGTTTAATTGCTTCTAGGCCAGAATGTATTTGGTCCAACTTGCCTTCTTGCTTATTGAGCATTTCTTCGATCCCCTCAAAGCCTTTTATTACGATATCATGATGTATTCGCAGATAATCGTCGAGTTGTTCTAATCGTGACAAATTGTTTTGTGTTTCAGAAATTACTTCACGACGGAAGATGTCTTCATTTGCTACTATGGAGTTCTTAAAAATGGATTGAGCTTGGTTAACTAGATAACGAACAAATTGCTCATAGCCCTTATCAGTCAAATTATGACCACCAATAACCAGTGCGTTTCGTTCTTGTAATGCTGTGGACAGTTCTTTAGTGAATTTATCTTCTGTTAACTGACTGAAACTAAGATTGCTAATTGAAACATTAATATCTTGACTAAGAGCCTGCTGAAGTGCCTTTTGATCGAATTCTATGTACCCATCTCCATAACGAAGTAGTTGAGGTTTCATTTCTTCCAGCGCATTTTGAAAGGCCTCCAAAAAGAGCTGCTCCCATGTTTTTTGGCGTGATTTTTGCCACGCAGTTTTTATTAAATCGTAGACAAAGTTACTGGGAACACCAGAGAAAAGATACTGCTCAACTAATGTAAGGATGGTTGCCAAATTTGACCTCCAAATTTAATGATTTCACAAATCAATTAAGAATCCATTTAGTAATCTTACGACAAATTTTATGCGATTATGCAATCTTTGAAAGTTTACACTAATTCCGAATATAAAGACTTAATAAATCTCGAGAGAGTACTTAACAGCGAAAACAGAATAAAATAAGAGGCACGAAATGTCCAAACTGTTAGGCGAATTGGAAATAATACAAAGCAGGCTTCAATCCTTCTGGGAGCCAGCGCGATAGTTGTTGTGAATGCAATCGGATGTATACGCCGAAGCCAATCCAAAAAGGTTATCCCGAAGAAACACGCCTGTTGGCAATTCGTATGTACTTGGAAGGCAGTAGTTTTGGCTTGATAGGATGAGCTCTCCGGGTCAATCCGCAAAGTGTTGCCCATTGGGTCAGGCAGTACACCGCGAAACTAACAAATGCTCCCCTGCCAGCGAAGGTCAAAAAGGCTGATTTGGACGAACTGTATACCTTTGTTGGTAAGAAAAAAAACGAAATCTACGTTCTGACAATCGTGGATCGCGATACTCTCTGCGTTTTGAGTTGGGATGTGGTGCTGGAAAGAACGTTAGAGGTTGCGCAAACTTGCCCTGTCTGTAACACTTTGATCTACGTTGCTCTATATGAAAATTCGAACTGACAAATAGGAAACCTATTCGGCCGAAGCGGTCAACGCAGATTTAAGTCACTATTTGAAACGGCTAACACGCAAGTCATGGTGCTTTTTCAAGAAGAATACAATCCTTGACGAGGAACATTCAACTCTTTGTATATTGTTACAATCATCGACATCTGACGAAGCGCACATTCCCAAAATACTCTTCTTACCTAATCGATTTCATTTGTCATCTCTTTTAGGTACTCTCGAATCTCGAAGGTTGGTCAAAATTGGCGTGCATTCATTGGTAGGTCAATTTTACGAATGAAGGCTTACTGACTAGTCGGCATACAAGGCCTGCGCCTGGATCAGAATCGATCCCAAAAACGGTTCTAAATCTTCTTCTCGGATCTTGCGCCGCTGCAACACCCGTTTTACCGCAGCACGGATAGCGGAATTCACATAATCGCGGCGGGGTTCTTTCAGGTCCGCTTTGCGATTTAAAAAGGAGTCGTAATCCAAATCAGTGATTTTCATGCTGCGATTTAGGAATTTCTCCCGTAGAACTTCAACTGCAATCTCTTGAACGAATTTGTATGTTTTGCAAACTGCAAACCAGAGCAAATATTTCTGCTCAGTCAAGTTTCCTTCCACTGGTAATTCAATCTGATTGTCTGTCAGTAATTCCAGACACTGTATAAGTTCTCTTGTTGTTCGAATCGTTCTACTATTGGTTCGGGATTAGAGTAAAATTCCTTCTTTAATAATTTGTTTTGTCTGTATCCAATCTCTGCTTTTTAAGTAGATTTGGGCAATCTTGACCGACACGCTGATGAACAGGCTTGTAACCGTGAAGGAAAGTTAATATTTTTGTATTTTCATCTGTGCTTTTATTTATTTTCCCCTAAGTATACTCTACGCATTCTCTTCTCTCGAATGTTAAAACCATGCAAATCCCCTTTACAGAGCATGTTTCTGTCCCTCTTAATAATCGCGTCTTTAGCGAGCGCAAAGTACGAAGATACTGTAGGAGAATCTCTATATCCCATCATCTCTTGAACCGTTTTTAATCTTGCTCCTGAAACTACATGGTGAATTCCAAATGTGTGTCTCAAGCTTTGAACATTCGCATCTTTTATTTTCACTTGAAGCATATATTTATTATTTTTTCTACCCCTCTCGGACCTGATGGTTTGCCAAACCTGTTGGTAAAAACTGCTGTATTTGGCGGTGTGCTCATCCTGTTCCATGAAAGGGTGCGCTTTTCATGGGATGGGTTGTCCAAATGATGATCCAGAATTTCTATTTGATCGGCATGAGAGACTTCGGAAAAAGCGGTTTATCGAAAAGTAACTTCACTTTTTTTTCATGCCGATCAATATTCTTTTGCTAAGCTGTCAGACAACTAGGCAATCATTAATTGCAACGATACTCATACAACCAAATACGATTCGAAAATTCAAGTTTTTGCCCAGTCAGCGTTTTCCATGCTAGTGACAACTCTAGGTCAAACATTAGACCTGAATTCAAGACGGATAGTTCATGGACATTTACATTTTTAGGTAGGTGTAATAAAGATTTATTTACCTCAAATTGTGATAAACGGTTTTGTCTGCCGTTCTTAATTCGGCGAATGTCAGTGAGAGAGAGAGGTGCAATAATAACTTTTACATAGCCGTCACCCGATGCACAGATTAGGGATTGCGGTTTCTCAACTACCTCTAATACCTGCAATTTCAGATCATAACCGCAGACTCTTGATGCAGTCTTGTTGAGCCAACCCAATGGGTCAGGAACTTGTACAGTCTGTTCCAATTGTTTGCGCTTAATTTTTAGATCCTGCACAGCCCATAGCGCCACCTGTTCCTTCAATCCATCAATTGCCCTTCTTTGCCGCTCATTCCCCGTGCTGATTAGCGCCCCAAAGAAGATCACAGCGGATACTACTACAATAGCAAGAAGTATTTCCATTTTTTTATTTCCTTTTCTAATCTTTATTTATTTTCGACAGAGTTGTCTTTTGCTCGTTCGGATATAGCCTTGAATGATTCGCCCAATCGATCCAGGGATTTAGGACGAGGATCCACCAAACTTGCGGACGCAATCACAATGAATAAGCCCAACAAGCCGATAATCTGCCAAAGTGGCAGGGAGGATTGAGCCGGCTCAGGTTTTTCTTCTGGTATTGGTGTATTCAGCACCAAAGTCGGTGTCGGTAAAATATGTGTTGCAGTTGGCGTCACCGAAGGCACCAAAGTGCCAGTTGCTGTTGGAGATGATGTCAGGGTAACAGTCGAGGACGCAATCTCCGGAATCACAATCCTGCCCGCATCCTGCCCGCACAACCCATTCACATCGCACGCCACTGCCATGACCGGATATTCTCCCGCTGGAGCCAGTGTTCCATCCCCAAAATGCCGATCCCATTTCACTATATAGGAATTCCTGCCAGAATCAAAGTTAAGCACAATTTCCTTCCAGCGTTTTTGTGGATCACGGATCGTCACCTGGATGGTGGCAATCGGGAAGTGACTGGGAGATACCTTTAGTGTTCCCGTCTCCCAGATCCACCATCGCTCCGTGATGGACACTGTCGGCGGGGCATTATCCACGGTTAGTGATATGGAAGAAACATCACTGTCATTGCCGGCACGATCCACCCCACGAAATTGGACGATGTAGTCTCCATTGGGTACTTCACCGGAATGCCAAACGAAAGACCAGCCACCTGCATGTAGCGAAACAGACTGCCAGGTGATACCACCATCGACAGAAATTTCACCATCCTTTGGACCAGATGTTTTATCCGCCGAACTTCCGGAGAAACGCACATCACCCTGCACTACATCCCCATCGGTATGAGATGTAATTTGCACAATGGGTAACACCGTATCCACACGAATCCTTCTGGATACGGTGACCTCATTCCCCGCCACATCCCTGGCATGGATCAACGCATGGTGGTCGCCATCTGTAAAGTGAACAGGGAAGGAGATCCAGGTTCCGCCATCATCGAGACTGCCATTCAAGGTAGAGAGTCCGGAGAATGCATCGGTCGCTGTTGCAGACAGATCGACCGTCGATACATACCAACCATTCCTTCCATCCACAGGCGGGAGGCTAACCAACAATTCCGGAGGCGTAACGTCTCGTTTCCAGGTGGAAATCCCACTGGCAGTCCGCCCGCTTGTGGAAGTCACTGTGTAATTGGCTATTCCAGTTCCCTCCGGCAAAGGTACATCACAGGAACTGCCGCAGGTAAATGGAGCCCCATTCAAATCTCCACTGATCGTTACATCAAAGCCCTGCGGATCACTGGCTGTGAGTTCCAAAGTCTCTTCCCCTCTGCACCAGCCGGCGTCACCCCATAGATCGCAGACCACCAACCCGGTGATGTTCGGGGGCAGCGGTGTGGGAGTAGGCGAAGGCGTATTGGTATATGTCGAGGTTGGCGTAAAGGTGGAGGTTGCCGTGGCTGTGTTCGTAGGGGTGAAGGTTGGAGTAAATGTCAGGGTCGGTGTCTTCGTGATGGTAGGCGTAAAGGTCGCCGTCGAAGTGGGTGTTCGTGTGGCGGTAAATGTGGGAATCAGTGTTGCGGTCGATGTGGGGGTGGATGGCGGGCCAATATATCCAACCTCCACGGCACGAAAATCCACATATCCACCCGAGGCTGAAAGAGACCAGGATCTGCATCCGGCAGGAACCGACACAGGCATACTCACGAACCCGGGCAGACTCCCTCCCGTGTTATATAAATACCATGTGGTAACAGAACCACAAGCCCAGAGTGTCGCAGTCCCCACACCGCCGTCGCGAGTGAAGGCCACCATCGCCTCGAAATAGGAGGCATCGCGGTCAAAGGAACCACTTGCAATGCCGCCATTACCAATCCTGGTCACCCATTCCGTACAGCCCGAACCGCAATAGGTTCCTCCCTCCTCCGGAGGGAGGCTGGTGCCATCTTTATGAGTCAGGTACACATACTGCACAGAGCCGCTCCAATCGATATATCCGGAATTATGAACCTGATCATGCACGCGTCCCTGAGGCAGCGCAAATGCAAGTCGTGGAGCCGCATTGGTCAACACAGTAGGAATCAGGATAAAAAGGACAAGAGAAGCGAGAAGAAATGATTTCAAACGAGACATGGTTATTCCTGAAAGTCGCGTAATCCAAGGTGAAAAAGGATGAATAACAAAAAAGCTCCACACAGAAGAAAGACACTTGCGATAAAGAAAAACTCCACTGGAATGACCTGCCCGAGCAGATAGCCAACAAAACCACCTGCCATAAACCCAACGATATATTTCATAAGATCATTCCTTCACTTTTTCCGCCGACTGCAAGGCAGGATGTGATGGATCCACATCCCGCCACCAAACGATCTCTTCCAAGATCAAGCGATACTCCCAAAGCAATCCACTGGCGGGCAGGGACTGGAACCAGGCGTTTAATTTCAACTGCATTTGTTCCCTGCTGGACATCCAGGTCAGGGGTTCTCCATTCCCGCGCACCTTGCTACTGTGGGAAACCAGCCATTCCATGAACCGTTCCAATCTGACCTGCTCCAATACACAAGCCTTGGCGGTGATGTCGGCTGCCATCTGCCGGATCAGAATTTGAAGTTCGCTCATCGATCCCACCCGTTATCCGGCCTGGACATTTTCCAGGCCAGATACACTGCACCGATCATTAGCAATCCAAAGGCGCAGGAAAGCGTGCCGAATAGAAGAAGAGTTTGAATCAGCATTAGAAACCCAGCCTACGATCATCTTCCTGGGGAGTAGGCTGATGGATGCGGGTATTGTTCTGTTCCTCGATACGCACCGCCAGGAATTCATCCAGAAGTTTTGCAAGCGCAGCCGGCAGCATATCCTCCAGCATCTTCGACGCATTTTCCTGCCAGCCATCGGCGGGTAGATAATCATTGGGATGGGCGGCGATCACTTCCTCGATCAAGGCTCTGACTCTTGACGAATCCGCTCGTGGCAGTGGCTTGATCTGCGTCAAGGTTGGCGGCTGCCAGCGTCCGCCGATACGAGCGCGCAGCCAACACTGCAACGAAGGCAGGTCGAGAGTCATGTTCCCGTAGCGTACAGTCGAACTCAACGTGGCGCGGATCAAGTCGGCATCTTCCGGATCAGGGGAGAAGAACATTTGGGTTGACGTGTTTGCAAGCATCGCCTGCACCACCGGTTCCATGCCTTCTACCTTGCGCATCATGGAGAGGGATTGCGCCAGCACAAACATACGCGCGCCGAACTTCGCACCTTCAGCGAGCATTGACTCCAGGCGCATCCCCGACCCGATCTCCTGCGCTTCGTCTACGATGAAATAAAAAGGCACGGGTTTTTCCAAAGTCGTTTTGCGATAGGCGGCATCGAAAACGTTGTAGAGAACTCCAGCGGTTAGCCTTGCGCCTTCGCGCCCCATCTCGCCCGAAGGCAGGCGTAACACAACCCAGGCGCGTTCATCGATCCATTGGTTGAGATCCACAAAGCGTTCCTGATGCATGGCGGAAAATAACCACGGCGATAATTCCAATGCCATGACCTTGGAGAGTACCGGGCTGATCACCTCCGTGACCCAGCCCTGACTCCATTTGTCTCCATCGCCTGTTTGCCCAAGCAAGGCATCCAGCGCCAGAGCGCCCATACGTTCACCAGGTGGCAGCAAGGCCATCGCCTTATGACGCCAGGGTTTATTGAATGCCATAAAGACCACGTGCAAGAGTCCAAGACCGGCTTCGGGATGGTGCTGATTCCAAACGTGAGCCAAACGAAAAAGTCCAAGCAGCGCCGCTTGCATACGCGGACCCCAGTAGTCATCCCAAATGCGCCGACCGACCTGCACAATGGCATTGCCTGCCCAGGTGAAATCAGGGACGGCAAGTAGATTTAAGGGAATGACCTGCGGTTGATCTGGAGTAATGACCCGTAATCGCTTGACTGCTTTTTGCTTTTGCTCTTCCGGTAATTGAGCAATCGCATCGAGGAAGGCATCTGCCAATGAAACATGCGGGTCCACCAAAAATATGCCAGGCGCATCATCGCCACGAGCGATCAGTTGTTCCAACATGGAATATACAAAGGAGGATTTGCCAGACCGACTGCCTCCTGTCGCAAGACCATGACCATCAGGATCGACACCGACCAGCGCGCCGGTTGCGACGCTCTGCCCGATTTTGAAACCAGCTTCCAATAATGGCTGGGATGGTGGTGGCGCCGGCACTTCCTGCCAGACGGCACGATCCAAAAAGCCAGATCCTTCACCCAGTTGAAGCGGAGCAATGAGTCCAGCGAATTCGCCAGCTGGCAACGGGAATGTGTGTTTCTGGATTGTGGGCCAGACTAATTGAATGGGTTGCCAAGATTGTTCACCAGCCAATAACGGAAGTTGGATCGGTTCGGACATGGAAAAGGCAACCTTCAATAAGGGTTGTTGTGTTCTCTGCTCCACAACTTCCTTGGGAATGGAGCGCCACGATAGCCAGTCCCGAATGCCCAAAGCCGAGGCAACACAGATCGTGATGCCGGCGACTACCAACATGGAGACGGCAAAGGGATTGAACCAACCTGCAAATAAAATCCCGCCGCTGATGCCTGCCATGATCATGCCGAGGAACAAGCCAGCCCGCAGGAAGTCCAATTGCATGCCCCAGGAATTGGGCGTGTCGTTGCCAACACCACCTTCCGTACCATAGGAGTAAGAAGACAGGCTGCGCAACTTTTCCTGCAATTGATCTTCATTACCGAGCAGCCATAAACGCAGGCTGGCATCATGCCCTTCACGAGATGCACTTATCAACCGGCTGCCAATGGCAAGGAGGGGGTCGCTATCCTTGGCGGAGGCGATCAGGGATGGCAAGCGATTGGATGTAAGCAGGGCATATCCATCTGTCCGAATCTTTACCATGCCCAAACTACGCCATCTGGAATGCTGCCCGGTCATGGCGGACCAGGATTGCACTACACCCTCTGCCACATGCGGTGGCAGATACAACCTGACTCGTAATCCTTTGGAAGAAGCGATCCATTCCATGATTGTGGGAAACGGCAGTTGTGCGATCCAACCCATGACCTGCGCGCGCAGATCATCGAGAGCATGCGGCGCAAAGAGCAATTCCCAACCTTGCCATTCCCCATTGCAGAGTGGACATTGATCTGGAGCCGTGGCATGTTCGTAACCGCAATTTATACAGATCATCGCGTCACTCCTGTAGCTCCAAGTTGTTTCCAAAACTGGATCCATGTCGGCGGGATGGAAACCAGAACCGGAAACAATGCTCCACGTCCTGCAGAGGGAACTGCCAGGAAGACTCGCGGTGGCAGGCGCGATGTAGTCTCTGCATTCTTGCGTGCTTCGCTTTCCGGGACACCGAGCGAGCGATAGAAGGAAAAGGCTTCATCCGGTCCAAGCCGGCCGATGAATGCTGTGGACGCAAGACTTAATGATGTGGGATTTTTCATCAGGTCCGCTGGCAGGTGTGTGATGAGAGTCACGCCGACACCACGTTTGCGTGCACGTCTGCCGAGTTCATCCAACAAGTCCGTGAAGGGACCACTGCGCAATAAGCGCCAGCCTTCATCGATGAAGATATCCATCGGCTGTTTGCCGACCGTGACGGCATGATACAGAAACCAAGCCAGCACCGCATGCACGATGGCGCGGTTCTCTTCACGCAGGGAGGAGAGATCGAAGTTCCACCATTGACCCGCAGGAAAATGTGGCGACAGCAGCGCTTTGGGTCTATCGAAGAACCCTTCAAAGAGTCCACCGCGCATAAAAGGGCGGAGCAATGCCAATGGCATCGCGGCTTCGGGAACGTTGATCGTCCCCAGAGTCTCCACGAATTCTGCGATTGTCATCGCGCCAGGTCTGCGATCCCAACGTCTCTTTACCGCTTCATGCAAGGCTGCTTGTACACCGGGTGATAAGACCGACTCACCGGCAAGGGAGGCGATTAGGAAACGCACAGCCAGCAATAACTCTGCCGGGTTCTCGCCTTGCAAGGGATGAATGAGGCAGGTTTCCTTATCTTCGGGAATGCCAGCCGGCACAACTCTTCCGCCCACGGCTTCACAGAGTTTGTTATTTTCGCCTTCGGGATCAATGGAGATGACGGTCCTGCCCTGCAATAAACGCTGCAACATGATCCAACGCAAGAGGCTGGTCTTGCCCGCACCCGGTTCACCGAGGATCAATGTTGTTGCATGTGGAGGTGGTGGGACAGCCGGATCGAGTCCCTTGGTAAAGGAGAAGTGGATATCGCGTCCATCGCGGGCATGCGTGCCGATCCAAACTGAATCCTCGACTGGCATGACCTGTCTGGACGGCGCGGGCAATAAGGGAAGTGTTTCTTCCAGAAAGAGTGTCGGCTCATCCAATCCAGGAAACAATTTTCCGCCCGGCTGGAAATGATGCAGGGCACGTTCTGCAATATAGAAGAGTCTTTGTGCAGTTAATCCACGCGCGCGCAAATTCGATTCAATCACTCTGCGTGCTGCCTCTGCTTCTTCGAAGCGATTGCGCTCCACGAAGAGCGCCGACATCAAGGCGATCTTGAAGGCAGGCTTGCCGAAGGTCAGTTCCGACTCGGCGGCATCCATCGCATGATCAGCGGAGCGCTCTGCCATCGAAGGACGCCTACCGGTCTTCTCCGCCAGTGCCATCATGAAGCCTTCGAAGAGTGTTCGTCTTGCCCGCAGGGAACCACGTAAAACATCCGGCGGTTCACGACGCATGGATAAGGAATACATTACTGGCAGGTTGGGATAAAAGACATCTGATGACAGTCGTGACCAGGGGCGATCTGCCATACCAGGCACGCCTGTACCACGCGCAGAGAGCGGTAACAGATAGCCGCCCGGAAAGAGCAGGTGATCTTCCAGTACTTCCACGGCTTCGGAAGCAATCGAGGCAACGAATTGGTCTTGAGGTTCAGGCATGGACGGCATGATACAAAAAGACACGGACGGGTGGTCCGTCCGTGTCGCTAATTAAAATCCTTCCAAAATTCAAATCCGCACATGTTGATCACCTGGGTCATGGAGATGGACAAGGAACACGTGAGCCTTATTAACGAGAACGACCAGACATTAAAGCTCATTGATATATAATCGCATTATGCAAACATTGGTCATCGGCGATATCCACGGTTGTTACGAGGAACTTCAGGACCTGATCCAAAAAGCAGGGCTATCTGAGGATGACCTCATACTATCTATTGGGGATTGTGTGGATCGTGGACCTGACACCCCTGCTGTCTTGAGATTTTTCAATGAACAAAAGAACTCGCAGCTGATCATGGGTAATCATGAACGAAAACACGTTCGCGCGAGCCGACATGAAGTAAAGCTGTCCCGATCCCAGATCATCAGTAGAATGCAATTTGGGGATGAATATCCCAAAGCCCTTGAATTTATGGGCAGCCTGCCGCTTTATTTCGATCTTCAGGAGGTGCTTGTTGTACATGGATACTTCGAACCAGGAGTACCTCTGAAGCAACAACTTCCCCCGGTTCTGTGCGGAACAATGAGTGGCGACAAACACCTGCAGGACCGTTATTCACGTCCCTGGTATGAACTTTATGATGGCAGCAAGCCCATTCTTGTTGGACATCAAAATTATTCCGGCACTGACCAGCCCTTCGTTTACCAAGATCGTGTTTTTGGATTGGATACAGATTGTGTCACCGGAAAGTCATTGACCGGGCTTATATTGCCATCCTTCCGTTTTGTATCGGTTCCGAGCCGAGCAAATCATTGGCTGCAAGTCAGACGGCTGTATATGCCACCAGCCAATTCCAAACCGCATCCATCGTGGGCCGAATTTCCCTGGGAGCCTTCCGAGCTGCAGGAACTACGGGATGTGATCACAATCATCAACAGGAAAGCCGCAGAGATCATGCAAACTTTGCTGAGCGATCCTGTCTACGCCGACCTGTCGACCCGGAAACAAGCAAACCTGTTCTCTGAAAGAGCAGGCACCGGCAAGGATGCAACCCTGCTGCATTTGGCCCGTCTGGGTCAATTGAATGAAGAAAGCGCCCGAAAAGTTTTGAAATCCCCCGACAAGTTGAAGGATCTCCTTTCCCGGTTTGACAGAACAGAATAAACAGCATGGATCATGCCTCCTCTTTACAGCGCCGCATGATCCTGTAGGGAAGTGGGTGGATTTAGGGAAGAGCTCATTAATACATCATTCCTCGCAGCTTGCTATACTTAACTCAGGCACTACAAGTGTCGTCATCTTTCCAGAAAGCCATTCCACATGGAAACCGATGCGTCCCAAGCCAGCTCTCCTGGTCCTAACATCTACCGAACCGAGGAACTTCAACCCTGGATCGCCACCTATCTGCACGCCTGCCGTTCCCGTAACCTGTCAGAAGGCACCATTGAGTTTTACAGCAAGAAACTCAGGGCATTTACCGGTTTCTGTCTGGAGAATGATGTTGAAAAGATCAGCGGGATCTATGCCGACCTGATCCGTCATTTCTTGATCGCATTGGCGGAAAAAGGTCATAGCCCGGCAGGCGTACATTGTTATTACAGAGCTGTAAAAACTTTTTTGAAGTGGTATGAGCGGGAGGCTGAACCGGAGCATTGGCGCAACCCAATCAACAAGGTGAAATCCCCGATCATTCCCCTTGAGCCGTTGGATCCCGTTTCAATGGACACGATTAAGTCCCTGTTGGCGACCTGTATACGGGGAAAAATTACCGATGCCCGTGACAAGGCATCTTTGATGTTGCTTCTGGACACCGGGGTGCGTCTGGCAGAGTTCTTATCTATGAACATCGAAGATATCAATCCAATCACTGGAACTATCCTGATACGTTCTGGAAAAGGTAGAAAACCGCGTAATGTGTACCTGGGAGAGAAATCCCGCCAGACCTTACGACGCTATATGAAGAAGCGTGAAGATCACAATCCAGCCCTGTGGGTCAGCAAATCCGGAGAGCGCCTGTCAGAGACGGGTTTGCGCATGATGCTTCGACGCCGAGCTGCCAAGGCCGGTGTTCCCGTGCCATCTCCTCATGATTTTCGTCGGGCATTTGCGATTGAACGCTGGCGAGTCGGCGTTGATATCCTGTCCATCTCGCGTTTAATGGGACATACCTCGCTTCAGGTAATGAACCGTTATCTTAAACAAATAGGGGCGGATCTGGAACGTGTGGCCAGAAGTACTTCACCGGTCGACCTAAATTTCTAAGGAGATTGATCAGGTATTCTGTCTGGATATGTCATCTAGGGTTATTTATTCTGCACATCACTTTCCTAGTGCAGAATAAAACTTTTCTGCCAGCGCCGCATTTATGTCTGCTGGATCAGGATGGTGCCATAAATCTGGATACAACCCCCAAGAACCGTGATAATCCCAATAGGCAAAGTTAATTTTATTCTCGATCAGCAACTCAAGCATATCTTGAATCCAAGCTGCCCCGCCAGCATTTTTAGACAGGAAGGTGGTTTGAAACACGCCAAATTCGCCGACATTAATTGGGACATTGTGTTCCTCGCGAAATGTAATACCGACCATCAAACGCTCCAATAAAAAGTTGCGGTCATGACGCAGTAGAACATCTCCGGGAGCAAGCTGAAAAAATTCGATCAGATAATAACAATCCGCTGCGGATGAAATATCTTCACCTTTCATCCAGCCCTTGATCTGATATTGAACGCCTGGTTGAACTTCGAAAGCATCCTTCACGAATTCGACCCATGCCTGGGCGCTGCTGGCTTGTATCGTAATGGAGCGAACCTCGGAAGTATGGCCAGGATTGTCCGGCCCTACTCCAAAAACAACGCCTTCGCGGTCACTCCCCTTGGATATTCTGGTTTCTGAATTTATGGACTGGCTGATCAACATATTCGAATTTCCAGAACCATCGATCGCCATAACCTGATAGTCTCCAAAGAAAGCCTTCCCGTTATTTTGGTTGCAGAATATTTTTGGCACACCGAACGACCTGATCTCTGCGCTTTTCCCGGGTTCCATAAGCGAGCTCTCGTACAAAACCCAATCACTGGAACCCGCAGGCAGTCCAGAGGTTCGAGGCGCGCCCAGATATTTTAAGTTATCCCAGCGCAACTCTAGAAACTTCTCGTCCGGATAGGTTTCTGTATCCAGCGATCCCCCCGTATTTTCATGGGTAAGATCAATGGGGTGATAAAAATGGAAATCATACATAATGTTGCTGTCATTAACTGTGACAAATTCCGGGGTGTACCCGTTGATGGCTTCCACGATGATCAAATGATTAGAGTCCACCTCACGGATGGCATCCACTACCTTCTGCATATAGGTTTGATAAATGGAGGATGTGATCTGGCTGGGTTCATTTAGCAGATCATATCCTGCAATGATGGTTTCATCCTTGTATCGGGACGCCATGGCTTTCCAAAGATCCGCAGTCTTTTCCTGAGACTCCGGGTCATAGGAAAAGGACCAGATCTCCTGCCCAGGCACATAATGGATATTGATGATCAAATAAACACCCGCCTCTTTTGCCCAGTCCACTTGTTGGTCCAGCCAGGTCCACGCCAGATCCGGCGTCTCGGCAAACCAGGAAGATGTCACGTTAAAACGAATCACATTGAACCCAAGCTGACGAACCTCAAAGAAATCCCGCCGGGCATGGTGAGGTGAGTTGGTGAAATCTGGATTGTACAAGTCATTGCTGAAATTTATGCCCTCAAGCTGAATTGGGGATTCCAATAGGCCAACCACCAGTTCTTTGCCCTTTTCATGAATAAATCCATCCGCAAGTATTGGAAATGATTCAAGTTCCCTCGTCATTGGGGATTCGGTGGTCCCGGAATATTCCTGGCGCTGGAATGCTGATTGCAAATATTGATTTGGAACGGAATCTGCGTCCGAATAAATCCCCCAGCTGGTATCGCGATAGGATTTCCAGGCATAGTTCAGGGAATATTCATCCATCAGGTCCAGCATATCTGCGACCCAGGTTTCACCGCCACGGCCCATTGCCGCCTGGACTGTTCCAAATTCCACCACTATGAGCGGAAGGTTGTGGTATGCCCCATAGTTGGAGAGACGTTCCAGTGCCCGGGCAAGATGGTCACGATCCCAAATGGGGAGTTGATCCTTTCCTGCGTAGGAATAAAACTCAATGTTGAATCTACAGTCGGCATCAGGATTTACATTTTCGCCCCGAATCCAGCCATGTGCCGTATAGCTATGCCCCGGAATGGCTTCAAATGCAAAGGCTGGATCGGCAACTGTGCCGCTTGCCGGCTGTCCATCATGCAATGGGGAAAAGCGAATCGATTTACCGGTATCCTTCCAGGGACCATTGTCAACCTTTTCAATCAATGCACTATTATCTCCGCTCCAGGGTCCCCAAAATGAGGAATTTGCCATATCAATGGATTGGACATCCCTCAAGTATTTTCCCTCTTCATCATATTCCCTGATAATGAAGTTTCCAAACCAGGCAGATCCAAGCAGGTTCGAACATGCAATCCCTGGAATGCCGACCACTGTTTCACGGTTCACGACCAGGTTCAGGGATGCCGCCGTTTCTGTCCAATCCGTAGTGCCTGGTGCAAGCTTTGGATTGTTGTTAAATTCGGTCAACCGAAAATCGTTCCAGCTGGGTTGAAAGAGGGTGGATGTTGGGTAAGTTCCCTGGCTATGGGCGGTAAATTCAAATGGCTTAAAGAAATCAAAGCCAAGGATATAGTTGGCATCCTCCAGGTAAATAAAGGTTCGATCAGGGGCAAGCGCGGCCTGCACGATCAGGATATGGTTTGTATCGAATTTTCGTATATTCCCGCAAATTGCCTGCGCCAGCATTTGCCATTGGTCCAGGTTCTCAGGATTCGGCAGGTGGAGCAGATCATACCCGGCGATAATCTGTTCCTGGGGATAACGTTCGGCAATCCCTCCCCAAAACTCAATTACCTTTTGTTGATCTGATGTGCTTTTCCAAAAAACTTGTTGATCTTCTGGAGACTCCAATGCTAGGATCAGGCGGATGTTCGCCGCTTTGGCGGAGGAAACCTGATCATCCAGCCATTGATACCCGGAATCACCATTAACCTGTTCCAGGTTCAAACTCAGGCGGACTGTGTTGAACCCCAGTTGATTTGCATCCGCATAATCCTTTGCGCTGGGATCGTGTTCAAAGTTAACCGCTCGAACCCGAAAGGATTGTCCGCTGGCCTGATTTATGATTTGTCGCCCTTCGGTTTTTAGAAAACCTTCGGCTGGCGGCTGATTATCTGGAGATGCAGTCTTTTCAGGCTCAATAACGGAGTTTTTCCCACAGCCTGAGAACAACAAAGTCAGCAACAGAAAAACGATGACGGTACGTTTCATGAATTCCACCTTGGAGGATGATTTGATGGCGGTAATTTCCATCATTATGCAGCATACAAATTGTATCAGGAAAGAGAATGCCACCTTCCGCCCAGGGTCGCCCATGCCTTTGCAATGACCTATTGCCTGTATGCTAGGTCCGGGTCGAATATCCAATGCGTTAAATTTTCAATTCCGGAACGGTTAAGATATTGAATACGGATACCAAAGCCGGCGCATAACCCTGTGAGTCCCTCCCACCAGGCAACCCCTTCCTCTCCAGGTAATACGAACTCCAACACCGTTCGCCGTACAAAAGGAAGCGGGTACTCCTGAACAGCCAGCAATACCCCTTGGTGCAAAATATCCAATCCTTCCGTAACCGGTCGAGTCCATCGAAGGACCTGTGTTTGAAACTCCAATCGTGGCTGCGGGTCCGGCCAGAATAATTGCAGGAGCCTCAGAGTCCAGCCCGGCTGCATCGAAGACAGGATCGCCTTGTACGCCTCCTGTGGTCTTACCTCGGGACGATCCGGGTCGGCGTACACTTCGGCAAATAAGCGCTTCGTATCATCTTCACCGATCAATGCGGCATGATCGCCGACCTGTGTAAAGCCCTTTGCCAATACAAACGTTCTTGTTGAACCGATGGTCTGATCTGCCATTATAGACCTCCCTTGAAGATGGCTTCGGGAATGTTCAGGTCTTTTGCTCGAAAGCCTGGTCGCATTGGACGATTGCCTGTTGGTATCAACCCCTTGCCTGCTTCAAATTTGAATAACGGTGAGAACGAAGGACGCGCAGCTGTGCGTTCCACAATCGTGGAAACTTCCACGATCTCGCGCACGATCTGTCCATGTTGCGGATTACGCTCGATATACACTGCTGCTGTCACGGCTTCCGCAAAGGACTGCGCGATCTGGATTTCGGACATGCGTGCCGCATCCGGATGCGCCTGTACCACCTGCAAAAAGCGTGGCCAGACATGCTCGGCGCTGGTGGCGTGGATGGTGAATGCGCTGTGTCCATGTCCCGTGGCTGCCGCACGGATCAACTCCCAGGCTTCCGCACCACGCGCTTCGCCAATGACGACTCCATGCGGACGCGAACGCAGGGCTGAACGAATCAGGTCATACATGGTCACGGGTGGCGGCCCACCACGGATCTCGGGACGGGTCACGGTGTAAATGATATTGCCTGTGTCTGCCTTGCCATCTCCATTCCAGCCGTTCAAGATGATCTCGTTGCTGTCTTCTACAATGAATAAACGGATCGCGCCGCGCGGGTAGTAGTCCAGCATCTCCTGCAAAATACGCTGCCCTACAAAAGTCTTTCCAGAACCAGTGGTGCCGGCAATCACCAACGTTCCGCCATGCACCATCACGCTCAACAAATAATTCGCGGCTTCGGGCGTGAGAATGCCGTTACCGCGTGGGAAGTCCTTCGGGTCGAACTTGGGACGCGAGATAGGTGGGAGTCTGTTTTGACATAACAGTGCCAGACTACCTTGCGTTAGATCGGAGGCCGTGCGATAGTTTGAAACCCGCAAGGTGATCGTGTCTCCATAAGGAGAAGCCGGCGGCATGACGTAATTGATACGCACACCTTTCCTCCGCACGGTTCCATCGATGAGCGGAACCATGACCTGCAACATGGCATCGACAATAGGGTAATCAGGAGTCGGCGCGCGTTGTCCGGCGCGGTCGATCATGACTCGTAGCGCATCGCCAATACCATCCGGTGCAGCACCCGCATGTTCCCAGCCATTGCTGGTGGTGTACACATAAATATGCCCCAGGTTGATGGCGATATCCTCGATATCCGAGCGGGCAATGAGTTCCAGTAAAGGACCCATCCCGGAGAGTTCACCGATCAAACGCAGGATATATTCCTTGGGCAAGGAGATGCCTGCATCCACCGCACGAACACTTATTTCTTCAAAGACCTGACGAGCCAGAGCTTCGATCTCCGTGGAAGTCATGCTTTTCTGCAAAGACTCAATCGCTTTCTTTGCACGTCCTTCTTCAGCAAGGAGACTCCACCAGCGTTCCATCTCATCTGAGGAACGCGCTTCCGAAACAGGTTTGAGGGTTTTGCCTGTAATATCAAACATCTAACCCTTCCCGAACCAGCCGCGCTTCTTGTTCGGACTGGGAAGCAATCCAATCCGGGAAGCACCTTCACGCACAGCCGGCACAAAGTGGGAGGCGAAGCCAAGTAATGAATCGGCGAACGTTCCGAGTTCCTCCAGTTTCTCCTTCTTGTAGCGCCAGATCAGGATGTCCTCGCGTCGATCCGAGTTCACAGCTTGTGCTGCCAGACGCGGGTCTACGATGGGGATGATGCCGTTGGGGATCAAGGCGAGTTCGATCTTGTCCTCACTCAAGGCTTGTTGCAACATCTTGTGCGCCGCCTTGAAACCATCGCCCACCACCTGGTTGTAGCAAAGCTTGACACGG
>Ga0172373_10002650_pt1 | contig 27064 bp, 21 predicted proteins | sample Lak10m_2_FD_114546 | JGI IMG/M metagenome (GOLD analysis project Ga0172373, IMG submission 114546) | Freshwater microbial communities from Kabuno Bay, South-Kivu, Congo - kab_092012_10m | ecosystem: Environmental > Aquatic > Freshwater > Lake | place: Democratic Republic of the Congo...
CTATTGCCGCCGGAAATAATCCCAGAGGGTATGGTTTTCAATTAGTTTCACTCTCCGGAAATAATAATGTGCAGGGTGGTGTTTTTGGCAATGCACCTGCCGGCTTTAATAAGATAAGTCTGGACAACCGGGTTTATGTAGAACAATCTTCAACAAGGACTTCAGGAACTTTTGTCATTCCCTGGACTGCTCCCGCCGTTGGGACCGGCAGTGTCAGGTTTTATGGTGCCGGCGTAGCCGTCAATGGAAATGGAGGTTCAGGGGGAGATGCTCATGTTCAGGCTGCGCTGCCTTTAACTATTTCTGAAGATCTGGCAACCTTGTCTGTTTCCAGTTCAACCATTAGTTTTCCTGCTTCGGGAGGTTCTCAACCGATTGCCATTACCTCCAATACCAATTGGACTGCCACTGAATCTTATGCCTATCTCTCCGTAAGCCCAGCTTCAGGGACAAATAATGGTACTATAAACATTACTTGTGAACCTAATACGTCAACAGTTGCAAGAACAGGTACGGTTACCATTTCAGGAACCGGTGCACCCGCCAAAACAATAACGTTTACCCAGGCCGGACTTACGCCTATGCTGGATGTAACGCCTGCTTCCCTGACTTTTAAGGATACTGGGGGAATCCAATCGATATCCATTGCATCCAATATGGCCTGGAGTTTATCAGAATCTTTGTCTTTTTTGTCTCTTAGTGTTACTTCTGGTTCAAACGACAGGAAAGTTGATGTCATTTGTCAACCTAATTCATCTGCTTCTAAACGGACAGGGACTATTACCTTGTCGGGTACAGGGGTGCCTGGTAAAACAATCAGTATTACCCAGGAAGCAGCTACCCCTAAGTTGACCATTTCACCCGGCAATCTGGCTTTTGACCAGTCAGGTGGAAATCAAATCATAAGTATTTCTTCCAATACCAGCTGGACAATTATTGAATCGCTGGCCTTTATTTCTGTGAGCCGGACCAGTGGTTCCAATAATGCAAACATAACCGTTGCCTGTCAGTCAAATGGCGCCACTACCTCCAGATCAGGTATAATTAAGGTGGCAGCCAATGGTCTGGATACTCAAATCATAAGTGTCTCACAAACTGGTGCAACAACAATGTTGAATGTTACGCCTAATGCGATGACTTTTTCTGCCTCCGGAGGTACTCAAAAGGGTAATATCACTTCCAATACATCCTGGATGGTCCAGGAAAACCTTAGTTTCATTAAAGTTGATTCTCTTTCGGGAAAAAATAATGGGGCTATTCAGATTGTTTGCGATTCCAGTAATTCAGCAGTAACCAGAACAGGTCTTATAACCATAACGGGCATCGGGGCAGTTTCAAAAACCATAAGTATCACTCAGACCGGGGTGACTGGATTTATGAATGTAAGCCCCTTAAGTATCGATTTTAATGCTGTTGGAGGCAAACAATTCTTCCTAATCAGTTCAAATACCAACTGGACCCTTTCAGAATCAATGACTCATATTACGCTGGATAAAACAACAGGTACCAACAATGATACCGTGTGGGTAACTTGTTCGGCTAATAGTACAATTTTGGAAAGAACCGGCCAGATTACTATTACGGGGATAGGTGTGTCAGCTAAAACTATTACGGTTAATCAAAAGGGAGAACAGCCCAGATTATCTGTTAGTCCCGGAACTCTTTCTTTTACCTCTGCAGCTGGCTCAAAAACGATAACGATTGCTTCCAATATTCCCTGGACTGTTACAGACACTGCAGCCTATCTTACTTCCAATGTGGCTGCGGGATCAAATAACGCGACAGTTACGGTTACCTGCTCGGCAAATCCTTCCGCATTAGCCAGAAATACAAATCTTTCTATTACTGGAGCAGGGGTAACGCCTGTAACTATACCTGTTTCACAAAGTGGTGCTACTGCCACGATGACATTAAGTCCGATAAGTCTCCTTTTTCCTGCCGCTGGCGGTGAAAAAACATTTAATATTAGCTCAAATACAACCTGGAGCATAACCGATACTTTCCCAAATTTAACTTTCATCCCCTCAAGTGGCGTTAATAATGGGGTTGTGAAAGTGATCTGTGATAGCAATTTTTCAACCTCATTGCGATCTTTCACCATTCCAGTATCCGGATTTGGATTAAGTGCAAAAACGCTAACTATTTCTCAGAGTGGAGCGGACGAAATTTTTTCTGTTTTTCCCCAAAAAATTCTTTTTAATGCCGCAGGTGGAAAGAATACCATTCAGATTAATTCAAATACTTCCTGGGCTTTGACCGAATCAGGTAGTTTTCTATCGGTAGATCCCCCATTTGGCGATTTAGGTAAAATAGTTACCATTACCTGTGATTCAAATTATACGGCTATAACCCGAAAGAGTAACCTTGTTTTTACAGGGAAAAGTGATGCTTTCATTTCTATCGAAATTACCCAAACCGGCGTAAGCCCTGTTTTTAACGTTCGACCCGATAGTATTCTGGTGGATTCTGCAGCGACACAATCGATTATTAATATTGGGGGAAATACGGCCTGGACCATTTCCAAGGATGCCGATTGGTTTAGTGTGAACACCCTATCCGGATCAGGCAATTATAACCTATTCATTTCTATTGCTGAAAATAAGGTAATGCAGGAAAGGGTAGGGCAAATTAAAATTAAAAGTATTCAAGCTGATTCTGTTAAGACTATTTTTATTCGACAAAAGGGTAAGAAATTGATGTTACCCTCCAACTGGCAACTAAAGCCTACAAATTTTTCACATACCATCCTTTTACCTTCAGGCTTGTTGTCTGAAGTAGCTGGCCAACCCCTAAATATTGGCGATTTCATTGGTGTTTTTTATAAAAATCAGGAAAAGGAATGGCTGGCAGGATATGGTGCCTGGACCGGATCTGCTTCAGCTTTTAAGGTTTTTGGCGATGATATCCTAACAACGAATGTAAAGGAAGGCCTTAGTTTAGGAGAATCATTCATTATTAAAGTATGGCAATTTAAATCAAATAAAATATATATATCGCGTGCTGATTACGCTCCGGTTGGAACACAGGGCGTCGTCATATCAGCTGATAAATTTGTCAACGGCGGGGTTTCCATGATTTCAAAATTAACAGGAACAAGTACTTCAACACCCATTCTTTTAGATAATAATTCCGTTAGTGTTTTCCCAAATCCCGGTTCCCGCCTGGTTCAAATCCAGCCTGGAATTAATTTCGCAGGTCCTACTTTTTTTGAGGTGTATGACGCAAAAGGACAATGTATTCAGAGACATACTTTTACCGATGGATGGTCAAAGGGTAAATTGCTGGCTCTTGATTTTTCTGAATCTGGCCAGGGTATTTATCAGCTAAAAATATTAAATGCTGCCTGTTCCTGGTTTGGTAGGCTGGTTATCATCCAATGATGATATTTATTTAAGTACCTTTGTCTTAAATATCAGACATGTTTTTACATATACATCCGCAAAACCCTGAACCCCGAAAAATTGAACAAGTAGTTAGTTGCCTTCAAAAAAATGGCGTTATCATCTATCCGACAGATGCTGTTTATGCTATAGCATGTGATGTCAGAAATCCAAAAGCTATAGAAAAATTAAGCAATATCAGAAATATGGATGCCAGAGATGCCCTCTTTTCACTGGCATGCATGGATATGAGTCAGGCTTCTGCATTCCTCTTACCTGTCGATAATAAGATATTCAGAGCAATCAAAAAAAATACCCCGGGTCCTTTTACTTTTATTTTGCCCGCAAATGCTTCCATAACCAAATTATTTGAAAAAAAAAGAAAGACTATTGGTATTCGTTTTCCTGATAATCCAATTGCGCTGGCTTTATTAAAGCAGTTAGGGAGTCCGCTATTAACTACCTCATTGCACTCCGATGCAGATGAAATACAAGAGTATTACACAGATCCGGAGGATATCAACATTGATTTTAAACATAAAGTCGATGTAATAATAGACGGCGGTTTAGGTGGAAATATGCCATCTACGCTGATTGATTGTTCTGATGTTGACATTGAAATTATCAGACAAGGGAAAGGTGTCTGGAAAGATTAATTACAAACATGTAAGCTTTATTCCCATGAAAATAGTTTTTTCAATCATTATCGTGCTGGTCTCAAATATCCTTGCTGTGGGTCAGACAGGTACCCTGAGAGGTCATATTTATGATGCTGCATCAGGTGAACCCATATCATACGCTTCAGTTCAATTAATAAATTCAAGGGAAGGCGTTATTTCTGACCTGGATGGATTTTTTCAGCTAAGTGCCATTCCAGCGGGTTTCCAAAGGGTTCAGATTTCTTTTCTGGGATACCTGGATACGATAGTGGAAATGGAAATAACAGCTAATAAAATAAAATATCAGCAGGTCTATCTGAACAGATCAACGATTGAATTAGAAACCGTAGATATTTCCGCCACAAAAGAAAAAGCCAGGAGTGAAATTCAATTAGGTCAGATTCAGTTAAGTAAAGAAAATATTAAATCCATACCCGCCATTGGAGGTGAAGCTGATATGGCACAGTATTTAACAGCACTACCGGGGGTTGTCATTTCGGGTGATCAGGGCGGTCAGATTTTCATCAGGGGAGGTTCACCGGTTCAAAACAGAGTTCTTCTGGATGGGCAATTAATTTATAATCCTTTTCATTCTATCGGGCTCTTTTCTGTTTTTGAAACAGAAATTATAAAATCGGTAGATGTACTGAGTGCCGGCTTTAATGCGGAACACGGCGGAAGAATTTCTGCTGTTATGGATATCAAAACAAGGGAAGGCAATAAAAACAGAATTTCTGGGCTGGCTTCTTTAAGTCCTTTTCAGGGTAAATTGCTACTGGAGGGCCCTCTTAAACGACTGAAAAAGGAAAATGGTACAGCTGTTTCTTTTCTTTTAACAGGCAAATATGGCTGGTTAGATAAAACATCACCCCAACTCTATCGCTATGCGGTTGATACCAATTTCTATGCATTTGCCAGAAAGGATACATCATTGTCTTCTTTGCAACAAATAGGATTGCCCTATCAATACAATGATCTTTATGGAAAAATATCGTTTTTAGGTGAAAATGGCAGCAAAGTCAATCTTTTTGGTTTTTCATTTACCGATAAGTTTAAACTCGCTGACATAGCCAGTCAAAAATGGGAAACATTTGGCGGCGGTATGTACTTCTTGCTCTCACCCCTGCAATCTCCTGTCAGGATTGAGGGAAATATTGGATTTAGCAGGTACAATCTGTCCTTAAAAGAGAAAAATACAGGTCCGAGAAGTAGTTCCCTCGAATCATATACAGCCAGACTTGATTTCATGCAGGTTACAAATCGTTCTTCTTTAGAATATGGTCTGGAGCTGATCAGTTTAAACACTGGATTTCAATTTGTAAATCCTTTTAACATTGTGATCAGTCAAAATGATTTTACTACGGAAATGGCTGGTTTTATTCGTTTTAAATATCAATGGAATCAGTTTATCCTTCATCCCGGATTTCGATTACATTATTATGCATCTCAGGGTCAGTTTTCACCTGAACCCAGACTTGGATTAAAATATTTATGGTCAGACAATTTCAGACTAAAAATCGGTGGGGGATTCTATTCACAGAATCTGATTAGTTTGGCCAATAATCAGGATGTGGTTCAACTATTTTCCGGATTTTTAGTAGGTCCTGAAACCACCTTATTTAAGGGAAGTTCTAAAATTCCCGTAAAGACGAGGTTACAAAAGGCAATGCATTGGGTTGCTGGTATGGAATGGGAGCCGTTTGCTTTATTTTCTGTTTCATTGGAAGGGTATCAAAAGTTCTTTAATCAACTTATATCGCTTAATCGGAATAAAAGAAAGGCAACTGATCCTGACTTTTTAGTGGAAGATGGTCTTGCAACAGGGGTTGACGTTATGTTAGCCTACAAACCTAAATCTTTCGATATCAGTCTGGCCTATTCACTGGCATCGGTTTCTCAGACCAGCAACATGGTCCGATTTCCTACCATCTTTGACAGAAGACATAGTTTAAATTTTTTATTTTCTTATCTGTCAGGAAGGGCTAAACAATGGAAATGGGCTACCCACTGGTACCTGGGATCTGGATTTCCATTTACCCAGACTCAGGGTTTTTTCGAGGATAACAAGGTGACGGATTTGTTGCAAACAGATATTATTTCGGGAAATTTCCCATTGGGTACCCTGCTGGCAGATAAAATAAACGGGGGCAGATTATCCTATTATCATCGTTTGGATGTCAGTGTTCAATACAGACATAAATTGAATAAAATGGCCTATATTGAATCGACATTTGCCATAACTAATGTTTATAACAGGCAAAATGTATTTTATCTGGATAGAATTACTAACCAAAAAGTGAATCAACTGCCCGTTTTACCCTCCTTAAATTTAACGGTTGGGTTTTAGAAAACTTGAAAAATGGATATTATATGAGTCGAATATTTTTATGCTCCTGTTTGATTTTTATTGCTTGCGCCTCTTTAAACGCCCGCACGGCAAAAGATTCTTTATGGAATACTGTTCATAAAGAGATGGAACAATTATTATTTGAAAATATGTTGCCCGTATGGTATCCCAGGGTAATGGATATTGAAAAAGGTGGCTTTTTCAGCGATTTTACCTATGACTGGAAACCAGAAGGTTCCCAGCAGAAAATGATTGTAACGCAAGCTAGGCATGTCTGGTCCTTAGCCCAATTAAAAATGTTTACCGGAAAGGATATGTATGATACCTATGCTTATCATGGATATTTATTTTTAACCGATATCATGTGGGATCCTGTTCATGGTGGGTTTTATTATCTGGTAGAAAGAGATGGCATTCCTGTTAAGGAAAAGGAAACGGATAAAATTATTAAAAATGCCTACGGAAATGCTTTTGGCTTATATGCACTGGCTACCCTTTATGAAGCAACACAGGAAGAGGAAGTATTAAACTTTGCCAAAAAAGTATTCCGCTGGCTGGAAGATCATAGTCATGATCCATTAAACGGAGGCTATTATCAGTTTCTAACCCGGGAAGGACTCCCAATTAAAGAGGGATGGGGTGGAGTTCCTCCTAAAGACCAGAATAGTTCCATTCACTTAATGGAGGCATTAACTCAATTGTATGCAGTATGGCCAGACCCTCTGGTCAAAAAACGCTTAGCTGAAATGGTATATCTGATCAGGGATAAAATGTTACATGATAAAGGATATTTACAACTTTTTTTCTCTCAGGATTTCAAACCATTTTCTCTAAGAGATTCTTTACCAGAGGTGCAGCAACGGAGATGGCACCTGGACCATGTTTCCTATGGACATGATATTGAAACGGCTTATTTACTAATGGATGCTTCGTTGAAATTGATGGATAAAGAACCCAATGAGGTAACCTTGAAAAAGGAGCATCAGAAAACTATGGAGCTGGGTAAAAAAATGGTGGATCATGGCCTAAAATGGGGTTGGGATAAATCATCCGCTGGCGTTGTGGATGCCGGATATTATATGGACCTAAAAAGTTCTCCCCAAATCATAAAAAATAAGAAAAACTGGTGGGCTCAATCGGAAACCTTAAATACCCTCTGGTATTTTCAACAATTATACCCAAAGGATGCAATGAACTATAAACAACTATTTATTGAACAATGGGATTTTATAAAAAAATATTTAATTGACTGGGAAAATGGAGACTGGTATGCCAGTTCGCTGGATAAAGATCCTCAGGCAAAATTAGGGCGTAAATCGAATATCTGGAAAGGCAATTATCATACGGTCAGAACATTGCTCAACGTAATGAATAGTATTAAAAATCAACCTTAGAGACATGATGTTAATTTTAAGTAAAGGTTGTTTATTGAGTTATCTACAAAAATCTAATAACCATTAGGCACATTCTTAGAAAATCATCCATTAATTATCCTTTGGAATCCCACAGGGGCATAGCCCCGACCTCTTCGTAACAAAAAAAAAGGCTACCCGAAGATAGCCTTTCAAAAATGTACCCAGAGCGGGAATCGAACCCGCACGGCCGTTATGGCCACAGGATTTTAAGTCCTGCGTGTCTACCTATTCCACCATCTGGGCAGAGAAAAAATTGGAGCGGATGACAAGATTCGAACCTGCGACCTCAACCTTGGCAAGGTTGCGCTCTACCAACTGAGCTACATCCGCGATTAACTTTATATGCTTTCATTCTAAAGAGACGCAAATATAATACAATAATTTACCTATTTTATCATTTACGGAAAAATTCTTGCAATTTTTCTGTATTTCTCCGCGCATAATAATAGGCCTCCAGCTGAGAGCGGATACTTAAATCACTCTCCGTTTTCCTGTATTCATTCAAAAAGTGGATATCTATTATCCTGGCTTTCACATTATCATTTAGTTGTATGGTAAGGTAATTTATGATCTCTCTCCTTAAGTCCTCATTATAAATGGGTATGGCGGTTTCAATTCGGTGACTCAAATTTCGAAGCATCCAGTCGGCAGAGGACAAAAATACGGCTTCCTTCCCTCCCTGATGGAAAACAAAAACCCGGGCATGTTCTAAAAATCGATCTACAATACTGATTGCCTCTATGTTTTCACTCAATCCGGGCAATCCAGGAACCAGACAACAAATACCCCTGACAATTAATTTAATCTTTACACCATTTTGGGAAGCCTGGTATAATTTGGTTATCATGGAGATATCCTGAATACTGTTGAGTTTTAATGTTATCTGTGCTTCTTCGCCACGCAAGGCAGCCTCAATTTCATCATCGATGAATTGTTCAAGTTTTTCCCTTAGATTGAATTTTCCAACCAAAATATGTTTAAATGCTTGCTGTGGTGGTTTTGCCGTTTCCAGATAAGAAAATATTCTGGCAAGCTCTTTAGTCAGGCGTTCATCAGCGGTAAATAAACCAAAATCACTGTAGGTCCGCGCGGTTTCCTCATGAAAGTTTCCAGTTGCGGTATAGGCATACAGTCGGGCAGTTTCGCCTTCCTGGCGCCTGACTAATGCAATTTTGGCATGTACTTTGAGCCCGGGGAAGCTATAATGAACGGTAACTCCTTCCTTTTCCAGTTTTTCACCCCAATTCAGATTAGCCTCTTCATCAAATCTTGCCTTTACCTCAATGAACACTGAAACCTGTTTTCCCGCCGACACGGCAGCAGTTAAAGCCTGCATAATCCTGGAGTTTTTCGCTACGCGGTAATGTGTAATTTTAATGTGGGTTACAGCAGGATCAATGGCGGCTGCCTCAAAAAAATGGATAACAGATGCATAGGATTGATAGGGATAATGAAGCAGATGATCCCGATTTTTTATAGATTCAAAAATATTTAAACTTTTTTCAATCAGCGGATAGGGTATAGGTGGTAGGGCATTATTTTTTAAATGGACTAAGCCAAAATCAGGAAATTTGAAAAAATCAAAATTATTATGATACCTGCCTTCTCTTAAGGTATCATTTTTTTCCAGCTCAAATACCTTACATAAAAATTCAAACATTTGAGGTGGCATTTCTCTGTCATAAACAAATCGGGAGGCTGGGCCAACCTGTCTTTTTGATAAACTATCCTTGATTTTTTGAATAAGGTCACCCGAAAATTCATCATCGATATATAATTCCGCATCCCTCGTTAATTTTATAGAAAAAGTATCCAGAATGGCATAGCCTGGAAACATCCAGGAAACGGAATGTCTGACGATATCATCTAACATGATTAATTCATGCTTACCCGATGAAGAGGGTAGTTCAATAAATCGGGGTAAATGATCAGAGGGTATTTTTACCAGCGCATACTCATCTTCTGCCTCAAGGTCATGAATGGGTTTCATTTGTAGGGTGAGGTATAACGCGGCATTATTTAAAAAAGGCCTTACTTTTTCACCAACCAATAACACGGGTTGCACAAAGGGTAACATGTGATCGTGAAAATAATGTTCCACAAAAGCCTTTTGTTTATTATTCAAATCTAACCTTCGTCGTAAATAAATTTGATGTTTTTTTAATTCCGGGACGATCCGGTCCAGAAATACTTCACTATATGCCTCCTGCTGCAGGTTCACAATACGTCTGATTTCCTTGATGGTCATCTTAGGGTCGTGCTCCAGTTCTCTTTTTGCTTTTTTTCCGGCCCGCACAAGATAACGGTGATATGCCATTCTGACTTTGAAAAATTCATCCAGATTGGAACTGTAAATAGCTAAAAATTTAATGCGTTCAAATAATGGAACCGATAAATCCATCGCTTCCTGCAATACCCGATAGTTAAAACTTAACCAGCTGATATCCCTGTGGATAAAGGGAAGGCCCGATTCGGTTTCTAATAATTCATCTATTGGTTTGAATTGAAGTGTATGCACGGTTGTATTTTTTGGCTAATATAATCCTTACGTCAACATAATTTGTTGCTTTTATATTAATTTATCCTTAAAATAATTTAAGCTGACGGTCTGCAGGAACCTCCTTTAAAAAATCAATCATTCGGTTATTTTTTAATACCAGATTTGCCATTTGAAGCATTTTTATATGCTGGTACATCGAGGGAATAAGTCTGGGATCTGGTTGGTGAAGGAAAAAATAAACCTCCGTGATTCCTGTTTTTGCCCACTGGGAAAGCGTATCTATCCATCGTTCTATTCTTTCTGAATCGGTTTTATGTCCGGAATTTCCCACAAAGCGTATAAAAATGATTTCATTGGTTGCGGGTATTTGTAAGACATCTCTTCGGCCTGCCACATCAGTCATGACAATGCCCTTTTTACCGGTATTTAACAGCTCTTTTATTTTTTCGATAACGGGCAATAAAAACCAGGCTTCATGCCTGAATTCAATATGTAATGCTATTTCCACTGGCCATTCTTTGAGGAAGGCTGTTAATACAGGTAAATCATCTGGATGAAAATATGGAGGAAGCTGAAGGAAACAGGGGCCTAATTTTTCAGCTAAACCGGTTACAGATTGACAAAACAAAGGGATATATCCGGTGCCGACACCCAATTGTTTATGATGACTTATTATTCTGGGTATTTTAGGACAAAAAATAAAATCTGTATTACTTTGTTTATACCAGCGATCTATTTTTTCCCGATCAGGAATCTGATAATGGGTGGTGTTTAATTCTATGGTGTCAAATACAGCTGCATAACAGGTCAAATAATCTGCCGATTTAATTCCTTTTGGATATAAATGGCCAATCCATTCTTTTTCACCCCAGCCGGTTGTCCCTATATGCAGCTTTATTTCAGCTATTTCAGATCTGTTTCTGATCAGGGGTTCAGGGGGTAAATGCCATAATACATCATCCAGACAATCTACTTTTCCAAATTCCATTCCTTACCTTTTGTTTTGTAAAATTAGTTTTGTTTTTACATTCTTTCCCTATTACCTTCGTATCCTGAAAAAATAGATTTTTTATTAGCAAAATTGATGTTAAATGGCAAAAAGGAATAAATGGGTCGCCGGTAATTGGAAAATGAATCTTGATTATGAAGGTGCGATTAAATTAACAAAAGAACTGGTAAACCATTTGCCTGAGTTAAATGGCACTGCCGTTACGCTTTGTGTGCCTTCCGTTTATCTGGAAGTACTGAAACCACTGGTTAGTCAAAATGGTCTCGTTTCCCTGGCTGCCCAAAATTGTCATTCGGAAGACAAAGGGGCCTTTACGGGTGAAATATCAGCTGCAATGCTAAAAAGTATGCAGATTTCGCAGGTTGTGCTCGGTCATTCCGAACGACGTGAATATTTTAAGGAGTCGAATGAATGGTTAGGTCAAAAGGTTTCCAGTGTCCTGAACCATGGCTTAACCCCAATTTTTTGTTGCGGTGAGCCGCTATCGGTAAGAGAAACAAATAATCAAAATGAATTTGTAACCAATCAATTGAGGGAAAGTATCTTTCATCTCAATGCGGAACAGGTAGCTCAGATCGTTTTTGCTTATGAACCTATCTGGGCAATTGGTACAGGCCGGACCGCAAGTGCTGAACAAGCACAGGAAATGCATGTGGCAATCAGAACATTTCTTTCTCAAAAATATGGAGAGACACTGGCTCAGAAAATAGTTATCCTGTATGGCGGGAGTGTTAATGCTGCCAATGCAGCTTCCTTATTTGCTATGCCCGACGTGGATGGTGGTTTGGTTGGAGGTGCCAGTTTATCGGCTGGCGATTTTCTTCAAATTATTTCCGCTGCAGCAAATAGTTAATTTTTGCATGTAAGTTTATTTTAATGTAAAATATCTTGATAAATAGATTCAAATAGTTGACAAATAAATTATATTTGTGTAGGAAAACTGGAAAACTACATGAATACAATTGTCACAAACAGGTTCATTCTTTGTCATAATGAATTGAAACGACTCAGGAAGGTAAGGTCGAGCAGGCAGTTTGCCATTACACTGGACTACCTTCCTCAGTCGTTAAGTGAAATTCTGAAAGGCAGGAGGGATGTTACCCTGGAATTACTTAGAAAGGGAGTGGAAAAATATGCTATGAATCCGGTTTATCTCTTGACAGGAAAAGGTGATTTTTTCTCTTGTTTTGAGGATACTTTAACTGAAGTTCTTGCACCTAAAGCAGCTGATGCAGCTCATGCTATTTATTTCGTTCCCCATTTATCAGCTAAAAAATATGCTGCTGAAAGAAGAAATCCTGCGTTTTTATCCTCCCTGGAAAATATTAATCTTCCTGGTATTAATACATTGGGTTTGAAATTACGCGCTTTTGAAATGCATTCTGATCAATGGTTTCCGTTTTTTTCAGCTGGAGATATTCTTATTTCTGAGAAAATAGATCCGGCAACGGGTGTCTCCTCCATTTCCGGTGATAAGGTGTATGTTATTGTAACTAAAAATACGATATTAGTCAACAAAATAGACTTGTCTGCTATTTCTAAAGGTATTTTATCGCTTTACGTGGAAAACAGGAAAGATAAAAAAGTGGAATTAAAATTATCAGATATGCTTGAACTTTGGGAGGTTACGTTGAAAGTTACCAGGCATATTGAAAATGAAAACGGAACCATACATTCCTTATTATCTGAAATAAAAGATATCAGGGAGTTATTCTATAATGCTTCCAATGCGCTGGTATAAGGAAAATGGCTGAAAAAAAACAGGAGAACATTTTAGTGGACCTTATTTATCATGATTTTGAAGGTGGATTCTGGGGAATGACTGATGAAAAAGGAAGGAACTGGTTGCCTTTAAACCTGGATGAATCATGGGTTTCAAAGGGTAACCTTAAGGTTTTGGTTTCATTTAAGGTGAATGAAAATATAGTTTCCCTGATACAATGGGGGAAACCTGTGGACATAATAAAAATCAGGGAAGCATAAGTTTGACTTTCTCCTGATTTTTTAAAAACAGAGATAAAGCAATCTTTCCCGCCAGTCTGGCATCTTCGGCGTAATATGCTGTTATATCTTCTGTTCGGAAGTATTTTTCAATAAAGTGAGTATCAAAATCTCCGGAAATAAAATGGGGGTGTTCACAAACAAATTTACCGAAGGGAAGGGTAGTTTCTATGCCTTTTATGTCGAACTTTTTAATAGCTCGGAGCAAATGACTTATGGCATCCGCTCTGTTCTGTCCATAAGCTATTAGTTTTCCAATCAGTGGATCATAAAATACAGATACTTCCATTCCTTTTTTAAAGGCATCATCCAATCGGATATTTTCCATAACAGGGGGTGTATAAGCCGTCAATAATCCGGTACTTGGCAGAAACTGATTAAAAGGATCTTCGGCACAAATTCTAAGTTCAATAGCATGCCCCTTTAGTTGTACCTCTTCCTGAGAGAAAGGCAAATTTTTACCTTCCGCGATAGCAATCTGCAGGGCCACCAGATCTAATCCTGTAATGAATTCTGTTACCGGATGTTCAACCTGTAATCTGGTATTCATTTCCAGAAAATAAAATTGTTTGTTTTCATCCAGAATAAACTCAACAGTTCCAGCTCCGGTATATTGACAACTTTTAGCAACCGCTATCGCTGCGTTACCCATTTCATGCCTTAATGATTCAGAAAGTACGGCACTGGGCGCCTCTTCAATAAGTTTTTGATGTCTGCGTTGAATACTGCATTCCCTTTCAAAAAGATGAACTGTATGGCCATAATGATCGGCCAGTATTTGAAATTCTATATGTCGGGGTGAGGAAATATATTTTTCAATAAAAACTGCGTCATCATCAAAAGAAGCCATGGCCTCACTTTGGGCCCTTTGCATCTGGCTTTCCAGTTCTTCCTCATTCATAACCTTCCTCATTCCTTTACCGCCACCACCAGCCGCCGCTTTAATCAAAATAGGATAACCAATTTCGCTGGCAATTTCTCTGGCCTGACTGAGGGTAGTCAGCTGGTTTTTATTACCCGGAACCAGCGGCACACCTTGCTTTCGAACGGTCTCTCTGGCAGCGATTTTATTTCCCATCAAATCGATGGCTTCCGGTGTAGGACCAATAAAAGTGATGCCTGCCTCGGTCACTTTTTGGGCAAAGTCAGCATTTTCACTTAAAAATCCATATCCGGGGTGTATCCCATCTGCTCCGGCTTTTAAGGCTGTTTCAATGATTTTATCAGCCTTTAAGTAGGATAAAGCAGAAGGTGCAGGTCCAATACAATATGCTTCATCTGCAAATTGTACATGTAAGCTATTTACATCGGCTTCAGAATAAACAGCTACTGCTTTTTTTCCTGATTTTTTAATGGACTTCATAATTCGTAAGGCAATTTCACCCCTGTTGGCAACCAGTATTTTTTCCATTTGCATAGCTTATACCTTCAAATATAAATGATTTGAACGCTACTTTTTATTATTTTTAGATTAAAGTAGGGTCAACCTTACCTTATTTACTTACGTTTTCAAAAAAAAATAAATCTTGGAGCCAAAAAGTGTTGAATTGGTCATAGAGGGGATGGATTGTGCGCAATGTGCTGTTGGTATCTCCCGATTCCTTGAAAAAAAAGGGATGGAGGAAGTGAATGTTGATTTCCAGACAGGTGAAGCGCAATTCGTCATCCCAAATCAGGAAACTTCAGTGGAAGAGGTTAAAATGGGTATTCAAAAACTTGGATATATTGTTAAAAAAGATAAATCAAGTCAACTTTCTATTGCTTCAGTGAAATTATGGGTTAGTTTATTTTTTACAGCGCCACTGCTTCTTTTTCATTTCCTAATGTCATTAGGAATCCATTATCCTTTCATGCATAATTTTTGGATTTCTTTTTTTCTGGCAGCTCCTGCTATCGCTATAGGATTGGTTCATTTTGGAAATTCAGCCTTTCAATCCATTCGGCTGGGTGTTCCCAATATGGATGTCCTGATATTTACAGGTGGTGCTGCAGCTGCTGTATATAGTATCATCGGTCTCATTAAAATGGATCAAAACCTTAACTTTTTTGAAACAGCAGCGGGTATATTTACTCTAGTATTATTAGGCAACTGGCTTGAAAAGAAAGCCGTAAATCAAACAACTTCCGCCATTAAAGCATTGGCGGCTTTACAAAAGGTAAGTGCCAGAAGACAAGAGCCTGATGGTAAAATTGCATTTATTGAAGCCTCCAGGTTGAAAATCCGGGATAATATTTTGGTTTCAATGGGTGAAATAGTTCCGGCCGATCTGGTCATTTTATCCGGAGAAGCCTGGATAGATGAATCCTTAATTACCGGTGAATCAATGCCAGTATTGAAAAAATCAGGTGATCTGGCGATAGGGGGTACAACCCTGGTTGAGGGGAATGTATCAGGTGAGGTTAAGGCAAAAGGCAAGGAGGCAGTGGTTGGAAATATGATTGCCCTGGTCAAAATGGCCCGTAATGATAAACCAGCCTTACAACGATTTGCAGATAAAGTAAGTGCCATTTTTGTGCCTGTTGTCCTTTTTCTTTCTGCTGTTACTTTTTTAGGGGCTTATTTTCTATTTGACATTTCTTATCAGGACGCGCTCCTCAGAGCTATTGCCGTACTGGTTATTTCCTGCCCATGTGCTTTAGGACTGGCCACACCAACAGCGGTAATGGTGGGAGTAGGTCGCCTGGCAAAAAATGGGGTTATCATAAAAGGGGGTTCTACACTGGAAGCACTGGGCAAATTAAAGACCATGGTTTTTGATAAAACCGGGACTTTAACTACAGGTGAATTTTCAATATCTGAACCTTTACTTACACAACCCGGCGAAGAGGCGTATGTAAAATCCATAGTTTATACATTGGAAAAAATATCTTCACATCCAATTGCTACTTCCATATTAGCCCATTTTGAACCAAAAGAGCAAAGAGCTGATTTACCTGAATTTACCGATATCAGAGAAGAGAAAGGGATTGGAATTCATGCCACAGATCTGCTGGGAAATACCTATTTTCTGGGTAAGGAGATTCATCAAATTGCAAATAAACCGGAGGCAGATCTTTTCTTATATATAAATGATCAGGTCAAGGCGGCATTTAATATTTCAGATAGGGTGAGACCCGAAGCAGAGGACATAATTAAAGGTTTAAAAATCAGGCATATAAATACCTGGTTAGTTTCAGGAGATAGCGAAGTTAAAACAAGTAAAGTGGCCTCAGATCTGGGTATAGATTATCATTTATCCCGGCAATTACCCGCTGAAAAATTAACGGTTATTTCCCGCTTATCTGATGAAAATCCAACTGCAATGATTGGGGATGGTGTAAATGATGCACCTGCCTTAACCCGGGCAACAGTGGGTATTTCTATCAGTAATGCCTCTCAAATGGCGGTTCAATCGGCTCAGGTTATTTTAATGAATGGGAATCTGAATAAATTATTGGTTGCACTCGATATTTCAAAACGAACAGTCAAAACATTGAAAAGCAGTATTTTTTGGGCTTTTTCCTATAATCTAATAGCCATTCCTCTGGCTATGGGCGGATATCTTAATCCTACATGGGGAGCACTTTTTATGGCTTTTTCCGATTTAGTTGTGGTTGGGAATGCTCTTTTTCTTAATTACAGAAAACTTTATTAAACCTCTCTCCTTATTTGTTGTTGCCTTATAATATACATTCAATTTTATGCGGTACCAATTATGCGGGTTTTTAGGTTGCTTTGTCTGCTTTGTTTTATTACTAAGTTCTTGTGAGGAACCATTTATACCCGAGAATTTGCAACAAGAACCTCAAATAGTGGTAGAGGGATTTATCGAAGCTGGTGATGAGGCTAACCCAGCTTATCTGGTGATGACTAAAACCCTTCCTTTTTTATCCAGTATTTCATCTGAAACCCTGAATAATAATTATGTTTCTGGAGCAAAAGTTACCCTTTCTGATGGTGCAAAGTCTATAACTATGACAGAAGTCTGTTTTAAGGATTTACCACAGGCTTTAAAAAAGGAGGCAGCTAAAATCCTTGGATTTAAAGTAGAAAACGATGCATTCATACCCAATGTATGCTTCTATGCCGATTTGAATGGGGCAATGCCCGGAAAGGCCGGAAAAACATATCAAATTGAAATTTTGACAGAAGGAAAAAAAATAACGGCATCTACTACGATTCCATGGCCTGTTGAACTCGATTCCCTTCGGTTTATTGCCAGTCCGGGAGCTAACCAGGATTCCTTTTTATTGCTTACCTCAACCCTGGCAGATCCAAAGGCGCAACAGAATTTTTACAGATATCAGGTTAAAATGGGTGATGGTCCATTTATAACACCAGGTGGTGGTTCCCTTTTTGATGACCGATTATTTAATGGTCAAAATTTCAGATTGAATCTTCCAAGACCTGGGGCCGACGGGGAATCATTTAGTATCACTACATTTGGACTTTATCCAGTGGGTAAGGAAACCACGATTAGGTGGGTCAATATGGATCAATCCCTTTTTGATTTCTGGAATACCCTTGATTTTAGTATCAATAATCAAGGTCCCTTTTCTACCTATACCAGAGTAAAAACAAATGTTAAAGGTGCGTTAGGGGTTTGGGGTGGACACTATACCAAAAATTATAAACTGATTGTTAAAAAATAAATGTTAATCCTCAATGGAAAATCCAACTGTTGTTCAAACCAATGAAATCAATATTATGGTTGGTCTGGACGAAAATAAAGTGCCCGTAGATATTGTATGGATAGCCGATAATAAGGATGGTACAAAAGAAAATCAGGCCTGTAAAGCTATGTTACTATCTCTCTTCGATGGCGTACATCAGGAAACCCTTAAAATAGATCTTTGGACTAAAGATATGATGGTCAGTGAGATGGATCGATTTATGTTTCAAACCCTAAGGGCATTATCCGAAACTTATTTTAAAGCCTCCCAAAATGCAGCACTGGCTAATGAAATGCAGCGTTTTGTTCAATATTTTGGTGAAAAAACGGAAGTGATATCACCAGAAAAACCATAAATTAGTTTTCTTTTTCGGAAAAATACTTATCTTTGCAATCCGGTGGGCGCACTTGGTGCTGCTCCTTCTAATCCCCCAGGGTGGAAACGCAGCAAGGGTACGAAGTTGAGCGCTCGTTGTGTTGCTCACCTTGTTTTTTTCCCGCCATCACTATTTTGCCAATATTTTATTTCTTTTAAAGTTTTGAAATACATACCGTTATGTATAATGTAATCATTTTATTGAAATAAATTTTTAATATATTAATTATATATAAGGATAGATTGTTATATTTGAGCTGATTATAAGCAGAAAATGAATTTGTTCCGGAAACGCCAATCCGGAAATAGTTAAAATAATTGATTGGAAATGTCGTTTTTACATTGATTTGTTTTCTGAATTTAAATCAACTACATCGGAGAGAGGTTATCTAACATACCATTTATCGGGGCAAGGAGTCTGATTCTTGTCCCTTTTTTTATCCTGGATGAGGGTGTTCACTCCATTTTAAAAGCACATGGTCAATTAGTTTCCCAATACTTTCGTTCGCATTTTTACTGAATATATTTAAGGGTCGGTTTGCTAAAATAACGTTACAGCTTATCGCCTTGTGTTCTAAAAGGGAAGATAATCCATAAATACCACTGGTTTCCATCTCAAAATTGGAGAGGAAAAAAGAATCCCTTTCTGCTATGGCTATTGATTCCAACAACTTTCTCATATTACTTTTTAATCGTAACTGACGTCCTTGCGGACCATAAAATCCCGGTGCAGTAAGCGTTATACCTGTTTGCATATTAGTTGAAAATCGTTGAACCAGGGACTCATCAGCAGCTGTTAAATAAGGTTTCACTGGCAATGTTCCCAACATTTCATATTTTTTAAATACCATGGCTTCAACGTTAGCCAGCGTTTTGTTTCTCTCAATATCATAAAAGGATAACAGATTATCCAGACCCAGCGCATGGGTATTTAACAAAAAACTATCAATGGGAATGGAAGGATGTAATGATCCTGAAGTACCGATTCTGATAAAAGTTAATGGGGTATGTTTATCTTTTGGTTTGCCTGTTTCGAAATCGATATTTACTAAAGCATCTAATTCATTTATGACGATATCTATATTATCTGTACCAATACCTGTGCTTACTGCGGAAATCAGCCTGTTTCCAATGCTACCGGTATGGGTGACAAATTCACGATGATTGCGCTGATAATAGATGTTATCAAATCTGCTGGAAACCTGGGAGACACGACCCGGATCACCAACCAGAATAATCGTTGTGCTAATTTCCTCTGGTGAAATATCAAGATGATAAATGCTGCCTTTAGGACTTAAAATTAATTCTGCTGATTCCATTTTGTTATTTTTGCGCTTATGAAGGCAATGTACAAATTAAATCATCGGCAGCTATATGACAAAACACAATAAAATGTATATAAGCGATTATTTTAAATCCTTGCAACAGGATATCTGTAATCAAATTTCAATAGCGGAGGGTGGCATCCCTTTTTTAGCAGATCATTGGAAAAGACCGGAAGGTGGAGGTGGTACCAGTATGGTTCTAAATGGTAAAAAGATTGAAAAAGGTGGGGTTATGTTCTCTGCAGTGGAAGGCTCCCTGAATGAAAGAGCTTCCAGGGGTCTAAATATCCCGGCCGGCGATTTTTTTGCAACGGGTGTATCCATTGTCCTGCATCCATCCAATCCTTTTTCCCCTGTCATACACATGAATGTACGCTATTTTGAAATGGATAACGGCCTGTGGTGGTTTGGAGGGGGTATCGATCTCACTCCCCATTATATTAATCAGAAAGATGCCGCTTTTTTTCATCAGGGTTTAAAGGAGATTTGTGACCGGCACGATGAAAATTTTTATCCGCGTTTTAAATCATGGGCAGATGATTATTTTTTCTTGCCACATAGAAATGAAACCAGGGGGATTGGAGGTATTTTTTTTGATCGGTTAGTCGCTGCAAAAGAGGAAACCAAAGACTCAACGTTCAACTTTGTAAAAGAGGTGGGAGAGGCATTCTGTTCGCTTTATTTACCTATACTTCAATCATCACATGATTTACCCTTTAATGAAAAAAATAAGGAATGGCAATACCTGAGAAGAGGCCGATATGTGGAATTCAACCTGGTATGGGACAAGGGAACAAAATTTGGCCTGGAAACTAATGGAAGAACAGAATCCATTCTGGTCAGTATGCCTCCTATGGCATCCTGGAAATACGATTTTCAACCGGAAAAAGAAAGCCTGGAGTATGATACCCTTTCTCAATTGAAAAAAGGTATTACCTGGATTTGATTATTGACAGAGTATGGTGATATAATTGGTTTTAATAGTGTTACTCCAATTGCCGGCTCTATCTTTGATTTTTATGCTGTAGTATAAGGAATCTCTGGGAAAGCTGGTACTTGGTATGCAGGTCAATCTCGTGTTGGGAAAGGTACAACAAAAATAACGGGTATCGGACCTGTTCGTTAAGGATAGTTTGATATTTCCCTGTATTCCTTTTCCCGCTCCAAGCTGTGGAATTTCACCAATTTTAAACAGATGATTGAAACCGTCCCTGCTATCTGTTAGAATGATGTTAACACTATCCGCATTTCCTACATTTCCATCACCATCAGTAAATTTAAAACTTATTTCAATGGTATCTTTTGGCAATTGACTACTTCTACTCTGAATAATTGTATTTTTACTCAATCCTATGAATTCTATGACTGGTTCATTTGGAAATTCTGGTGGTCGGGAACAGGTTGCAAGTAAAAAGGCCGAAAACACCGTCAATCCATAATTTATCTGAAAAAGAGACATCGATTTCATAGCTGAAAATTTATAAACAAAGACTATTAAATGATGAATGATAACACCAGATATCATCATTTCGTTGAAGAAAATTCCGAAGATTTTAATGCTAAAGCATGGAATATATTTCAATTCCAGTCAAAAAATAACACTTTATATCAGAAATTCCTTCAACTGTTGCCAAATAGTTTTCCCAACAAAGAAAATTTATTTTCGATTCCTTTTTTACCTGTTCATTTTTTCAAGCATCAACGTATTCAGACCGGCAATTGGGAGCCTGAAACCATTTATTCCAGCAGTGGAACTACAGGTTCTGTTCAAAGTCAGCATGCCGTCCGATTTTTAAATGATTATTTGCATAATACGGAAAAATGTTTCAGGGAATGTTATGGGGATGTTGAAAATTATGCTTTTATAGCTCTTTTACCTCATTATTTGGAAAGAAATGGTTCTTCGTTGATAGATATGGCAGCCCATTTTGTCAAAAAAAGTAAATACCCGGCTTATTGTGGTTTTTTTCTGGATCATAAAAATACTTTGATAAATTTACTCCTAAATGCCAGACAAAATAAAATTCCTGTTGTTTTGATTGGCGTTTCTTTTGCCTTAATAGCACTGGCCAGAGATTTTACCTTTTCTTTTCCAGAATTGATTGTTATGGAAACAGGAGGAATGAAAGGACAAGGCAGGGAATTGCCAAGAAGTGAACTTCACGATTTGTTGAAATCTTCCTTTGGCGTTAATCAAATTCATTCTGAATATGGGATGACGGAACTGCTTTCCCAGGCTTATGCGCCAGCGAACGGTTTATTCAGGGAATCTTCCTCTTTGAAAATACTCATCAGGGATATCACAGACCCTTTTCGTGAAATGCCTCCGGGAAAGGTTGGTGCCGTGAATATCATAGATCTGGCAAATCGGGATACAATATCCTTCATTGCAACAGATGATTTGGGTAGAAAATGGCCGGATGGTACTTTTGAGATTTTAGGCAGATTGGATAATGCGGAGATTCGCGGTTGCAACCTGCTGGTTCACCATCTTTCCTGAAAGATATTATTTTCCCGAAAAATTAGTTTGTCCCAGATATGTTAAGATAAATCCTGCTATTATAATGAATAGTTTGATTACAAATCCAACGAGAGAACCCCAGCTTTCAAGAAATAACAGAAAGGAAAACTTTAATCCTACTACACTTACAATCATACTCAGAAATCCGGTAACGACCAGTAAAAATCCTGTTATGGTTAAGAGATTTTTATATTTGCCCATGATTCAATTATTTTCGCACAATATAGATACTTATGCGTTTTATTAATAATGCAGGGCTTATAATTAATCTGGTTTATGGATATGGTGCAATTAATTGAGTGTCCCAGAGATGCAATGCAAGGTTTAAAGCATTTTATTCCAACAGTAGAAAAAATTAAATTTTTGAACTTACTGCTGGAAGTTGGATTCGATACACTCGATTTTGGCAGTTTTGTATCGCCAAAGGCTATTCCCCAGATGGCAGATACCGCTGAAATTGTTCCATTTCTAAATAAAGGGGCTACTAAATTATTAGCCATAGTTGCAAATTATAAAGGGGCCGTTCAGGCAGCCAGTTTCGAAAATATTGATTTCATAGGATTTCCTTTCTCGCTTTCCGAAACCTTTCAGATCAGAAATACCCATGCTACGCTAAATGAAGCCTTTGAACGTGTTGTTGAAATTCAAAGTCTTTGTGAAGAATCAGGTAAAAAACTGGTTCTTTATCTCTCAATGGGTTTCGGAAATCCATATAATGATCCATGGAGTTTGTTAATTATCGATTACTGGCTGAATAGAATGATTCCTTTGGGTATTGACACCGTACAACTTTCTGATACCATTGGTATCGCTACACCAGATAAAATTTCGATGGTTTTTGAATTTGCAACAGCCAAATATCCCGACCTTCAACTGGGGGTTCATCTGCATGCAAGACCTGATGAATGGCAGGGAAAAATGGAAGCGGCATTTAATTCAGGTTGCAGAAAATTCGACGGCGCCTTGTTGGGATTCGGCGGCTGCCCGATGGCAAAAGATGAGCTGGTGGGCAATATGCCAATGGAAAATATGGTTCGGTATATAGAACAGGTTACGAACCGTATCTTATTAAATAAGACAAAATTAAAAGAGGCATTAGATATGGCGAAAAAATTATACCTGAGTAAATAAAACTATTCCTGATATTGTTTTTTATAATATTCCTGATAACTCCCTGAGGTGACAGAATCAAGCCAGACTGAATTTTCAAGGTACCAGTCTATTGTTTTTAACATACCTTCTTCCGGTTTTACTGCCGGTTCCCATCCAAGCTCCATTTTCAATTTAGTGGAATCAATGGCATATCTGCGGTCGTGACCTTGTCTATCCTTTACATACGTGATCAATGAGGCAGAAGTTCCGGAGGACCTGCCTAATTTAATGTCAAGGGACTGACATAAAAAGTGAACTAAAGAAATATTCTGCCATTCATTATGTCCTCCGATGGCATACGTTTCTCCTTTCTTACCCTGATGAAAAATCAGATCAATGGCTGAAACATGATCACCAACCCAAAGCCAGTCACGCGTATTTTTCCCGTCACCATAGACTGGAAGATTTCGCATACCGATGATATTTCGAATCATTAACGGGATTAACTTCTCCGGAAATTGATAAGGACCATAGTTATTTGAACAATTTGATATGACAACTGGCAGATGATAGGTATGCGCATAAGCCCGTACCAAATGATCGGATGCCGCTTTTGAAGCCGAGTAGGGCGATCGGGGATCATAAGCAGTTTCTTCGGTGAAATAACCGGTTTCTCCTAATGAACCAAAAACCTCATCAGTTGATACATGGTAAAATAATTTACCGTCCAAATGATCCTTCCACGCTTCTTTACAGGCATTTAGTAATTGAAAAGTACCTAATATATTTGTCTCGAGAAAGGCTTTGGGATCCGTTATAGATCTGTCCACATGAGATTCTGCAGCTAAATGTATCACTGCATGGATGGGATACTCAGAGAAAAGGTTTGAGAGAAAGGCGCCATCCCGTATATCTCCTTTAATGAATTTATAATTGGCAAAACCTTCTATATCTTTTAAATTTTCTAAATTCCCTGCATAGGTTAACAAATCCAGATTAACAACCAGTTGGTCAGGATATTTCTTAACCCAGTGTTTTACCAGATGTGTGCCAATAAATCCAGCACCACCAGTGATTAAAATGACTTTAGAAAAATGCATCATGCTGGATTTACAACTTCTTTAAAATAGGCATAAGTGGATTTCAATCCGTCCTTTCTATTAACTTTTGGCTCCCAGTTCAACCATTTTTTTGCTAATGCAATGTTAGGTTGTCTGACTTTTGGGTCATCCTGTGGTAATGGCTGATAATCAATAAAAGCAGCCGGATTATTAACCAGCGCCAGAATCTCATGAGCAAAGTCAAGAATGCTAACCTCGTCCGGATTCCCGATATTGACAGGTAAAGCATAATCGCTTAATAATAATCGGTAAATGCCTTCCACCAGGTCGTCAACGTAACAGAAAGATCTGGTTTGAGAACCGTCGCCAAATACGGGCAAGCCTTTTCCTTTGATTGCCTGTGAGAAAAAAGCGGGTAATGCCCGGCCATCCTCGACGCGCATCCTTGGACCATAAGTATTGAATATACGAATAATTCTTGTTTCTACCTGATGAAAATTATGATATGCCATCGTGATTGCCTCTAAAAATCGCTTGGCTTCGTCATAAACGCCTCTGGGACCTACCGGATTGACATTTCCCCAATAATCTTCAGATTGTGGGTGAACCAGCGGGTCACCGTAAACTTCCGAAGTAGATGCAACCAATATTCTGGCTTTCTTTTCCCTCGCCAACCCAAGGAGGTTATGCGTTCCAAGGGCGCCTACCTTTAAGGTTTGAATAGGCATTTTCAGATAATCAATCGGACTTGCTGGCGAAGCAAAATGGAGAATATAATCAAGATCGCCAGGAATATGTACGAATTTTGTTATGTCGTGATAATAAAAAGTGAATTCCTTCAAGGGAAATAAATGTTCTATATTGGAAAGGTTTCCTGTTAACAGGTTATCAACAGCAATCACTTCATATCCCTCCCTGATGAACCGGTCGCAAAGATGAGAACCAAGGAAACCAGCGGCTCCTGCAATTAGTATTCTTTTCAATGGTATTTATATTTAATTTTGTCACAAGATAAGCGTTCTTTTACTTAAAACTTCTTTTTGAATTTAATAAAATGAGATTTATTACCCTTTGTTGTTTAATTATTGTCTTTGGTAAACTTTCAGCTCAGAAGGAAGAACCTACCTTGTTTTTTACTGCACAATACGGAGGACAATTACCTGCCCTTGATTTTGCAAGGCGATTTGGTTCTTCGCTTAGGACAACCGCCATATTGTCTTACCAGCAGCCTGGTAAGCTGTCCGTTTGGGGTGTGACTGGTTTTTTTCAATTCGGTTCTCTGGTTAAGGAAAATATTTTTTCCAATTTGTTAACACCCGAAGGATACCTTATTGGCAATGATAAAAATCCGGCATCCATTCAACTAAGACAAAGGGCCTGGTTCATAGGATTTGGACGGGGATGGCGATTTAAAGAGAAAACCGCTTTATTAAATCGGTTTTCTCTTGATATACATGGTGGCTTTTTTCAGCATAAAATCAGAATTCAGGAAGATCCGGCTCGTTTGGTACCTCAGATAAATGGTGCTTATAAAAAAGGGTATGATCGTTTATCAAATGGGCCCGGATTATGCCTGAATATGTCTTATAATCCTACCGCGAATCCTGCCCTGACCCGTTTTGTAGTTGGCGCAGATTTATTTGTTGCCAATACTTTTAACAGAAGGTCGATAAATTTTGATACTGGATTAAGGGACGAGGCTGCCTGTTGGGTTTTTCAACCTGGTATTCATCTGGCATATCATTTTAAAAAGGTATTCAGAGACCCTGGATCCCTGAAATATTAACCGCATCCATGGTTTTTGTTTATAACTTCCTGTTGTATGTTTTTAGGAATACCTTTCCAGTGGTTGCTTTTTTATCAGGTAAATGGAAGTCCTGGCTCGACGGACAATATTTTATTTCCAGCGAAATAGGTAATATTTCAAAGCAATTTGCAACTGCCCGATGTATATGGATGCATTGTGCTTCCCTGGGTGAATATGAACAGGGAAAACCGATATTGCAGGCATTAAAACAGAAGTATCCGGAACATCAGGTTATCCTTACCTTTTTTTCACCTTCCGGCTTCAATATGCCTGGATCATTTTTTCAGGCTGATGGGGTTTTTCCACTTTGGTTAGATGGCAGGCTTGTAGCGAAAAAGTGGATACAGGCCATTCATCCGGAAATGGCCATTTTTGTTAAACAAGAACTATGGTATCATTATTTAACAGAATTAACCTGTAACAAAATACCTGTTTACCTGGTCTCAGGTACCATCTCAGCAGTTTTGTTGAAATGGCCGTTTTACAGACCATGGTATCTGAGGCTGCTTAGCTGTTTTTCTTACCTTTTTGTTCAAAATGAAAAAGATTTGATTCTTGCCAGACAATTTCATTTTAAAAAGGTGATGCTGGCAGGGAATTCAAGGGTGGACAGTGTGGTTAAAAACAGGGAGACCTCCTGGACAAATGAGTCAATTGCTTCTTTTGTAGCCGGTCACCCCGTCTTTATCTTTGGTAGTTCATGGCCTGCAGATATCCCTTATCTGAAACAGGTGCTGCTGGATCCCTTTTATGAGGACTGGAAAATAATTTGGGCTCCACATGACATTTCAAATAAACAAATATCCTTTTTAATGGATGCTGTTGACATGAAATGGGTACAACGCCTTTCTGAAGGTAAACTGGATGCTGAGTATAAAAAAATACTGGTTTTAGATACCATAGGTATGCTAAAATATGC
>Ga0172373_10002653_pt1 | contig 27045 bp, 20 predicted proteins | sample Lak10m_2_FD_114546 | JGI IMG/M metagenome (GOLD analysis project Ga0172373, IMG submission 114546) | Freshwater microbial communities from Kabuno Bay, South-Kivu, Congo - kab_092012_10m | ecosystem: Environmental > Aquatic > Freshwater > Lake | place: Democratic Republic of the Congo...
CGCTCAATTTCTGTGTAAATATCTTGTGTGCCCTGATTGCTTATTGCCACCAGCCTAAGAAGCCTTCACTTCATCTTGATAATCATCAACTTGATGCGATTGCTTATCCATAACTGACGTTACTTACGGAAATTAAGTTTAGTAACAGTGCTGTACTTACGATAAGTACCTTTAAGTGCCGATTATCGTATCCACAAATAACTGATTTCCGGGGTTTGGTACGCGGAAAACGCACAGGACGTGGCCTGAGCCATTGTACGGATATTGATAACTGCGGGTGAAGTGCCGGCAGAACGTCAGGCGCGGGTTTAGTGGTCAAATTTAGGGGGTAACACTCAAGCGGTTTACGAAATGTTCAGTTAGCATAAAAGCTAGGTCATCGGTGCTGTAGCTCGTGATGAACACACACAAGTGATGGGATGAATGTATGGATACAACCAAAGAATTCTATTTGCTCAGGGTCGAGGCATCGAGTATTCAGGACTATATCTTCGGCAGCAACCGCTTGCGCGAAAATATTGGCGCATCATATCTGGTGGCATCTGTCACTGGAGAATGGTCGCGCGAAGTTGTAGCTGATTCTAAACTCGCTATGAAAAGTAACCTCAACGATGATTCTGTTACTATCGAACGTGACAATCTGGATGTTGAAGTGCTGTATTCTGGCGGCGGTAATTTTGTCGCGTTGTTCCGAACTGAAGATGGGGCTAAAGAATTTACACGCAATCTTTCAAAACGTATTTTGGAAGAAGCGCCCGGTCTGAAGGTGCATATTCACTCGGTAAAGTTCAAGTGGGGCGAAGATGTTCTTCACGAAAAACTCAGTTATCTTAGCAAGGAACTGAAGCAACAGAGTAATGCCTCGAATGTGATGCCACTGGCAGGGCTGGGCGTAACGGTGATGTGCGGTTCCACCTCGTTGCCCGCTGTCGGTTTGGTTGATAAAAAGCCTGTTTCTGCCAAAGTCCTCGCTAAATTGAATATTATCGATGCCGCCAATCGCCAGCTTGTGACCGCCATTTCTCCCGGCGAAGGGTATACCTATCCGATGGATTTCGATGATCTGGGGCGCACTCGTGGCGAGGCCAGCCTAATTGCCGTCGTTCATGCCGATGGGGATGGCATCGGCAAAGCCATTATTGCGCTTGGGGAAGAATTTGATGAGCCAGAAATGGCTCGTGACCACATCACAGATCTGCGTGCGTTGTCTGATGTCATTAATGAAGCATCCGAAAAAGCACTTCAAGGGACGGTTCTCAGTCTGTGTACTGCTCTTCAGAAAAGTGTTGAAAGAAAACGCAATAGAATAGAAGACGATCTCTACAAGGCTTTTGAAAATCTGCTCAAAGGCAAAGTGGAAGGTACTGCTTCAAGTAAACCTTCGTATCTCCCTTTCCGCCCGCTGGTGTTTGGCGGAGATGATGTGACTTTCGTGTGTGATGGCCGAATCGGCATCGCTATGGCTCTCGAATATCTGCGCCTATTCAAGCAGTACATGACAGAGAAAGATAAGCCTTTCACTGCATCGGCGGGAATCGCTGTTGTCAAAAGCCACTATCCATTTGCCAGAGCCTACGCGCTGGCTGAAGACCTGTGCAAACAAGCCAAAGACTTCCGCCGCAATTCTGGCGCACAAGGATCGTGCTTCGACTGGCATCTGGCGATGACCGGGTTGGCCGGCGATCTGGAAGAAATCCGCCGTCGTGAGTACTCCACACCGCACGGCAACTTGACCCTGCGACCTGTCATGCTGGACGGCGAGGAGTTGCGCTCTTGGCAAACCGTCGAGAATGGCTTAAACGACTTTCAAAGTGATGTGTGGCAGGACAAGCGCAACAAAGCCAAGATGCTGCGCGAAAAACTGCGCGAAGGCCCGGATGCGGTTGCCGAGTTTGTGACCCTATATGGTCAGAAATTGCCTAGCATCAAGGGTATTGACAACGGCTGGAGCAATGATGGTTCCGGTAATTTGTGTGGCTATTTTGATGCAATTGAACTGATGGATTTGTATTTGCCGCTGAAGGGAGACACATCTGATGAAACTCACCCTGAAAATTAGGTTGCTCAGTGACACGACTTTCGGGCGTGGGGATGGGGTGAGTGGTCTGGTGGATCAGGAAATCGAACATGATCCTGCCACCGGATTGCCCATCATTCGTGGACGAACCCTCAAAGGGCTACTGGTCGAGGAGTGTGCCAACATTCTTTACGCCGCGCAACATGAAGCAGGTTATGAACGGTTGTGGTGGGCTGCGGATCGTTTGTTTGGGCACGGCGGCAGCAGCTTGCAAGATGGTGGGGCGCTGCGCGTCGGCACAGCCCACATCATGCCTCAAAAGCTTCGTGAATTTGCGCGAGCCGATATTGAGAATGGCAGTTTGCAACCTGCGGATATTCTGGAGATGTTCACCACCATTCGTCGCCAAACGGCGGTTGATGAAGAGACGGGTGCGCCAGCCGAAAAATCCCTGCGAACCAGCCGTGTTTTGCTACGCGCCATCGAATTGGCATCTGCGATCGAGGTCAATGTTGCGGATAACGATGGGGAGGCCTTGCCCCTGTTAACAGCATGTGTGTGCGGTTTACGGCGCGGCGGAACCGGGCGCAATCGGGGACGCGGCAGATTAGAGGTCACACTGGACGGGTGCGATATGCCCGCCTATCTGAATTATTTCGAGCGCCTAGCGAAAGGGCAGCAGTAAATCATGAAGGTCATTCATTATGAATTGCAGCTCCTTGAGCCGGTTCTGGTGACGGCGTTGCAAGGCGATCCCAACAGCGCAGTATCGTTTGACTATATCCCCGGCAGCGTGATTCGCGGTGCAGTGATCGGTGCATATCGGCATCAATTAAACAGCGAAATTAATGCGCTGGATGAAGATACGCGGCGGAAGTTCTTCTCGGATAACGTTCAGTTTCTTAATGCGTATCGTGCAGTTGAGGGTCGTCGTTCGCTGCCGGCACCTAAATCGTGGTGCTTTCCAAAAGGCAATAAAGAAACCATTTACAATCTTGCTCACAAAAACGATAAGGATTTACCTGAAAATCTCAAGGCCTATGGTGGATTTGTCGTCACTTCGGGGGAACGCTTTACATCGGCTGTTGTGGAGCATTTCATTGCTGTTCATACATCGCGTGATCGCAATAAAGGGCGGGCAACAGAAGATAGCGGTGAAGTCTACCGCTACGACTCGTTAGCTGCTGGTCAGACCTTCAGGGGACTCATCCTCTGCGAAACCGATCGGGATGTGTCTCAGATTCGGCAGTTTGTTCAACCCAAGGCGGAGTTGCAGATTGGCGGCGCACGCAGCGCGGGTTATGGACAGGTTCGATGGGCATCTGTCGATGCGAAAGACCAACCCGAAACGGATTTTGTTGGCACCGCCTCGCAAGAACTGGTTATCACCCTGCTCAGCGATGCGATTGTGCGAAATGAGTATGGGGAGTACGACCCGACTGCTGAAACGCTGCGTTCTGCCATCGCACGCCGATTGGGTGTTGAGCTAGACCAGATCGGGACGGTGACAGGCGCTTTTATCGGCGACACGCTGATCGGCGGTTTCAACCGCAAGTGGGGACTTCCCCTGCCACAGACACCAGCCCTCAGCATGGGCAGCACCCTCGTGCTTAAAGAGCATCATCTGACACCGAATCAAATCAATTTCCTGATTCAATGGGGGATTGGTGAACGGCGGTTTGATGGATTTGGTCGCATCGGGGTGAATCTATACACCCACACTCAATATCAGAAGCAGCAAGATCGAGACGAACCTCGCAAAGCAGGTGACTTAATCGAAATCTACGCAGCCCTACCGGATGGAATCAGTCAGCGCGTGTTAGCACAGTGTGTAGAGCGCGATCTGGTGAAAACTGTCAATGGCATTGTTCAGGGTGCTGGCAAAACCGATTCATTGATTGCATATCCTCCCAAGAGCAGTCAAGTCAATAACCTTCGCAAGGTTGTTCAGGACGTGTTGCGTACCAATACACAAGGTGAACCGGATACAAAACCGCTTCTTTATGCACTGAAACACATTGAGGAACGGGCAGGTTCCCGGCGACAGTTCGAGAAAACGCGGATTGCTAGAAAGCCAATCATAGACTGGATAAGAGATACGCTGAGTGAAAATCAGCACTGGGAAGCCTTTATTGCGTCGTCGCCCAATGTTGAGTCGTTGCTCAACAAACCCGGTGTGAGTCAGGAAAGCGAACGTCAGTTTTACAACCTGAAGCTGATTGATGCAGTGTTGGCGCGAGTAGCCAAGAAAGCGCAGAGCAAAGATGGAGGTGAAGCATGAGTGAGCCAATGTGGTCTGCCGAACGGTCACGGAAGATCGTTGAGCGTATTGTGATTGAAGGCTCACTGGTGCTGGAAACCCCCGCCCATTTCGGCGGCGGTGCGGATGATGGTGCGGTGATGGGGTTGCTGGTGGATGCGATGGATGGTAAATCCCCGCTGCTAACGGGTGCTTCCATCGGCGGGGCGCTCCGCAGTTACCTGTGGTCACGCGAGCGAGGATATGGAGAAAAACAGTCGGATAAGGAATTCGGTAGCGTAAGTATGGCGGCCCGGTTGTTTGGAACTTCACGTGATGATGATCGCGGCGATGGCGATCAGAGCCGGGTGATTATTGATGATGCACGCGGTCAGGCCGGAAGCGTGGTCTACCGGGATGGGGTGCGTCTGGACGAACTCAGCCGGACGGCTGCCAACGATGCCCTGTACGCAATTCAACTCTGGGATGCAGGTACGACTTTCCCGCTGCGTTTTGAATTGTTGATTGTTGAGGGTGATGGTAGCGATTCGCTTAAGCAAGGGCTGGCAATCGCGCTAAGAGGACTCCAAGACAGTGAAATCACGCTTGGGGCGCGTAAGCGGCGCGGGTATGGCAAAGTGACTGTGACAGAGTGGCGCGTAAGAACATACCCCGTCCATTCCATGTCTGGTTTGATGGAATGGCTGCGCGAGGGCGCACAACCGCTAAAGCCCGAATACAACGTTGGGAAGTTCGAGGTGCAGTGGGTGGATAAACGACGTGTGTTCACGCTGGATGGATATTTCCAGATTGACGGCTCATTGCTGATTCGGTCGGCGGATGATGTGACGGATATGAAGCACCTTACCGGAAGCAACGGTAAACCCATCCTGAGTGGCACCAGCGTGGCCGGCGCATTACGTGCGCGATCCACGAAAATCCTGAATACGCTCGGTACATCTACACCTACCACCCAAGACATCATCGAAGACCTGTTTGGCAAACTGATACTGGAGAAGGATAAAAAAGAGAAGAAGGCGAAGGGGCAAAAGTCGAAGCCGAAGGCTAGCCGTATCACGGTTGAAGAATACCCGATTGAAGGCGGCAACACAAACTGGGTACAGAGCCGCGTGAGCATTGACCGCTTCACAGGTGGTGCGCTGGATAAGGCGCTGTTCAATGAGCAGGCGGTTTTGGGCAGTGCTGAAGATGGCGTTCACATTCGCTTGCACCTGCGTAACCCGAAGGATTACGAAATCGGGTTGTTGTTGTTGCTCCTCAAGGATTTGTGGACGGGCGATCTCATGCTGGGCGGAGAGCGCAGCGTGGGGCGGGGTAGGTTGTGCGGGAAGTTTGCTCGTCTCCAGTATGACGAACCCCAAAATCATAGCCAATGGGAAATTTCAGCAGTTAATGATGGCCTACAAGTTGGGCCAAACCCTGAGCAGTTAGAAGAGCGTGTGCAGGCATTGTTGATGAAACTGGGGGTGCAGTCATGACAGAACGAAAAATCTACTCCTGCAAAGAAGTCCTACTACCTGTGACTGTCCCTGTAGATCTGAATTTGCACACATGGCTGGTTGAACAGGCAGGGGGGGCAACCTGCTGGTTGCTGGCTCATGCCGATGATGGGGTGATTTGGGGCAAAGTGGAAAATGGCACACTCACAACCGCTTGGGATGTCACGCAGGGCACAAACTGGCCTTCCGTTTCTCCGCAACTGAATCTCATCACCCTCCAGACTGCACGCTTATTCAATGAAAACGCTGAACTGTTGTTGTGGCGGGATGATAATAAATCAGGCTGGAGCGCACGGCTCATTCAGTCTGTCGAAGCCGATCAGGGCGCTAGTTTTTGCGAGTGCTTAGACGAATACCATTTTCTGTGGGGTAATCGTGCGGATGCCGTCACAGATACGTTCACATTGCTCAGCGATAGTGGGCAAGGTTTCCACCACATCGTTCCTCATGCGACTGCGAAGGGGAGCAAGTTGAAGGTGCGTTACCTTATCGCAGAAGATAAGTCGGGTTACAAACGGATTGCCGCCAACCGCTTAGTGTGTCTTGAGGCGAAAAAATGACCTATCAAAACAACAACCCTCAGCAGAACAATCAAGATCGGCAGGATGCGCGTGCGCCCTATAACTTCGTGCCGCTGCCTGAACGTGCGATCCGTGCAGATGAACAACCCGGAATGCAGGGTATAGATGATGTACTGCCATCGCACAATGTGTTCCGTGATGATCGCTTGCACGGGTATTTTGATGTCATGCTAACCACCGAATCGCCGTTGTACATTCGTGGGCCGCTGACTCGTAAAGAGGCCGAAGATAAGGAAGCGCACCGCAACAAACCGGATTTCTTCCACACGGGCGATCCCAATTCCCCGGCCATCCCCGGCAGCAGTTTGCGCGGCATGCTTCGCTCGCTGCTGGAAATCATAACATGGAGCAAGTTGACGCGGGTGAGTCAACGGCAGTTGTTTTATAGAACAGTTGACGACTCGGTGCTAGGTAAAGAATATAGCAGTCGGATGACCGGAAATGTTGAAACTGGCTTCATGCAGCGATCTGGTTCGGAGTATTCCATTTCCAAATGTGTAATGCTTCGCGTAGAACGCAGCAAACTGGATAACTTATACGAGGGCACTGGCCCCAATAAGACACCCCGGTGGTCTGGGAAGTGGCATCAATACATGAACGTATGGATAAAAACATCTGATGATGTAACCGTAGATGAGATATTGCCTACAGATCCGAACCGCTCTGGATGGGAACCCGGTATTCTCGTCATCACAGGCGATATGATGAAGAAGAAAAGTGAATTTGTATTTCTGCTACCCACTTCGACAGCAGAACAAATCCCGGTTGATTCAAAACTCGTCAGTCGTTTTCATGATGACGATCAGATCACACAGTGGCAGGAAAAAGCTTTCCCAGTAGATTCTCCCAGAAGGGGTAATCGAGAACGCAAAGGTTTGTTAGCACTCAAGAATGCGGGAGCCTATGAGAACCCGGTTTTCTTCTTGCGGGAAAACAAATCATTGATATTCTTTGGCCGTGCTGGGATGTTCAGAATCCCTTACCACAATAGCCCATACAGTCTTATCCCCGACACATTGCGCGATCCGAGTATTGCAGATATTTCTGAGGCAATGTTCGGTTATGTTCGTACAGAGAAACAGGGTGTCGGAAAACAGGGCGACAAACAACGAGCGTATTCTAGTCGGGTGATAGTCACAGATGCTTCGTTAATCACAAAACAGATAGATCCATACGAGTCTGATATCACACCACCGACATTAGGAACGCCTAAACCGACAGCTTTCCAGCATTATCTAATTCAACCGAATACGAATGATCCTAAGAGGTTCCAACACTACGATAGCGCATCTTCACGTATTCGCGGACACAAACTGTATTGGCGGCAAACACGTGCGCGTGGCTCAGACATTCCTAACTCAACAACAGAATCACTCTCCCAAAATGATACTCAACATACCCGGATACGTCCGATCAAGAAAGGTCTTCAATTTCAGTTCCGAGTAAGTTTTGAAAACTTGACACGGATTGAGTTGGGATCTTTGGCATGGATACTCACTCTCGGCAGTGAAACTCACCATCCTGATGCACGGCACATGCTTGGTATGGGAAAATCGTTTGGTATGGGCGTAGTGAAACTGGATACTCGTCTCGTTCTGGAGAAGCGTGTGCAGCGGTATACATCATTATTCGCAGACACTGGATGGTCAACCGGATATGATGATGGCTCATCAGCAGACTATATTGGTGATTTCGAGCAGTTCATGGTTGACAAGATTGGTGATCGATATCACTTACGATTGTCGGAACTGTTGGCAATGTTGCAACTCCGCGATAACCGAGATTTGAACAATGACCTGTTCAGTCACATGAGCTTGCAAGATTTCAAGAAACGATCAATTCTACGATCACCTCTTTCTATTGCACAAGACTATGATACTGCGCTCAAGCAAAAGAAAGAGAAGGAGCGCCTTGAGAAAATCGAAGCAGATAAGGCTTTACGCCGCGAACTTGGTATTCAAATAGGTGATGAAATCAGAGGCGAAGTCTTTGAAGTATCAGATGGTATCTGGTTTACACCCGATTCAAGCATTGCAGGTGATCGTGAGTATCAAGCACAAATACCTTCACAAGCAGTGTTGAAGCGAAGAAGAGAAGGTGAACGTGTGAAAGCGCGTGTCATCGAAATCATAGGGAATAACCCCATAACCCTGATTTGTGAGCAAATCATCTAAGGCGTTCGCCCTGAGCAATTAACGATCCCACAATCGAGGAACCATATTTCTATAGAATATGGTTCCTCTTGTCGCACATTCACAAACGAATACTTTCCTAACGTCTACACAGGATGGAACCAAAGCTTATGAATAAACATATTTTGATCACAACTGTCGGTGCTGGGGACAGAATATATGATGAGACTGTTTATTCATTTGACGGTCATAAGACCAGCAAAACTCGATTCTTTTCTCGATCACTTCTTGAATACCTCACAGATGTTCAGCCGATAGATCAGGTTGTTGTGCTGTTAACGGGTCTAGCAAAGATTGGGAAAAATTGGAATGGGGATACCGAAAAGGGCATTCCTGGTCTCAAAGATACGCTTAGGCAGTTTGGAAACGACCATCATCAACTCAAGATAGTGACTACTGCCGATGATCCCATTCCAGATGGGATAACCGAAAGTGAAGTCTGGGCGTTGTTTAATCGTATTTCGAGTCTTGTTGACGATGGATGTCTATTGACACTGGATTTGACACACGGGTTTCGTTCATTGCCTTTGATTATGTTACTGACGGTTGCTTACCTGCGCTCTGCAAAAAATATCACCATTAACGCTGTCTACTATGGTGCTTATGCGGCAGGTAATATCGAAAGCTCACCTGCACTGGATCTGACACCCTTCTTGACCTTATTTGATTGGGTAACTGCGGTTGATGCTTTTGAAGAGACGGGTGATTTGGGAGCGATAGCCGATCTTATGAGGAATCGGCAGGATAGTTTATTCAAAAGCCCGTTACCAGATAAGTCAAAGTTACCGTCTCGATTCAAATCTATTGCTCAAACGATGACGGGATTATCTGAATCGCTGTTGCTTGGGCGATTATCAGACATTATAGAACCCCTCAAAAAGTTAAATGAACAAATTGGGCAGCAAGAAGAAAATGCAAAACAGTGGCTTGCCCCGCTGACCGCGCAAATCAATCGAATTAGTGCTAGCTTCGAGGGATTAATCCCTTCAACCGAAACATCGAAAGATTATCTACTGGCGCAGTTTAACCTCATCAAATGGTATGTCGAGCATGGACATATTCTAAATGCAGGATTGCTGCTTCGGGAGTGGTTTGTGACGTGGTATATGTGCCAGAGTAAAAGCACGCTTGATTGGCGCACGATGACCACGAATACTGAAGAACGTGAAAAAGCCGAACATCGTATCAATATATTGGTCAATGCGCTAAGGAATGAGGTTCAGCAAAGTAATCTCAAGTTCTCAGCAAATGCGAATGATGAAGCAATCAATATTGTTGATGTATGGGATATGCTTTCCGGCTTACGTAACGATCTTGGACATTTTGGACATCGCCCGAATCCTCTCGATACAAAGAAAACTAAAGACCATCTTGATTTATTGATCAAAACCTTTGAGCCACTTGTCAAAGTAAGTCCCGAGAGTCGGGTTAAGTAATCATGCTCGCATCCCTCACCTTACACCTGCGCCCCACACACTACGATGAAATTCCGATGTGGCTGGGACGTGCTGCACAGGCGTGGTTCCTCGATTCCCTGCGGCAGGTCAACCCCGTCCTGTCCAAAACGCTGCACGACGGTTCGGCGCTGCGTCCGTTCACACTCAGCTCGCTCATTCCGCCCACACCGCCGCGTGGCGATCTGCTCCAACTCTCCCCCCACGAAACCTATACGCTGCGGCTGACCACCCTGCACGCGGACGTGAGCCGTATCACGCTCAATGCGCTGGTCGAACGCTGGTTGCGCGGCGGAATCACACTGCACGAGCAGCCTTTTCATGTGGAACGGATAGACCCGCTGGAAACCACCACCTATCAAACTCTGCTTCAGCACGGCGCACAGGCTACTGAGTCCCGCATTCGCTTGCGTTTCGAGTCACCCACCGTGTTCCACCGCACCGGGGGCATTCCGGTGGCGATGCCATTGCCCGATCTGGTTTTCGGCAGCCTGCTCACCCGCTGGAATACCTTCGCACCGCAGCGTATGGCTGCCGAGATGCAATCGCTCATCCGATCCGGCGTCCGACTGGAAAAAGCGCAGACCACCCGCCAGACCGTCACCTTCGAGCGATCTCGTAAAGGGGCGGAAACGGGTTTCGTGGGCGACGCGGTGTTTTGCGTGGACGACCCGCTGGCGCTCTCCGGCGTACATGCTCTGGCTGCGTATGCGCCCTACTGCGGCGCGGGGGTGCGGACGACGGTTGGACTGGGGCAGGTGACGCTGCTAGAGAATTGACCCGATAGATCAAATTTAGGGGTAAACCCCTACGCGGACTAGCGCGAGATAGAGGATGATAGCGCCAGACGCTATTCAACGAGGCTCGATACACCCTATGTCCCATCTTTTTCTTGCGACACTCGGTCAGCGACCGGAAGCCATCACCGTCGCTTTTGACCATCTGAACGAACGGTATTCGTTTGAAGGGGTGGTGCTGCTGACAACCGACCCGGACGTGTCGGACATTGACAAAGCCTATGACGACCTGATTCAGGTGTTCAAACAGGATTACCCCGGATTGCGGGTACATTCCAAAGTCATTCGGCGGCCCAACGGGGATGCGCTGATTGACATTGTGGACTCGACATCTGCCGAGGATTACCTGCACGGGATGTTGGACATTCTGCATGGGTACAAGCGCGATGGGTACAACCTGCACCTGCTGATCGCGGGTGGGCGCAAAGCGATGAGCATCTACGGGATGGTCGCGGCTTCGCTGGTGTTCAACCCCGGCGTGGATAAGGTGTGGACGGTGATTTCGCCCAAAGAGATTCTCAAGCCGGGGCAGTTCCATGCGCCGCCCGCCTTTCGGGAGCAGATTCAAGCGGTTGAACTGCTGCTGGTTACGGCGCGTGTGCCGCAGGGAGCCGACCCGTATGAAGTGCTTCTGCGGCGGCGCAGCACCCGCGCCGATTTTATCGCCCGCCTGACCTCGGAGGAGCAGCGGTTGTGCAACCTGCTGATTGACCAGCCGTATGCCAGCAATCAGGAGTTGGGCGGGATGCTGAACAAGTCGGAACGCACCGTCGAAAATCAGTTGCGCTCCGTCTATGCCAAGCTGACCGGTTTTCTCGATCTGGGCGAGCGCGTGACCAACAAGCGCCAAGCCCTGCTAGACATGTTACGAGGAGAATGAGGGAAAATGAACAATCTGAGCATTATTTCCACCGTTGGAACGAGCGTTTTCGGTAGGCCACAAACTCCTTTGAATGAAGCGATGAAAGCCCTTAAGGTCACTGATAGTTCTGAAATATCAAACGTTGTATCACGCCCCAATTTTCTCGGAGATCACATTTACCAGCAAGCATTAGCTCAGTTGCATGTCCAGGGTAAAGATAAGGGATTTTTGCGAGCTGCTACAGCCGAAATCAATGCAATTGAAGGTATCCATGAAGCGAAACAAGTGTTGCCAGTTGGACATGAGTATCACTTTTTAGCAACGTCTACAATTGCGGGGGCTTTAGCTGCCCGGACTCTGGCAGACTTTTGTAAGGAACATTATCAGGCTGCAAAATCAAAAGTCCACGTCATTACTGGATTACAGATAGAAGATGACAATATTTTCCGTCGAGTTGGATTGCCGTCATTTGTGCAAACCGTGTACAGCCTACTCAAAGAGGCAAAAGAAAATCAAAGCATGGTAGTTCTCAATCCTACAGGGGGCTATAAAGCAGCGATTTCATATCTCACCCTTGTGGGAATGTTGCGTCAATCTCAAGACGTGCAGGTGTGCTACATTCATGAAACATCAAAATCGTTGATTACCCTTGCAGGTCTTCCAGTTACACTCGATCTGAATTCTGTCCAGCCATATAAGGCTATATTGGAACAATGTGACAAGTCTCAGGATACGGGATTAGCACGTTCGATTGTATTTGAAGGACTTGGATTGACAGCAAATGATCGGCTTAGTGAGCATCCCTGTTGGTCGTTATTCGAGCAATACGGCGAAAATCACTTTATGTTGAGTGGGCTTGGAAGTATCGTATTAGCCGAATTAAATGAACTCGCAAGGTGTCAGCCAGTCTGGTTGTCTAAACAGGCGGCAGCCCGTTATGATTCTGAATACAAGTCGGGATCAATTGCTCGGTCAAACTTTGATACGATCTTTAATCGCATAGGTGATCCAGATAACCGTGTTCCTCCGTATTTTCACCCGTACAAAGGAAGCAAATACCCTGCATTCAAGTACAGAGGTAATGAGCGCCTCTTTTATAAGGAATTTGAAAATGGTGTACTCATTCTCGAATTGGCGCAACACAAAAGCGACATTAATTACAGCTATGATCGAGTGCCGGATGAAAACACAGACTATACTCCGTATAGGGCTTGGACAAGGACTAGCTAACCCCTCATGATCCTCCTAAACTTCTCACACCCACTCACGGACGCGCAGGTGCAGCAGGTCACAGAGCGAGTCGGGCAGGCTCCCGCGCAGGTGCGGAACGTGCGCGTGCAGTTTGATCTGGAAGCCGATTTCGCCACACAGGTCGTTGACCTGATACAAGGGCTGGATATTTCTGCCGAAGAATGGCAAGGCGGCGCATGGCTGGTGGTGCTGCCCTCGCTCAACTTCATCGCGGCGGTGCTGCTGGCGGAGCTACACGGGCGCTTGGGGCACTTCCCCGCCATCGTGCGGTTGCGTCCCCGCGCCGGGGCGGTTGTCACCGAGTACGAGGTGGCTGAAATCCTCAACCTCGAACAGGTGCGGCAGCAGTCCCGCGCCCGCCGCTAACGGTTTACACCTCACTCCGCAGCCCCCCGCTGCGGAGTTTTGATTCCCCCGGCACTGGGAGTTTTAGGCAGGTATTCAAGAACCTCCCCTCCTCCTTCCCCTCACCGTTATTGTACGGTCTTCTCAAGATACAAGGGGAAAATGCACGCATTCGTAGGGACAGTCCGCTTGGTTTTACGGCGGACATGGCAGGCCATAAACACGCTTGAATCTTAAAAACCGGCACTTGAAAGGGGGCTGGGGGTTGCCCCCCAATCCGAATGCACCCGTTTTTATTCTTTGTATGCAGGACTATATAGGTATAAAAACGCCCCCGCCCTATCCGCTGGCAGCAGCGAACGGGCGGGGGCGCGAAGCATCACAGAGCTACTTATGCCAGTAGGTTGACCAGCCCAGATACTTGTTGAAGGCTTCGTTCACCACATTGGCGACGCGGGTCTGGTTGATGGTGACGTGGTGTTCGTACCCATTCTCGCAGATGTACGCCAGCAGGTCTTGCATACGCGACACCTGCGCCACGCCGTAGCCGCCGAACGTGTCCAGCGGATCGTCGGTGAATTCGCCTTCGCCCGTGTAGGCGGTGATCTTGCCGGCGAAATCATCCGTCGAGATACGCAGGTAGGTGAACGGGTTGCGCTTCACGCGACCATAGATTGTGCCGTAGGTGTTGTTCACGCCGACAGTCTGCGAGATGATCTCCTGATAGTTCATGACCGGAATATCATCCACGAACACATCTTTGGGCAGGTTGGAGCAGTGGAATACCACACACTTATCCGGGTCATCGGCATAGTTGTTGTTCCAGTCCACCAGCGCCGAGGGGCGACCAGAGGCCAGTTGCAGCGTCAGCATCGCCAGCGCGCCCACGATGTCGGTTTCGCAGGCCGACGGGTTGAGCTTGTTACTGCTCATGCTCATCAGCGTGCAGGGGACAACGCCGAAATATTCTTCCATCGAAGTCCAGCACTGAATAGCGGTGGCATCCAACTGGTTAGCGGTCATCCAGCCATCCAGCACCACGCCGAATTTCGCCATGCGCATCAGCGGTTCTTCCGGGACATCCTTGGTGCGGGCATAGCCGCGAATCTCGGACAGCTTGGCGACCACCGCCGGGTCTGCATCCTGTAGGCGTTCGATGCGCCCGTACACTTCCGACAGGTCGAGCGTTTCCACGCTGATGCCAGACTTATCCAGCAGTTTTTCGCTGAAGCGCACGGTCTTGAAGGCTTCGGGGCGAGCGCCCAGCATACCCAAACGGGCGGTACGCATCCCGCGCACCACGCGGCACACACCGGCGAAAGCCTTCAGATCAGCCATGAACGCCTCGCCGGTGGGATCCATCGTGTGCTGGCTGGTGATGCTGTAGGCGATCCCGTACTGGCGCAGGTTGTTGCAGGCGCTCATCTTGCCGCAGAAGCTATCGCGGCGGAACTTCAAATCCATCTTGGTCGCGTCATCCGGGAAGGCGTGGATGAGTACCGGCACGTTCAAGTCGGCGAAGCGCAGGGTGTTGGCGATGGCGCGTTCGTCACCGAAGTTGGGCAGCGTGACCAGAATGCCGTCAATCTCGTCGCGGTGCTGACGGAACACGTCCGCACACAAACGCGACTCAGCCAGCGATTCAATCGCGCCCACGTTGGTGAGCGACGCATCCGGGATGATGGCGCGGATGCCGGCCTTCGCCAGCACATCGAGGATGATTTCACGCCCGCTGCCGGCGAGGTGATGCGGGAAGAAACCGCGATTGCCCACGATCACGCCCAGCGTAACCGGACGGGTGGTGACGAACGAACCGCTAATCGGCTGTGCTTGAGTGCTGACCATAATGTGTATCCTTTTACTCTTGGGTATTCAAAAGTTCAATTCTACTCAATGCGCGTCCGGTTGTGGCGAACGTCATTGACCGTAAACATGGGTATAGCGATAGTGCAGCTTATCAATGTCGGTCTGCGCGATGGGGATGGGCGTACCCAACTGTTGCGCCAGCCACACGATGGCGGCATTATCCTCGGTCATCACGGCGGCTTTGACCGCGTGTTCCGCGTTTTTGCCGAGGGCGAATACGCCATGATTTTGCAAGATGCAGGACGGGCTGTGCGAGTCCTTTAGCGTCTCCACCACCAGCGCACCGATCTCCTCGCCGCCGATGAGCGCGAAGCCGCCGCAGGGGATGGGGCCGCCGAATTCGTCGCCCATCGCCGTCGTCACGCAGGGGATTTCGCGCCCCAGCACAGCAAACGCGGTGGCGTAGCGCGAGTGGGTATGCACCACGCCGTACACATCCGGGCGGTGGCGGTAGATGTAGCAGTGAGAGGCGGTATCCGAGGAGGCTTTGTAGTCGCCTTCCACGATCTTGCCGTTGATGTCCACCACCACCATATTTTCAGGCCGCAAATCGTCAAACTTAATCCCGCTGGGCTTAATCACGACCAGATTGGTTTCCGGGTCGCGTCCGCTGATATTGCCACTCGTCCACGCCACCAGATTGTTCTTGGGCAGTTCGGCGTGCAGCGCACACACTTCTTCGCGCAGCTTCATCAGGAGCATCTTGCCTATCCTTTTTCCTGTTGTGAACCGTATTTGTCCTCACCCCGCTGCGCTTCGCTTAGCTTCCCCTCTCCATTGCAATGGAGAGGGGATTGAGGGGCGAGGTGAGAGTTACCCCTCGCCGCGAATCTGGCGGCGCGTGGCCTTCAGGCGCTTCATCACATCGTTCGCGCCGCGCCCGAAGGTGTCATACAGCGTCTTGTAGTCGGCAAAGAGCGCGTCATAGGCCACCTTGTTCGCCAGATTCGGCGTGACCACCTCATCCTTCAGCTTGCCCATGACATCGGCTGCCGCGTGAATATCCGGGAACACGCCGGCTGCTACCGCCGCGTGCATGGCTGAACCGAGCGCCGGCGCTTGTGCCGAACCCGCCAGCTTGAAGGTGCGTCCGGTGACATCGGCGTAAATCTGGCGCAGCAGGGCATTCTTCTCCGGCAGGCCGCCCGCCGCCACGATCTCCGTAACCGGAACGCCGCGCCCTTCAAAGGCTTCGATGATAACCCGCGTGCCGAAGGCCGTCGCTTCAATCAAGGCGCGGTAGATGTCCGGGGCGCGGGTGGCGAGCGTTGCGCCCACCAGCAACCCACTCAGTTCCACATCCACCAGCGTCGAACGGTTGCCGTTCCACCAGTCCAGCGCGATCAGGCCGTGTTCGCCCACCTTCTGCTTGGCGGCTTCGCGCTCCAGATAGGCATGCAAATCCAACCCTGCCGCCTTCGCCGCTTCGTGATATTCCGGCGGGACGGCATGGTTGACGAACCACGCGAAAATATCACCCACGCCGCTTTGACCGGCTTCGTACCCGTACAGGCCGGGGATGATGCCATCGCGCACCACGCCGCACATGCCTTCGACGGGCTGTGCGCTGTCGCCATTTAGCATGTGGCACGAGGAGGTTCCCATGATGATGGTCATGACGCCGGGGCGCGTGGCCTTCACAGCCGGCATTGTCACATGCGCGTCCACATTGGCGACCGCTACCGCCGTCCCTTCGCGCAGCCCCGTCCATGCAGCAGCCTGCGCCGTCAGCCCGCCCGCCCGCCCGCCTAGTGCGGCGAACTCGCGGGTCATCTTGGTATCCACAATGTCGGCGAAATCGGGATGCAGCGCCGCGAAATACTCGCGGGGCGGGTAGCCGTCGTCCTGCATCATTGCCTTATAGCCGGCGATGCACACACTGCGCGTTTCCACGCCGCACAGTTGCCAGATCACCCAGTCGGCGGCTTCGAGGATGCGATCCGCAGCGCGATACAGTTCGGGCGATTCCTGAAGGATTTGCAGCGCCTTGCTGAAGAACCATTCCGACGAAATTTTGCCGCCGTACAATGGCAGCCACTTCTGCCCCATGCGGCGGGCGGTTTCGTTGATTTGGTCAGCCTGCCCCTGCGCGGCATGGTGCTTCCACAACTTCACCCACGAATGCGGGTTGTCGCGCCATTCGGGCAGCACGCACAGCGGTGTGCCATCGGTGCGCGTGGGCAGGATGGTGCAGGCGGTGAAGTCCACCGCCACGCCCACCACGTCTTCGGGCTTCACGCCGCTTTGCTTGAGTACGGCGGGAATGGTGTTCTTAAAGACTTCGATGTAATCCATCGGGTCTTGCAGCGCCCAGTCCGGCGGCAGCGGTTTGTCATTGTGGGGCAAGTGGTGGTCAATCACCCCGTTCGAGTAGGGGTGAACGGCGGTAGCGATCTCGCGTCCGTCCCGCACGTCAACCAGCAGCGCACGTCCGGACTCCGTTCCAAAATCAATACCGATGGTGTACATAGCTTATCTTTCTGGTGGCATGAGTAAAAAAACTATCGTACAATGTTCATTGTGAACGTTCACTGAAAACTAACATGATTTGAGTGGTCTGTCAAGCAATATAGCGGGGGCGAACCGGGGGGTATTTCAATTTTTAGGCAGGTATTCAAAAACCTCACCCCCTGCCCTCTCCATCACGCGGAATACCGCTAAGAGAGGAGGTAAGAGTCTCCCTCTTATTCCCCTTCGACAATTGGGCGGGGGATGAGGGCGAATCCCTGCCCCTTTGCGGGTATTGCGTTAGGAAAATCACGGATGTCGGATAACCGCCGTTTCACCATGCACGATGTCGCCAACCGCGCTGGCGTGTCCTACCAGACGGTTTCGCGGGTCATCAACCACCACCCGCACGTCGCGCAGGATACCCGCGAACGGGTGCTGCACGTCATCGCAGAACTGGGCTACCGCCCCAACCGCGCCGCGCAACTGCTGGCCGGCAACCATTCGCGGGTGCTGGGCATGACCACCTTCGCCCTGAACCAGTACGGCCCGGCGCAAATGGTCATCAGCGTGGAACAGGCGGCGCGGGAAGCGGGCTACGATCTGATCTTCGCCAACGTGACCGACACCGCGTTGGAGAGCGTGCAGGCGGCGATTCATCATCTGCTGCACTGGGAAGTGGATGGGCTGGTGTTCCTCGCGCCGCTGACCGGCATGACCCCGGAGGATTTGCGGATGCTGTGCGGAGATGTGCCGCTGGTGCAAATCGGCGCATCCGGCGGCGACGGCGCGTCCTCGGCTGCCGTAGATCAGGCGCATGGCGGCAGGCTGATCGCGCAGCATTTGATGGGGCTAGGGCATACGCGCCTTGCGGAGATTCGCGGGCCAGCGGCATGGGTGGACGCGCAGGCGCGCCACCAGAGCTTGCTGGATGTGCTGGCGGAGGCCGGTCTGGAGCCGACCGCTTCAGAAGCGGGGGACTGGACACCCCGCAGCGGCTACGAAGCGGCGCGGGCGCTGCTGGCGAAGGGGGCGGCTTTCACGGCGCTGGTGGCGGGCAACGACCAGATGGCGCTAGGGGCACTGCGGGCGCTGAACGAGGCCGGACGGCGTGTGCCGCAGGATGTGTCGCTGGTGGGGTTTGACGACATTCCCGAAGCGGCCTATTTCGACCCGCCGCTGACCACCATCCGGCAGGATTTCGAGCAGTTAGGGCGGCAGGGCGTCGCCTACATGATCGAACGAATCGCCAATCCGGGGGCGGCAGCGCAGCACAGCCGCGTGCTGCCGCGCCTGATCGAACGCACCAGCAGCGCAGATGTAACGCGCTAGTGCGCATCGTCGTCTGCCGTCCACAACGAATTGAAGTAGCCTTGATGGATTCTTATCACTTTCCTCATTAATTATTGGTTATCATAGAGAGTATGAGTAAGAAATCATCGCGGCGTGTTTTCACTAAACTTAACCTACCGCTACATCGCGGCATGCTGGTAGATCGTTCGCACCTGTTCTCGCAGATGTTCACCAGCCCTGTTACCGCGTTGATCGCTCCTGTGGGTTCGGGCAAAAGCATGCTGGCGATGCAGTGGGCGACGGCCTTCAAGGGGGCGGTTTGCTGGATCACCTTGACGGAGGAGGATGACCGTCCGCGTGTTTTCTGGTCGTTCGCGCTCAACCTGCTGCGGCTGGTTGCGCCCGAACGATTTGAACTGTCGGCGCTGCTGCTGGCACAGGAAGGTGAGCGCGTTTCCGAGCGTTTTGTAGACATGCTTATCAGCGAGATTGCTACACTCGCTTTTCCCATCGCATTTGTGATTGACGAAGCGCATATCCTTCAAGACCCGGTGCTGGTTCAATCGCTGGCGCATTTTCTCAACCGCCGGACAGGGCATGTGCGCGTGGTTTTTGTCGGGCGGTCACTGGCACTGCCGCTGCTGGCACAGGCACATGTGGAAAGTGATCTGTCCTTCAGCTATGACGAAGCCGCACAAATTCTCACCGCCCAATCCGAAAACCCACCGGATAAAGTTGCCATTGCGAATATCGTGTCCGCCACCGAAGGCTGGGTGATGGGTGTGAAATTGGCGGGAATCGCCCTGCGTAGATCCTCGACCACCCTCAAACAAGTCGCCTCTTATTCTGCCCGCTACCTGTTCGATGAGGCGCTGCGCCATCTCCCTTTCGACCAGTTGGACTTTATGCAGCGCACCTGCGTTTGCGATTTGCTCATCCCCGCGCTGTGCGATGAGATAACCGGACGCAATGACAGCATGGCACAGATGGAAACGCTGATGATCGCCGGGGTGTTCATCACCCGTGTGAGCGAGGAACCGCCCACCTACCGCGCCCATGCGCTGCTACGCGAGGCGCTGCTGGAGAGGGCGCAGGCGAATAACCCGAACTTGCTGCGCGAATCGCACCGTCGGGCGGCAAAGTGGTATGCGCGTAGTGAGCAGTACCGTAATGCAGCAGAACATGCCAGCGGCAGCGGCGACATTCATTTGACCGCCGAATATGCGCTCGAAGCCTTCAAGAATGCCATTGTAGACAATGACCCCTTAGCCACTCGCAAATGGCTCGAAAACTTCCCGCCGGAAGTGCTGGATGTGTACCCGCGCTTGCACCTGTTTGCGATCATATCGCAATCCAATGCGGGCGAAAGCCTATCTATGATGCAGGCCCATTTGCAAAGATTGCAGGAACACCCGGATGTGGCGAAATTGCACGGCGAAATCGCGCTGGCAAAGTCTTATCTGAATCAATCAGAGATGAATTTTCCATCTGCGCTGGTACACATGGAAGAAGCGTTGACCCATTTGCAGAAAGATGCCCTGTACGCTTATGCAATGGGGGTTGCCTCGCTGCTTTACATTTTGACCGGTCAACCGGACAAAGGTCGAGCGATGATAAACGAGGAATACCGCGTGGCTCATGAAATCGGTAGTACCCCTACGATTCTGCATGCGCTCATCAGTCAAGTGTATTTTCATCTCGCCGATGGGGATTTTGTTCAAGTCTTGAAGATGGCTTCTGAAGGGATTGCTTTGATTCAAAAGGTGCGCGGCGCATTGGGGCGCTGGGCGCTGGATGCCGAACGAACGTTTCGTTATGAAGCGGGGATGGCGCTGATGTGCCGGGGCGAACTGGTGGAAGCCGATCAGATGCTACGGCCTGCTTTCGTACAGATCGAATGGATGGATGCGACCATTCTTTCCATGCTGTACTGCCTGCGCGGGAATATTGCCACGCTACGCCGCGATGAGAGTACCGCCAACGCGACTTTTGCGAATGCGGTGCTGCTGCGGGGTGGAGACCAACGTGCCGGCGATTTCAACATCCCTATTCAGCTTGAGCGTATGCGTATCGTGTTGCGTTATCACCGCCCGAAGGATGCACGCCTCTGGCTGGAAAACCGCCCTCAAGGTGATATCCCATGGGAGATGGCGGCGAGTGAGATGATTATCACGACCCATGCCCGTATGGTCGTGGGGGACACCGCGCAGGTGATGGAAACGCTAGAGCATCTTGAAAAGGACTTTGCCGCACGCGGGCAGCAAATTCTCGTGGCGAACACACTCGGTCTGAAGGTGCTGGCGCACTGGTTGATGGGTGATGAAGCGGCGGCGCGCACCGTGCTGGATCAGGTGATTACCCACACGCTGCCCGCCGGAAATGTGCTGCCGCTGGCACTGCTGCCGCTGATCCCGCTGCTGCGTCAGCGCGTATACGAGTTCTGGGAAGCCGGGGAAGACGACCACGCCGACCATCTACGGCGGGTCATTTTGCTGATGGGGGAAGAAGCGCCGGTAATGCCTCTCAAACCGCTGACCGACGTTGAGCGCAAGCTGGCGCTGTTGATGCTTGCCGATGCTACAAGTTACGACATTGCAGAGCTGTTGTTTATGACGGATCGTGGAGTGCGCTATCATATTAGCAATTTGCATCACAAACTGCTCACGCACACCCGTCAACAGATGATTGAACGCTTGCGAAAGATTGATCTTTCGGAGTGATGGGCGTTAGGTTCCCGCGCCGGGTTTCCATATCAGCAGGAATTGTTCCGCATCCACGAACACCCCGTTGACCGCGATTTCCCAGTGGAAATGCGGCCCGCTGGTGCGTCCGGTATTGCCGACTGTTCCCAACACTTGCCCTTCGCTGATGGTCTGTCCGCGAGTGACGTGTATCTGAGCGAAATGACAGTAGGTGGAAAACACGCCCCAACCGTGATCTATGATGATGAGGTTGCCGCGTATATCCATAAATCCAGTATAGGCCACCGTCCCGCTGGCGCTGGCAAGGATCGGTTGCCCCAGCGGGGCGCGCAAATCCCAACCGGTATGGCGGGTTTGCATGGACTGGTTGAAGTTGCGGAACGCGCCGAACGGCGAGGTGAGCGTCCCGCCGGGGATGGGCAGTTCAAACCCTTTCGAGTCCCACAACTGCTGCGGCGTCACCGTGCTGAACACGCTTTCGAGGTGCGCCAGCTCGTTGCGCTCGATTTCGGGGTCTACCAGATAGGCTTTATCCGGCCCCAGCGTCACTTCCTGCCGGATGAATTTGCCCACCGTCACGCTCACCTGCGTGTTGATCGTTTCGCGGGTGTTGTCGGCATACCATGTGAACACATCGAGGCTGTAATCGCGGGCACTTTGCTCCATGCTGGGGGCGATGAAGGCATAAAAGCCGTCGCCTTCCACCGCAAAGAACTCGATCATTTCATCCAGAAAACGCGCCCGCGCACCAACCAGCCCGTCGCCCATCACGCGCAACACGCCGGTTGAACCCTGTGGCATTTCCGCGAAGAAAAGTTCCAATGTGGCGCGTCCCTGTGTAAGGGTTTGTACGGGCAGCGGGCGCGGGATGGGAACCGCTGTCACCGGTGCGGCGGGCGTGGGTAGCGGCGCATCAGGGCCGCTGTCCTGTGCGGTGGTGGGTGCGCCTAGCGCCAGTAGCAGCGCCACGATGAGTATTCTGCAAAAACGAGTTACCATAAGCCATTTCATCCGAACCTTCAACAGCGCGGTAAGTATCGCACTGAGTAGGGTGCATTTCAAGCTAGGCGGCATCCCAAAACCCGCGTGGATACAACTATTCACCTGCGGGATGTGTCCGCCCTGCTGCTGCGGTGGCGCATGACCGCTAATCGGCGACCCGAATTTGAATTTCGCGTGCGATGTCGCTATCAATCGTGATCTGGGTGAAGCCCACTTGAAGGACGTGCGTGGGGGTTTTTTGCTCTAGGCGAATATGCGCTTCGGGCATCAGCCCCAGAATATGCAGGCGTTCAAGCCGCGCATAGGCTGTGGATTGCACGCTGACCACCACGCCGTTTTGCCCCGGTTGCAGGGCGGTCAGCGGGACGATGCTGCCGACAATGGGGCGGGCGCGGCGGCGACTGAGCCAGTTTCGCAGCGCGTTGGCAGTCCGGGAGCGCGTTTCATCCGGCATTTGATAGCCGCAGTTCGGGCAGCAGATGATGGCACAGGAGGCGTTCAATGCACAGGAAGCGTGACAGGACATCTGGCTAGAATCAAACTCGTAATGACAGAGTGGACAGTTCATCAAACGTATCCTTTACATGCCAGCGCGAACCAGAATCACGTTGACAATGCCGCCGATGGCGAACGCCAATGGAAACACCGTGAGCGCCACCCCCGCCGCGACCTTTCCGCCGTACTCCTTGACAATCACAAGGACATTGGCGATGCAGGGGATGAACAGGGTTATCACGATCAGGCTCACGATGGTCTGGCGGGTATCCAGCACGCCGGCGGTGGACAGCGCGAAAAGGCCGGCGGCTCCGTAATCGCGCCGCAAAAAGCCGATGAGGAAGGCGCTGGTGGCCACTGGCGGTAGCCCCAGTAGGCCGGTGATGAGCGGTGCGCCGATGCGTTCGGCAACGACGAGCGCCCCTGTTTTATCCAGCACGAACAGCAACAGCGTGCCGACGATAAAAAGCGGCAGCACCTCTTTTAAGTACCATTCCATCCGTGCCAGCGTTTTGATGACGATATTATCCAAGCGCGGCCACCGGATGGGCGGGATTTCGAGGATGAAGTCGCTCTGTTCGCCCGGTAGCAACTTGGACGCAATTAGGCCAACGGCGACCATTGTCCCGAAAACCACGCCGCCCCAGATGAGCGTCCCCACTGTGCCCACCTGACTCAACATGCCTAGAATCACACCCAGTTGGGCGGAACACGGCACGCCTAACGCCAGCAGTAGTGTGACCAGAATGCGCTCCTTGCGGGTTTCGAGGATGCGGGTACTCATGGTTGCCATCGTGTCGCAGCCCAGCCCTAGCACCATCGGCAGCACCGCTTTGCCATTTAGCCCCATCCACTTGAACAGGCGGTTGAACATGATGGCAAGGCGCGGCAGATAGCCGCTGTCTTCCAGTATTGAGAAGGCCAGAAAAAAGGTGAACACAATGGGAAGGACGATTGCCAGCCCGTAGGCCAGCGCCATCGTGATGAGTCCGTACTGCCCGACAAACAGATCATGGAAGATGGGGGCAGGCAGCACCGTGTCTACCAAACGGGTGGCGGCGGGCGAAATAACCTGCCCGAAGATCGTACTCTCCAGAAATTTGACCAGTGTACCCGCGCCAAATTCCCCGACAAATTTATAGACCAACCACAGGATCACCAGCAAAAACGACCAGCCCCAGAAGGGGTGAATCATCCACGCGCCCAACCGCGCCCGTCCGGTATCGCGGGCGGGCTGGATGTGCATCACATCCTGCAAGATGTACCTTGCCACGCGCATTTGCTCGCTGATGACCACTGCGCGGGCGGGGCGCTTTTCGTGGGCGCTCAAATCGGCTTGAATGGCGCTCAAGTCCGCCGTGAGCGCAAACGGTTGCCCCTGAGCAGCCTCCCCCGCAAGCAAGTGAATCGCCAGCGTCCGGGGGGTGCTGTGGTCGGGGAGCAGATGTTCGATGCGGGTGATGGCGTGTTCCAGCGGCGGCACGTAGTGCAGGGGGAAATGTGACAGATGAGCGCGTTCCAGCCCGTCCTTCAGGCTGTCGAGGCCGATATTGCGGGTGGCAATCGTGGTGAGTACCTCAATGCCCAGTACCGCGCTGAGCTTGTGTACATCAATGTTCACCCCATGATCGTTGGCTTCATCAATCATGTTGAGAACCAGCAGCATCGGGATTCGCAGTTCCATAAGCTGCACCGTGAGCAGCAGCGCCCGTTGCAGATTTTTGGCGTCCGCGACCTGAATCACCGCCCGAATGTGTTCTTGCTGCTTGTAGAGCAAATCCGCCGTTACCCGTTCATCATCGGTGGTGGCGGTCAGGCTGTTGGTGCCGGGGGTATCTATAAGCGGAATCTGATTCGGCAGCATCCCCCTGCTGACTTCAACCGTCGTTCCGGGGTAGTTGGAAACCGTGACATAACGCCCGGTGAGCGCACCGAAGATGACCGATTTGCCGACGTTCGGATTCCCGACCAGAACTACAGGCGCATCTGGCGCGAATCGTGCAGGGGAACTTTCATGACCCGTCATAGCGGCTATGTTCGCACCTGTACACCCAACCGATGTTCAACATCCTAGTCTCAGGGCAGGGCTTCACCTAGTGAACTTTGCCACCAATAACAGGTGATGAATCGCTATCGGGCGATGAGCCGTTCCTGAAAAGGCCGCCGCGCCCCTTCGCCCGCATATTCGGGAAAGGGGCGCGATGACGTGGGCAAACGCTTATTCTTCGATCACAAATTCGCCCGAACCTGCCAGCAGCCCGTCTACATACATCTCGACGGTGTACGTCGCTGAACTCAGGATGAAGGTGTCGCTGTAGGCGATTGCCAGCGGAATTTCGTACTCACTGCCGGATGTGCCGCCGTCCCAATCGCGCACGATGCGCCACGACGGGTCTTCATCTCCGTCAATGTACACCTTAATCACGATCATCTGCCCGTCGCGCAGGCCGTCATAGTCGAACAGCAGGCTCATCTCCGACACGCCGCTGATAAACGCCTCGCCCACTTCTAAGCTGACGGTGCCATCATCGGCATACACCGGCACGCCGAAGGTGAAATTGCTGATCGTGGCGCTCAGACTGCCGGTGGGCGCTGTCCCCTGATATTCCAGCCCGACCGTGAGTTCCTTGATTTGCTTGATGAGCGCACCGGCGGCTTCATCAACCGCTGCCGGATCGGGGATGAGTGCCGGATCGGGCGTGCCTTCGCCGCTGGCGATCAACCCGCGAATTTCTTCCAGCCCCAGAACGCCAAAGTTCAGACCATACCACAACTGTGACGAGGGCGTTGTGCTGGCTTGCTGTGCGGCCTGAACTTCCGCGATGGCGGCCTGCATCGCCCCCTCATACGTGACGCGGGCGGCATCCACCTGCCCGCTAATTAGTTGCGTGGCTCCCAGATCAAACTGTACCCACAGTTCGGATGGGCTGTTTTCCACCACGCTCTGTTGGAGCGCAATCGCCTTTGAGAACTGCCCCAGATAGTAATAGGCGATGGCGAGATCACCGAGCATGGAGGGGGTTTCCGCGCCCATTGTGCGCGCCTGCTCAAAATCGGCTGCCGCCGCCTCGTAGTTGCTCAGGCGCAAATTCGCGCCGCCCCGTGCCACATAAACAGCGGCATAATCCGGGTAGGCCGTGACGGCTTCATTAAAGGCCGCCAACGCCTCGTCGTCCCGGTTCTGATATACCAGCCCGACACCGCGAGTATAGGCTTCAATCGCGGCGGGCTGGGTGCGCAGGTCGAATACCGGGTCGGCGTAAACCAGTGCCGCCCAGACCACCGCCACCAGCGCCAACGCACTCCCCACCACCACGAAAATGACCTGCGAAGCGGGGTGGTCAATGGACGCTGCGAGGCCGAGTAGGAACAGCGATACCGCCAGAATGGTTAAATGGACGATATAGGTGTTCGCTTTGGTATCCCACGCATCTTTCACGCCGGCTGCCGCCGTGTATTCTTCGCCAAGCTGCGTGACGCGGGCGCGGAAAGTGTCCACCTCGTAGCGGGCGAAATCCACGTCGCCCGTTCCTTCGTCAAAGTAAGGCGCTTGCAGCAGCGGACTCAGCAGGCGAATCTGTTCGGCGGCGCTGGTGTAACGGGCTGCCGCCGCGTCGTCGCCGCGTTCCTGTGCGGCGGTCGCCTGTACATCTAACTGGAACCACGTCTGAAAGGCTTCGTTGTAGTCGTAGTAGCTGCGGCTGTTGCCGTTAATGTTCTGACCGAGCATTTCGACGGCAAGGCTGTTCGCATCGCGCCCGCTGCGGTCATCGCGGTTGCTGGCGTCCGATTGCAGGTAAGCGACTATAGCGGTGACAACCGTGATGATGGCAATCAGGATCGGCACAAATCCCTTAAAGCGTTCATTCATCAAAAAACGGCGCGAGATACCCCCACCTTTAGGTGCGGGGAGGGATAGCGCCTAATCCTTTCGTATAGCTGTACCCATCGGAATGATGGATAGTCTTGATATGTTTGTGC